>Ga0153956_1001393_pt1 | contig 21333 bp, 19 predicted proteins | sample TSFL040MetaG_FD_104704 | JGI IMG/M metagenome (GOLD analysis project Ga0153956, IMG submission 104704) | Attine ant fungus gardens microbial communities from Florida, USA - TSFL040 MetaG | ecosystem: Host-associated > Fungi > Mycelium > Unclassified | place: USA: Florida, Wekiwa Springs...
AGCCGCCATCGCGTGACCGCCGCCGCTGCCCATGATGCTGATCAGGACATAGCAGCCCGAACCTTTGCAAACCAGCCAGTCTTCATTGAGGTAGCTGCCCATCAGGCGGCCGGCGTTGATCCCGGTACCCGTCGCGATCTGGTTCTGGAAATCGCCGACCACGGCGGCCTGGCAGATCGTGCGGCGCTTCAAACCGTACATGCCCAGATATTTGGCGCTGGCAAAATCCTGGAACAGCTGATTGCCGGTTTTGGCCTTGGCCATGCTCTTGTTGGCGAGTCTCGCGGCCGCCTTCTCGATCGCGTTCAGCCTGCCCTTTTTCTTGGGGGCACGCACCGTGGTGTCGACGAAGTTGATCATCAGATTGGCGATGGCCGCCTGCTTGACGTGGGTGGTGCCCTCGGCGAACAGCCAGTTCCACAAGCTGCCGCCGTTGGCGTGCTCCGCCATCCATTTTGTCGAAAGCGCCTCGCAGATGCCGTTGGCGGTATAAGGCAGCATGTTGATCAGCGTGGAGGTCGGCTCCAGGCATTGGGAGAAATGCACGTAACTGCCGCCTTGTTTGAGGGCGTCGGCCTGGATGGCTTTCATCGTGCTTAGAAATGTCATTATCGTTTCCTCCTATGATTGCTGCTCGGCCCGCATTGGCCCGGCCACCCTGCTTCATCGAATTTCATGCATAAAAAATGGCGCCTCGATGGACGCCAATTTCTTCTCAGGATTTACCGCCCCGTTACCGCGTTGCTGCGAGAGCGCCCGCTGGGTTGTGCCGAAACCCATTGCCCCTGGGGTTTGGCGGAAACCCAGCTCGAGGTTTGCGGACGGCTGAAATTGCCGCCAATCCAGCCGTATTTGGTGTAGGTGTTGCGCGTGGTGATATAAGCCTGCGGCAGGATCTGTCCCTGCCCCATGTTGAAATTGACCATCGTCAGCGAACCCTTCGCGCTCAGGTTGACGCCTTTTTCGCTGCAACGGAACAATTGCACGATGTCGGTCGATTTGACGGGACTGGATTTTTGCAGGCCGCTGCTCACCGAGCCGAATTTATCGCTACCGGCAAACTCCGCATAGTTGTTGTCGAACCAGAAGCTGACCAGCGTTCCGGGCCGATAATTATTGCCGACCGTGTTGCTGACGGAATACGCCGCGATCAGATAATCGCCCTGATCGCCATTGACCAGATTGTAATTCTTGATCGAATCGTTCCAGGAGCGTCCATTTCGCGTCTGAAACAAAACCATGATGTTGCGGCCGTTCGATTCCATTTCCGTCCTCATGGTTGGAATCAGCGCGTTCCAAGCCTCGACATCCTGGTCCTTGGTGGCGCAGGGCGCGCCAAAGGGTTCGACGCCCGCCGGCGCGGCCAGCTGGCTGGGATCGTGAATCAGAATTTCCTGAATAGGCATTGTGTGTTTCCTCCGCAAACCGGGCAATGAAAGTGGGTCCAACACATCCGAATACGCAAGCCCATACATTGGCGTATCCAGTTATTGCGCAGCGCCGAATCAATGAACCGCCACGTGACCCACGATTCGTGTTTTCACCGCACCGACACCGATCCGTTGCGCTGCTCGAAAAAATATCCGAAAACTCAACCGCCGATGATCACCGTCGGCGCGCCCATCACGATCGAACCGCCGTGCGCGGTGGTATCGCCCATGCGCGCCGCCGGCTTGCCGCCGATCATCACCGTCGCGCTGCCTTTGACGATCGCGTCGGGCGGACCGACGCAGGTGCAAGTGCTCGACACATTGGCCGCCGGCAATCCGACGATCAGCACGGTCGGCGCACCGGGTCCGACAATCGGTCCCCCGACATGCGGGATCGGCGGCACGCCCGGCGTCTGCATCGGGCAGACATGCATATCGGTGATGCGCGCGGCAGGCGGCATATCAATTCACTCCCTCGCCGCGGCCGCCCATGGCCAGATCGATGCCCTGCGCCAGATAGCGTTGATAGCGTTTGTCGGCGTTGATCGGATCCGGCAGTACGGCCGCCAGGCAAACCGCGCTGGCGACGGCCTGCGCGTATAAAAACGGCGGCGGCGGCACGTCCGGCTGGCCCGGCTCGGCCATGCTGCCGGCGCTCCACCAGGCGGCGGTCGCGGCCCAGCTCGCCGCGGTTTTGAATGCGGTTTTTTCCGCCAGTTGCCTGGCAATCTGACGATGTTCCTCGGTCGGCCGCGCCGCCCAGGTTTCCGCCGCGCTCACCGCGGAGTCCTGATCGGGATCGCCATCGAGCGCGTGCCGCGCCGCCAGGCAGGCCCACCACACCGCCTCGCGCTTGGGCAAGGCGTGCGCGAGAAATTTGACGGCGTCGTTGAAGCAGTTCGCCGCCATCATCGATTCGATGAAACGCGCCGGCGCGGCGGCGCGATCGGCGTGTGGAGCCGCCTCCTCGGACAGCTCGAAATGTTTCAACAGTTCGGCTGCGACGCTGGCGCGCACTCGCACAAGCGGTCCGATGGCAATGTTGTTGGCAGCCGTTTTCTTCATTATCCCGAATGCTTTTTATCCAATTCGACGATGCCCGAGCGACATCAATTGATCATGGTCATGCTGCCCTTGATCGTCGTCATACCGGAGGATTTCAGATCCGCCTTGGCCGATCCCTCCACGGACACGGAAACGTTTGCCTTGAGTTCCGCCGTGGTCTGGCTGTTGAACTTGAGGGTCGAGCCCTCAACGCTGACGCCATTGGCATCGAGCTTGATTTTGTTGCCCATGGCTTCCAGAACAATGCCGTTGGTATCGATCTTGATGGTGCAGCCACCGACCTTCAGCTCGATGGACTCATTCGATTCGACGCTATGGGCTTGCTTGGTGCTGTCCTTGCGGGTTTTCTCGACGGTGACGGAGCGCTCACCTTTGACGGCCAGAGTATAGTCTTTTTCGACCGTGCCGCTCTGATTGTTGTGCACCAGATAATTGAGATCCTTGCCGGCCTCCAGGTACAGCTCTTCCGCATCCTGCTTGTCGTCGAAACGTAATTCGTTGAAGTTGCCGCTGGCGGTTTTGATCCCGCTCTGGGTGCTGGTGTAACCCGGTCCCGGATTGTTCGCGGCGTTGTAAAGCGCGCCCACCACCACGGGGCGATCGAGATCGCCGTTGAGAAATTCGACCAGCACTTCCTGGTTGACGCGCGGGATGAAACTCGCGCCCCAGCCGCTGCCCGCGTACAACTGCGCGACGCGCACCCAGCACGACTCGCTGGTGGCGGCCCAGGGAAATTTCACCTTGATCAGGCGATGGGGGTCCGAGTCGGTGGCGCTTTCCGATGCCTTCAGCGTGGTGACGATGCCGGTCAACGGCCCTTTCGGCACCGGCTTCGGCGGCACCGGCAGGCAGTAATGGTCCGCCGCCTGCCCGCACTCGATGCTCACCTGCTGGCTGCTGCCGCTTTCATAACTTTCCGAATATTGAATGGAGCGACGGGTCACCACCATTTTCAGGGAGGAAGCCAGATCCGCGGCCGGGCCGATGCCCGTCACTTCCGTGCCCGGCAGCAAATCCCAATGCACGGTGCCGAACTGATCGGGCAACTCGAAACTGCACACGACGCCCTGCCCGGAGCTTTCGAGCTGCTCGATGCGGTAGGTGGCGATATCGGTGTGGCGCCCCGTGTCGATATTGTGCAGATCGCCGGGCGCAAAATAATCGGCGCCGACACCTTCGCAACGACTGCCGGAGGCCACGAACATGCCTTTCGATTTGACCTCCGCCTTCACCTCGGCGGTGGTGCCGTCGTCGTAATCGTAAAGCGTCACGCCGCCGGCATGCAGCGCGGACTGAAACGACAGATTCACGATATCGCGGCTGTCGAGCGCCACCTTCTGGCTGGCGGGCGCCTTCAGTATCGCAACCTGCGACTGGCTGTCGTCGTGTTCGAAACGATAGGTGAAACCTTCCTCGGCGATCAGCCGGGAAACAAAGGCCAGATCGGTCTCGCCGAACTGGATACAGAATTCTCGCTGCCCCTTGTTGAGGGCGCTGCAGTTTTTCGGAGCGGCCAGGCCATTGTCGGAAAAAACTTTCTGCACAATGTCGGCGGTATTCAGGCTGTTAAAAACCCGGTTGCGCACGTTCAGCGTCATGCGCCACAACTTCGGCACGACCACCGCGCGATACTCATGCAGGCTGGAGGCGCCGGCAAGCCAGCCGGAGTGATAGCCAAAGCTGCGGACGATGCCATGCCAGCTCTGGTCGCCGATGGAAACCGAAACATCGGAGCCGATCAGGGAACCCGTATTGATATCCGCGGGCGCTTTGCTGCCCGAAAGATCAAGCGTGATGGCAAAGGGCTCGGAAATGCCTTCGATGACATGAACGGCACCGATGTCGAGATCGAGCGCAGCCAAAGGCGAACCCGCCTTCAGACGCAGCCTGCGAATCTCTACCCCGCGTTGTGCCATTATGAATATCCCCTGTCTCTGCCCCAGGTCGCCGGGACCGGACCGCCGTGCCATGCACGGCGGGGTCGCGGCCGAGCGCTGCGTATCAGATGGGCTTGCCGGTGGCGAGGTCGTAACCGACTTTCACGTTCTCGCCGTTTTTGTTGTCTTTGTCGGCATTGCTCAGGTCGACGGTGATTTTGGCGAAGCTCAGGCTCAGCGATTCGGTAGGCTTGTCGCCGCTGCTGCTCACGCTGAAGCCGGAGATCAGCACGTTTTCGATCGTATAACGGCCCACTTCCTCGATTTCTTTCGAGCCGGTGCGCACCAGCACGATTTCAACCTTGACACCCTCGTCCTTGGACATGGCGGCCTGCATCAACTGCGCCGAGGCGGGATCGAGCTCCTTGGTAATGACGATTTCGCTGATGCTGGGCGTGCTGACCTCGCGGCTGGACAGGTGGCCGACGGCCATGCTGATACCGCGGCCGACTCCGAACTGGAGGGAGCTCAGCTTGATCCAGTTTTCAAAACCCGCGGTGGTCACATCACCCTTGATACTGCCGCCATCAAACTGCATGTACAGAGCCATTGTCATATCCTCATTGTGTTGACTTAGTTTTAAAACGCGAATGGTGTGTGCACCAACGCGAGGCAAAGAAAGCCGGTTCCAGATTTCGAATGACAATGACATCCTGGGCCAGCCGCTGGATGAGAATTTAAGCAAACCGTTTTACATTTGCAAAGTCGATATTTCGCCGCAACCAGATTTTTTTCTTATTAGAATTTGTTAAGTCTGCGATTTGCCATATTTTTTTGCAATTGATTTAATCACACGATTAAATCAATGATATTTTTAATCGATCGATTAATTTTTCGCAGCGCAAACGAACGCCGGGCAGTCACAATTCGAACAGCCTGGACTCACGACGAGGAACCGAGCGATGGCAGGCCGTCCACCCAAAACCGATACCAGCGACAACCCCGCGCGCCTGGCGCTGCTGGCGGCCGCCAGCGCATGCCTCGCGGAAAAACCCAGCGCCGCGCTCGGCATCCGCGAAGTGGCCGATCGCGCCGGCGTCAACTCCGCGCTGATCAGCTACTATTTCGGCGGCAAGGATGGGCTGATGGGCGCGCTGGTCGACACCGCCGCCAAACCGCTGCTCACGCTCGATCTCGCCACCCTGAAACTGCTGCCCGCCGGCCAGCGCACGAAAATCGTGGTGAGCCGCTTCGTCGCGATCAACCACAGCAACCCCTGGCTGCCGCGCCTGCTGGTGGACGATCTCACGCATCGACACAATTTATTGCAGGAGCGTTTCATCGCGCAGGTCGGTTCGCGCCTGGCGAAGCTGCTCAACGGCTTCATCAAACTGCAACAGGCCGATGGTTATTTCCGCGACGATCTCGATGTGCGGCAAACCGGCATCGCGCTGCTCAGCCTGCTCGCATTCCCCTTCATCGCGGCGCCCCTGCTGGAGCATTCACACCATGTAAAGGCCGCTCAACTGCACAGCGAAAAGTGGATCAACCAGTTGTGCGAATTGTTCGAGCGCGGATGCAAGGCCGCGTAAACACGGTGTCGCGGCCACGCGCCAGGCGCTATCATGCGCGGCATCGAAATATCGGCCACAACAGCGTTCCCGCCGGGAATTAGAGGTGAGCATGAAAAAATCAGCGGCTACCGTTCTGTTGGCTTTGCTGTGCGCGGCGCTGCCGGTGCAAGCCGACAATATGGGCGAGGGACACAGCATGGGCGAGGTGCGCAGCGCGGCCATGCGCGGCAGCGCCGAGGCCCAATACAAGCTCGGGCAAATTTATGCCAATGGCGTCGAGGTGCGGCAGGATTTCAAACAGGCCGCGGCCTGGTATGCGAAAGCCGCCGCGCAAGGCCATGTCGGCGCCCAGGTCGACCTCGGCTTTGCCTATGCCAACGGTCGCGGCGTGCCGCAAAACACCGTGCAAGCCGCGTCCTGGTACCGCAAAGCCGCCGACCAGGGATCCGCGGTTGCCCAGACCGATCTCGGCTATGCCTACGCCAACGGCCAGGGCGTGCGCCTGAATCCCGAGGAGGCCGCGACGTGGTTCCGCAAGGCCGCGGAACAGGGATACGCCTCGGCCCAGGCCAACATGGGCGCGATCTATTCGTTGGGGCTGGGCGTGCCGAAGGACTATAAAATCGCCGAATCCTGGTTGCGCAAGGCGGCCGACCAGGGCAACGCGACCGCGCAATACAATCTCGGCGTGCTCTATACGGAAAAACACGGCCTGCCGCAAAACTTCAAGGAAGGCGCGCGCTGGTTTCGCAAAGCCGCCGAACAGGGCAACGCGGACGCACAACTCAGCCTGGGCGCGCTTTATGCCGCCGGCAAAGGCGTGCCCCTCGATCTGGTCGAGGCCTATCAATGGTTCGATCTGGCCGGCTATGCCGGCATTGCCGACGGGCGCAAAAGTCGCGATGCCATCGCCGAGCGCATGAAACCGGAACAGATCGAAGCCGCCAGGAAAAAGGTGCAGTCCTGGCAGCCGAGCGGACCGTCGGATTTACCCCAGCCCTGAACGCCGCGGGCCGCAACGACAGCGTGCGGCCCCTCCCCGCGACGCGCGGCTATACATCGTTCAGCATCGTCAGCAACACCAGCTTGATGCGCTGCAAGTGACGCCCCATGCTCGGCACCTTGTTTTCAAACATGCGCTCGATGGTCAGGCCCGTCATGAAGCAATGCACGAACACCAGCGCTTCGAGGATGCGCTTGTCGTCCAGCTTGCTGTCGTAAAAAATTTCGCGCAGGTTTTTGAGGTGGCCGCGGGTCTGGCGCTCGGCCAGCAGCGACGGCGTATTGCGTTGGAAACCGCGCGTCGCCAACAGGATTTCCAGCGCCGCCATGTACATGTCGCTCTGGTAGTGACGCCACATGCGCTCCACGAAGACATCCACCCGATCCGCCAGCGAACCGCTGCGCAGGCTGGCATCGCTCATCAGCTCCAGGAATTCCTCGTGGGAAATCTCCAGCACCGCGTCGAGGATTTCCTCCTTGGAACCGAAATGATGCTGCGCCGCCCCCCAGGTAATGCCGGCGCGCTGGGCAATCCTGCTGGAACTGGCCGCGGAAATACCGCCCTCCTTCAGCAATGAAACCACGGCATTGATGATTTTTTCGCGGGTCAGCCTGGTTTTCAGCGCCTGCCGCCCGAGCGGGCCATCCTCTTCGACCATATGTTTTGCGACTCCAGCCGAGCGCTTTGCCGTGGCGGCGCGAAACGCTTCGAGATTTGCACAACCGGACATGACACAAGGCGACACCAGGCCGGCGACCGGGCGGAAACATCCGCCGCGGCGATTATCGCGCGGCCGCAGGAGCCGCACAATTGCGCGTCGACATGCGGTGTTCCCGATTCGGCGCGCGCTGGCCGAGGTAGATACACCGTCCGGCGCGGGACGCACCTTGCGAGCATCGAAACGGCTTCGAAAAACCTGGCGAATTCGTGCGCAAATCCGGCGCGCCCGGGTATGGGGAGGGAGAGGAAACCTTCGGTTTTCGACCGGAGCGGACGCGATGTTTTTGCCTGGGCGAAACGCCCCGCTCCACCGGTATTTCGCTAGGGAACCTCTGAAAAACGTAGCGAGTGCAGCCGAGGCAGCGCAAAAATGAGCGAAAAACCGCAGCTTATACGTCAATCAATGAGGATTTTGAGCGCATTTTTAACGCCGCATCGGCAAGCGCAGTCGTTTTTCAGAGGTTCCCCTAGGTTTTAGCGGCCCAGGATGAACACCAGCCCGCCGCCTTCACCTGCTTGCCGGAAAAAACCGTGCACGGCCCCTGCGCCGAATTGGCCGCGCCCTGGTAAAACATGCAGTTCGCGCATTGGCTGCCGGGCTTGGCGCCGCTGGCCTTGCCGGCATCCTCGACGTATTTGAGCGCCTTCGCCGTGGGATCGTCGGGAGTGACCATCGGTGCGTCGGCAAACACCGCTTTGGCGCCCAGCGACGAAACAGGAATCAACACCATTCCCAGGGCGATGTGCCTGAGTAAACGCCGACGGGATTCATCGGTCATCGGAGCCATGCCATTTCTCCTGCGCAAAATGGGTGGAATCAAAAAATGGGTGGAATCAAAAATGGATTGAATCAGCGGTTTGCCCGCATTCACCGCGTGCGGCGCCGGCAGCGTATCACCGCGCCGCGCTCCCGCGCCGGTAAGTGTTATTAAAATCCGCAGGTCACGATTAAAAACCGACAAGAAATCGCGCGGATATGCGCCTGCGCACACCAGGGCCCGCTTTACTCTCGCTACGTTTTTCAGAGGTTCCTTAGATTTTCCCCAAACGCGCACAAAACAATCTCGCCAGTCGTGAAACGTTGACGCGACACGCAAATTTTTCGCGCTATACCGACTGCCCGCCGAAAAATCCTTGAATCATCGCCAGCGGGTACCTAGTATCGACGCCGTTTTGTCATGCGCCGAAACAAAGATCGAAGTTGTCGAAAAATGTTGCTGGAAAAACGGTTGCTGAAAAAACAGTTGTTGAAAAAACGAGTTGGAAAACGGTTGTCGAAAAATCATGCGGACCTCGTTGTTAGCGGTAATGTTGTGTTGTTTGGGTGCGGTACCGGACTGTCTGGCCCTCGATAAATCCCCCTCGATCGAAGTCGGTTTCTCACCGGATGCCGGCGCCGAAGCGCTGTCGATCAAGGCGCTAGCGTCGTCCAGGAAATCGATTCGCCTCGCCGCCTATTCGTTCACCTCCAAGCCGATCGTGCAGGCCCTGATCGCCGCCAGGCGGCGCGGCGTGGACGTGCGTTGCACGCTGGACAAAAGCAACACCACGTCGAAATCCGGACGCGCCGCCGCGAACCTGCTGGCCAATGCCGGCATCGCGGTCCGCATCGATTCCAGGCACCCCATTCACCACAACAAATACATCGTGGTGGATAACCAGACGGTGGAAACCGGATCGTTCAATTATTCCAAGGCCGCCGCGCACGCCAATGCGGAAAACGTGGTGGTGATCTGGCGCGACGGCGCGCTCGCCGAACGTTATCTCAAAAACTGGAGCCTGCATTGGGGACATGCGCAGCCCTGGCATTCGACGTATTGAGCGGCGCGCGGCTTGATCGTCTCGGGCGCGCTGATTAGTCTGGAGAAAATCCGCGCTATCCGAGGGACATGGCCATGAGCAGACACGAAGCCATGGGCAGACATGAAGCCTTGTTGCGCGAAGCGCTGCGCCTTGCCGAAGCCAACCGCGAGCGCGGCGGCCGCCCCTTTGGCGCCGTGTTAGCCCTGGGCGATGCGGTGGTCGCCACCGGCGTCAACGACATCGTGCACAGCCACGACCCCACCACCCACGCCGAAATGGAAGCGATTCGCGCGGCCTGCCGCAAGCTGGGCCAGCCGCGACTGGACGACGGCATCGTTTACGCCAGCGGCCACCCCTGCCCGATGTGCCTCGCGGCCCTGGTCATGGCCGGCGTCGAGTCCGTCTATTACGCCTTCGACAACCGCGATGCCGAGCCCTACGGTCTGTCCAGCGCCGCGACTTACCGGGCGCTCAAACTGCCGCTGACGCCCCCGCCGCTGCCGCTCACGCGGCTCGATGTCGGCGTCAGCGCCGCGCAACTTTATGGCGGCCGGTGAAGCGCTAAACCCCGGCGCATGACATGAGCCCGCGTTGACAAACTCCGCGGCGCGCCTTTATGTTGTGCCGCGCCATCGGACAAGGGGCGCAATGAAAAGGCCCTTGCATCGTTCACCCGCCCTGGCCGACGCAGGGCATCGACGATAATAAAAACAAGGAATCCTCATTGATCGCAGCGGAAGGCAAGTTTCACGGCTCGCTTGCGCCGAGCCCGCCGACGGCAAGCACGGCTTGTGCATCGCCGCACGCCTTTGTCTCCAGCGGAGCCTGTTCCCAGCGGAGCCTGTTCCCAACGAAGATTGTTCCCAACGGAAATAGCTCAAGGCTGTCATTGGCGACCGCGTCTTGAGCGCCGATGTGCAAGGCGGCGCGCGCGACATGCTCAACCGCTCAGCAGCGCATGCATTCGAAGTCAACGGGCCGGCCCGTTCCGCGGCGAGCGGTGACAGCCTGGGCGGGCCCCGGCAAAATAGTTGTGTTTTCCAAGGAGTTTCGTCATGAAAAATGTACCCGCACTGTTTTCACTTGAAGGCAAAGTCGCCATCGTCACCGGAGCCGGCAAAGGCATCGGCCGCGCCTGCGCCGTGGCGTTCGCCCAGGCCGGCGCCGACGTGGCCCTGGCTGCGCGCACCCAATCCGACCTGGATGCCGTCGCCGCCGAAATCCAACAACTGGGACGGCGCGCCATCACCGTCGCCTGCGACGTCAGCGACGAAGCCGCGCTCGATAACCTGGTGGCGCGCACCCTGGCCGAACTCGGAAAAATCAATATCCTGGTCAACAACGCCGGCGGCTCGGGCCCGAACGATCCCAGCAACACCAGCGCCGACGAACTCAATCAAGCGCTGGTGTGGAACGTCACCCCGGCCTTCCTGCTGACCCAAAAAGTGGCGGGCCCGATGCGCGATGCCGGCGGCGGCTCCGTCATCAACATTTCGTCGGCGGCGGCGCGCTTCGCGCAAAAGAATTTCAGCGCATACGGCGCGGCCAAGGCGGCGCTGAACCAGATGTCCCGCAATCTCGCGCACGACTACGCTCCGCACGTGCGCGTCAATGTGATCGAGCCCGGCCCCATTCTCACCGACTCCCTCGCCGGCTACCTGAAGGTCGCTCCCGAGCATGGCCAGGCGATGCTGAAATGCATCCCGCTGGGCTCGTTCGGCCAGGTCGAGGACATCGCCGCGGCGACCCTGTTCTTCGCATCCGACGCTTCGCGCTGGGTCACCGCGAAAATACTGGGCGTCGAGGGCGGCGCCGAATACCTTTCCTGAGCGGCCCGCGTCCGCGACAGCATCCGGGGGTTGGCGTTTGCGCCCCCGGTTTTCCCTTCCCATGCCACCGCACCACTTGCCGATACTTGGGCTTTGCGCACGCAATCCCCATTAGGACACTACGCCCAGCGCCTCCTACCCGGGACAATAGCGGCCCGGCCGGGGGGAACGCTCTGCCTTGCAGACTGAAGCAGCCAATTCTGCTATGGTTGCGCGCTTTCTGAATCGGGCGGCAGGAGGCGGAAATTGGAGGGCGCAGTGCAGTGATCAAATACGACTATGTCGTCGTTGGAGCAGGATTCGCGGGCTCAGTGTGCGCCCGGCAGCTTGCCGACGCCGGAAGGTCGGTTCTGGTCGTGGACAAAAGGCCGCACATCGCTGGCAACGCCTACGACTGCCTCGATGCGTCAGGCATTCTCATCCACCCCTACGGTCCCCATATCTTTCACACCAACTCCCGCCGCATTCTCGAATTCCTCAGCCGCTTCACCGGCTGGCGCTTCTACGAACACCGCGTGCTGGCCGCCACCGACGGCCTGCTGGTGCCGATGCCGGTCAATCTCACCACATTGCGACTGCTCTATGACATCGACGATGACGAAGCGGCGGCGGAGCGTTATCTGCAAAGCGTGCGCGTGCCGGTGGCAACGATCAAAACCAGCCAGGACGTGGTGCTGGGCAGCGTCGGCCACGATCTGTGCGAAAAGCTGTTCCGCGGTTATACGCGCAAGCAGTGGGGACTCGATCTGTCGCAGCTCTCCGCCGGCGTCGCGGCCCGGATTCCCACCCGCACCAACAAGGACGACCGCTACTTCACCGATACCTACCAGTTCATGCCGGTCGACGGCTATACGAAAATGTTCGAGAACATGCTGGACCACAGCCGCATCGACATCAGGCTGTCGACCGATTTCGAAGCCGCGCGCGATCAATGCCACTTCGACCGGCTCATCTACACCGGTCCCATCGACGCCTACTACGACTACCGGTTCGGCCGCCTGCCTTACCGGAGCCTGCGTTTCGAGCACGAACATCTGCACGGCGTCGAGCGCTTCCAGCCGGTCGGCACGGTCAATTATCCGAACGAGCACGCCTTTACCCGCATCACCGAATTCAAGCATCTGACGGGACAGCTCAGCGGCGCGGGCACCTCCATCGTCAGGGAATATCCGACCGACGAGGGCGAGCCCTATTACCCGGTGCCGCGCGAGGAAAACGAGGCGCTCTACAAACAGTACGAAGCGTTGGCGAAACAGGAAAGGGATGTCTTTTTCGTCGGTCGCCTGGCGCAATACCGCTATTACAATATGGATCAGGTCGTGGGGGCAGCATTGAAAACCGCGGAATACGCGCTAGGGATGGCGTGACATGATTTACGTCGTCTGCCCCGCCGCCAACGCCACCGGCGGCACCGAACTGTGCCACCAGCTCGCCAGAACCCTGCTCGACAAGGGCGTGCCCGCGTCGATGCTGTACGTGGGCAAGCGCCTGGAATCGCCGGTCCCCGAACGCTTCAAGAAATACGCGCTCCCCTACATCACCGACATCCGCGCGCCGGGCGCCGGCGACACGGTGGTGATTCCGGAAACGCGGACCCTCATGGTCCACGACTTTCCCGCCAGCAAAAAATATATCTGGTGGATGAGCGTGGATAATTATTTTCTGTCGCTGTGGCACAGAAAGCGCCGCAAAAGAATCGCGCAACGCATCAGGCGCTGGCTCGGGCTGGAGAAACTGTTCGATTTCAGCGACGCCTCCGTCGACCATCTCTGCCAGTCGCACTACGCCGTCGAATTCCTGCGGCAAAAAGGCGTCACCCGCTGCGCCTATCTTTCCGATTACCTCAACGATGCGTTTTTTGTCGAACAGCAGGCGACGCAACGCGCCGACCGCGTCATCTACAACCCGAAAAAGGGCTACGAATTCACCCGCAAGATCATCGAGGCGAACCCCGACATCGAATTCACCCCCATCGAAAACATGACGCCCGCCCAGATTCGCACGCTGATGCAGACGTCGAAGGTGTACATCGATTTCGGCAACCATCCGGGCAAGGATCGCCTGCCCCGGGAATCCGCGATCTGCGGCTGCTGCATCGTCACCAGCCGCGACGGCACCGCCGCCTTCGCCCAGGATCTGCCGATTCCGGAGCACTACAAGATCGACAAGAAAGACGAATCGATCGCCGAGATCGGCCGGGTGATCCGTTCGCTGCTCGCCGGTTACGATGAGAAAATCCGGGATTTCCAACCCTACGTCGAAGCCATCCGCGGCGAACCCAAGGCCTTCCTGGAACAGGTCGACGCCTTCATCGCGGCCTCGCGGCGCGCCTGAGTTTTTGCGTTATATCCGCCGCTTGGGGAAGCTCTGAAAAACGTGGCGAGCGCCGCCCAGGCAAGGCAAGGCAAGGCAAGGCAAAAATGGGCGAAAAACCGCGGTTTATGCCTCAATCAATGAGGATTTTGAGCCCATTCTCAACGCCGCATCAGCAAGCGCGTTTTTCAGATTTCAGAGCTTCCTTGGCTGAAGCCGCAGCGCGGGCACAATGCTCCGCCACCGCCAGTCAAACCGTCGCCACCAGGAACGACTCGCCGCTGGCCGGGTGCAGGCCGTCGCTGCGAGCGGAGAAATAAAGGCGCGTCAGGTCCGCGGTGGAAACATGCCGCACCTGGCTGAAACCCGCCTCGCGCGCCAGTTCCAGCATTTCCGATGGACTGAAAAAACTGACAAACGGCGTTCCGGCGGCCCGCGCGCGCTCATACACCGCCTGATGCTGGGCGCGCTCGTCGGCGGGCAGCAGTTCGAGCGGCAACAGGAAGGTCATGGCCAGCTGCGAACCCGGCGCCAGCTCCGCAATCCCGCGCAATGTCGCCAGGTTCGCCTCGCGCGTGAGATACATGGAAACGCCGGTGGAAACCACCACCGCCGGCAGCGTCGCATCGAAACCGGCGGCGCCGAGATGTTCCCGCCAGGATTGCCCCGCCTCGAAATCGACAGGCACGAAGCGCAGCCAGTCGGGAACGCCAAAACCGAGATCGATCAGGCGCTGGCGTTTCCAGGCCTGCGTGCCGGGCTGATCGACCTCGAAGATGCGCAGGCGCGAAGCGATTTCCGGCCGGCGCTGGGCGAAGGTATCGAGCCCCGCGCCCAGAATGACATATTGATGGACACCCCGCCCCGCCTGCCCGGCGACCAGATCCTCGATGAAACGCGCGCGTCCGACAATGGCGGCGCGATAACCGCGAGTGCCCAGCGCGTCCATGTCGGGACGCTGGCGCCAGTCGTCGTCCGGAGCGACCAGCCTCAGGCCGATCTCATCGTCGAGCACAGGCGGCCGCGCATCGACCTGAACGTGCATGGCGCGCCACAGCGCGACCCGCACCGCCGTGCTGTCCGGCCCCGTCCGTTCCTCGTGCATGATCTGCTGCTCCCTTCCGCGAATGCCCCGAATGTCCGAATACAATGCCGGCTCGTAGTGTACCCGTTCGTTGCGCGCGGGCAATGTCGCGCGGGCGGAACACAGCGACCGGCGCCGGTCCGGTTTTCATGCGGTGCAGATGAGCAAGAGGCCGCGCCCTTACAGCTCGGCGACCTTGAGCACGATTTTCCCGTGCACGCGCCCTTCCTTCACCAGGGTATGCGCCTCGCCCGCGCGTTGCAGCGGCATCGCGGTGAGCGGCGGCGTTTTCACCTTGCCCTGTTCGATCAACGCGGTGATCGACACCAGGTCGCGGAAGGCCACTTCGTCGTTCATCACCGAAAAAACCTTGCTCACGCCGCGTGCGGCCGCGCGCTGCCTGTCGCCCTCCACGTCGCCGTCGCCCACCAGCGTGGGAATGCTCACCAGAATGCCGCCGGCGCGGACCAGCTCGAAACCGTCGGGCAGGGAACCGCAGCTCACGCAGTCGATCACCGAATCCAGCCCTTGCGGCGCCCAGCGCCGGATTTCATCGGCGATATTCCGGGTTTTGTAATCGATGACGAAATCGGCGCCGAGGCCGCGCACATAATCGGCCTTCGCGCCGCTGCTGGTGGCGGCCACCAGCGCGCCGCGGGATTTCGCGAATTGCAGCGCGAACGAGCCGACCGCGCCCGATGCGCCGTGCACCAGGATGCGCTGTCCGGCGCCGACCTGCCCCTTGTCGACCACGGCCTGCCACGCGGTCAGCCCGGCGATGGGCACGGTCGCGCCCTGGTCGAAGGTTATCGATGGCGGCAGGCGCGCGACGGTTTGCAGGGGCGTCGCCACGTATTCGGCGTAACTGCCCCAGCGGCCCTTGCCGTGATAGGAACAGGTCAGGACGCGGTCGCCCACTTGATAGTCGGTCACGCCCGCGCCCACTTTGGCGACGACGCCCGCGGCGTCCATGCCGATCACGTACGGAAACTGATAGGTGTAGTAGCGCGAAAGATGGCCTTCCCTGTCCTTCCAGTCGGCCGGGTTCACGCTGACCGACGCGATCCGGATCAGCAGCTCGTTGGGACCGGGCTCGGGCGTGGGCAATTCCGCCCATTGCAAAACCTCGGGGCCACCCACGGCATTCATCACCATTGCGTACACGAATATTCTCCTCAAGCGAGCGGCGGATGCGCCTGTCGATAACGGTTAGATTTTCGGTCTCGATTTTTCCGGCGCCGACGCTCCTCGCGCCCGGCGCTCAAGGCTTCGAATTCAAAACCTCGACCTTCAAAACTTCAGCCTTCGAAACTTCAGCCTTCAAAACTTCAGCGTTCAAAACCTTGCGAAGCCCGCGCCCGCTCATGGCGGCGGGCCGCGAACCTCATGATCGGCCGACCTTATAACAATTCCGGATGCAAGCATATCGTCCATATCGCGCAGCGCGGGCGCGAGCGATCAGGCTTTCCCCGGCGCGCAAACACACGGTCGCGGGCACTGCGCCAGCGCGAAAAAAACCGATCCGCCGCGCGTTACGGCGCGGTCGCGAAAGAAGGCCCTGTTGAGAAACTTCCCTCCCCCGGAATCGAATAGCTTCGATGCCGCAAAAACCTTGTGCCCGAAAAACGATTCTCCGGGTCGCGCAAACGTCGATGGCACGTATCGAATCGATCGTTTCCAGCACCGAAACAGCGCTATTCCAGACACATCGCGGAGCCGCTTTCATTGCGTGCACGATGCGCCCGCGAAGGCGAAGGCCGCGTTTAAATGACGCCGCCGGCCCTTTCGGCTCGGATAAATTCCGATGCCGGAAAATTTCTTTGCAGCGCGCCCCGCGCCGCCCGCCTACATTTGCGCGGCGGCATCGGCTACTCTATGGGCCCCGTTCAGCCCGGGCTCGATAATTCATAATGAGGCACGTTAATGAGTGACATGTTGCTGCAGCCCCTTTCCCTGGCGCACGGCTCCGCGATGCGCAATCGCCTGATGCTCGCCCCCCTGACCAATTTGCAGAGCCACGACGACGGCACGCTGAGCGACGACGAATATCGCTGGCTGGTGATGCGCGCCCAGGGCGGCTTCGGCCTGACCATGACCTGCGCCACTTACGTGCAAACGGCCGGCAAGGGATTCCAGGGGCAACTCGGCATCGGGTCGGACCGGCATCTGCCCGGGCTCGAACGCCTGGCGAAAAGCATCCGGGCCGCAGGCAGCCTGTCCTGCGTGCAATTGCATCACGCCGGCCTGCGCTCGCCGCGCGAGCTGATCGGCGCGGCGCCGGTCGCGCCCTGGACCGATGAAAAAACCGGAGCGCGCGCCCTGTCGACCGCGGAAGTCGAACAGGTCATCGAGGATTTCATCGCGGCCGCGGTGCGCGCGGAACAAGCGGGCTTCAACGGCGTCGAGCTGCACGGTGCGCACGGCTATCTCCTGGCCCAGTTTCTCGATGCCGACAACAACCGGCGCGCGGACCGCTTCGGCGGCTCCTTCGACAATCGCGTGCGCCCCTTGCTGGAGGTCATCGACGGTATTCGCGCTAGAACCGGCGCGGACTTCCAGCTGGGCGTGCGTCTTTCCCCGGAGCGCTTCGGCGTCACCCTGGCGGAGGCGCGAACGCTGGCGCAGCGCCTCATGCACGGCGGCAACGTCGATTACCTCGATATGTCGTTGTGGGATGCGTTCAAGGAACCGCTCGACCCGGCCTTCGCCGGCAAGCCGCTGATCGCGTATTTCACCGAGCTGGAGCGCGGCTCGACGCGCCTGGGCGTCGCCGGCAAAATCATGGGCGCCGACGCCGCGCGGCGCTGCCTCGATCACGGCGCCGACTTTGTGCTGATCGGACGCGGCGCCATCCTGCACCACGATTTCCCGAAACAATTGCGCGACGATCCGCGCTTCGAATCGGTCGAACGACCGGTCACGCGCGCGTATCTGGAAAAAGAAGGACTCGGCCCGGCCTTCATTCACTACATGGAAACCGGCTGGAAGGATTTTGTCGCGGGCTGATTTTTCCGCCGGCGTTTTCAGGCACTCATATTTTTTTCATCGGAAAAGAAAAACCGGAGCGTCGCCTGCGCAACGCTCCGTCTCCCACGCAAACGCATCGATACCTTCCTGGAAAATATTTCGCGCCCCACTCAATCTTGCGCCACTTCATCGCCGCCTGAACGGACCTTCAAAAACGGAACGACAGGGAAAAGTACGCGCCATCGGCGACCAGGCTGGAACTGTTATCGGAGTCGTCGTAGTTGAGATCGAAGCGCCGGTAACCCAGCTCGGCGCCCAATCCCGAACGATGCTCACAGGCCAGGCGCAGGCGGCCGTCGAACAGATGGGAGCCGTTCCAGACCATGCCGTTCACATCCAGCCCGGCGGAAAGACCGGTCAGCGACAACTCGGTGTGTTGCACCAGAATGTTGGGCAATACCGGAATCGGATGTTGCAGGTCGATGAAGAAAACATTGTTGCCTTCCCGCTTCAAGTTCAAATCGTCGTCCACATCGAGCGGAATACGACGGATGCGGAGGGTGCCGTCGTAGCGCTGCCACCAGCGGTAACCGCCCACGCTCAGCTCCAGCGCATGGGCGCGCGCGCGCCGCGCCGTCTGTGGGTTCTCCGATTTACTGGCCCCAGGGCTTACCGAAGGCGCGCGGGTATTTCAGAAACGGAAAAATTGCCAATGAAAGGCCACGGCGCCAGGATAAAAATCAACCGGCCGGCGGCTCGATGCCTCACCGTTTTTCTGGATCTTTTGGGCGCGAAGAGAACGAAAACAGCCCTGACGTTGCCGCGCGCGGTTGTGGAAAGCGTGTTTTGCGGAGGGTCAGGACGGATTCGAAAGGTATTGGGTTAGCGCACCCGGCCTCTTAAGAAATCATTAATTGAAACGATCCCTGAAAAAACGTTGCGTTTTATGGGTATTTTTTTATCGCGCCGACAGGCGGGGACCGTTTTTTCCACGAATTATTTTTCAAATCACAAAACTTTCATCTTCCCTATCCATAGTTCGGCCCAAGTCCAGATTGGAAAATTTGTCCAGTTTCGATGACGACCTCTTCAAAAAACTTTTTCTAACAAAGGGATCCTGCCATGAAACGCCTGTCGAAATTCGCCGCCGTGCTGGCCGCGTTCACCTCGTTGGCCGCGCATGCCACCACGTTCGATTTCTCCTACACCTTCTCCGACAACGCCGTGCTGAGCGGATCGCTCACCGGCGACCTCAACGGACTGTTCGTGGAAAACATCGGCGATATCCATGTTTCCCTGAACGGCACCGAGTTCTCCGGCGCATCGCTGTTCGCCGCCGGCTGGAATCCGGAAACCACGAACTGGGACGCCTCGGCGCCGGTTCGTATTTCCACCGATGCCGCGCTGAACAACTTCATTTTCGCCGACAGCCACGTGCCGTCGGATTTCAGCGCCTCCAACTGGTTCTATTTCACTAACGATCCGGCTGCGGGGCAGCAGGTTTTCGCCAGCAACCTGAATACCGGCGACATCGCCTTCGATTCGCCGTCCAGCGGCAACTGGAGCCTGGTGCCGGTCGCGCAAACCCCGCTGCCCGATTCCGCCGTGCTGCTCAGCTCCGGCCTCGGCATGTTCGGCGTGATCCGCCGCCTGCGCCGCCGCGCCGCATAAGCCGCGCGCCCTGCATTGATTCGGAATCAATCCATTTCCTTGGGAGAGTGACATGAATAAACAAGCAAAATTGCTCCAGAGCACGGCGTTCCGCGCCTCGCTGCTGTCGGCCGCTGTGGCCGGCGCGCTGCTGGCGGCGCAGTCCAGCCACGCCGGCGTACCGGTGTCCGTGCGCGGCGTGGTCGCCGGCAGCTATTTCAGCGCGCCGGTGAACGCCGACAACCCCGCGCAGGCGAAAGCCTCCAGCGTCGCCCCTTCTTACTATGCGGGCGCCAAGGTCTGCTTCGACGTGAACAACAACGGTGTCTGCGACACCGGCGAGCCCAACACCCTCAGCAAAGCCGACGGCTCGTTCCTGTTGAGCAGCGCCGTGGCCGCGCCGCTGGTCGCGGAAATTCCGGCAACGGCAACCAATGCCGGTCACGCCATTGGCCAGCGCACCGTGTTCCGCCTGGCCGCCGAGCAGATCAGCGAGGCCACTGTGGCCCCGCTGATGCCGGCTAACGTGGCCGTCACGCCGCTGTCCACGGAAGTGCTGCGCATGATGGAAGCCGATGGCCTCGCTTATCACGCCGCGAAAACCAATCTCGCGCAGCGCATCGTCGTGCCCGAGGACCAGGTGCTGAACGACCCGGGCAAAATCACCGACGCCGCCGCCGCGAAAGCCGTGCTGAGCGAATCGACCCTGCTCTCCAACCGTTTCGCCTTCGCCGCGAAAATGGTCGATCGCCATGACGTGTCGCCGGCCGCGCTGGCGGCGAACCCGAATGCCAGCGGCCCCGCGATCACCATCAAGGAAGCCCAGCAATCGGCGATGAATGTGGAAGGCATTCCGCGCTACGACCACATTTTCATCATCATGCTGGAAAACAAGGCGACCCTGTCGATCCGCAATTCGGCGTTCGCGCCGAAGATCAACGGCTACCTGAACAGCGGCAACCAGTTCAGCAGCTATTTCGCCACGGGTAACCCGAGCGAGCCGAACTACACCGCGCTCGGCGGCGCCGACGATTTCGGCATCACCGACGACAGCCAGTGGAACTGCGACGCCACCGGCGCCAACGCGGTACAGGATCTGCCGGTTCCGGACAAAACCGTGCCGGGCCTGGCCAGCTCGCCGTTCGCCGCGACCTGCACGCAGTCCGCCGCGGTCAACCACAACATCACCGGCAAGCCCAACCTGTTCAACGCGCTGACCAGCAAAGGCATGACCTGGAGAACCTACAGCGAATCGATGAACCCCGGACAGGATTTCCGCATCGACAGCGTCGCCGACAGCGCGGTGGTGGCGAAGGATCACGTTTACGCGCCGGGCACCGTGGCCGGCAACGCCAATACCATCGGCAACGCGCAACTGAACCTGCCGCTGCCGGCCGGCCTGTACAAAACCAAGCACCATCCCGGCATGGCCTACCAGAATGTGCGCAGCGCGCCGGAGTTCAACGACAGCAACCGCACGCTGGGCGGCGGCCAGTGGGACGCCGCGATGATGCGGAGCACCGCCTACGCGATTCCTGCCGGTTATGACCTCGATCAGTTCGGCACCGACCTGCAAAACGGCGACATCGGCAACCTGAACTTCGTGATTCCCGACCAGTGCGACGACATGCACGGCATCACCGTGCAGGGCACCGTCGACGGCAGCACCACCAAGGTCACGGCGAGCGATTGCAGCAGCGTGGCCAACAACGTGGCCAAGAACACCGGCGGCAATATCATTGCGCGCGGCGACAACTACGTCGATTACATCGTCAAGAAAATCGAGGCTTCCCCGGTTTGGAAAAACCAGAGCAAGCGCGTGGCGATCGTGATGATGTTCGACGAAGGCAACGCCACCAGCGGCTTCAACGCCTGCTGCGGCTGGAACCCCGGCAACAGCACCGTGGCAAAACCGCTGGTGCAGAACGCCGACGGCACCTTCTCGGTGGACAGCTCGGTCAACAACTACACCAAGGGCAACCGCGGCCACGGCCAGAGCGTATTCGGCGTGCTGACCA
>Ga0153956_1001394_pt1 | contig 21306 bp, 29 predicted proteins | sample TSFL040MetaG_FD_104704 | JGI IMG/M metagenome (GOLD analysis project Ga0153956, IMG submission 104704) | Attine ant fungus gardens microbial communities from Florida, USA - TSFL040 MetaG | ecosystem: Host-associated > Fungi > Mycelium > Unclassified | place: USA: Florida, Wekiwa Springs...
CATCGTTGCGACGAGCGTTCCATCCGGTTTGATCCAGATCGCATAGTCGGTACCGGCCGTAAGCGCCGGCATGGTGACGGCCATGTCGGCGGCAAACTGGTAAAGCTTGCCGTAGACCTCGACCACCGTCCCCGCCTTGATGCTGATCGTGCCGTCCCCGGTTTTCTTGAAGGCCGGAGAATAGCGGTCGAGCTTGCGGAAGACGTTGGGGATGGCGGCATTCTGAAGATCGACGATATCGGCTACCGCATGTTGATGCTGGCCGAGCGCCGCGATCGCCGAGGACGGCAGCCATCTCCCATCTGCAGCTTTCACCAACACATAGTTGATGGCCGCCATGGTCGCGCCGTCGACGTCGGTCAGATCGTCGAGGCTGAAGGTCTGGTCCTTCGGCATCTTGGAGGCCAGCGCCGCGACCAGGCCGACGACATCATCCATGGAATGGGTGTGGCCCTCCGCTGCCTTGCCGCTGACGTCCTGTGTGATCTGCCAGAGGATGGCGTCGATCATGTCCCAAGCCATCTGCAGGCGATGGAACTCGACGTCGACGTTGTCGGCCTCATCCGGTTTCGGCAGATCGAAATGTTCCGTGGTTGCCATGGTCAGCCCTTAGAGGATGGCGGCGCCGAAGTCGCCGATGACAAGACGGGCAGCGGGTCCGCCGCTCCCGGTGATTTTGAGCCGCACCTGCGTTCCGGTGAGGCCGGAAACCTCATTCTTCCGCTCGCCCCACAAGGGGAACGCGAGCGGCGTCACGGAGGAGAGCGGCATGTCCGTCCAGGCGCCGCCATCCTTGGAATAGGCGATGGCGACGGTGGCGCCGGCCGGCAGGTAGGCGGAGAAGTAGCTGGTGAGGCGGACTGCCTCACCGAGGTCGAAAGCCCGCGTGACATAGGTCAGGCTGTCGGCGATCTTGCCCGCCACCAGCTGCACCGGCGCGTAGAGGAGCGGCGACAGCTTTTCCGTGCCCGTCAGCACGGCGCGCAGCTCCACCGTTTCGGTGATGTATTCGGTGAGCTGCAACACCTGGAACGGCAGGAGCCGGTAGACCGTGCCGTTGGTGCGGACGATCTCGAAGACGACGCTGCAGCCGGCCGTGGGCAGTTCCACCGCCGCACGCACCTGAAGGTCCGAGCAGTCGACCAGATCGAAACTGCCGAGCGCCACCGTCTTCGTCGTCACCGGGAAGCGGGCGGCAACCACTTGGAAGGCCAGCGCCTCGTCCTGATGCGCCGTCCACGTCTCGGCGTTGACGGAGTCGAAGCGCGGCCCGGTAACATAGGGATGGGCGGTGACCCATTTCTGCTGCACGGCATCGAAAGCACCGACCTTGGCGAAGGACACCGAATGGTTATTATCGTCCGTCTTGATCACGAAGGCATGGCTGCGATCGGACGGCGTCGTCAGCGGCAGCGCATAGCGCGCCGATTTCCAGCCGACGACGGCGCCGGCCATCGAAACCACGGCCTCGGCCAGCACCTCGGGCGTCGGATAGCCGTTATCGGTCGAGACCTGATCCACCAGCAGGTGCTTGTTCCGGTCGCCGATCGCGCAGAGACGAAAATCGACGCCGACGATCTGGCGCGGTTCCGGCACTGCGAACAACTGCGCCTGCGGGTCGGGGCCGCCGCGGCGGCTGACGCTGCTATCCGAGGATGAAGACCGCTGAATGATTTGCGGACGCGTCCAGTTTTCGATGGTGGTCACGCGCCGCATCACGTCGATGTCAATCGTGCCCTGGCCGGTGAAGATCGCGTTCGCATCCGTGCCGCCCATGCCCTCGGCCGAGACCAGCTTGTTTCCCGCCGTGACGCCGGCCGGAATGACGAAGCTGCCGGTGATCTTCCCTTGAGCATTCGCCGTCTGCACCCCGGCCGGCTTGACGTTGAGGCCGTCGAAGGTCAGCGTCTTCAGGACCTCGCCGACGCCGAAACCGGCGATGGTGAAGCTGATCGCGATCCGGCGCAGATATTCGAGCTGCTCGGTGCGCTGATCGACCACTTGCGTTTCCGTCGTGGCCGCCTGCAGCGGCCCGCCATCCGTCCGGACGCCGCGGTTGAACTCGTTGGTGATCGGCGAGGTCCAGTCCGTGCGGCTCTCGACCCAGAAATCCACCGCCGGCGACAGCGTCATGGCGCCGGGCAGCGGCGTGAAGTTTGCGTAAGGGTTGATCTTGACGCAACCCGTCATCAGCGCCTGATTAATGATCACCTCTTCAACCCAATCGAGCATGACCGGCGCGGCGAGCGTGGCGCTGTAGAAGGTGGGCTCGATCGCCAGCATCAGCATGGCGTTGCCGATCGAGCCGGTCTGCGGCGTGCCGGTATCGCGATAAGTGTCGTCGATGAAGGGATCGACGAACATGCCCTTCTTGGCGACGGGTTCCTTGGCGCTGATCGCGCTCTTCATGCGCTCCAGCTCGATCAGGCGCTCATGGTCGACGACGCGGTTCAGATAGCGCCAAAGCTCGGACCAGGGCAGCGACCGCACACCGTCGTTGACGCCGTCGACGCTGACGACGGGCGTGGCCATCCAGTCATTATAGATCCGGCACAGCGTCAGCACGTCGCCAGGGACGCCGGGCGGCAGTGGATTGCTGCGCGCCGAAACACCCTTGATGTAGAGCGGCGAACCGTCCTGCTGCAGGCAAAGCCGGTCGATACGCGGGAGTTTCTGCGTATAGGAGACGATGATGTCGCCGCCGGTGGCTCCGCCGGAAACCGTGATCGTGTCGTCGTCGAAGGCATCGGCCGCGACCGCCTCGCGGTAGCGATAGGTCACCTGATAGGTGGCGCCTGCGGCGGGCTCCGCCCCGACCGGCGCCCAATCGATCGTGTTGCCGACCAGGTTCCAGCTCGTGCCGACGACATAGGTGGTGGCGCCGGCCTTTACCAGCGAAACCGAGATCACGCCGACATCGGGAAGCCCGTCCGCGCCGTTGGCGATCGCGCCGCGCGTGACGTTGACGGTCTTTTCCTTGGTGAGCAGGATCGTGCCGATGACGCCGATCGGCGCCTGCGCGACGGTGAAGGTGACGGACGCGCCGCCCGTATAGGTGTGGGTTTCGCCGGGAATTGCCAGCTCGTCCCAGTCTTCCGGCTCGGAATAGCGAAGGGCGGCATAGCGCGTGCGCTTATAGCCGTTGATGTTCACCTCTCCCTGCTCGATGGCAAACATCTGGGCGCCGGAATCGAGGCCGAGCGCGGTCACACGGCAGCCGGAGACGATGTAACTGCCGTTCGGCCGGTCATACTCCGCAAGCGCCTGCTGCGACGGATCGAGGATCGACGGCGAGGTCTGGTCGAGGATCGTCCCGTCCTGCAGCGTATAGACCGTGTAGAAATCGCCGGCGCCGCCGTCGTCGATATGCGCCCAGGCGATGGTCACCACCTCGCGCGCAGCACCTGCCTCCCCCTCGGCGAGCGAGCCGGGAATGAGGCCGAGCAGCGTCGGGTCCATCTCCGACGTCACGAAGATCTTCGTCAGGCGAACGCCGATCTCGGTGCGGCCGGCCATGGGAATGCCGGAAAGCACGGTTTCCGCGACCGGAAAGATGTCGCCGGCAACATAGATCTCGCCATCCGAGAGCGTGACGTCGCCGGCGGCGACATCGATGACGGCGAAGGCGCGCTCGATGCGATCGCCCTCGCGCGCCACCAGGCGGCCGAGCCGGTTGTGACGGCCACGCATGATCGTCTGCGTCTCGTTCAGTTCCGCCGCCTGGATGAAGGGGCGTTCGCCGTAGAAGACGACGCTCTGCTGTTCCGGCTTGCCGGCGGCGCGGTCATAAGCGAAAGGCAGGCCGCTTTCGTGTTCATAGGCCATGGGCAATTCCTATTCCGATGCAGGAGGTTCGCGGGGAACCGGAAGCTCGGGAAGCTCCGGTGTTTCGCCCAACAATCGTGCCAGGCGCGCGTGACGGCGATCCATGATCGCCTGCATCTCTTCCTCTTCGCTCATCAGAACCTCACCATGAATTTGAACTGATCGCGGACGGTGGTCCGCAACGGGATGGAGACCGGCGCGGCCGCGATCGCGACACCGCCGGCCAGGTCGTCGGGCTGCAGCCAGAGGCGGCCGGGCGGGATGCCGTCCGCAAGCTCGCCGCCGATCGTCAGCTCGACGCTCGCGGCCGTGATGCCGGCGGCATTGCCGAAATCGGTCATCGCCTCGATGTAGAGGGCGATGCCGCCCGGTTTCGGCTGATAGGTCACGCCGCCGAAGGAATAGGAGCCGCGATATTGCGCGAGCACCGGCCGGCCGGCGCGGCAACGGCGATGGCCGATGACCGTGCCGTCGTCGCGGCGCAGGGTGGCGTAGATAACGCGCCCATCGAACCATGCGGCCATCAGCGCGCGGCGCTGCGTTGCCGGGCTATCGGCCCACTTGAAGGTCGCCGTCACCCACGGATAGGTCATGTCCACCCATTTCAGGCCGTCCGTCTCGGGCGGCGCGATCCAGTTGCCGAGGGCCACGCCTTCGGCTTCCGTCAGCAGGTGGTCGATTTCCGTGGTGCGGCCGAAGGACCAGAGCGTGCCGGCGGCCGTGACCGCGACACCGCTCTCGCGCTCCAGCAGGCTGTCGTCGAGCCGCGACCAATCGACGACCAGCGCGCCGGCGTCATATTGATGGACGCCGCGGCGGAGCTGCGAGCGGAGCGGCACCGAGAGCTTGGTAATCCCCTCGATGCGCTCCAGATCCGGCGCGTCGTTGGCGGGCAGGTCCGGAAAGCGGAGCTGGAAGGAATTCCAGTAGCGCCGTTCAGACCATGCCTCCTCGATGGCGGTGGTGTAGCCGATCCAGCCGAGCCCCTTGGCGACGGCCGCCGGCGTGCCGCGGATGCGCTGCCAGTTCACGCCCTCGCGGTTGACGACGAGCTGGTAGAGGTTCGGCACGTAGGGCGTCAGCTCGCCGAGGCCGTATTCGTAGACGAGATACGGCAGGAAGGACGGCGGCGGGTTGACGAGCTTCGCCGTGCGGATCGCATTGACGGCGGCCGCAAGCGTATCCCAGCGATCGGCGTAGGAAGCTTCAAGCGCCCGCTCGAAAAGATCGGAGCTGTTCGGCAGCAGGGACGCCATCAGAAGTCGCGCCCCCGAAGATTGAGGGTCACCGCGCCAAGCGAAAGAGCTTCAGCCTCAGGGACAGCGACGATGCCGATCGGCGTGACCGGTTCGACACGCTGGAGACCGTCGATCATCAGTTTCGAAACCCACCAGCTCTGCACGAAATCGCGGCCAAGCGTCTGCGCCGCCGCCCAGGCTGTGCGCAGGGCTGCCTCCGCACGACCGAGCGCACCGTCTTCGGCATCCGGCAAAAGCCAGACATCCGCCACCACATCGATGACGGTCCGGACCGCGGAGGCAACCACGATCGTATCGTTCATCATGCGCACGTTCGAAGCCTGCAGCGCCGCATCGACCGTTGCCAGGAGCGATGCGCTGGCGGCGCCATCCGGATCGGTGGAGAAGATCGAGACGTGAATGACCGGGCTGCGGCCGACTGTGTAGACCTTGGCGGCCTGCACCAGGATCGACGCCGACATGGCGATGAACTTGTAACGCTCTTCCGTTCCTCCCGTGGACCGGCCCTGGATCGCCAGAACCACACGCTCGCAAAGCCGCTCATCCAGCTCGCCGGCCAGTCGCGTGACATCGTAGAAGGCTGCGAGATGGTCGAGATCGCTGCGACGGGCGAAGGCCAGAAGGTTCGCCTTGATGGCGTCGTTGATGCGCGCCCGCAGGATGACTTCGCGGAAACTCTCGGTTTCGCCGGCGATCACCGCGAGGTCCGTTTCCAGCATCTCGACATCGTAGGGCGGCAGATCGAGCAACGGATTGGCCGCGCGCACCGCCGTCCAGCGCGCGACGAAGTCCGTCTTGTAGGTGGCGGCGATGACCGCATAGTCCGGCTCCTCGATGATGGCCGGCGGCGGCAGCGATGCGAGATCGAGGGCGATCACGTCGGGACTCCCACGATCGTGAGCTGAACGGGCGGCAAGGTGAGAACGGTGGCGATCTCGTAGTTCCCGAACCGCCCTTCGGGATAGTAGAGGCCGCCATGACGCAGGCCGAGCGCGCCGAACTCCGTCATGAAGACGAGTTGCATGTGGTTCAGCGCATATTCCGGTTCCCAGCGAGCGGCCGATGCGACCAGCTCGTTGTAGATCAGCAGTGCAATGGACGGCGTCAGATCCTCGGCGAGCAGCGAGCGGAGGTTGGAGCCGAAGGAAAGGAGCATGACCCGCTCATCCAGGCGGGTACGCCAGATCTTGCCGAGCGACGACGCCAGGTGCGCGGCGCCGCTGAGCGGCTTACCGGTCTGCGGATTGAATCCGTTCCTATATCGCACTGCGCCGGCCATGCCTTCAAACGCTCCTCAAAATTCCTTCAAACCGACGCTGAAGCAGCAGGCTTCGCCGGCACGATGTGACCGGAGAGCAGCTCGGCGCGCGCCTGGTGCTCTGTCAGGTCGATCGTCTTTTGGCCGGACTGGATGCGAACGCCCGCGATGCGCGCGGGCGCCTTGTCCGTGATGGAATAGGTCGCCTTCGTTTCCGCATCGCTGGTCGCTGCCGGTGTGGTTTTCTTGGCCATTTGTCTTCTCCTTTTCTACTCCTGCGGCGGACCGCTAATATCGCCGCCCTCACGAACTTCGGTATGCCGATGGTCCTCGCCGATGTTGCGGTCGTTATGGGTGAGCAGCGGCCCTTCGATCTTCACCGGCCCCTTCAGCAAAATGCCGTCAGCTCCGAGTTCGATACGGCCAGCCCCGCGTTCAAAGACCGACGTGTCAGAGGAGGTCGACGGCGCGGCGTGATCGCGGTCGTAGGTGGCCGGCACCGCGATCGAGATCTCGCCAACGGTTCCCGACTGGCTGACGAGCGCCATCTGCTCGCCGATCGCCGGCTGCGAGTGGATGCGCATGCCGCCCGCGGCCGATTCCTGCCAGCGCACCCATGGGCTCAAGACTTCGGCGCCGGCGCTGCTTTTCCCGATGACCAGGCGCAGCAAACGCCGATCGGCATCGACGATCTTCACTTTGCCGGAGAGGCGTGAAAGCGCGATGCGGCGCTCGGCGCGATCCTGCCGGACGGCCGCGCGGCGCAGTTCGGTGGCGACCAGGTCACGCATCGTCGACCACCTCGGCCGGGAGCCACGGTGCCATGTCGCGGATGCTGGCGCCGGCGGCGTAATCGATCGCGCCGGCGTCGACGTCGGCCGTGCCGGTTGCCGCCGGAAACACCCCGGCGCCGATATCGACGATCGCCTGTGTCCAGGTGACGGCGTAGTAGACCGTACCCTTCGCCTGGTCGCGGACGGTGAAGAGCGGCTTCAGCTCGGCCGTGTCGAGCTGCACCGGCGTCACGCCGGCGCGGCCCCAGCAGGAAACGCCGACGTCGGCGAGGATCTTCAGGAGCTGGCCGCCGATCGCAAAGCCGATACGCTCCTTTTCCACGCGCTTGCCGTCGACCAGGGCAGGCTCGGCGACGATATAGGCTGCCCATTCGACCGCGGCGGAATAGGAAGCGTCCGGCAAGGCAGTCGGGCGAATGCGCGTCCAGCCGACGCCGACGCCTGGCGCCTGCACCAGCGTTTTCGCGACCAGCTCGCTGAGATCGACCTTGCCGGGATGCGATACGATCGACACGCCGGGCAGGAGCGATTTGAGCGTGCCGACGATGGCCGCCTGTGTCTCCGCCACCGGATCGGCGGCAAGGATCTGGCTGAGCGTCGCGGGCTGGGTCGAGCGGATCATTGGAACACTCCGAAGACATCGGTCACGACATCGGTGATTTCCTGCCGGTTGTCGGCCGACAGCCCGACGAAGAGACGCGCGGGGATATCGACTTCCTTGGCGTGCACAAACTTGCCGCCGACATGGAACGCCAGCGCCGGCGCATCCTTCGCCCTGATCGTCATGCCGTCCTGGTGGACATGGGCATATTCCCAGGTGGAGCCCCATTCGGCTTCGTCGGCCGACGACGTCCAGGCGATCGACGCGAGCAGGTGCTGCCCGGTCTGAACAAGGATCGAGGTGCCTTCGAGGTTCTCCTGCCAGGGCGTGCCGTCCGGCGCGGTCTTCTCCTCGAGGATACGCCGGCGCGTCTGGCTTTCGCCGAGCGCGCCGATCGTGCTCATCAGCTCGGTACCGTCGAACGAGAAGAGCGGCTGCAGCTTCTTCATGGCCGCATCGAAATCCTCCGCCTCGACGATGATGGAAATCCCGCTCATATCCGGCCGAGCCTCTCGCGGGTGAAGACGCGCGCCGGCGCTTCGAAAACGACCTCGTTCTGGCCGACATCGGAGCCCATGTCGCTGTCGGCCGAGCCGGCGCCGGCGAGCGTGGTGGTCAGCGCGCCCTTGCCGGTCGCGATCGCTTCCAGGCGCTTGATCGCCTGGTCGTACCGTTCCTTGATGTTGTCGGTCGAGCGGCTGAAGGCGAGCGCGATGCGATAGAAGGCGATGTCGATGCAATAGACCTTCAGGACATCGAGGGAGGGCTGGTCGAGGGCGGCGAGATCGGCCGGCGAATAGCGCCCGGCGAGGATCGCGCGGATCTCGATCGAGGCATCGTCGAGGCCGTGGCCAATCCGCACGTCGTCGCGCATGCCCGTCGCCTCGTCGGCGGCAACCAGCGCCAGCTCGCTCGGAAAGCGGGCTTCAAGATCGGCGATCGTCGCGTAAGCGGGCATGCTCTCTCCTCGTTTTGTGGGTGCCGGTCTCTCCCGGCTGTCGCGTCCATCATCAGACGTTGCAGTCTCGGTTCGCCCCGGACTGGCCTACTCGCATCTCCCGTCCTGGGGGGCACCGTTCAGTGGCGCTGGTCCCAGCGTTTGTCGCCGGATGCTTTCGCTTGGTATGCTGGTTGCGGGAGGAAGATTTGAACTCCCGACCTCCTGGTTATGAGCCAGGTGACCTAACCGCTGGTCCATCCCGCTAGAACTGCTATTCGGCCGGTGCTTCCTCAGGATCGGCGGGGCGCTCTTCGAAGCGGCCGTCGATCTTGATCCGTGGATCAGCGCGCAGCGCCTCCATCACCGCGTCGGGATCGTCACCGAAGTCTTCCCACCGCATCTCGCGCGGTTCCGGGCCGAAGGCGTGGCCGGCGCGGCGACGCGGGCCACCGGGAGCGGAAATGATGTAGATGCGCTCCGCGACCATCATTTGCGCCCCAGCGGTGGCATCGACCTCCGCCTTCTTCCTGGCGCTGCCGGTCGGCTGCTTTTCGTTGGTCATGTCACTCTCCTGGCGGTTTTCGGAAAAGCGGCACGAATGCCGTTTGTCGGAAAACCGCCGGCGGCTGGGAGGAGGAGAAGCCGCCGGCGATCGCGCGGGCCGAGTGGCCCGCCTCCGGAGCTAGCAGCGCAAGCGCGGATAGAGGCTGAGACCGTGGGTGCGATAGCTATCGCGATAGACCGGCTTGAGCCGGCCGATCATCCGCACAGCGGCGAGGCCGATGGGCACGGCCGCCCGCCAGGCATGAAGCGCGGCCACCGGGATGCCCGTGACGATGAACCGGACGACGGCGAGCACGGCACAGGAAACCTCGAAGAGAACATCGCGGAAGAACAGGAACGCACGCGGGAAGGAATACGCAGATCGGGACATGGTTGGGTCTCCCAAGGTTGACGAAGGGCATGCACGCAAGGACGGAAGCGGCCGCTTCCGGCCGCCGCCGGTTACTGGAGAAGTGGGGCTTCGATGATCTGGACGAGGTTGCGCAGCGTGTTCGTGGTGCCGTCGATCTGTTCGGCCAGCAGGATTTCGCGCGCCGCAAACATGTTGGTCGGGCCGACGATGATGTGCGTCGGCCTGATGCCGAGCGGCCGGCCTTCGTCATCCTTGAAGCTGGTCATCGCCTCGTAGGCGGCCTTGAGGTTCGTGGCATTCAGCGTTGCCTTGGAGGCGTAGGCCATCTGCCAGAAGCCGAAACCGGCGGCAACGCGCGCGTCGGTGCCGTAGTAATATTGGTCACGCATGAACACGAGATCGGAGGTCCTGGCATCCTCCTTGGCGACGAAACTGTAATCGCGGCGCTTCTGGAAGATGAAGGGCTTCAGCGGCCGGGACAGATCGACAAGAATCCAGGTGGCGCCGGCGCCGGCCTGCATATTCGAGACGGACACTTCCGCACCCGGCTTGCCGACCGGATGATCGGTGTCGAAGAAGTTCTGGCCGTCGTAGCAAGCCGTCGTGAAGCCCGCGTTGATCAGCTCGAAAACGACCTCGTCGGGATGGGTGGCGGCGGAATTGCCGAGCATCTCGAAGCGATTGCCGTAGAGCCCGAGCTTGTCGTCTTCGATATCGTCGCGCTCGACGCCGATCGTGCCTTCAAACTTGCGGTTTACGATCGAGTAGCCCTTGGCGCTCAGCGACTTGATATGGCGGTCGCCGATCCATTCGCGCAGCTTAGGGATGTCGCCGAGCCAGCCGTAAGTTTCCTCCGAGGAGGTGGACGGAACGATAGTCGCGACGCTTTCGTACATCGCCTTGACGCCGGCGAAGCCCTTCTGGAAGGACGTCTTGAAGCCGCGCTGGGCGGCGGCAAGCAAATCCGGTGTGATTACCCGTGCCATTGAAGTTTCCTTTGGTTGCGCTGCGGTCAGCCGACCTTGACGAAGACGCCGTCGCTTTCGACGTCGATGATCTTGCCGGCGACGGAGCGGGTGTTGGTGCCGCTGGTCCTGGCGACGGTCTGGTCATCGACGATGTAGCAATCCTTGCCGACGTCGCCGGGCAGGATCGCGTCGGCCGGCAGATTGAAGAGCTTGATCGCTCCGCGCCTTGCCATCACCTTCTTGGCGCCGTCCGCGCCGGTGTTGACGACCGTTTCCACGGCGGCGCCGAGCATGACGAGGTTGAGCGCCGTCTTGCCGGGAACGGCAAGACCGCCGTCCATGACGACGAGCGCGCCCTGGTAGATGGTGGTCTCGCCCTTCATCGGAGCGCTGGAGTAGTTGCTTTCCCGCTCGACGAGGGAGCGGGCCTGTGTCTGTGCCGTCATGTCGGTCTCCGGCGGCTGGTTTCAGGGGGAATGGGTCTGGTCAGGCTGCCGTCAGGCCGTTGGCCCTGCGGTATTCCTCTTCGGTCTGGCCGAGCATCCGCATGACGTCGCGGTCCTCGGCCGAGAGCGTGTGCACCTGGCCGGGCGGCGTCCTGTCGTCGAGGTTGCTCGCCTGCAGGCCGGCGCCCAGGGTTTCGATCAGCTTCGCGACCTGCACCAGGCCGTCATCCGTCGCGCAGAGCGCCTCGTAATGGTCGCGCTGCGCCGGCGTGATCTTCTTCGCCTTCAGCGCGCCTTCGAGCAGCAGATCGACCTTTTCCTTGCGGCCCGCGGCCTTGAGGGCGGCCAGCTCCGAATTGGCGGCGGCCAAGGTGCTGAGCGCCTGCTGATGAATGGTGGGATCGACGCGCTTGGCGAGATCGCCGATCGCCGCGAGGCAGGACGCCTCGCTGGCTTCGGGCGCAAGATTGAGAGCGGCGGCAATAGCCTTCAGCATGTTCGTCTCCGGGCTTGAGGGGTGCGCCGACGCGACGGCCGGCATGGAAATTCCAGGCGCCGCCACCAGCGCGGCCGAGTGCAGCCACGTCGCGCGGCCGTTCTCATCGGTTTTCAGCGACGGCGAGATGTAGCGGTGGGATTTGGCGGCAAGCACGTCTAGGCCGGGCTGCAGCCAGGCCACGCGGCCATAGAGCCCGTCAGATCGCGCCTGCAGCTCCTCGATCCAGGCGACGGCCGGAGCGGCTTCGCCGAACATCGCCTTCTTGACGGTGGCGTGGTCGAGATCGAGGGGAACCGATACCTTGTCCGCGCTGAAGCGCTCGACCAGGACTTCCGGCTCGACGATGAAGTTGCGGCCGTCGCGGCTGGTGAAGGCGCCGCGCGGCGTAAGCTTGATCCAGGCCGGGCCGGTCGCGGCCACCGCGGCCTGAGGATCGGCGGCGAAGATGTCGATCGCCGTGACGCTGGTCATGGCGTGCGCATCCGCCTCGATCGAGGCGGAAAGGCAGGAGATCAGGAAGGTGGTTGCGGCGCGGTTCATCATGCGGCATGTTTGCCAGATCGGATGAGCCGCATGGGGCTGACACGTGTCAGCCCGAGGCAATCAGGCAGAAACCCCGCCTCTGATCTTGTTTACGCCGATCGCGCCCGATCAATCAATTGGCAAATCGATTTCGAAGTGGTTTCAAAGCCCGCTGGCGCGATTTCTTGGTCAGGGGTTAGCAACCGCTCATCCGATAGCCCTTGTGCGCGCCTATGGCCCTTCTTATGGTTTAGCCCGATAGAGGTATGGAGGCTGCCGGTGAAGTTCTTTTTGACTATTCTGCTGACCTGCGTTGCCGGCACGGCCTTCGCGGATGAATGGCGTCCGGCGAAGGATTACCTGTTCATTGCCGAAGACTGCTCCACGGATGACGATGCGGAGCGGTGCCGCTTGATGAAGCAGACGTGGGAACGGGACTACAACGGCGCCATCAAGGGTGACTACCAGGGCCAGCGCAACGTCGCCTACTGCCTTAGCACCGGGTGCTCCGATTTGTATGGCACGGTGCTGCGCAAGAACGCGGTGCTCGGCTGCGCCTGGCATATCGTCATCGTCAACAGCGGTCATTTGGACGCGAATACGACGGACATTGCAATGATGAAGCTCTACTGCGGCCCGCATTATATCGACGATGACGCGCGGGTGATGGCGAACGCTCAAGCTCGCACGATCCTGAAGATGCTCGGCCTGACAGCGCAATTGCAGTAAATGGCGCCGCACGGTATATGTAGCTTTGCGTGGCAGCGAAACCCGTTGTCCTCGATGACCATTGGAGGGGAGCCGGCGCCAAGCCGGAGGCGGTCCCTCCCTGCCACGCTTCAATTCCACGGCCATTTGAATCCAGCCCGCACAACCTGCCTGCTCAGCTCTGCCCCATCCTTCTGATGCAGGGAGTTTGCACGCAGGTAACCGTTTTGCGAGACCGAGACGAACGCTCGCCAGAACGCTTTCCCGAGCTGGAAAAGCACGGTGCGCGTCTTCGGCTTGCCGGCAAGGTCCGGCAGGAACAAGCCTTCGGCGATCATCTGCGGCAGAATGGCGAAGTCCTCGATCGACATCTTATGCCGTTCCATCCTTTCGGCAATCGCCTCGCTGGTGATCGAGACCACGGGCGATTTCGCGCCCAGCTCCTCGGCCAGGCGCGGCGAGACACCGGCCGGCAGCCAGACTTTTTCCGGCAGCCGCGGCGCGAGCTGCAGAAACGGGTCGTCCCAGAGATCCTTCACGATCGCCGTCGCATCGGCCGTGGGTACCGCGGCAAGCTTCTCTTCCAGGTTCCGGATCAGCGTCGACGCGCGCGACAGGCCGGGATTGGTGTGCCAGCCTGGGTCGATGCCGACCGGAACCTTCGTGATTTCGCCGGTGCGGCGATTGCGGAATTCGACGTCCGGGCCGAGGTCCGGAGGGCTGTCACGATAGATCACGCCGCCTTCGGCCGGCTCGCGGCCGAGCAGCCTTTCGGCTTCCCGCGCGGAAATCTGGCGCACCTGGCATTTGCAGCCCCAGCCGTTCGGGGGCCAATGCGTTTTCCAGAACGGATGATCGACCGGCAGGATGATGCCGACCCAGCCGAGATGTTCGGCACGCGGGTCCGCCGACGTGGTGCGGACGTACAATATATATGGGAGCGCCTTTTTCGTGCGCTGCGCGCGCTCCCATTGCCCGGCAGAGCGGGCGGAATTCATGTTCGACCAGAAGATGGTCTTGAGACGGCGATCGCTGGAGAAGTTCACCATGCGCTCCGGCTGCTCGCCGGTCGGGTCCGCGACCAGGCGCGGCCCCCACCATCCCTGCCGCGTCAGCTCCGCCCGGATGTCTTCCTTCCAGCGCTCGAAACCTTTGCCGCTGCGGATCGCCTCGGCGATGCTGTCGTGGAAGCCGGTCAGCAATTCGGCTTCCACCGCCTTGGCGACGGTGAACGCATAGGCATGCTCCTCGGCCCATACGTCCAGCCAGGAGAAGGCCGGCTTCAAGGACTTGCCCTCGAAATAGCCGGTCACTTCCCTCGGCGCGGAAAAGCCCCTGACGATCTCTGCCATCGTCAGTCCGCTATGTCGCCGATGCCGCGGGCGATCGCCGTCAGCCTGGCGAGGCGCTCGGCCATCTTCGAGGCGTCGGGGCCGGCGGTTTCAATGAGCTTCAAAGCCTCTTCGAAGCTCGATGCCGTCGACAGGATCTCGGCGATCGGCGCCACGATCGGGCGGGCCATCGCCTCCCAATCGTTGGCGGCCGAGGTGAAGAGCGCGTCGAGCTGGTCGAGCGCATCCGGCTCGCCGGCCTCGGCCGCGAGCAACGCAGTGCAGGCGCCGCAACGGCAGGCGCGGCGATGGTCGAAGACGAGGGCCGAAAGCGCGGCCGTCTTCGACTTCCGCCCGTCCGGCGCCGGCGGGGCGCTAACCGGATCTGGTTTGGGATTTGCCTTCGTATCGGCAGGCTCCGGAGCCTTGCCCGACATAACCAGCAGCTCGTCACCGTCGGCGGGGTCCGAGAGCCCGATCTTTTCGCGGATCTCCGACTGCTTCACCCGAAGGCCGAAGGGCACCATCTTGGCGACCGCATCCGTCAGAGCCGTGACATCCTCGGGGTCGGGAACCAGGAGCTGGGCGGCGGGATAGTGCTCCTGCGGGCCAAAGTTCAGATCGACGAAGGGCTTGATCAGGTCGCGGTTTGCCGTCCGGGCCAACTGCTTGGCGTCCGCGCGCAGAATATCCAGGCGGACTTCGTTATGAATCTTCGCCTGGCCGAGGGAGGAGCCATCGTCCGACGTCATCGTCTGACCGACGACAAGCTTCGAGATCTGCTTGTCAACGTATTCCAGCAGGCCGCCGAAGACGGCCGAGCCGTTGTTGCCGCTCACCTCATGAAATTCGATATCCATGCCCTGGGGAATGATCCCTGCCGCATCATTGGCGATCGAGGCAACAGCCTTCAGCAGGGTCCGTTTGTCGGCAGCACTGGCGTTGGCGTTGTATTTGCCGACGCGCAGCGGCATGCCGTAGACCTCGGAAAACGCCGCCCAGTCCTGCAGGGTGAATTGCTGGATGAGATAGGCCCACGCCGCCGGTCGCGCCATACCGCGGCGGAGCGGCAAGCCCATCTTTGTTCGCGGCAAATGCCGCAGGTACTTCGCCTGATCCAGCTCGTCGCCCTCGATGGAACCATCGACGGCCAGGCGCAGATTTCGCAGCGCCAGGCGGTCAAGCTGGAAAAAGCGCGGATCTCTCTCGATGTACTCGACCGGGCGAAGCGCCTTGCGCTCGTATTCCCACATCATCTCGACAACGGCGTATCCCTTGGAGATGCCGTCCGTCAGATTGCCCAGCGCGTCGTCGAAGCCGTCGTCGTTGACCACCTCGGTTACCGCGTCGACGATCTTGCTGTTGGCGCCATTCGCCTCGACGGTCGCGTCGATCCCCTCCAGTGCCAAGCGCCGCGTCTGCAACTGCGAGGCATAATGCAGATATCGCTCCTCCATTTCCTCGGCGAGCGTGAGGTAATTGCGCGCATTCCCCTCTGCGGCATCACGCAGGATCGTGCCGAGGCGCTCCGGCGTCAGGCCGGATGCTACCCGCTCTTCATGCGTGCGACGGACGCCGGCGACGGTCGGAACGGCGATCTCTTTCGAGAGCACCTGAAGAACGATCGGCCGGCCGTCCGGTCCGAGAATGGACGATGTGCGGGTGCTCACCAATGCTGCCTCCCATAGCTGCGGCTGTCGTCGTCATCGTCCAGAGGCGGGCCACCGTTATGGCCCAGCGACGACGCCGGTTGATATTCGTAGACGACGGCACCGTCAGAGGCCGCGTAGATCCCGAGGAATGCCGCCCAGGTCCGGTCGGCGTGATCGTCATCGCGCTCGGCAACGAAACGCGGTGCCCCGGTCGCGGAGGCAACGCGGCGCAGCTTATGAAGATCGGAGCGGAGAGCGATGTTGCCTTCGGGGATGCGGACTTTCCGATCTTCAAAGGCGTCCTTGCCGGCATTGGCCATCACCAGCTTGCTGGGTCCGGTAAAGAGCACGCCCTCGACCACGCTGCCGTAACGGCGCTGGGCATCTTCGACCACCTTTTCGCCCATACCCGTCTGGTCGATGCAGGCTCTGCCGACGCGGTATTTTCGCATGACCTCGTCAAAGGCCATGTCCATTTCCAGGAACGTAGCACCCTTCTGCTCGATGATTTCCCGGCACCACAGGACATCGCCGATCTGTTCCCAGACCCAGATGACGTGCAGGTCCTTTCTGCGACCGATGTCGCGGCCGACGAAACAGACGTTACCCTGGTAGAGAGACGGATCGCCGGCGCGCTCATCTTCGACGGAGTTGATGAGATCATAGGAGAGCCAGGCGCTCGCTTCGTCGAGCCACTGCAGTTCGAACTCCTGCGCCCACAATTCATCGTCGGCCAGGCCGGCCCGAAGCTCATCGATGTTGCGTGGTAACCCGTCCGCAACAGCCTGGTAGATGTCGACGACATGACGAGACCAGGTGTTGTCGCCGCCGGTCATCAGTTCGTAGAATTTGTTGCCCTTTCCCTTGGGCGTCGAGGTGACGCGGATCTTCCAGCCTTTGGAAATGACTGGAAACAGCGCTCCCCAAATCTCTCGGCTATCCTTGTGAATGGCGAACTCATCCAGGAAGACATTGCGGGAAAAGCCGCGCGCGGTATCTGCATTCGCGGGCAATGCCAGAATGCTGTTGCCGTGCGGCAGGATGACCTCCATGGCCTTGTGTGTACCGCTCTCGCCCTGCCAGTCGAATTCGTTTTCCTCGAAGACCAGGCCGTACGCTTTGGCATGCGGCTTGATGGCTTCGTTCATCGCCTCGCGCGCCTGTCGCTCACCACGGGACAGAATGACCCAGGGTGAGCGACGCCCCTGCGCTGCTGCTACGTAGCCGTCGTCGACGATCTCCAAGCCTGTCGTGAAGGTCTTCCCCGTCTGGCGCGAAAACATGCCGATCTTGAAGCGGGGGCGATCGAGAAACCACTTGCGCTGATAGCCATAAAGAGGGACGGCCGCCTTCATTCTTCGAAGATCCCGTAAACCTCTTCGCGAATTTTCTTGATGACGGCCATGCCGTCCGGCTTATCCCCACCGGGTGTAACGGCGCTGGCGGCATCGACAGCCTTGAGCAGCCTGGCTTTGGCTTCCTCCTCCGCCTTACGGCGGTGCTCGGCCGAGTGACGCTGCGCGACCACGGTATCCTTGTAGGCGCGCGCCAGCTCCATGGCGTTCTTGCTGCCCAGCTCTTCGCCGTCCAGCAGCTCGTCGATCAAAGTCTTGAGGAATTCGCCCAGGACAACGTCCGAGCGCCCGATCTCCTCCGGCGTAAGCTTCTCGGCCATGCCGGCGTAGATATACCGCCGTTCTTCGAGCTGTGCGGAGCGCCTGGCGAGCCGCATGGCGCGTCGGTTGAAAGCCGACTTCGAAATCGGGCCGACACCTTTGACCTCAAGACGGTCATTCAGCTCAAACAGGATGTCGGCCTGGCTGCGCCGGCGCTCGTTGAGCTGGCCGATCGCCCAGATGACATCGTCCTGGGCTTCGTCCGGCAATTGCTGCAGGCTGTCGAGGCGGCCTCGGCCCTTGCGCTCATCGGCCATCTCATGCCCCGCTTAACGAGGCCGGCTGCACGCCGGGAATGGTGATGAGGCCCTCAAGATGCAGCGCGCCGCGTTCGGTCAGGCGGGCGATCTTCGTGCTTCCGCCCGGATGGATGTCAACGGCGCCCATGTCCTTCAGGTAAAGAAACTGCTGCTCCACCCACTCCCGCGGCTTGTCGATCAGCCAGCTCGTCAGCAGGTAGCGGCGCATCGCTTCGGAGGTGATCGACTGATTTACCTCCTTCTGCAGCGCCTTCAGCATTATGATGCGCGCTTCGCCAAGAATGATCGTTTCCATGCTCATTTAGCCTGCTCCAAAAGAAATTCCTGCAATCGCGCACTCGTCTGGGCGATCGGCCGGATACGCTCGTCGAGCGCGTCGAGCCGTCCCGAAATCCTCTCCATGGTGAGTTCCAGCCGGTGCGCGGTGTCGCGATCCGGCAGGTGCTTCATCTCGTCTTCGAGACGCTGGACCCGGCGGTCATGATCGATGAGCGCCTTTTCGGCCGCGCCCACCCGCTTGGCAGCATCCTTCGCGCCGGAAGTCAGCGCGAAATAGGCCCACGAGCCGATGGTGATCAGCAGAGAGATCAAGCCCAGCCAGTCTTTCAACGAGGCGATATCCATCAACGGCTCCCGCCGGCATCGACGGCGGCAACGCATGCGCGCCGGCGATACTCGCCGATGTTGCGGGCGCTTCTGTCGGCCGACCAATTGAGAAGGACTTCATCCTGCCGCATGTCGCGCTTCGGCTTCGGGGAAAGCGCCGGCGTCTCCTTGCGCGCCTCGGGCGGCAAGGAGACGGGAGCCATCCGGGTCACGACGACGGGATCGGGCCTGGGATCAATCGGGGAGCAGGCTGACGCGATCAGCGGTAAGACCGATATCGTCGCCATGAGGCAGAGCCGCATTTCGTTTCCTCACTTCTTCGAGCTGCTGGGAGGCGGCGTTGACGCGGTCTGCCGCATCGGCCTGAATATCGAGCACGGCCTTGGCCTGCTCTGCCTGGGCGCTGGCAACGGCGGCATTGGCCTTCTGGATTTCGAGCTGCCAGTGCGCGTCGCGCTCTTCGCGGACTTCCTGCGCGACGGCCTGCAGGGTCGTTTCCAACTTCGCCGCGGCGAGATAGCCGAGGCCGGCCGCGCCGAGGAGGAGAGCGCCGGCGCCAAGCGCGATGGCGGCGATCGCGCCGAGCTTCGTGCCGAGGAGTTCCATCACTGGCCCTCGCTCTTCGTCAGCATGGTCTCCATGTCCTTCGAGCCATAGTGCCGGTGGATGCCGAGTGAGCCGCCGATCAGCAGCATGAGCGAGGGAATCGCGATCGTGCCGAACGCGACGGCCTGCCCCTGAAGGACGGCGCCGATCGTCAGGAGGAGGATGACGAGCCAGGCCATGACCGAGGTCATCCAGAGTTGGTGTTTCGAGGTGCGGTAGGAAGGCTTTTCCATGTCAGGCCGCCTTCGGAAGATAGGAATCGAGCGCGGCGAAGGTCTCGCGTCCGGCGATACCGTCGACCGTCAGGCCGCGCGCCCGCTGAAACAGCTTCAGGGCGCCCTCGGTGCCGGCACCAAACTCGGCGTCGATCGCGAGCATATAAAAGCCGGCCGCGGCGAGCGCGCGCTGCAGCGTCTCGACCGGCTCGCCGGACATGCCGCGGCGAAGCACCGGAAATGCCTGCCGTCCGGAAACGCCATCGGCATGAAGGGCGCCGACCGCGATCTTGGCCTTGGCGAGGAAGGCGGCGCGCGAGGAAAGCCCGTTGCGGCCGCCGTTGATGACTTTGGTGGCGCCGGCCAGGTCGTCATGATCGGCATAGACGTTGAGGCCGTGGGTCGACCAGAAGAAGAAGACCGCCCAGCCCGCCCAGGGAAACTCCGCCACCAGCTCGGGATGGGCAGCGAAATCCGGGCAATCGTCGATGATCGCCCACAGCCACACGGTGAAGCGAGAGTAGTTGGCGCGGCCGGTGAGCTGGATAGGCCCACGGCCCTTGTATCGCTTGCCGTCGCCGGGCCTGGTGTTGCCGAGATCGGCGCGCCCCTCGTAGGCCGCGCCGCTGGCATATTCTTCCGTGGTGCAGAAGCTGTCGCTCTCGTGCGCCGTCTGCGCAAGCAGGTGCGCGATCCGGAGCGGCGTATCGACCTCGAAACGGTCGAGCAACTCCGGCAGCATGGCGCTGAATTTATCGATGATCGTCGCCTGCTGGGCGACCTTGGCATAAATAGCCACTTTCGGAACGATCGCCGAAAGCACGCTGGCGTCAATGCGCGCCGTCAGACGCTGGTCGAGTGAAGACATGAAAACCCCATGCGAAGCCGGCCGGGCGGCGGTTCGGATGGGGCGAATATGCGATGCTAGGGGCAGGTTTGGGGGCTGACAACTGTCATCCCGCGACTAGAACAGGTCGCCCTGATCGTCGTCGTCTCGTGCTTTCATGCGCCAGATCGTGCGCTCATGCAAGCCCACGATCCGGGCGGTTTCGCGGACGCTCGTCCCGGCGCTGAGCGCTGCGGCCGCCTTGCGCCTGGCGTTCCTGAGATAGGAGGCGGGGCCGAGAGGAATGACCTCGCGCTGAATGCCCTGCAGGCGGCCGTCCCCGTCGAGGGTCGCCAGCCCCTTGCAGATGCTGTCGGCGATCTCCAGGCCGACCAGCTCCGTCAGCCAATGCCCCGGCACAGCACGCGGCGGGATCGCAATGCGGGTGCCGCCACGGCTCTGCGCGATCCGGAACGCGATATCGGGGCCGGCGATATCGGCGATGTCGGCGAGGATGCCGGGAAGTTTGCTGCTCATCGATCAGCCCTTGATCACAGGAAGGAAGTCGATCTCGCCGGCGTCTTCCAGCTCGCCGGTGACGCTGACCGTGCTGCGGAGCGATGCCACGCGCTGCTCAGCGTCGATCAGTGAATGCGCCGCGAGATCGAAAGAAATCTCGCGACCATCGTGATAGAAAGAACAGGTGAAGACGAGCATCGGACGGCCTTCGGGATCATAGACCACAGGCTTCGCCGGCATGTTCTTCGGCTGGAACGGGACGATCTTGCTCACCGGCCGCCCTCCCAACGGGCAATCACGCCTTCGAACCGGCTGCCCTGGTTATGGTCGCGCCAGAAGCGGCCCATCGTTTCGCGCGCCGTCGCGCCGATCAGGTGCGCCGGCGCCAGGCCGACGAGCCGGGCGGGGTCGAAACCGTCCGACATGGCGAAAGGCTCGATCTCGTCACGGTGCAGCGGCCGACCGTCGATCTCGATATAGGCGATGCCGACATCCAGCAGGTCGGTCGACACGATGACGATCGGCAGCACGGCCGTACAGACCGGATCGGGGATGATCTTGCGGCAGGAGCTTTGCCGCATGTCGACGAAGAGCTGGAGCGGCTCGCCGACATGGGCGTGACGCTGGCGATGGCCGCGAATGGTCTGGGTTTTCGTGCCGTCCTCGATCTGCGGGGCAAAGTAGCGCTTGAAGCTATAGGCGACCATCATGCACCCGCCTTTGCTTCGTCCGAGAGCGGCGGAGCATGCAGAGGACGCCAGTGGCTTGGATCAAGCTTGCGATATTCCTCGTAAGCCCATGACCCGACGCCATAGTCCGTCCATGCTCCCACGGGACTTCCTTCAAAATCGCGTTCGAAATCATCATCCCATCGAGCAA
>Ga0153956_1001395_pt1 | contig 21282 bp, 20 predicted proteins | sample TSFL040MetaG_FD_104704 | JGI IMG/M metagenome (GOLD analysis project Ga0153956, IMG submission 104704) | Attine ant fungus gardens microbial communities from Florida, USA - TSFL040 MetaG | ecosystem: Host-associated > Fungi > Mycelium > Unclassified | place: USA: Florida, Wekiwa Springs...
GAGATCCTCTTCGGCCCCGACATGTGGCTCGGCGCCTTCGTCGAGCGCGAGACCGGCCTCCTTGACGAACCGGAGCGCCGCGCCCGCTTCCGCATCTGGGACGGCGAGTGCCACGTACACGCCGGCATCCGCCCGGACGACATCGCCCGCACCCGCGCCGAGCACCCCGACGCTGAGTTCCTGATCCACCCCGAGTGCGGCTGCTCGACCCAGGCGATGGAGTACGTCGCATCGGGCGACATCGACACCACCGGCGTCCACATGCTCTCCACCTCCGGCATGCAGAACTACGTCGAAGCCCATCCGGAGGGCGAGTTCATCGTCGCCACCGAGAACGGCATGCTCTACCCGCTCCAGCAGGCGGCGCCGAAGGCCAACCTGATCGAGGCCAACCGGATGGCCTTCTGCAAATACATGAAGATGATCACGCTGCCGAAGCTCCGCGACTCCCTCGCGGAGATGAAGTTCGAGGTCAGCGTGGAGCCGGCGATCGCCGAGCGGGCGAGGGTTCCGATCGAGCGCATGGTCGCGATCGGGTAGATCGGGGCCCTCCGCCCGTCCGAGATCGGTCCCGGGTGTCTCGTGGCGACCCCGGCAGGCTGTGGCCGCCACGAGACGCCCAGGACGCGAGGGGTTCGTGAAAAACCGGGCAAGGGTCCGTCACGAACTCCCGACTTCCGTGACGGTCCTGCATGTAAGAAAGCCTCGACCAGAGGTTGAGTTCGCACTTAGCCACGCTATGTGTGGCTAAGTGCGAACTCACCGGGGGGAGGCATGGGAAGGCGCGCGGAATGGTGACGTTCCCGGCATCTCTGTTACCCCACACACCCGGCCGTCTCGGCCACGGCCACAACCCGCCAGGGTCGTGGCCGAGACGGCCGGGTCCCTTACCTCATCGGGCGACAGCTTTCCCGCCCCCGCAAACTCCGGCAGTACCGCTCCGTTGGTTTCCATAGAGCGTCTTAAGGGAACACTCAGGCGAGCTTGGCTGGGCGTTTACGTCCAGGGTGAAGGCTGGGGACACCCGATGACGAATAGGAGACTGCTGATGCAGGAGACCAAGGACAAGCGCAATGTGTTGGTGATCGTGGGTCGGGAGGCCGAGCCGCCGATCATGGTGGACGCCCTGCGGCCGCGAGCCGAGGGGACCGGCTTCACCCTGCTGGTGCCGGCGACGCCGCTGCACGGGCCGGACTCGGCGATCGACTGGGCGGATGCCCTCGAGCGGGCCGAGAAGGGGGCGAATGCCCTGCGTGGGGCAGGGCTCGAGGTGATCGAGACGATCGTCGGCGACGCCGACTTCGCGGCCGCCGCCGGCGACGTGATGCACTCGCGGGAGATCGACGACGTCGTCGTGCTCGTCGACCCGCAGGCGGCGCTCGGCGCCCGCCCCGACCTCGTCGCCGTCTGATTTCCCCCGGCCTCTAGAGCCAAACCGCCCTTTTCTGGGCGCAAAATTTCGCAGCCGAGACTTCGCAGGAGTCATCTTGTTCTCGCAGAAGGCACCTGCCACCTATGCCGAGAATCCGACGCAACAAGAAACGCGCCCCCGAGCCTGTGCGCTCGCGTGGTCGGCGCGCCCCGATCATCGAGCTGAACGACGTGACGAAGGTCTACCCGGGCGGCCACATGGCCCTGGACCGCGTCTCGCTCTCGATCGGCCGCGGGGAGTTCGTCTTCCTCGTCGGCCCCACCGGCTGCGGCAAGTCGACGCTGATCAAGACCCTGATCCGCGAGCTCGACGTCACCGAGGGCAGCGTCCGCATCGCCGGCCGCGACATCGCCTCGATGCCCGACAAGAAGGTGCCGCAGCTGCGCCGCAACATCGGCACGGTCTTCCAGGACTTCAAGCTTCTCCCGAACCGGACCGTGTACGACAACGTCGCCTACGCGCTCCAGGTGATCGGCGCCAGCCGCTCCGAAATCCGCGAGCAGGTGCCGGCGACGCTGCGCCTGGTCGGCCTCTCGACCAAGCTCCACAACTTCCCGGACCAGCTCTCCGGCGGTGAGCAGCAGCGCGTCGCGGTCGCCCGCGCCTTCGTCAACCACCCGCCGCTTATGCTGGCCGACGAGCCCTCCGGGAACCTCGACCCGGTCACCTCGATCGGGATCATGCAGCTGCTCTACCGGATCAACAAGACCGGCACGACCGTCGTCGTCGTCACCCACGACCGCGAGATGGTCGACAACATGCGTCGCCGCGTGGTCGAGCTCTACGAGGGCCGCGTCGTCCGCGACGAGGTCTCTGGCGGCTACACGGAGGAGTCGACGACCGAGTTCGGCATGCGCATGCAGGCCGAGATGGGCGTCGGCGCCAACGGCGAGCGCAAGACCAACGGCCACTCGCTCACCCACTGATGTCGCGCATCCTCTTCTTCTTCTCGGAGGCGTTCCGGGCGCTGCGCCGCAACGGCGCGCCGACCCTGGCCGCGGTGATCACGACGGTCGTCACCGTGGTGCTGCTCGGCGTGCTGATCCCGGTCTTCCAGACCGCCCAGGCGAAGTCCGACGAAGTCCGCGGGGAGCTGAACGTGCAATTCGCGGTCTACGACGACGCGACCCACGCCGAACTCGTGGCGGCGAAGGAAAAGATCGAAGCGGTCCCCGGGGTCGCCTCCGTCACCTACATCTCCAAGCAGGAAGCGCTGAACACGCTGAAGAGCGAACTCAGCGACAAGACCATCGTCCAGGAGCTCCACACCAACCCGCTGCCCGCCAGCTTCCAGGTGCAGGCGTCGAACGCCTCCGACCTGCCGCAGATCGAACGCGAAGTGATGGGGACGACCGGCGGCGCCGCGAAGGACCCGATCAGCCCGGCGATCTCCAACTCCTTCAGCCGCCAGCAGTCGACCCAGCAGATCGCCAAGGTGACGAGCGCGCTGAAGATCGTCCTCACCGTGATCATGGCCCTGCTCGTCGTCGCCTCGCTGATGCTGATCGGCAACACGATCCGGCTCTCCATCTTCACCCGCCGCCGCGAGGTCGAGGTGATGCGCCTGGTCGGCGCCACCCGCTGGTTCATCCGCTGGCCGTTCCTCATCGAGGGGGTCGTGGTCGGCTTCATGGGGGGCCTGGTCGCCATAATCATCCTGTGGATCGGCAAGATCACGATCGTCGACCCGTTGAGCGACAACGGCGACTCCTTCGCCCTGGCCCAGCACAACAGCACCATCGCCTTCCCGGTCTTGATCGCGATCCTCTTCGCCGCGGCGATCGTCGTCTCGACGATCGGGTCGGGCGTCACGCTGCGTCGCTTCCTCCGGGTCTGAGGGCAGCGTGAGGCTGCGCGGCGCGATCGCCTTCGGCGTCGCCCTGGTCGCGTTCCTCGTCGTCGGGATCTGGCTCGGCGGCCACCCGTCAAAGCTGCCCGGCTTCGCCCGCGACGCGTTCACCGAAGAACCGACCAGCCTGGTCAGCGAAGCGTCGGAAATCATCAAGGACAATTACTTCCGCAAGGTCGGCAACACCGAGCTCGGCAACGCCTCGCTGCAGGGGATGGTCCGCGAGCTCCGCCGACGCCACAAAGACCGCTTCTCGGACTACTTCTCGCCGGAAAGCCTGGAAGGGTTCAACCAGCAGATCGAAGGGCACTTCTCGGGCGTGGGACTGAGCGTGATCGAAGTGAAAAAAGGCCTGCGGGTCGTGAAGGTCTTCAAGCGCTCGCCCGCCGAAGAAGGTGGGGTCGAGGTGGGGGACACGATCATCGCGGTCGAAGGCGAATCGATCAATGGGCTCACCTCGACCGAATCGACGCAGAAGATCAAGGGGCCGGAAGGCACCCAGGTGACGGTCACGATCGAAAAGCCGAAGACCCACAAGAAGGTCGAAAAGACGCTGACCCGGGCGAACGTGGTGCTGCCGAACGTCTCCAGCCGGGTGTTCACGATCGGCCAGAAGAAGATCGGCTACGTGCGGTTGCTCTCGTTCAGCTCCGAAGCGAGCAAGCAGCTCGCCCACGGGATCGAAAAGCTGAACGACGAACGGGTCGAGGGCATCGTCCTCGACCTGCGGGACAACCCCGGCGGGCTGCTCGACGAGGCGGTCTCGAGCGCCTCGCTCTTCCTGCCCGAAGGCGAAGTGGTCGTCTCGACCAAATCGCGCACCAAGGGGTCGACCGAACGCAAGAGCGGCCCGGGGAAGATCGTCGACGTGCCCTTCGACGTGCTGATCGACCGGGGGACGGCGAGCGCCGCCGAGATCATGACCGCGGCGCTGCAGGACGACGCGCACGCGACCGTGGTCGGCACCCGCTCTTACGGCAAGGGCGTCTTCCAGGAAGAGCACGACCTCGCCAACGGCGGGGCGTTGAAGCTGACGGTGGGCGAATACTTCACCCCGAGCGGCGAAAACCTCGCCCGCACGGGTGGCATCCACCCCGAAGTGAAGGTCGTCGACAACCCGCACACGGCGGGCGACGAGGCGCGGCAGAAAGCCCTCGAAACGGTCGCCGCCCGGGTCGAAGGTTGAGCCCGCGCCGGGAGCGCGGCGGGGGGCGGGGGCGTGGGCGGCGCCAGAACGCGGCACCGCGGAAAAGCGGCGCGTCGGAGGGCCCGGCGGCGCCGCGGCGCAGCCGCTCCGAACGCGCCGGCGCTCGCAACGCGGCCACGCGCGGCGCCGGTGCCCGCGGCGGGACCCTGCGCCGCCGCGACAAGCTGGCGAGTGCCCGGGACGCGGTCGCCGACCTGCTCGAGGAGCGGCTCGGGCTGCGCGGCTTCAGCGGCCTGGTCGAGGAGGAGGCGGCGAGCGCGGCGGAGGAGGCCGAGGCGAGCTCCGTCGCCCGGCGCGACCTGACCGCGCTCGCGACCTTCACCGTCGACCCGGCCACCGCGCGCGACTTCGACGACGCCGTCTCCGCCCAGCGCGAGGGGGAGGGCTGGCGCGTCTGGATCCACATCGCCGACGTCGCCGCCCACGTGCGGCCCGGCTCGCCGCTCGACATGGAGGCGCTGCGGCGCGCCAACTCGACCTACGTGCCGGGGGCGGTCGAGCCGATGCTGCCGCACTCGCTCTCCAGCGGGGCGTGCTCGCTCTCGCCCGGGGTGGAGCGCCTCGCCGTCACCGCCGAGATCGAGCTTGACGGCGACGCGCGGCCGACCCGCACGACCTTCTACCGCAGTCGCATCCGCTCCGACGCGCGGCTCGATTACGAGCAGCTCGACCGCGTCTTCGACGGCCGCGAGGAGCCGCCCCCGGCGGTCGCCGAACCGCTCGCCGCCGCCCGCGACGTCGCCGCCGGGCTGGGCGAGCACCGCGGCGCCACCTCGCTCGACGTCGAGTCGGCCGAGCCGGAGTTCGAGTTCGACGCCGAGGGCAACGTCGTCGCGGCGCACCGGGTGCCGGGGACCGAGGCCCACCGGCTGATCGAGCGGCTGATGGTCCTCACCAACGAGCGGGTCGCGGAGTTCCTCGTCGACCGCCGCGTCCCCGCCGTCTACCGCGTCCACGCGCAGCCCGACCCGCCGCGGATCGAACGGCTGCTGGAGCAGCTGGCGGCGCTCGACGTCCCGACCCCGCCGCTCGGCCAGGGGCTCTCGCCGCGCTCCGCCGGGCAGATGGCGGCGGACGCGAGCCGGCTGGCGCGGGCGGAGGCCGCACGGCGCGGACACGGCCGGGACGCATATACCTCCCTTGTGCTCCGGTCGCTGAAACAGGCCGCCTACAGCGAGACGAACTCCGGCCACGCCGGGCTCGGCTCAGACGCCTACACGCACTTCACCTCGCCGATCCGGCGCTATCCCGACCTGCTCGTGCACCGGGCACTGCTGGCCGCGCTGGGCGAGGGGGAGGAGGCGCCGACGCTGGCCGAGGCGCGCGAGGTCGCCGCCCACAGCTCCGCCCAGGAGCGCGAGTCGGCGAAGATCGAGCGCGATGCCGACGACGTCTGCGCCGCCTATCTGCTGGAACGGGAGCTCGGCGAGCGCGGGCTCGACGCCGAATTCGACGGCGAGGTGTCGGGGGTGATCCGGGCGGGGGCGTTCGTCGCCTTCGGCGGGGAGCTCGGCGACGTCTACGAGGGGATGCTGCCGGCGCGGACCCTGCCCGGCGGTCGCTACGAGCTCGACCGCCAAGAGGTCACGCTGCGGGGGAGCGGCGAGGGGGCGACGACGCTGCGGCTCGGCGACCCGGTGCGGGTGCGGGTGACCGGCGTCGAATCCGAGCGTGGTCGCGTCGACTTGGAGCTCACCGGGGGAGGCGGCAAGGGCTGATGGCCAAGAAAGGCAAGAAACGCGCGCCCGCGTCCGGGGACGTCGTCACCAATCGCCGCGCCCGCCACAAATTCGAGTTCGTCGAAACGATGGAGGCGGGGATCGTCCTCACGGGCTCCGAGGTGAAGGCCCTGCGCGGCGGGCAGGCGCAGATGACCGATTCCTACGCGGTCGTCGACGACGGCGAGGTCTGGCTGCGCAAGCTCCACATCCCGCCCTACGAGTTCGCGGCGGTGGACGCTCACACGCCGGATCGGCCGCGCAAACTGCTGCTCCACCGCGACGAGATCGAGCGCCTGGTCGGCAAAACCGCGGAGAAAGGGCTGACGCTCGTGCCGGTGCGGATCTACTTCAAAGGGCCGCGGGCGAAGGTGGAGCTGGCGCTGGCGCGCGGCAAGGAGGGACGCGACCGCAGGCGCGAGATCGCCGACCGCGACGTGCGGCGCGAAGTCGAACGGGACTTCAAAGGGCGCATGCGCTGACCTTGAATGGGGAAAACCAAGGGAGTGGCCGAACGGTTGACCCTGCCGGATCCTTTGTAAGGATGGGAGGGTGCTCGTTGCCAACGTCAGCGATTACATCTCCGATCACACGGGCTACTTCATCGCGGCGCTCGCCGCCGCGATCCTCCTGCTCCTGCTGGTGGTGATGGTGACCAACCGGCGCGGCAAAGAGGAGGAAGAGAAGGCGAAAGCAGCCGGGGGGCCGGACGGGACGCCTGGTGCGCCGCCGGATGCCGCGGGCGCAACCGGTGGTCCGGGAGCGCCGCCCGGGGCGATGGGGGCCGCGGCCGCCGGACCTGGAGCCGCGGCGACGCCGCCCACCTCGGAGACGCGCAAGGAGAAGCGCGACCGGTTGCGCAAAGAGCAGCGCGCGGCGCGCGAGCAGATGCGCCAGGAGCGTCGCGAAGCGATCGAGAAACGCAAAGCCGAGCGTGCCGCCAAACGTGGGGGCCAGGCACCGCCCGCCGCGCCCCAGTCTTCGCCGCCGGGTCCGGGCGCGCCGCCGAGCGCTGCTGGGACGCCGACGCCCGCGCCGAGCGCCGCCGCGCCGCCGAGCGCTTCCGGAGCGCCGACGCCCGCGCCGGGAGCCCCGCCGATGCCGACCCCGCCGCCCGCTCCCGCCCCGCCGGGTGGGCTGTCGACCGGCGAGACCGCCGCGATCGCCGGTGGCGCCGCCGCGGGCGCGGCGGCTGTCGCCGCGGCGTCGTCCAAGAGCGATCCGGAGAAGAAGGGCTTCCTCGACATGTCGCTATTCGGGATCCAGATCGGCGGCAAGAAGAAGAAGGAACGGGCGGAAGCCGAGCAGCGCCTCGCCGCCGCCCGCGCCGCCAACGAGCGTGCCGTGCAAGATGCGCGGGTGAACGTCGGCGCGACGCCGCCGGGAGCCGACCAGTCCTCGACCGTAGGAGCGCCGCCGGCCGGCGCCGCGGCGAGCACGGCGGGCGTTCCTCCGGTGGGTGCGCCGCCCACCGCGGATGCCGCGGCGCCCGGCGCCCAGGAGGCCGCGGACCCGCTGCGGGAACCGCCGCCCCCGGTCCAGGACCTGAACGCGGCCGCCTCCGGCGGCCAGATGGGGTTCGCGCCAGAGAACGCGCCCGAGCCGCCCAGCATCGCCGAACCGTCCTCGATCCTGCCGCCCCCGGTATCGCCCGGCCCGCCGCCTGCGGTGGCGCCGACCGATGCCGACGCGGCCGCCGCCGCGCAGCGCGTCCGTGACAAAGTTGCCGAAGTGCGCGACGAGGAGCAGAAGATCCGGGCCGAGGCCGACCGGCGGATGCAGGAGGCCGAGCGCCTTCAGGGGGAGGCCGCCGCGCCGATGAACGCCTTCGGCTCACCGCCCGCTCCCGAGCCCGGCGCGCCCCCACCCGTCCCGGCCTTCGGCGGCGCTCCGACGGAGCCCCAGCCGGCGTCCCCGCCGAGCGGATTCGATTCGCCTGGGGCGCCGCCCGCCGGCATCGCCGAGGCCGGTCCGCCGACCCCGGCCGTCCCCGCCGCCGACCTGAGCTTCGCCGAGCAGCGCCTGCAGGAGGGCCGCGCGGCCCGTGAGCGCTCGATGGCCGAAGCCGAGCAGCGCCTGCGCGAGATCGACGAGCGCACCAAAGCCGCCGAAGAGCGCGCCGCCGCGGCCAAACGGCTGGAGGGCTACCGGGCCGAAGAAGAAGCCCAGCAGCGCCGCCTCGAGGAGATGCAGCGCAGCGTCGCCGAAGCCGAGCGCCGCGCCGAAGAGGCCGAGCGCCGTGCCCGCGAAGCCGAGGAAGAGGTCATCCGCTCGCTCAGCGCCGCGACGCCGCCCGCTCCGACCCCGTCGCCGGCCGGCCCGTCCATCGGCCTGACCCCGGCCGAGTCGACCCCGCCACCGGCGCCGCCGACCCCGCCGATCGAACCGACCCCGCTGCCGCCGGCCGCCTCGTTCGAGTCGCCCGCGCCGCCCGCCGCCGCGCCGACGCCGTTCGAGCCGCCCGCCGCCGCACCGACGCCGATTGGGTCCCCCTCGCCGGCGCCGAGCGAGCCGGGTTCCTTCGGGGCGCCGGCGCCGGAGTCGCCCGCGTCACCGAGCTCCTTCGGCTCGCCGCCCGAGCCTCCCCGCGCCGACCCCACCTCGGCCGCCTTCGGCTCGCCGCCGCCCGCCGAGCCGATCCCGCCCACCTTCGAAGCACCGCCCGAGCCGCCGGCCCCGCCCGCGCCGGGCTCCTTCGGCTCGCCGCCTCCGCCGCCGCCACCCGCGCAGGCCGACCCGCCGACGGCGTCGTTCCCGGCGGCCGCGCCGGCATCGACCCCGCCGCCGCAGCAGCCCTTCGCCTCCGGCGACACCGGGTCCTTCGCCGCCGCACCCGCGTCCGGCGGTGGCCAGATCAACCTCAACTCGGTGACCTTCGAGCAGCTCCGCGCCGAGAACCTCTCCGTCACCCAGGCGACCCGCCTGCTCGCCCACCGCGAGCGCCTCGGCGGTTTCAGTTCGGTCGATGACCTGGACCAGGTCGCGGGCTTCCCCCAGGACGTCCTCGCCGACCTGAAGTCCCGCGCGACGATCTAGGGGTTCAGGCGGGTCACGGGAGGGCCACGGATCGCGAGGCGATCCTCATCTCGGGCCGGGGATGCCGTGGAGCGAAACCGGTCCTATGCGGCGGTAAGTCTCCACAGGCACCGGGGCGGGCGTTCCGGGACGTAGCTCGGACGGGCGGAGGCCCGCTAATCCCCCGCTTCCCACTTCTCCAAGAGCTTCAGCCAGACCTCGCTGCGGGTGGGGTAAGGGGCGAGGGCGTGGCGCAGGCGGGCCAGGGGGATCTCGGCGACGATCGCCAGGGTCGCGGCCTGGAGGAAGTCGGCGGTCTCGAAGCCGGTGAAGGTGGCGCCGACGATGGTGTCGGTCGTCCGGTCGACGACGAGGCGCGATTTGCCGCCGGTGCCCTTGCCCTGGAAGCTGGCGCCGGCGGAGCCGTCGGTCGGCACCTCGATCGCGCGGGCGTCGATGCCGGCCTCTTCCGCCGCGGCGAGGCTCTTGCCGACCGCCGCCACCTGCGGATCGGTGAAGGTGACGCGGGGCGAGCCGATGCCTTCGGCGATCGCGGCGACCTCGCGGCCGAGCAGGTTCTCGGCGGCGATCCAGGCCTGGTACTTGCCGACGTGGGTGAAGAGGGCGCGGCCGTTGACGTCGCCGATCGCGAAGAGATCCTGGCGGCCGCCGACGCGCATCCGGTTGTCGACCTCGAGGAAGCCGTCGTCGTCGGTCCCGACCCCGATCGCCTCGAGGCCGATGTCGTCGGTGTGGGGCTTGCGACCGACCGCGACGAGGAGCTCCTCGCCCTCGACCGCGCCGCCGTCCTTCAGCTCGACGATCGTGCCGGCGCCGCCCGGGCGCACCGAGTCGACCTCCGCGCCGAGCCGCACGTCGACGCCGAAGCGCCCGCGCAGCGCCGCCGCGACTTCCTCCCCCGCGAAGGGCTCCTCGCGCCCGAGCAAGTGTGGGCCGCCGTCGACCAGCGTCACCTTCGTCCCCAGCGAGGCCCAGGCCTGGGCGAGCTCCGAGCCGACCGGCCCGCCGCCGAGCACGACCATGCTCGCCGGTACCTGCTTGGCGGTGGTCGCGTCACGGTTGTTCCAGGTGCGGACCGAGTCGAGGCCGTCGATCGGCGGCATCGCCGCGCCGGAGCCGGTGGCGACGATCACCGCCCGCGCGGCGACCAGCGTCGCGCCGCCGACCTCGATCCGACCCCCGCCGACGAAGCGCCCGGCGCCGCGGTGGAGGTCGATCCCCCGTTCTTCGAGCCAGGGCAGCTGCCCGGAGTCGTCCCCGTCGTGGATCGCCTGGTCGCGGCGCGCCAGGACCGCGGCCGGGTCCAGCTCGGCGTCCTCGCCGACCGGCACGCCGGGGATCCTCTGCGCCTCGCCCAGCACGTCGGCCGGCCGCAGCAGCGCCTTCGAGGGCATGCAGGCCCAGTAGGAGCACTCGCCGCCGACGAGGTCTTTCTCGACGATCGCCACCTTCCAGCCGCCGTCGGCCAGCCGCCCGGCCACCACCTCGCCCGCCGGCCCGGCGCCGAGGACGATCGCGTCGTAGGTCTTGGGGTCCATTGCGCGTACACTTCCAGATGCATCCAGCACGGGGGCGACAGGCTTCGACGTGGTCGATTCGTGCGAACGGTTGCAGGTCGAGGTTGCCGGAGGCCTCGTTAAACCCCGGCACAAACCAATACGTGCGGACCATGAGTTCGCCCTCGCCGCTTAGCTAGAAACTAAGTCGCTGTGAGAGTCGGTCCTCCCTCGCCCGTGGGGAGGGGCACCGGCTTCAGAAACGGGCTCACCTGGACGGCTTGCCCTGTCCAACCGGGGAAATTCAAAGGGCTTTGTCTTCCGTAGTGCCCGTCGGCGCGGACCCCGGGAGACGAGAATCAAGCGCCGGCTAAACCTGTAGAGACCCTCGCCCAGCGTCCGCGGATCCGAGTTCGAATCTCGGCGCCTCCATCAAAAGGAAACCCGCTCTTGCAGCGGGTTTCCTGCGTTATGGGGTCGGTATGAGGCAGCCGGGCGGTAATAGGTCCCATAGGTCCCGCTCCGACGTCGCATCCCAGCGGCGCGCCTGAATGGACTCGGCCGCTGGGCAAACCACTACGAGAGAACCCCCAGCTCATCCAGGAGAAGGAGTAGATCCTTCATGGGGAGAACCCGGTGCAACGGATCGGTGGGCGAACGTTCGAAGCCGAACTGGTCGTAGAAGGGGGCGGCGGCGTCGTTGGTGTGGGCGACGATGGAGGGTACGCCGACCCGTTCGGCGATGGCCGAACACTGAAGCAGCGCATCCTCGAGCAGCGATCGACCGACACCATTTCGTTGGTGGTCTCGGTCGACGGCGAGCCGTGCCAGGAGGAGCATCGAGACCGGCCGCTCGGCTGGCTGTCCTTGTTTCAGCCGGGTGGTGGCGGCCTCCGGGTTGACCTGGCCGATTGCCAGGGCGTAGTAGCCGACGACCTTGCCGTCGTAAGTCGTAACGAAGGTTCGTGCCGAGCGTGCGGCCTCAGCGTGTCGCGCGAAGCGCGACAACCATTCGTCGAGTTTGAGGTCGCCGCAACAGAACCCTCGATGTCGTGCTTGCCGCGCAGCGGCTCGGGCTGCGTGTGGCCCATGGTGGGCTAATTGTCGAAGACGCTGGGCTTCGAGAAGAGCTTCCGGAGCCCAGGGGGGATCTGCGCCGGACGCTGCAGAAGCTGCATGAATCGCTCCCAGTCAGCTTTGGCCGGGGAGAACTGCGTCCGATCAGCGGGCTTCAGCTTCGTCGCCACGACCTGGACCATACAAGAGGTATTTCACCGTCCGGGGCGGGCGGCTTCATGTCGCCAGGGCGGCGATCATGGCCGCCGTCGCGGCGAGGCTGCTGAGGGTGCGGACGTGGTTCCAGGCGCGCCAGCGCCGGTCGTGGCGGGACCACTCCTCGGCGGCCGTGGGGCCTTCGGGGTCGACCCGGTCGAGGCGTTCGTTCAGCGGGACGTTGCATGCCATCGTCACGCCGATGGTCCCGAGCAGGTAGGCGGCGGCTCCGGCCACCGCGAGCCCGCCGGCCGCGCCCGCGTCCCCGGGCAGGGCGACCACCGCGACCGCGATGCACAGCGCGGCGGTGCCGAACAGCACCGTCATCAGCGGCGGTTCCGGGGCGGCGCGGTTGATGCCCTGCATGGCCGCGACGGCGGTCGCGGGCGAGGTGCGGTCGAGGCCCGCCATCACGAAGGTGGAGAAGGCGAAGAAGACGCCGGCCGCGAGGGCGCAGCCGAGCGCGGTGGTGAAGGTGAGGGCGAAGGTCGCGTCCGTCATCGTCGGCTCCTTTGAGGTTGTCGGTTTGAGCTTGTCGTTTTGTTGGGTGGCCTCAGGCGGGGAGCGCCGGGCGGACGGGGAGGCGGCGCGAGGCCGGCCGCAGGTGGTGGGCGGCGAAGACGAGCGGCGCCAGCAGCAGTCGCTGGGTCGCGACGCCGAGGAAGGGCGCGTGGGCCTCCTGGTCGTAGCGCCGGGCGAGCGCCGCCAGGTCGAGCAGGTTGCGGGGCATCCCGCTCCGACCCATCCGGCCGGCTTCCGCCATCGCGACGACCTCCGCGAACATCTCCTCCATCGCCAGCGCCGGCCGCACCTCGACCGCTACGCACGCCTCACGCTCGCCGACGTTGGCGAAGCCGTGGAGGACGCCGGGCTCGACCTCGACCACGTCACCGGGTTCGGCGAGGACGCGACGGAAGCCGACCCGAAAGCGCATGAGCCCCGCGTGGACCTCGAAGCGCTCGGTCTGGATCGGGTGGACGTGGGGGATCGGGACGGCGCCGCCGGGACGCAGGCCGAGGTCGAAGGCGAGCAGCTCGCCGCCCGAGGTGGCGGCGGTCTCGCGGAAGGCGAAGCGCTCACCGGTGACGGGGTTCTCGAGGGTCTGTCCGGGCTGGATCATCGTCGTCTCCTTGTGCTTGAGGGTTGACTCGTCCAGCTTCCCGCCGCCGTCTCGGACTGTCTATGCCTCAATCCCTTATATTCTTGATCTATCGTCCAATAACTTGGGACGATGGGTCAAGGCAGCTACTGTGGGACCATGCCCGCCGTAGCCCATCCCCAGCCGATCGCCGGGACCCCCGGCGACCCGCTCGCCGTCGCGCTGCAGCCGCTGCGGATGACCGGCGCCTTCTACTGCTCCTCCGACCTCACCGAGCCCTGGGGGATGACGCTGCCACCGCTGCCCGGCTACGCCTGGTTCCACGTCGTCAGCGAGGGTCGCTGCGAGCTCGAGGCCGAGGGCGCGACCTGGGCGATGCGTCGCGGCGACCTGGCGTTGGTGCCGCACGGGACCGGCCACGTCCTCCGCAGCGCCCCCGGCGTCGACGCCCCGGGGATCCTCGACCTCGACCGCGAGCGGGTCTCCGAGCGCTACGAGTTGCTCCGCACCGGGGGCGGCGGCGAGCGCTGCCGGATGATCTGCGGCGCTGTCCGCTTCGACCATCCCGCCGCCCAGAACTTGGTCGAGCTGCTGCCGGGGATCGTCCGGGTCGATGAACCGGCGCCGATGCAGGGCACCCTGGCGCTGATCGCCGCCGAGACGATCGAGCCGCGGCCCGGGGGCGAGGCGGTCGTCACCCGGCTCGCCGACATCCTCGTGATCCAGGCGATCCGCGCCTGGATCGAGACCGACCCCGAGGCCCGCGCCGGCTGGCTCGGCGCCCTCCGCGACGAGCGGATCGGCCGCGCCCTCAACCTGATCCACGCCGAGCCGGAACGGAACTGGACCGTCGCCGACCTCGCCCGCGACGTGGCGATGTCGCGCTCGGCCTTCGCCGCCCGCTTCACCGAGCTGGTCGGGGTCCCCGTCCTCCGTTATCTGACCGAGTGGCGGATGCGGCTGGCCCAGAGCCGGCTGGAGGAGGACGGCGTCACCGTCGCGACCGTGGCCGCCGAGCTCGGCTACGGCTCCGAGGCCGCCTTCGCCCGCGCCTTCAAACGCGTCACCGGCACCGCCCCGCGCACCGCGGCCCGCCGGCGCCGCGCCGAGCGCGATGCCTTCCTGGAGCTCGTCGGCTAGCTCGATGCGGCGCGCGCCAGCTCGCGCCACGGCCCGATGTCCCAGAATCCGCGGGCGGCGCCGGAGGTTGACGGGAGCACCCAGACGGTCGCGCCGCCGACGTGCTCGGGCTGCGGTCCGTAGTCGACGCGGCGGCCAAGCGCGCCTCGCGCCCCGTTCTTGCCGTTGAAGGCGAGGTGGGCCGGGGCCGCGGCGGCGATCGCGGCGTCGGGGCGCGCCGGGTCGAAGCCCTGTCGCCCGACCTCTTGGTCGGATCCCGAGGCCGTCTTCGAGATGTCGGTCAGCCCGATGCCGAACTCGGGCAGGCGGGTGAATTCGATGGGACGAAGGAGGACGGGGGTGAGGCCGACCTCGTGGAGCGTCGCCCAGAAGCGATTGCCGGGACCCGCGTAGTAGGCGCCCGCCCGGGCCGAGGCGGTCCCTGGCGCGGTACCGCAGAAGACGACGCGGAGCCCCGGCGCGAGCACGTCGGGGAGGACGGGCTCGGCTGCGCTCACGCGGGGGACGAGAGGTCGGCGCGGGGGAGCGCGGCCAGCTCGATCTCGCCGCTGACCGCGGCGATCTCCTCCGGCAGGCGGGCCAGCTCGGCGGCGGTGACGAACTCGAGGTCCTGTCCCAGGGGGCGGAAGAAGTTGTCGTAGTGGGTGGGGACGACGGCGCGGGGTTCGAGCAGGGGGAGGATGCGCTGCCAGTAGCGCTCGGTGAAGCCGCGCCCGGCGACGCCGGCGAGGAAGACGTCGACGCCGCGCTCGCGGACCGCGTCGTCGACGAGGTTGGCGCTGCCCTGGTGGTAGAAGCGGACGCCGGCGACGGCGATCGAGATCCCCCACACCTGGCCGCAGCGGTAGGCGGCGGGGGAGAGGGAGTCGAGGTGCTCGCAGGTCAGTTCGCCGTCGTAGGGGACGGCGAGGCCGAGCAACAGCTTCGAGTGGACACTGGGCGTGAAGCTGACCTCGAACGGGCCCAGCTCGTAGACGCGGTAGGGCTCGACCTCGACCGCCCGCTCGGGCATCCCGTGCAGCGCCATGAGGTTGAGGAGCGAGGCCGAGCCGTAGGCCTGGCAGTCGAGGCGTCGCGCGAGCGCCGGGGCGTCGACGGCATGGTCGAAGTGGGTGTGGCCGACGAGGACGCCGACCGTCTTCCCCGGCGCGTGGACGAAGCGGTCGAGCGCGGCCGCGTCCGGGAGCGCCCGCCGGCGCAGCAGCAGGTCGCGGAGCGGGACGCGGGAGATGTAGGGGTCGACGATGAGGGTGTGATCCTCATAAGTGAGCCGGTAGCCGGAGACGCCGAGCCATTCGACCTCCAGGCCGGGCGGGAGCGTCAGCGGCCGCGCCTCCAGCTCCCCCAGCGCTTCGCCGTCGGCGCGCGCCGCCGCCCGGCGCCCAACCTGCGCCCGCGCCAGCTCCCCGAGATGTCGCAGCGGCCCCGCCACCGCCGTTCAGGTTACGGTGCCGTCGATGGAACGCTACGTCGCCTTCCTGCGTGGGATGAACCTGGGCAAGCGCCGGATCAAGAACCCGGAGCTGGTCGCCCACTTCGAGGCGATGGGGCTGGAGGACGTGGCGACCTTCCGGGCGAGCGGCAACGTCGTCTTCGTCGACCCGGCGGGGGAAGCGGAGTCGAAGCTCCAGAAGCGGGTGGAAGCGGAGCTGGACGAGCGGCTCGGGTACGACGTGGCGGTCTTCCTGCGGAGCGCCAAGGAGGTCGTGGCGATCGCCGCGCGGGAGCCCTTCGACGCCGCCGCGATCAAGCGCGCCGCCGCGAACCGCGGCAAACCGCAGGTCGTCCTCCTCGGTCGCAAACCGAGCGCCAAGGCCAAGCGGGCGCTGGAGGGGATCGCGCCGGAGGGTGACCTGATGGTGGTCGAGGATCGTGAGCTGCACTGGCTGCCGAGCGTCGGCCTCTCGGAAACCGACCTCGACACGAAGGCGCTCGACCAAGCCCTCGGCAAGGGCACCACCCGCACCGCCGGGACGATCCAGCAGATCGCCGCCAAGTACTGCCCTTGAGCCGCATTGCGTTCGCAGTAATCGCCGGATAGCGCGAGAAACTGCGAACGCGCCGACCGGGGCGCCGCCGAAGGTCGGTGTCATCTACCTTGGACTGTTCATGGCGATCGCGACCGCGACCTCACTGGACGTCTACGTCGGCGGCAAGCTGCTGTTCGGCGACGTCTCCTTCAAGCTCGAGCCGGGCGACCGGATGACGCTGTCCGGGCGCAATGGCGCGGGCAAGTCGACCCTGCTCCGTGTGCTTTCCGGCGAGCTGACCCCGGAGGAGGGCTCGATCTCGATCCAGCGCGGCGCCCGCGTCGCCCTCCACGACCAGCGCCCGCCGCGCGACTCCGACGCGAAGCTCGGCGACTACGTCTTCTCCGGGCGGAGCGACATGCTGGAGACGGAGGGGGAGCTGGCGCGCCTGGAGGGAGAGATGGCGGGCGGCGCCTCGGAAGAGACGATGAACGCCTACGCGGCGGCCCAGGCGCGGCTGGAAGCCGGCGGCGGTTACCGGTGGCGCGACGAAGTGCTGGAAGTGCTGCGCGGCCTGGGCTTCGGCCCCGAGCACGCCGACCGCGCGCTCTCCACCTTCTCCGGCGGCGAGCTGACCCGTGCCTCGCTGGCGCGGGCCCTGGCCGCGCGCCCCGACCTGCTGCTGCTCGACGAGCCTACGAACCATCTCGACATCCCCTCGCTCGAGTGGCTCGAGCGTTACCTCGTCGGGATGGACGCCGCCGTCGTCCTCGTCGCTCACGATCGCTGGTTCCTCGAGGCGGTCGGCACCTCGGTGCTGGAGCTGGAGGCGCAGCGCGCCCGCTTCTTCGCCGGCCCCTGGCACGCCTGGCGCCAGGAGCAGGCCGCGCGCCAGATCGCGCTCGGCAAAGCGATCGACCGCCAGGAAGCCGAGCTGGCGCGGATGGAGAAATTCGTCGAGCGCTTCCGCTACAAGGCGTCGAAGGCGAAACAGGCCCAGTCGCGGGTCAAACAGATCGACAAGAAGAAGAAAGAGGGGCCGCGGGCGGAAAAGCGCGACACGCGCCACCTGCGCTTCTCCTTCAAACCGCCCGAGCGCCCCGGCCGCGTCGTCCTGAAGATGGTCGACGCGAAGATCGAGGTGCCGGGACGGGTGCTGCTGGAGAACGCCGAGCTGGAGGTCGAACGCGGCGAGCACGTCGTCCTCGTCGGCGCCAACGGCAGCGGCAAGACGACGATGATCGAGACGCTGGCGGGGCAGCGGCCCGCCGCCGAAGGGATCGTCCGCACCGGCCACAACGTCAACCTCGGCTACCTCTCCCAGCACGCCGACACCGCCTCCGGCGCGGGGACGGTCCTGGACGCCGCGCAGCGGGAGACCGGCCTCACCGGCCCGAAGGCGCGCGCCCTGCTCGGCGGCTTCCTCTTCTCCGGCGGCGACGTCGAAAAACAGCTTTCCGACATCTCCGGCGGCGAGCAGCGGCGGCTGTCGCTGGCGATCCTGGTCTCCTCCGGCGCCAACGTCCTGGTCCTCGACGAGCCCACGAACCATCTGGACATCGAGAGCCGCGAGGCGCTCGAGGACGCGCTGACCGAGTTCGAGGGCTCCGTCGTCCTGATCTCCCACGACCGCGCGCTGCTGGAGGCGGTCGGCAGCCGCACCATCGTCCTCGAGGACGGCAAGCTGACCAGCCACCCGAGCGGTTGGGCCGAGTACCAGCGGCGCCGCGATGAACGTGAGGCGGAGGGCGAGGCGGCGGCGAAGGGTGCGGCGAAGAAAGCGAAGTCTTCAAACGGCGCCGCGACCAAGCGACGCGACGACAAGGCGGCCGAAAAGGCGACCCGCAAGGCGGCGCGCCTGGAGGAGCGGATCGCGAAGGCCGAAGCCGACCTGAAGGCGGTCGAGGAGGAGCTCGCCGACCCCGCCGCCTGGTCCAGCCCAACCCGCACCGAGCGCGCCACCGCCAAGCACGAGGAGGCGAAGGCGGCGGTCGAGAAGCTGCTCGCGGAGTGGGAGACGGCCCAAGGCGCCGCGGAGGCCGCCGCAACCTAGGCGTCGCCTGCCGGCTGTTGCCGCGAGCGCGCCGGGTCGAAAGCAGCCGCCCGGGTTTGAGGCGTGACAAAAGCCGCGTTCGCACTTCCCTGTACATATGACGGCAGAGTGCGAACGCGCCGGGAGGGGACGGGAGGGATCTCGGCTGAATGCGCGCCGGAGGAGCACGGAAGCGTCACGTCTCCTCCCTTCTGTGACCCTTGCTCCGCGTTCGTTCGTGTTTCACGACACCCGATCCGCCGCTCGCTGACTTAGGCCCCCTATGGCGCGCCTAACTCAGCGAGCGTCGACGGCCGGCGCACGGGACCCGCGCGGGATGGTGACTTCTCGCGCTTTTCGTGTCCTTCTCCACGGTCCCATGCGCATTCCTCGACGCCGGGGGCCTGTCGAGGAACCGTGTCCTCACTCCGCGGCTCCCGGTGCGCGCCGGCGCTTAGAACACGACGGTCCTGCCGCCGTCGAGGAGGACGCGGTCCTCGAGGTGGGCGGTCACGGCGCGGGCCAGGACCAGGCGCTCGACGTCGCGGCCGATGCGGACCAGGTCGGGGACCTCGTCCTCGTGGCCGACGCGGACCACGTCCTGGTCGATGATCGGGCCAGCGTCGAGCTCGGCGGTCACGTAGTGGGCGGTCGCGCCGATCAGCTTCACGCCGCGCTCGTGGGCGCGGGCGTAGGGGTCGGCGCCGATGAAGGCGGGCAGGAAGCTGTGGTGGATGTTGATCGCCGCCGCGCCCAGGGCTTCGAGGAAGGCGGGGGAGAGGATCTGCATGTAGCGGGCGAGGACGAGCAGGTCGACGTCGCCGATCAGCTCCAGGGCGCGGCGCTCCGCCTCGTCCTTGGTCTCGCGGCTCACCGGCACGTGGTGGAAGGGCAGGCCGACCGCCTCGACCTCGGCGCGCAGGTCCTCGTGGTTGGAGATCACCATCGCGATGTCGCCACCGCCGAGATGGCCGTTGCGCCGGCGCCAGAGGAGGTCGGAGAGGCAGTGGTCCTCGCGCGACACCATCACCGCGACCCGCTTGCGCGTCGCCGCCTCGGCGAAGGTGTGGTCCATCTCGAAGGGCGCGGCGATCTCGCGGACGAAGCGCTCCTCCAGCGCCGCCCGCTCGGCCGGGCCGGGCGAGTCGAAGACCATCCGCATGAAGAAGCGGCCCGCCGCGGTCGAGTGCTGGTCGACGTCGACGATGTTCAACCCGGCCTCGGCGAGGAAGCCGGAGACGGTCGCGATCAGTCCCGGTCGATCGGGGCAGGCGAGCAGCAGGCGCGTGGTGTCGGCATCTGGAGCGATCAGGGGATCATCTCCTATTCGACCCCAAAACCGCGCTCTGGAGCCGAAACCACGGAACACGCGGGCTTGCGGCGTGATGAGCGTCACACACAGCGGCGGAGTTCCCCGTAACGGTTCACCGCTTGCTCACAGAACGCAAACATATCGCCCTGCTTGGAGCCGTTGTCGCGCTGGCGTCGCCCGCCGTCGCCTCCGCCGCCCGGTCGAAGGACGACAAGTTTCCGCCGCGGGTGCGGCTGCGGGCCGAGGCGCCCGCCACGGCCGATGCGATCGGCGACGCGGTCGCCGTCGACGGGCCGCTGCTCGACCCGGTCGACCGCTTCAGCCGCCTGATCGCCGCGACCACGCAGCGCACCGAACATCGCCAGAAGGTCCACGCCCGCGAGAAGCGCGAGGCGAAGGAAGCGCGCGAAGAAGAAGAAAAGTTCGCCCAGTTGCCGGGTGGGGTGTCGATGGGGACGCTCGAAGCGATCGCGGCGTGCGAGTCCGGCGGCGACCCCGAAGCGGTCTCGCCCGACGGCACCTACATGGGACTGTTCCAGTTCGACCAGGGGACCTGGGAATCGGTCGGTGGCACCGGCCTGCCCACGGAAGCCCCGGCCGCCGAGCAGGAGTACCGCGCCGCGCTCCTCTACTCCGAGGCCGGCTCCAGTCCCTGGCCCATCTGCGGTCAATAAACGCCGGCGTCCCCGGCCCCGGAATACGATCCGGGGAATGACGCCCGAGGAGCAGAGCGCCGCGGCGGCCGCCGAGGTGGCGGAGGGCACGACGGAGGGCGTCCCGGCGCCCGACGCGGGCGGGCCGACCCGCAAGCCGCCGCGCGAGGCGATCGCCGAGGCCCACGTGCGGGCGCCGACGCGCGGCAACCGCAGGCTGGAGAGCTTCATCGACTCGGTCAACGCGGACGACCAGGTGCGCGGCTGGTGGTACATGGCGCAGGTCAACGCCGAGCGGCTCGGGATGTCGGACCACAGCTGGGTCCACATGCAGATCGTCCTCAACATCAGCCTGCGGCTGCTGCGCCTGCTGGTGAAAGCGGGGGTGGAGCCGGCGATGGTCGCCGACCACGGGATGCGCGACCGCGACGCCGAGGTGGTGGTCGCGGGCGGGGCGCTGCTGCACGACCTCGGCATGTCGATCCACCGCGCCGACCACGAGGAGTACTCGCTCTTCCTCGCCCAGAGCGCGCTCGACCGCCTGCTCGCGGACGCCTACCGGCAGCCGGAGCGGACCGTGGTCGAAGCGGAGATCCTCCACTCGATCATCGGCCACCGCCGCCGCGGTGAGCCATACACGGTCGAGGCGGGCGTCGTCCGCGTCGCCGACGCACTGGACATGGCGCAGGGACGGACCCGGATCCCGATCGAGACCGGCCACGAGGGCATCCACTCGATCTCCGCCGCCGCGATCGACGAGGTCCGCATCAGCGCCGGCGAGGACCACCCGGTGCGGATCGAGATCCAGCTGAACAACTCGGCGGGCATCTTCCAGGTCGACGACCTGCTGGCGACGAAGATCCGCGGCACCCCGCTGGAGGGAAAGGTCGAAGTGATCGCCGAGATCGAGGGCGAGACCGAGAAGCGGTTGCTGAGCGGGTTTCGGTTGGCGTAGGGGTGGGTTCGGGCCGCGGAAGCCGGCGCCCGGGGCTAAGGGACGCAAGGGTTTTCGGCGAGCCCGGCCGTCCCGGCCACGGCCCTGGCAGGCTGTGGCCGTGGCCGAGAC
>Ga0153956_1001396_pt1 | contig 21273 bp, 22 predicted proteins | sample TSFL040MetaG_FD_104704 | JGI IMG/M metagenome (GOLD analysis project Ga0153956, IMG submission 104704) | Attine ant fungus gardens microbial communities from Florida, USA - TSFL040 MetaG | ecosystem: Host-associated > Fungi > Mycelium > Unclassified | place: USA: Florida, Wekiwa Springs...
CACCGTGGTGACCGGTCGTGTCGAGCGTGGCGTGATCAACGTCAACGAAGAGGTCGAGATCGTCGGCATCCGCCCGACCACGACCAAGACCACCGTCACCGGTGTCGAGATGTTCCGCAAGCTGCTCGACCAGGGCCAGGCCGGCGACAACGTCGGTCTGCTGGTTCGTGGTATCAAGCGCGAAGAGGTCGAGCGTGGCCAGGTCGTCGTGAAGCCCGGCACTACCACCCCGCACACCGAGTTCGAGGGCAGCGTCTACATCCTGTCCAAGGATGAGGGTGGCCGCCACACGCCGTTCTTCAACAACTACCGTCCGCAGTTCTACTTCCGTACCACGGACGTGACGGGCGTGGTGACCCTGCCCGAGGGCACCGAGATGGTGATGCCCGGTGACAACACCGACATCTCCGTCGTGCTGATCCAGCCGGTCGCCATGGACGAGGGTCTGCGGTTCGCCATCCGCGAGGGCGGTCGTACCGTCGGCGCCGGTCGCGTCACCAAGATCATCAAGTGATCTAGCTTTACCAAACAGAGCGCCGCTCACCCGAAAGGGTGGGCGGCGCTTTGCTGTTGCGGGCGGGATGGCAGGATCGTTGGCGATGGAGGCTTACACGATGGGGGCTGGCCGGTGACCCGGATCAGTGTGCGTGCGTTCACCGATACCGGGCTACGGCGCAAGCGCAACGAAGATGCCGTACTGGTGAACGGTTGGGTCAGCCAGACGCACAACGGTGTGCTCACCGAGATGCGCATGGCGCCGGGCTCTCCGTTCGTGTGCGCCGTCGCGGATGGGATGGGTGGCCATGCCGGCGGTGACGTGGCCAGTCGCACCGCGCTGCAGATGATCGCCACCATGTCGCCGGGATGGGCCGGCGTGGACGATATTTCGTCATCGCTGTCGTACGTCAGTGATTGGCTTTATGACAGCAGCAGTGACTCGGAGTTGGCGGGGATGGGCTGCACGATCGCCGGTGTGTGCCTGACCTCCGACGAACTGCTGGTCTTCAATGTCGGTGACAGCCGGGTGTATTCATTCGGCGGCGACTCGCTGGATCAACTCTCGATCGATGACTCGATATTCGACGATGCCGGCCGGCCGACCAACATCATCACCCAGTCATTGGGGCAGAGCACCGAGGTACCGCTGGTGCCGCACGTCAAGCAGTTGGACGTGCGCGACGGCAGTTTCCTGATGTGTTCGGACGGTGTGCACGGCCAGATGGAGCACCATGATCTGCAGGCAGCGACGTCGTGCAATGACCGATCCGATGCCGCCGCCGTCGTCATCGGTACCGCCCGGGCCAATGGTGCGGCCGACAATTTCTCATTCGTCCTGCTGGATATCGAGACCGACTGATTCGCATTAGGCTTCCCGGCAACAAGACCGAAGGAGCCTGCGATGCTGGTGCGTTACCTCAAGGCGCAGGGCATGGTGCTGCTCTGCGGCGGGCTGGTCGGGCCGATCTTCTTGGCGGTGTACTTCTGGATCGGCGCCGAACCCATCCTGAAATGGATGTTCTGGACGGGTCTGTTCATCACCGCCGTGGATGTGCTGGTGGCGTTGTGGCTGGCCAACTTCGGTGCCCAGCGGCAGGCCAAGCAGCAGGCGTTGGAGTCCACCGGGGTGTTGGCCCTGGCGCGGGTAACCGGTCTGACCGAGACCGGGATGCAGATCAACGACCGCCCCGTGGTCAAGATCGGCCTGCACATCGAAGGCCCCGGATTGGCGCCGTTCGACGCCGAGGACAAGGTCATCGCGTCCATTCCACGGATGCCGCTGATCACTGCCCGTAATTTGGCGGTGCTGGTGGACCCGGCCACCAACGAGTTCCAAATCGATTGGCAGCGTAGTGCTTTGGTTGCCGGTATCGCACCGGCGCAGTTTCAGTCCGATGAGGACCGCACGACCTACGATCTGACCGGCCAGGCCAAGCCGATCATGGAGATCCTGCAGATCCTCAAGGCCAACCACGTGCCGGCCGACGGCACCGTCGACATCCGGTCCAATCCGGTTGTGCGCCAGCAGGTGATGGCCGTGGTGCGGCGGGCCGCCACACAGACCCAGGCGGCGCCGGTTGCCGCGCCGGTGCCACCCGCGGCCTCGGTGCCGTCGGCCGCGCAGCGGTTGCAGGAACTCGAGACGCTGCGGGCGAGGGGCTCGGTCACCGAGGACGAATACAACGCCAAACGCGCCCAGATCATCGCCGAGTTGTAGGGCCGCCCCCCGTCGGCCGAAGCATTTCTAGAACACGTTTCAGTTTGGCTGCTAGCCTGGCGATGAACTCGGCAGCGCGGCGAAGGGATGAGCAATGGCGGTAGGCGGGACTCTCGAAGGTAAGGTGGCTTTCGTCACCGGTGCGGCGCGCGGGCAGGGCCGTTCGCATGCGATCCGGATGGCTCAAGAGGGTGCCGATGTCATCGCCATCGATATCTGTGGCCCGGTCGACGGCACCATTACCTATCCGCTGGCGACCTCCGAGGAACTCGCCGAGACAGCTCGCCTGGTCGAGGCTCAGGGGCGCAAGGTGCTGGCCCGTGAGGTCGACATTCGTGACTTGGCCGCGCTGCAGCAGATGGTCGCCGACGGGGTGGCGCAATTCGGTCGCCTCGATGTGTTGATCGCCAATGCCGGTGTGCTCAGCTGGGGGCGGTTGTTCGAGATGCCCGAAGAACAGTGGGACAGCGTCGTCGGTGTCAACCTGTCCGGTACCTGGCGCACCATCCGCGCCGCGGTACCGGCCATGATCGAGGCCGGCAACGGTGGGTCGATCATCATCGTCAGTTCGTCGGCCGGGCTGAAGGCGACCCCGGGCAACGGTCATTACGCGGCGTCGAAGTTCGGGTTGGTCGGTCTGACCAACGCGTTGTCACTTGAGGTGGGGGAGTTCGGGATTCGGGTGAATTCGATCCATCCGTACTCGATCCAGACCCCGATGATCGAGCCCGAGGCGATGGCCGCGATCTTCACCAAATATCCCCAATACCTGCATAGTTTCGCCCCAATGCCCTACAAGCCGGTCGCCCATGACGGCAAGGAGGGTCTGCAGGAATTCATGACCCCCGAAGAGGTGTCGGACGTGGTGGCCTGGTTGGCCGGTCCCGGTTCGAATACCGTCTCCGGTGCGCAGATCGCGGTCGACCGCGGTGTGATGAAGTACTGAGCGATGTGCCCGGCCGTGATCGCCGGGTGCAATCGCGCTGTGGCACATACTGATTCGGGGGTGGCGTGACGTATCGGTGGCCGCTGCTCGTCGCGTCGGTGGCGGTCGTGGGGGCGGTCACCGCTTTGATGGGCACCGGAGATACCCAGGTGCACAACGTCATTGACCGATCCGGTGCGAGCACGGTGACGCGTCCCGCGCCGACCGGGGCCGCCGGATTGTTCGCGAACATTCGCAACGACGATCACCACGGCGACGGATTTCGTATCGAGCGGGTGCTCGGGCCGGACGGTCAGACCCGGCTGATCGTGTATTTCAAGGGCCAGGACACCACACCCGGCCGCGACCTCGGTCGCTCCATCGGGGTGTCCACCGGGCTGATCGGGGCCGATACCGACGCGCTGCGGGCGATCGACGGCGCGCTCGCCGACTGTCCGCAGGCCCGCGCATCGGAGGTGATGCTGGTCGGTCTGAGCCAGGGCGGCATGGATGCCCAGAACATCGCCGCGTTGCATCGGTATCGCGTCGCGGCCCTGGTGACCTTCGGCTCGCCGATCGTCCGGTTCGACGATCCGGGAATCGCTACGGTGCACATCCGGGCCACCGGAGATCCGGTTCCCATCGCCGGACAGGCGGCGCGAGCCATGGTCACAGCGATACTGGGCGGGTTGGCGCTGCCCATGGCCGGCGCACTGCGGTCGGTCGCGACAGCGGTGCGAATCGCGCTGCAACCCACCGTCTTCACCTATGATCCGCACGACGGTGTGGGCATGCATGTGCACGAGAACGACTACCCGGCGGCGGCGCGGGACTTCGATCGCTCCGATGCGCCGGGATTCGCTGCGGCCAAGGAACATTTTGCGAAGTTCCACGGCACGGAAACCGTCATCGTGGACTGAGCTGGTCATTCGGCGGTCCGGCCACCGGCCGCCGAATTTCGCCGGATCGGCCAACGGCAAGGGTGCCCTACCTTGTTGCGGCCGCATCGTGTAAGAAAGCGCACGTGACTACTAACGGAGGCATCGTCATCGTCGGCGGCGGTTTGGCCGCGTCGCGCACCGCCGAGCAGCTGCGCCGCGCCGAATACGCCGGGCCGATCACGCTGATCAGCGACGAGGACCATCTGCCGTACGACCGGCCGCCGCTGTCCAAGGAAGTACTGCGCGCCGAGACCGACGATGTGCTGCTCAAGCCCGCCGAGTTCTACGACGAGAACAACATCACGGTCAAGCTTGGTTCCGGGGCGGCCGCACTGGATACCACGGCGCAGACCGTGACCCTGGCCAACGGTGAGGTCATCGCTTACGACGAGTTGGTCATCGCAACGGGCTTGGTGCCCAGGACAATTCCGTCGCTGCCGGACCTGGAGGGCATCCGGGTGCTGCGCACCTACAACGAGGCGATGGAGCTGCGCGCGCACGCGGGATCGGCGCAGCGGGCCGTGGTGATCGGTGCCGGTTTCATCGGGTGCGAGGTCGCCGCCAGCCTGCGCAAGCTGGGTGTGCAGGTGACTATCGTCGAACCTCAGCCGACGCCACTGGCCTCGGTGCTCGGAACTCAGATCGGGGAATTGGTGGCCCGCCTGCACCGCGCCGAGGGTGTCGATGTGCGCTGCGGCGTCGGGGTGACCGGGGTTTCCGGATCGGGGCACGTGGAGAAGGTCCAGCTGGCCGACGGTTCGGAGCTCGACGCAGACGTCGTGGTGGTCGGCATCGGTTCGCGGCCGTCCACCGATTGGCTCGACGGCAGCGGTATCACGATCGACAACGGTGTGGTCTGTGATGAGGCCGGCCGTACCAGCGCACCCAACGTGTGGGCGATCGGTGATGTGTCGTCGTGGCGTGATGCCGCCGGACACCAAGTGCGCGTTGAGCATTGGAGCAACGTGGCCGAGCAGGCCCGGGTAATCGTGCCGGCCATGCTGGGGCAGGAGGCCACCGCCCCGGTGGTGGTTCCGTATTTCTGGAGCGACCAGTACGACGTCAAGATCCAGTGCCTGGGCGAGCCGGCGGCCGGTGACACCGTGCACATCGTCGAGGACGACGGTCGTAAGTTTCTGGCGTTCTATGAGCGTGACGGCGCGGTCAGTGGTGTGGTCGGCGGCGGTATGCCGGGCAAGGTGATGAAGAATCGCGCCAAGGTCGCTGGCGCCGTCCCGATCTCGGACGTTCTCTAGCGATTTGGACGCGCCGAGGTAGAAGCGCGCGCCCTGGTCGTCGGCGCACAGCGCCGACATACCGTAGGGCTGGCAGGACGGCTCATTGATCACCACACCGCCGGCGGTCCAACCGCAACTTTCTGTGTTTTGTGCACGGTTTTCCGCGCTGACCGCGGAAAACCGTGCACAAATCACACGGCGCGGATGCCGTCGCGGACGATGTCGAAGGCTTCGCCCAGGGCGTCGGGCAGGGAGACGGTCTCGTCGGCCAGCCAATGCTCGTAGGCGGTCAGCGCCACGCCGAGCGCGGTCCACGCCACCGTCTGCGGCACCAGATCGGTCGGTTTGGCATCGAGTCGATCCGCGACGAACTCGGCGACGACGCCGCGCCAGCCCGCGTACATGGTCATCGAATAGGCCTGCAGCGCGTCGGTCTGCAGGATCACCCGCATGCGTTGGCGGTGGCGTGGGGTCTCGGAATCGTCAAAACTGTTGAACGCCAACAGGGCAGAACGCAGCGCCGAGTCCAGCGTGCTGTCGTCCGGGACGGCGTTCAGCAGGTCGCGCAGGTGTTCCAGGTGCGCGTCGAAGTCGGCCCACGGGATGGCGTTCTTGGATGAGAAATATCGGAATAGGGTGCGGCGGGAGATGCCCGCGGCCGCGGCGACATCGTCGACGCTGACCTCGTCGAAGCCCTGGGTGGCGAACAATTGCAGCGCCACATCGGTGATGTGGTCCTGGGTCGTGGAGGGGCGTCGTCCCGCGCGGCCGGCCGCCATACGAACCCACCCCTTCCATTTCGGCACTGGATGCCATATTGTTGCGACCTGGATCACAGTTGTCGAGATCCGGCAACTGCCACGGTAGCGAAAGGAGCGGTCCATGGACACGAATCAGCAGGCAGAAGCCGGCACCGAACTGGTCACCGAGTCGCTGGTCGAAGAGGTCTCGATCGACGGTATGTGCGGGGTCTACTGACCATGACAGCACCAGCCGCGGCCCCGACGGGGTCGGCTTCGGCCGAATTACCGGCGTCAGCCTTCGATCCGGACCGCGGCTGGATGTTGCATCCGCAGGTCGCCGTGCGCCCCGAGCCCTTCGGCGCGCTGCTGTATCACTTTGGTACCCGCAAGCTTTCGTTCCTGAAGAACCGGACCATCGTCGAGGTGGTCAACTCATTGCCCGATCACCCGGATGTGCGCAGCGCCTGCCGCGCCGCCGGAATCGATGACGACCAGCTGGCCCCCTATCTGCACGCGTTCGGCGTACTGGTGACGTCCAAGATGCTGGTTGCTAAGGAGAATCAATGACCGCCGTCGCGCCCGTGCCCCGGCTGATCGAACAGTTCGAGCACGGCCTGGATGCCCCTATCTGCCTCACCTGGGAGCTGACCTACGCGTGCAACCTGTCGTGCGTGCACTGCCTGTCCTCCTCGGGCAAGCGGGACCCACGCGAGCTGAGCACGAGGGAGTGCAAGGACATCATCGACGAGCTCGAGCGCATGCAGGTGTTCTACGTGAACATCGGCGGCGGTGAGCCGACCGTGCGATCGGACTTCTGGGAGCTGGTCGACTACGCCACCGAGCACCACGTCGGGGTCAAGTTCTCCACCAACGGCGTGCGTATCGACGAGGCGGTCGCCGCCAAGCTGGCCGCCAGTGACTATGTGGACGTGCAGATTTCGCTCGACGGCGCCACCGCCGAGATCAACGACGCCGTGCGCGGACCGGGTTCGTTCGCGATGGCGATCCGCGCGCTGGAAAACCTGAAGAACGCGGGTTTCAAGGACGCCAAGATCTCCGTCGTGGTCACCCGCCAGAACGTCGACCAGCTCGACGACTTCAAGGCCCTGGCCGACAATTACGGCGCCACCCTGCGCATCACCCGGCTGCGCCCGTCGGGCCGCGGCGCCGATGTCTGGGACGACCTGCATCCCACCGCCGAGCAGCAGGTGCAGCTCTACAACTGGCTGGTCGCGCACGGCGAGGGCGTGCTGACCGGCGATTCGTTCTTCCACCTGTCCGGTCTGGGCGAGCCCGGCGCGCTGGCCGGGTTGAACCTGTGTGGCGCCGGGCGTGTGGTGTGTCTGATCGACCCGGTGGGCGATGTCTACGCCTGCCCGTTCGCCATCCACGAGCGCTTCCTGGCCGGAAACATCTTGTCCGATAACGGTTTCCAGAACGTCTGGCAGAACGCCCCGCTGTTCCTCGAACTTCGGGAGCCGCAGTCGGCCGGTGCCTGCGGTAGCTGTGGTCATTACGACAGCTGCCGCGGCGGCTGCATGGCGGCCAAGTTCTTCACCGGTCTGCCGCTGGACGGCCCGGATCCCGAATGCGTCCAGGGCTTCGGTGAGCCCGCGCTGGCGCAGGATCGGGACAAGCCCAAGTCCCATCTCGATCACTCTCGCAGTGGCGGGCGCAAAGGCCCTGTTCCGCTCAAGCTCCTGGCCATGCCGGCCAAGGCGCCCCAGAAATTCTGTAACGAAAGTCCCGTGTAACCCATGGCCCGTGATACCTGGTTCGAAACCGTCGCCATCGCGCAGGAGCGCGCCAAGAAGCGGCTGCCCAAGTCCGCCTATTCCTCGCTGATCTCGGCGAGTGAGAAGGGGCTGACCGTCGCCGACAATGTCGCCGCATTCGGCGAGCTCGGCTTCGCTCCGCACGTCATCGGTGCACTGGACAAGCGTGAGATGTCGACAACCGTTATGGGTCAAGATATTTCACTACCCGTGATCATTTCTCCGACGGGCGTGCAGGCCATCCACCCCGACGGCGAGGTCGCCGTGGCGCGGGCGGCAGCGGCCCGCGGTACGGCGATGGGTCTGTCGTCGTTCGCGAGCAAGCCGATGGAAGAGGTCATCGCGGCGAACGACAAGACTTTCTTCCAGATCTACTGGCTGGGCAGCCGCGACGACATCGCGGCCCGGGCGGAGCGAGCCCGCGCGGCCGGTGCCAAGGGGCTGATCGTCACCACCGACTGGAGCTTCAGCCATGGCCGGGACTGGGGTAGCCCCAAGATCCCGGAAAAGATGGACCTCAAGACCATCATCAAGATGAGCCCCGAAGTCATGACCAAGCCCCGCTACATGTGGGCCTGGGGCAAGACCTTCCGTCCGCCGGAGCTGTCGGTGCCCAACCAGGCCATCAACGGTCAGGCCCCGCCGCCCTTTTTCCGGGCGTACGGCGAATGGATGGGCACCCCCGCCCCGACCTGGGAGGACATCGCGTGGCTGCGCGAGCTGTGGGGAGGCCCGTTCATGCTCAAGGGCGTCGTCCGGGTCGACGATGCCAAACGTGCTGTGGATGCCGGTGTTTCGGCCATCTCGGTGTCCAACCACGGCGGTAACAACCTGGACAGCACGCCGGCCTCGATCCGCTGTCTGCCGGCCATTGCCGAGGCGGTCGGGAACGACGTCGAGGTGTTGCTGGATGGCGGTATCCGCCGCGGCAGTGACGTCGTCAAGGCGGTGGCCTTGGGTGCACGTGCGGTGATGCTGGGCCGTGCCTACCTGTGGGGTCTGGCGGCGGAGGGCCAGACGGGTGTGGAGAACGTGCTCGACATCATGCAGGGCGGGATCGACTCGGCACTGCGGGGCCTGGGCAAGTCCTCCATCCACGATCTGACCGCCGAGGACATTCTGGTTCCGGAGGGCTTCACCCGAACCTTGGGCGTACCGCGGGCCTGAGCCGATTTTGTCGACGCCGTTGATACGGGCGTTGCAGGCGTGGCTGACGTTGCCGGTCCGGTGGGTCAGTTCCACCGGCTCCGGCGGGCGGGCCGAGAAATTTTGGGCCAAACCAGAACATTCGGTGCATACCAGGTGAATTCGGCCTACCATCGGCGGGTGGCTTTTCCCAGCGAGCTCGGGAACTCGACGTCGAGGCAGCTGCACGCAATGTCGCCTTCGCTGATCGTCCCGGTGGGTTCCATCGAGCAACACGGGCCGCATCTGCCGTTGGATACCGACACCCGGATCGCCGGCGCGGTGGCAGCGCAGGCAGCCGAGCGGCTGGATGGCGCGTGGATGCTGGCGCCCGTGATCAGCTACGGGGCCAGCGGCGAGCACGAAGGCTTCCCGGGCACGATCTCGATCGGCTCGGCGGCGCTGGAGCTTTTGCTGATCGAATTCGGCCGGTCGGCCTGCGATTGGGCATCGCGGCTGGTGTTCGTCAACGGCCACGGTGGCAATGCCACGGCACTGGGCGCCGCGGTGACATTGCTGCGTTCGGAGGGCCGTGACGTCGCCTGGTGCCCGTGCGTGGTGGCCGGTGCCGATGCTCATGCCGGACATACCGAAACGTCTGTACTGCTACATCTTTCGCCCGAGGACGTCTGGGCCGAAGAGAGCGTGCCGGGCAACAGTGCCCCGTTGCAAGAACTGATGCCCGCGCTGCGTAGCGGTGGTCTGGCCGCGGTGAGTCCGGTCGGCATACTCGGCGACCCCACCACAGCGACAGCGCACGAGGGACAGCGTATCTTTGCAGAAATGGTTGGCGGCTGCGTGCAACGTATCGGTGCGTGGCAGCCCGACCCTCGGGGGATGCTCAGGTGACGGAGTCGCGACGGTGACCGGGCCACGACTGCCCGACGGTTTTGCCGTGCAGGTGGACCGGCGGGTGAAGGTATTGGGGGAAGGCTCGGCGCTGCTGGGCGGGTCGCCGACCCGGCTGTTGAAGCTGGCGCCGGCGGCGCGCACCATGCTCGACGGTGGGCGTCTGGAGGTGCACGACGCGCAGAGCGCCCAGTTGGCCCGTACCCTGCTGGACGCCACGGTGGCCCATCCACGGCCGGCCACCGGCCCCTCTCATCATGACGTGACCGTCGTAATCCCGGTGCGGGACAACACAATTGGTGTCGTTCATCTGGTCGGTGCCCTGCGCGGTCTGCGGGTTGTCGTGGTGGACGACGGGTCCGCGATTCCGCTGCAGTCCGCAGACTTCGGCGAGGTGCACGACGACGTGCGCCTGTTGCGTCACGACTCCAGCCGTGGCCCGGCTGCGGCCCGTAACACCGGCCTGGCGGCCTGCCAGACCGATTTCGTGGCCTTCCTGGACTCCGATGTCGTTCCGCGCCGCGGATGGCTGGAGGCGCTCCTGGGGCACTTCTGTGACCCTGCCGTGGCGCTGGTGGCTCCGCGCATCGTCGGGTTGCGCGAACCGCGCAACATGATCGCCCGCTATGAGTCCGTGCGGTCCTCGCTCGATCTGGGTATCCGCGAGGCCCCGGTGGTGCCCTACGGCACCGTGGCGTACGTGCCCAGTGCGGCCATCGTCTGCCGCCGTTCGATGCTCGACGAGATGGGCGGGTTCGACGAGACCCTGCGCTCGGGCGAGGATGTCGACCTGTGCTGGAGGTTGATCGAGGCCGGCGCCAGACTGCGTTACGAGCCGATCGCCCTGGTTGCCCACGACCATCGCACCGAACTGCGAGAGTGGTTCAGCCGCAAGGCTTTTTACGGATCATCGGCCGCGCCGCTGTCGATCCGTCATCCCGGCAAGACCGCTCCGCTGGTGATCTCCGGGTGGACGCTGGTGGTGTGGGTGCTGTTGGCGATGGGCTCGGGTGTGGGTTACCTGGCCTCCACGGTGGCCGCGGCGATCACCGGACGGCGGATCGCGAACTCGTTGCGCACGGTGGACACCGAGCCGCGCGAGGTGGTGGCGGTGGCAGCCCGGGGGCTGGGCGCGGCGGCCCTGCAACTCGCCGCCGCATTGACCCGGCACTACTGGCCCGCCGCGCTGGTGCTGGCCGTGCTGTTCCGGCGCTGGCGCCACGTCGTGTTGGTGGCGGCAGTCGTCGACGGTGTGGTGGATTGGCTCCGGCGCAATTCCTCACTGGACGACGATATGCAGCGGGTCGGGCTGCTGAGCTATCTGTTGCTCAAGCGACTCGACGACATCGCCTATGGGCTGGGCCTGTGGACCGGCGTGGTCCGCGAGCGTCATCTGGGTGCTCTCAAGCCGCAGATCCGGACCTGACCTCTTGCACAGTGATGTGCTGATCGTCGGCGCCGGCAGCGCCGGTTGCGTTCTGGCCGAAAGACTTTCTGCCGATCCGGGCTGCCGTGTCACCGTCGTGGAAGCCGGCTCCATCGACACCTCCGAGCCCGGCTGGGTACTGCCGATCGGACCCGACAGTCTGGTGGCGTCGTCCTACCGGACCACCCTGACCGACGATCACCCCGATCCGGTCGACATCGTTCGCGGGCGGGTGGTCGGCGGGTCGGGGGCCGTCAACGGCGGGTATTTCTGCCGGGCGGCGCGCGAGGATTTCCAGCAATGGTCGCTGCCTGGCTGGGGCTGGGACGACGTGCTCGAGCATTATCGGGCCATCGAATTCGATCGTGATTTCGACGGGCCCGGCCATGGGAGCACCGGCCGGATCGAGGTACGTCGCACTCGCGACTTCGCCGCGGCGTCCCGTCTGTTCGTCGAACAGGCGGCCACCCACACCGACTGGATCGACGACCTCAACGGGCCGGGCGGGTCGCGGCCCGGGCTGGGACCGATACCGCTGAACGTGGACGACGCGGGGATGCGTCGCGGGCCGGGGCAGGCTTTTCTGCTTCCGGCGCTGAGCCGGCCGAATCTGGCGTTGCGGTCGGGTACCCGGGCGTTGCGGCTGCGCTTTTCGGGGCAGCGTGCGGTGGCCGTCAGCTGCCTCGGTCCGGACGGGATCGTGGAGTTGACCGCCGATCGTATTGTGTTGTCGGCCGGGGCAATTGAGTCCGCACACCTGCTGCTGCGCTCCGGTATCGGGCCGGCCGACGAGTTGATGTCGGTCGGTGTCGCGGTGGTGGCGGATCTGCCGGTGGGGAAGTGGTGCGCGGACCATCCCGAATGGCTGGTGCGGGTGGACTGGGCTGCCACCGCGCATCATCCACCGGTCGAGGTGGCCTTGACCACCGCCGAGTTGGAGATCCGTCCGTACACCTGTGGGTTCGGTGCCATGACCGCAAATACCGCCGATCCGGACCCGGTGCACATCGGCATCTCATTGATGCGTCCGCGATCCCGGGGCCGGGTGCGGTTGGTGGCGGCGGATCCGGACGTCCCCCTGCTGATCGAGCACCGCTACGGGGGTGCGCAGTCCGATCTGGCGCAATTGCGCGACGGAGTCGATCTGGTGCACGAATTATTCACCGGTGCAACCAGATCGGCCGATCCGATCTGGTCGACCGCGCAGCATCTGGCGGCCACCGCACCGATGGGGTGTGATGGTGACGAGCGGGCGGTTCTCGATGAGCGGTGCCGGGTACGCGGCATCGATGGCCTGCAGGTGGTGGACGCCTCGGCATTGCCGCGCCTCACCGGCCGTGGGCCGCACGCCACCATCGTGATGATGGCGCACCGGGCCGCCGAATTCATCTGTGACTGAGCTACTTTCGACGATACCGGAAAAGTGACAGTCGGGCGCCGTCTTGCCCGGGCGCCCAGCAGGCGATCAGCACACCCACGACAGCGGTGATCGCGGCCAACACCAGCAGGGTGGTCTGCATGGCCTGTAGGAACGCCAGCCGCGCCGCGGTGATCAACTGATCGGCGGCCGGTCCCAGGTGGGCCGCCGCAGCGGTGGCGCCGGCCAGTGACCCACGGGCCGCCTCGCCGACGGCCGGCGGAAACGAACCCAATGCCGCAGCGATGTGGTGGGCATAACCGGAGGCCAACAGCGACCCGGTCAGCGCGATGCCCAGGGCCGCGCCGACCTCCCGGGTGGTGTCGTTGACCGCGGAGGCCACGCCCTGTTTATCATCCGGGGCGGCCGACATGATCGCCGAAGTCGTTGGTGCGGTGAATATTCCGACGCCGGTGCTGACCACCAACAAGGGCCAGGCCAGATCCCAGTAGGGCGAGTCCAGGTGTACCAGCCGCAGGCCCAGCAGGCCCCCGGACAGCAGTACCAGACCGCTGAAGACGACCAGCCGCAGACCCATTCTCGGCAGATACCACGAGGACAACGGTGACAGGATCAGCATCGGAACGGCCAGTGGTGACAGTGCGACGGCGGTGCCGATCGCGCTGTAACCCATGACCAGTTGCATGAATTGCATTGCCAGATAGAAGAAACCGAACATCACCAGGAAGAGCACCGTGATCGCGGCGGCGCCGGTGGCGAATTCGGGGATGGCGAACAACCGTACATCCAGTAGCGGGTGTCGAACCCGTAGCTCCAGGAAACCGAACACGGCCGTCAGCGCCACCCCGGCGACCAGGCAGGTGAGCACCAGCGGGTCACTCCAGCCGCGTTGCGGCGCTTGCAGGATGCCGAAGACCAGTGCCGCGACCGCGCCGGCGATCACCATCGCTCCGGCGGTGTCCAGGGGCTTGGCGTCGGCGTCGCGGGAACTGCCGATCGTGCAGGTCAACGCGAACAGTGCGGCCGCGGCGGCGGTGAATGCCCAGAAGATCGACTGCCACGACCAGAAGTGCAGCAGCACACCGGAACCCAGCATGCCGAAGACGCCGCCGGCGCCGGCGACTCCGGCCCAGATGCCAACTGCCTTGGTGCGCTGGTCTTTCGGGTACGAGGAGGTGATCAGTGACAATGTCGCCGGCATGACGAAGGCGGCGCCCAGCCCGGCGACCGCGCGTGCGGCGATGATGTGCAACGGGACGGTGCTCAGTGCCGGGATCAGCGATGCCGCGCCGAACACGGCCAGGCCGAAAAGGAATGCGCCGCGGCGTCCGTACCGATCGCCGATCGCGCCGGCCGGCAGCAGCACGCAGGCCAGGACCAGGGTGTAGCTGTCGACCATCCAGGTCAGTTGGGTCTGGTCGGCGGACGTCGCGATGGCGATGTCGCCGAGCGCGGTGTTCAGCGCGACCATCGACGAGATGACCAGCAGCACACCGAAACATGCGATGGTCAGGGTCCATCCACGCCGGCCTGCCGACAAGGTGGGTACCGACGGGGTGACATCGGTGACCATGGGCCACTCCGTTCGGCTGGGTAACCTGGATTTCAGATCATCGGTCTCGAAACAAGACTAACCGTCTTGTTTCTTGTCTGTCAGGAGTTTGACCAATGCCCGAGGAACGAACTGACCCCAGGCCGGCCCGTTCCCGGGCCCGGCTGCTCGATGCTGCGACCGGCCTGCTGCGCACCGGTGGGCCCAGTGCGGTCACCGTCGACGCGGTCATTCGCGCCGCCAACGTCGCCCGGGCCACCCTCTATCGGCACTATCCGAGCGGAAATGACTTGCTGGCCGCGGCCTTTCACGCGCTGATCCCGCCCGCGCCGGCACCTCCCGAGGACGGTCCGCTACGCGAGCGGCTGGTCGAGCTGGTCTATGCGCAGGCTGAGCTGATCGCCGAAGCGCCGGTCAGCCTGGCGGCCATGTCCTGGCTGGCCCTCGGTGGCAACCTCGAACATCTGCCCTGGGGTGCGGGCAGTAGCGAGAGCCCCGAGGTGCGCAGCCTGCGTGAGCGGGTCGCCGAGCAGTACGCCGAACCGTTCGAGGCGGTATTGGGCAGCCCCGAAGCCATCGCCGAACTCGGCGAGGTGGATCGGTTGCGTGCCGCCGCGCTGCTGCTCGGACCGATCGTGCTGGGCAAGCTCAGCACCCTGCCGAACTTCGACTACCGCGATATCGCCAGGGCCTCCGTCGACGGCTTCCTGGCCACCCACGCCATCAGCGCACCGCGTACCGGATCGGCAGATGCTTGAACCCACCGACGAACGTCGTCGCGGAAAGCTCTGGGGTTCCGGCCAATTCGATCGAATCCAGTCGTGGTAGCAGTTCGGTGAACAGGCTGGCCATCTCCATCCGGGCCAGTGCGGCACCCAGACAGAAATGCACGCCGTAGCCGAAGGCCACATGCCTGTTCGGGTCGCGGCCGACGTCGAAGGTGAACGGGTCGGTGAAGATCTCCTCGTCGCGGTTACCCGACACGTAGGCCAGGTAGACGGACTCACCCTTGGCGATCGGCACACCGCGGATCTCGGTGTCGGCCGTGGCGGTACGCATGAACTCCTTGACCGGAGTGCTCCACCGGATCATCTCTTCGACGGCGGTGGGCATCAGCGTCGGGTCGGCCTTGAGCCGGGCCAGTTGGTCCGGGTTCTGGATCAGCGCGTGCAGCCCGCCGGAGATGGCGTCCTTGGTGGTGTCGTGCCCGGCACTGGCCACGATCACGTAATACGAGGCGGTGTCCATGTCGTTGAGCGGCTCACCGTCGATGCGCCCGTTGGCGATCGCCGAGGCGAGATCCTCGGTGGGGTTGGCCCGCCGGGAAGCGGTCAGTGTCGCAAAGTAATTGAAGAAGTCCAGCAGCACCGCCAGCATGTCCTCGGGCGAGTGGCCGCGGGTGTGCTCGTCGTCGTCCCCGCCGAACATCTCTTGGGTCAGCATGTGCATGCGGTCGTAGTCCTCTTCGGGCAGACCGAGCAGCGACATGATCACGTACAGCGGGAAGCGGATGGCGATCTCTTCGACGAAATCGCACTCGGGTCCGATATCGCGCATCCGGTCCACGTAGCGCTTGGCCAACTCGTCGACGCGGACCTTGAGGTCGCGCATGGCCTTCGGCCGGAACCAGTCGGCGCCGATGGTGCGCACCTTGCGGTGGTGTGGATCGTCCATGTGGATCAGGGTTCGCAGGCCGATGCCGGCCTCGACCTGTGCTTTCAGCACGTCTTCCTGTTCGGCCGGCATCAGCAGGGGCCGCGGCTCGCTGATGAACAGCTCGTTGTCCCGCTCGATCGCCATGATGTCGGCGTGCTTGGTGATCGCCCAGAACGGCCGGTACGGCGGATGATCCACCCGGGCAACGGGATTGGTGGCCCGCAGGAAGCTCAGCGCGGCATGTAGCCGTTCGTCGTCGGAGTACGCGGTGGGGTCGGCGAGGGCTCGGGTGGCTTCATCCGGGGTGGGCGTGCTCAATTCTGACTCCTCGTTGCGCGGTGACTTGACGGCTGTCAAGTGGAGTCTAGGGGAGTCGAGCGCGGCTCCGTGGCGGAATGATTCGGCTGGCGACGATCAGTAGTCTCGATACCTGTGTTGCCCACCCGTCCGCGCCGGTTGTTCCGGCGCGCGTGCACCCTGGCCGCCGCCGCGGTACTGGTGGCGGCCTGCGGTCGTGGTGAGGATGCCGGCCGACCGGGTGTGTCGGCGGTGGCGGCGGTCGACCCGGCGCTGGTGACCACCACCTCGGGTGTACTGCGTGGCGCCCTCGCCGCCGACTACCGGTTCTTCGGCGGAATTCCTTATGCGGCAGCGCCGATCGGCGATCATCGGTTCGCGCCGCCGGCGCCGGCCGGATCCTGGTCGGGTGTGCGGGAGTCCGGCGAACCGGGTGCGCGCTGTATGCAGGACCCGCAGGGCGATCTGGAGATGGGCCGCAACTCCAGCGAGGACTGTCTGTCCCTGAACGTCTGGACGCCGACGACCAAGCCGACCGATGCGCGGCGACCGGTGATGGTATGGATTCACGGCGGAGCGTTCATCAACGGCAGTGCCGGGATCTATCACGCCAGACGTCTGGTCACCCGCGGTGACATCATCGTCGTCACGGTGAACTACCGGTTGGGGGCGTTGGGGTTCCTGGCGCATCCGGCATTGGTGAACGGGTTGGACGTCGGCAACTACGGCCTGGCCGATCAACAGGCCGCCCTGCGTTGGGTGCATGACAACATCGCCGCGTTCGGGGGCGACCCCGGCAAGGTGACCATCGCCGGGGAATCCGCCGGTGGCATGTCGGTGTGCGATCATCTGGTGGCGCCGGGGTCGGCGGGACTGTTCCAGGGCGCGATCATTCAGAGCGCGCCCTGCCAGGCGCAGGTCACCCTCGCCGAGGGGCAGCGGGCCGCCCTGGACTACGCCCGCGACGTCGGCTGCGGCGGCCCGGTCGACCCGGCCGGATGCCTGCGCGCGCTACCAGCTGACAGGCTACGAAATCCGGTGTGGCACTACCGGATCGGTGATGATTCGCTCAGTGGCCCGGTGACCGGGACGGCCGGGTTGTCGGTCGACCCGATACGAGCGTTTGCGGCGGGCTCGGCGGCTCGGGTGCCGGTACTGATCGGCACCACGCATGACGAATTCACCCTGTTCGTCGCGCTGCAATATGTCAGGTCCGGCAAGCGATTCGGCGCCGCCGCCTATCCGCACCTGCTGGCCTCGACCTTCGGGCCCAATGCGGATGCGGTGGCCCGGCACTACCCGCTCGACCGGTACCGCGGCAAGGCGGCCAGTGCGTACGCCGCGGCCGTCACCGACGGGGTGTTCTCCTGCGTGGGCGACAGCATCGCCGGTGCGTTGGCCGCGGACGCCCCGGTATACGCCTATGAATTCGACGACCCGGCGCCGCCGACACCGGATCCGTTGCGCCGATTGCCATTTCCGTTGGGTGCCAGCCATTCGCTGGAGTTGCGGTATACCTTCGACATGGGCGGTGCTCCGGCCATGACACCGGCACAAGCGGCGTTGTCGAATCAGATGATTGACTACTGGGCGTCGTTCGTGCGGGACGGTAAACCCACCGCGGTCGACGGGCCGCCGTGGCCTCAGTTTTCCGTCGGTGCCGGTGAACAGCGAATGTCGTTGCGGCCCGATGGAAGTCGGGTGATCGCTGACTTCGACACCGCGCACCAATGCCGGTTCTGGCAATCCCTCAAACCCTGATCGACCCGACGCCGAAACGGACAAATGGGCCACAAAGTGCGAGTGGAACCGACCATTTCGTCGATCTCGGCGGTAATTCGGTTGCCGTCGGCCGCGGGGACGGCTTGCATGGGTGTATGACGATTCCCGACGCCGAGGTGTTCTCCGACGAGTGGTGTCAGGCCTGGAACCGCGGCGACATCGAGGCGGTGCTCGCGCATTTTCATGACGACGTCGTCTTCACCTCGCCGCTGGCGGTGCGCGTCGTCCCCGAATCCGGGGGAGTGGTGCGCGGCAAGGAGGCATTGCGCCGGTACTGGGCGGCGGCGCTGGCCGCGTTCCCCGATCTGCACTTCGAGATCGTCGCCACTTATGTGGGGACGCGGGCCATCGTCATCAATTACCGCAACCATCTCGGTGGACTGGTCAACGAGGTACTGATCTTCGACGGCGAGCTGGTGCGCGAAGGTCACGGCACGTATCTGGATTAGGCCGCTTTGAATCAACCTCTGCGTCGAACGTGCGCTCAGGTCGCTTCCGATTTTCTGCGCGCTGAACGCGCTCGGTGACGGCCGGAGTCAGCGCACGGCGATCACGACGAGCAGGAAGATGCCGACGCCGACGATCACCTGGCAGCAGGTTGCGGCGCGGCCGGTGCCGAAGCATCCGGCGACCAGTGAGATTGCGGCGACAACCCCCAGACAGGGAATGGGCTCGCCGCCCTTGTAGAGGTGCGTGCCGTTTTCGAAGTCCGTCGCAAAGTCCGGGCTGGACAGCATGGCGACCGTCAGCCACACGAACGCGACGGCCGAGACGGCGAAGGTCATCAGCGCTGCGCGAGCCAGACGGTCCCGGAAGTGCGCAGGCCCCGTCTTGCTCATGCCGGCGTCACCCAGGTGGTGATGTCGGCGTGCACCACCTCGGTGCTCGCCGCGTCGAGCACGGACACCGCCACCACGACATCGGTGCCCTCGGTCAGTTCCGAGAAGTCCGGAACGCTGAGGCGGGCCTGGGCGCGCAGCGACGTGGTTGCTTTGGCGAGGTACTGCACATTCATCGCCTTGGGGATCCAGCGGTGGCTGGTCGGCACGGTAGCCTCCATCGCCATCCCCATGGCGGCTTCGGCGGCGTTGCACGATGCGATCGCGTGCACGGTGTGCAGATGGTTGTAGACGAAGAACCATTTGGGCACGTTCACCTCGGCGTAGCCGGGTTCCATGGTCACCACATGGGGGAGCACCGAGGCGAAATAGGGCACCCGGATCATCGCCGCGGCGGAGAACAACAGGCTGCCGCCGGGGCGTCCGGAGAGCTGTTTCCAAGCGCGGTAGGTGGGACTCGAAGCGGTCATGTTCCTATCTTACTCAAAAGTAAGATAGGAACCCTCGTCGAGATCGGCGAAATGGCCGGTTTTACTCGTAGAAAGTTGCCCGTTCGTCCGTTTGGGCGGGGTGAAGACCGGATTTGGAGAGGGCTCAGATCTAGGGCATACTGTTCGGGTTGCCTTGCGGCGGGTTCGCCTGCCGTCGGCATCCGACCGGCGCCCGTCATGGGCGCATCCGGTCCCAGCATTCGGTCGCAACGAATTTTCGGCGCGGACGACTGTGCGCAGAGGCGACACGCCCGAGCGCGTGGACCGGTGAACCATAGATACGTAAAGAGCGGCGGCATAGCCAGCGCGCGCCAACGGGTATCCCGTGGCGCTCGCATGAAGACAGAGCGCTTCCACACACGAGTGTGGAAGCCCGTTAGTAGTGAGGTAGGAGAAGCGTGGCGGGACAGAAGATCCGCATCAGGCTCAAGGCCTACGACCATGAGGCGATTGACGCCTCGGCGCGCAAGATCGTCGAGACGGTCACCCGTACGGGCGCCAGCGTGGTCGGCCCGGTGCCGCTGCCGACCGAGAAGAACGTGTACTGCGTCATCCGGTCCCCCCATAAGTACAAGGACTCGCGGGAGCATTTCGAAATGCGTACCCACAAGCGCCTTATCGACATCCTCGACCCCACGCCGAAGACCGTTGACGCTTTGATGCGCATCGATCTGCCGGCGAGCGTCGACGTCAACATCCAGTAGGAGACCCAGAAAAATGGCACGCAAAGGCATTTTGGGCACCAAGCTGGGCATGACGCAGGTGTTCGACGAGAACAACAAAGTCGTCCCGGTGACTGTCGTCAAGGCCGGCCCCAACGTGGTGACCCGTATCCGCACCACCGAGCGCGACGGCTACAGCGCCGTGCAGCTCGCCTACGGCGAGATCAGCCCGCGCAAGGTGAACAAGCCGGTCACCGGCCAGTTCGCCGCGGCAGGCGTCAACCCGCGCCGGCACCTGGCCGAACTTCGTCTGGACGACGAGGCCGCCGCCGCCGAGTACGAGGTCGGCCAGGAGCTGACCGCCGAGATCTTCGCCGACGGCGCATACGTCGACGTCACCGGCACCAGCAAGGGCAAGGGCTTCGCCGGCACCATGAAGCGTCACGGCTTCAAGGGCCAGGGCGCCGCGCACGGTGCCCAGGCCGTACACCGTCGTCCCGGTTCGATCGGTGGCTGCGCCACCCCGGGCCGCGTCTTCAAGGGCACCCGGATGTCCGGCCGCATGGGTAGCGACAAGGTCACCACCCAGAACCTGAAGGTTCACAAGGTCGACGCCGAGAACGGTGTGATCCTCATCAAGGGCGCCATCCCCGGACGCAACGGTGGACTGGTCGTCGTTCGCACCGCGATCAAACGAGGTGAGAAGTAAATATGAGCTCTCAGGATCGAAAGATCACAGTCAAGACCCCGGACGGCAAGCAGGACGGCTCGGTCGAGCTGCCTGCCGAGCTGTTCGATGTCGAGCCGAATATCGCGCTGATGCACCAGGTGGTTGTGGCCCAGCTGGCTGCCGCCCGCCAGGGCACGCACTCCACCAAGACCCGTGGTGAGGTCTCCGGCGGTGGCAAGAAGCCGTACCGCCAGAAGGGCACCGGTCGCGCCCGCCAGGGTTCGACCCGCGCACCGCAGTTCACCGGTGGTGGCACCGTGCACGGTCCGAAGCCGCGCGACTACAGCCAGCGGACCCCGAAGAAGATGATTGCGGCAGCGCTGCGCAGTGCATTGAGCGATCGGGCCCGTAACGAGCGCATCCATGCGATCACCGAGCTGGTTGCCGGCCAGAGCCCGTCGACCAAGAGCGCGAAGTCGTTCCTGGCCAGCCTGACCGAGAACAAGAAGGTCCTTGTGGTCATCGGCCGCGCCGACGAGGTCAGCGCCAAGAGTGTGCGCAACCTGCCGGGCGTGCACGTGATCTCGCCGGACCAGCTGAACACCTACGACGTCCTGAACGCCGATGACCTGGTGTTCTCGGTGGAGGC
>Ga0153956_1001397_pt1 | contig 21258 bp, 23 predicted proteins | sample TSFL040MetaG_FD_104704 | JGI IMG/M metagenome (GOLD analysis project Ga0153956, IMG submission 104704) | Attine ant fungus gardens microbial communities from Florida, USA - TSFL040 MetaG | ecosystem: Host-associated > Fungi > Mycelium > Unclassified | place: USA: Florida, Wekiwa Springs...
AGAGGCTGTCGACGATGGACAGTTCCTGCGCGACATAGCCGACACCGGCCGCGCGCGCCTGCGCGGGCGAGCGGAGAACCACAGCCTGGCCGTCGATTTCGATCGTTCCCTGGTCGCAGGGTTCGATACCGGCGAGAATCTTGACCAGCGTGCTCTTGCCCGCACCGTTCTCTCCCATCAGCGCCATGACCTGCCCGGCCTTGACGGAAAGATTGACGCCATCGAGCACCAGCGTCGGCCCGTAGCTTTTGACGATATCGGTCATGTCGAGCATGGCGCCCTCCCGGCAAAGCAGCGTCGCGCGGAAAGCCCGCGCGACGCTTCAGGCCTTAGAAATTGCAGAGCTGGTCTGCGGTCTTGCCCCAGAGCTTGGCTGCATCATAGGCGGCCTGCGAATTTCCGACAGCCGGGTTGGGCAGGAAGTTGTACTTGTAGAGCGGGTCGGCATCCGAAGGCGTCGCATCCGGCGTGCCTGCGAGATAGGTCTCGCCGTCCAGCACCTTGCCCTGCGCGGCGTATTTGCCAAGCGCCTGCACGGCCATCCAGCCTTCCCAGTAACCCGACTGGATCGCGGTGCCGGCGATTTCGCCGCTCTTCACATGCTTGGAATCGCCATGGCAGGTGCCGCCGACGATGAAGATGTCCTTGCCCGGCGTCAGGCCGTTTTCGCGCGCGGCCTGTGCGGCAGCACCGGCAAGCGAGTCGTTTTCGGTGTAGAGCCAGGTCAGCTCGCCCTTGTGGGCCGGGATGATCTGCGCCGCGACCTTGTAGCCTTCATCTTCGAGGAAGCCTGCCGTCGGCACGACGTCGATCACGTCGAGCTTGCCCTTGACCGCATCCTGGAACCCGGTGGCACGGTCGTCGCCGGCCGAAACGCCTGCGGGGAAGCGGATGATGGCTCCCTTGCCGCACTTGACCCCGGCCTTCGAGCAGGCGTCGAGCAGGATTTCGGCCGCCGTCTTGCCGCTCAGAAAGTCGTTGGCGCCGGCGTAGGCCGTCCAGAAGGCTTCGGTGCCCTTGATCGGATACTGGTTGGAGATGATGACCGGCGCGCCGGACTGCGACAGCGCACGCAGCGATGCGACGCCCGCCGCATTCTCGAAAGGCCACCAGACGTAGCCGGCGACCTGCTCGCCCGAGGCGAGCTGCTGCTGCACCTGGCTATCCTGTTCGGCCTGGTTGAAATTGTTTTCGATGACCTTGACCTCGTAGCCGAGTTCCTTGGCCTTGGCCTTTGCGCCCAGCTCGAACTGGCCGATATAGGGATTTGTGCTCGACGGCACGAAGACGACGATCGAGCCCTTGTCCGCAGAATAGGCAGCCGAAGCAGCCAGGCCGGCAAAAAGCGATGCGGCGATCGCAAGTGTATTGCGCAGTTTCATATGATCTCCTCCCATGGCCGCCATTGGCCCTCTCTCACTCATTCCTCCTTCCGGCGCGCAACGATATCGGCCGACGGAAGGCATTCCCGCATGGCCCCTCGGGGCCACCGAACTAGATATCGCCTCCCTCGCCGAGGGAACCGAAATGCAGGATCATGCGCTCGGCATCCGGCTTGACGCCGGCAAACAGCTCGAAGGCGCCGACGGCCTGGAACACCGCCATGCCGCCGCCATTGACGACCCGACAGCCGCGCTTTGCCGCCTCGGCGAGCAGCTCCGTTTCAAGCGGGAAATAGACGATCTCCGCCACCCACTGGCTGGGACGCAGAAGCGTGACATCCAGCGGCAGGCCGGGATGCGCTGCCATCCCGGTCGGCGTGGCATGCACGAGCCCATCGGCTCCGTCGAGGGCCGCCGCCATGTCGATGCCCGCTTCGAAACTGCAGGACGGATGCTTCGGCCCCAACTGGCCAATGAGCGCGTCCAGCCGGCTCGCATCGCGATCGAAGACATGCACGCGGCGAGCGCCCATGACCGCGAGCGCATGCGCCACCGCCACGCCCGCACCGCCGGCGCCGATCAACACCACGGTGTCGACACGCGCATCCGGCAATCCACGACGAAAGCCCTGCGAGAACCCCCACCAGTCGGTGTTGTGCCCGGTCCGCCGTCCATTGGCAAAGGTGATCGTGTTGATCGAGCCAAGGACGGCGCCGTCTCGGGAGAGCTCGTCGACGAAATTCACGGCAGCCTGCTTGCAGGGATGAGTGATATTGAGACCGGCGAAGCCATCGCGCTCGGCCTGGTCGATCAGCCGGCCCAAGGCTTCGACGCCAACGCCGAGCACGGCAAGATCGATGAGGTCGTAGCGATAGTCGAGGCCGTTCATGCGGCCTTCCTGCATGTGCATGGCCGGCGTGCGCGACTTGGCGATGCCGCTGCCGATCAGGCCCACATGCACGAACCGCGCAACTGTTTCAACCAACGGCTTCAAGCTCCACCCCATCCTGTTCCCGCCGGCATTTGGTCGCCGGAGGCATCCTCAATATGAAGGTTGTACGAACTGGTTAGTAATGTCAACTGAGGCATGGCGGGATTTTCTCCCGCCATGGAAAAAATCTTCCATCAATTTGTTTCTAAACGATAATTACCAACGCGCGGAGGCATTTTCCGCATCGCCGCTTCCGGCTCACGGCTCTCGAGATGCAGGCGGTTTTTCAGCGACCGAATCCTGGCAGAGGCGCGCTCCGGCACGGCCAGATAGAGCCCTTCCTTGCTGCCGAAATAGGAACAGAGCATGCGCTGGCCGGCGGTCTTCAAATCCACCAAGCGCGAAGTAGCATTCCAAGTCGTCAGAAGAACGCCTGGATGCCGGTCTGGGCGCGGCCGAGGATGAGGGCGTGCACGTCGTGGGTCCCCTCGTAGGTGTTGACCGTTTCCAGGTTCTGCGCGTGGCGCATGACGTGGAACTCGATCTGGATGCCGTTGCCGCCATGCATGTCGCGGGCCTGGCGGGCGATGTCCAGCGCCTTGCCGCAATTGTTGCGCTTGACGATGGAGATCATTTCGGGAGCCATCTTTTGTTGGTCCATCAACTGGCCGACGCGCAGCGAACCCTGCAGGGCCAGCGTGATCTCGGTCATCATGTCGGCAAGCTTCTTCTGGTAGAGTTGCATGCCGGCGAGCGGCTTGCCGAACTGCTTGCGGTCCAGGCCGTACTGGCGGGCGCGGAACCAGCAGTCTTCGGCCGCACCCATGACGCCCCAGGAAATGCCGTAGCGCGCGCGGTTGAGGCAGCCGAACGGCCCCTTGAGTCCCGAAACGTTCGGCAGCAGCGCGTCTTCGCCGACTTCGACGCCGTCGAGTACGATCTCGCCGGTGATCGAGGCGCGCAGCGACAGCTTGCCGCCGATCTTGGGGGCGGAAAGGCCCTTCATGCCCTTTTCCAGCACGAAGCCACGGATCTCGTTGTCATGGGCTTCGGACTTGGCCCAGACGATGAAGACATCCGCGATCGGCGCGTTGGAAATCCACATCTTCGAGCCGCGCAGGCGGTACCCGCCTTCGATCTTTTCCGCGCGGGTCTTCATGCCGCCCGGATCGGAACCGGCATCCGGTTCCGTCAGTCCGAAACAGCCGATCAGTTCGCCGGAGACGAGGCCGGGCAGATATTTCTGCTTCTGTTCGTCGGACCCGTAGGCATAGATCGGGTAGATGACCAGCGAGGACTGGACGCTCATCATCGAACGGTAGCCGCTGTCGATGCGCTCGATTTCGCGGGCGACGAGGCCGTAGGCAACGTAGGAGGCATTCGCCGCGCCGTATTCTTCCGGCAGCGTGACGCCCAGCAGGCCGGTCCGGCCCATCAGCCTGAACAGCTCGGGCTCGGTCGTCTCGCCCAGATAGGCTTCCTGGACGCGCGGCAGCAGCTCCGACCTTGCGAAGGCGGCGGCCGAATCGCGGATCATCCGCTCGTCTTCGGTCAGCTGATCGTCGAGCAGAAAGGGGTCGTTCCAATGGAATGATGCCTGCGCCGGCAGGGGCGCATTGCGCGTATGGGTCGAGGTGATGGACACACGGAACTCCAAAAACAATTGAATGGGGACGGCTGTGCCTATGTAGATAGCGGTTGTAGGCGCCATAAAATAACGGTATTTCTGCCTACTCATATTCATAAAATGAATAGGCTGCCCCTTGAGGTCCCGTCGCTTCCTACCCTCCATCAGTTTGCTGTCGGCGTTCGAGGCTGTCCTGAGAACGGGGGCCACCTCATCTGCGGCTCGGGAACTCAATCTTACGCAAAGTACGGTAAGCCGGCTTGTCCAGAATCTGGAACAGCAGATTCAGCGCTCTCTCTTCCAACGTCAAAAACAAAGGCTTGTGCCGACGGACGCCGCGCTGGCCTATGGGAGGGATGTCAGCCGGGCACTCGACCTGATTCACCGCGCCACCATGGAGCTGGCGGCCAATCCTGGGGGAGGCTCTCTATCGCTCGCCATTCTCCCCGCCTTCGGCACACAGTGGTTGGCACCGAGATTAGGGAATTTTCTGATCGATCATCCGGGCATTTCCGTTAATCTGTCGACGCGGCTGAAACGCTTCAACTTTGCGGCCGAGAGTTTCGATGCGGCCATTCACTTCGGAACGGATGACTGGCGTGACGCCAACCATATGAAATTGTTCGATGAGCGTTTGACGGCATGTGCCTCCCCCGCCTTCCTTGAAGGGCATCCGATCCGCAGCGCCGCCGATCTGGCGGGCCTGCCTCTTCTGCAATTGGAAACCCGATCGGAGGCGTGGAGAATCTGGTTCGCAGCGCAGGGCCAGACCCCTCGCAAGGTCTCCGGAATGCTTTTCGATCAGTTCGCCACGATGACACAGGCGGCAATTGCCGGGCTGGGCATTGCACTTCTCCCGGACTATCTGGCCAAGCCGGAAATCAGGGAAGAACGTCTCGTCCCAATCATGAAACCGTCCGTCGAAGGGTCGGGAAGCTATTGGCTTGTCTGGCCGGAAGCCGGGGAACAATATCCACCTCTCGATGCATTTCGAAGATGGCTTTCCAAAGTAATTTCCGAAGAGAAATCCTATTGAGGAAAAAGGGAGCGCTTACGGCAGCACGGGTTCGCTTGCTGCCGTCGTCACTCCCCTTTTTTTAAAAGGCAAACGTTACTTTAGGATCGTGAGCGTCTCGAGGATGATGCGCCCGGCAGTTATCTGCGTGATGTTCGTCGGATCGAGCGACGGCGCAACCTCGACGATATCCACCGCGCCGATGTTCAGCGTCTTGAACGCGTTCAAGATCGCAAACATCTCGCGAAGCATCATCCCCCCGGCCGTCGGCACGCATGTTCCAGGTGCGATCGACGCATCCAGCGCATCGATATCGATCGTCAGATAGATATTTTCGGTGCCGTTCAGAACCGACGCAGCCTTCCTACCTGCGGCTTCGGCACCGTGCTTCATGATGTCATCGAGCGTGATGACGGTCATCCCATGACGCTGGGCATATTCCATTTCGGAGCGTGGATTGAGCCAGCCGCTCATGCCGATGAGAACGGTATGCTCAGGATCGAAACCTGCATCGATCGCGCGAGTGATGGGGCAGCAATGGCTGTCCTGCACGCCGCCGACATTGTCGGCGGTGTCGAAATGCGTATCGAAAAGGATCAGACCGGGCTTTTTGTGCCTTTTGGCAAAGGCCCGCACGCCTCCGATCGTCACCGAATGATCGCCGCCCAGGACGAACGGCTTCGCGCCGCCATCGAGAATGGCGCCGATCAACCCGCTGGCGGTTTCCATCGTGCGGGCGACGTCTCCGGGGATGACGGGAATATCGCCGCAGTCGGCCATCTTGAATTTCTGGCTGAGATCGACGTCGGATGTGGCGTTATATGTCAGAAAGAGGCTGGAATGTTCGCGTATCCCGCGCGGACCATAGTTCGCGCCGGTCCGGCTGATTTGCGTCGAATCGAACGGAAAGCCGATGAACGCAACATCCGCGCCGTAGGCTTTGATGGCGGAGGCTTCGGGGGGCAGGAACGGAAGCTTGAACATCGTTCCGGACACGCCCGAATGGATCAGGCCGCTCCACATGGTTTCGTCGATAGTGACTGAAGAACTCACGTACGTATTCCCCTTGCTACTCGTTAGATCAGTTCACAACAAATGTGCGAGAGCAGAAGCTTGAGGTGAAACGACATGCCGGACAATCATGACAGATGTCATGGTTGGGCGCGGCCGAGACAATGACAAATCCCCAAGGTCGAGGCCTTGGGGATTTGCAGAAAGCCTTGTTTTTAAGCTTTTACCTTGGTGCGACTGAAGCGGTCGCGAAGGGACACCACTCCGTTGGGAAGGAAGAGCACCGCCAGCACGACGGTAATTCCGAGTATGAGCAGACGGTAGTCGTCGAAGGCTCGCAGAAGCTCGTTGCCCGTGACCACGATGAATGCGCCGAGCACCGCTCCGGGGTATTTTCCCATTCCGCCGATGGCGAGCATCACCATGACCATCAGGAAGAATTCGGTGCCAAGAATCTTCGGCGTCAGCACCGAGGTGTAATGCGCATACATGCCGCCCGCGAGCGCGGTAAAGGCCGCGGATATGACAAACGCGATCAATCTGTAGCGTCTCTCGTTCACGCCGAGCGACTGCGCAAAATCATCGGCATCCCGCAGCGCCACGAAAGCGTGCCCGAGCTTGCTGCGAAGCAGCTTGAAGTAAATGATGTAGACGCAGACCGAGACGACGGTCAGGGCAAAGAAGAACCAGCCAAGCTTGTTCATCGGGCCGAGCACGTTGCCGAAAAGATTGATCGGCGGAATACCGAGCAGGCCTGCCGATCCCCCGAGACCGATCGAACGGCCTTGCTGGATGACGGACGGAAGCGCCAGGTGAACGGCGAAGGTGAAAAGCGCGACATATTCGCCCCGCAGCCGCAGGCAGGGTATCGCGATCAGCAGGCCGCTCGCCGCCCCCACGATCGTCCCCAGTCCGAGCGCCGCCAGAGCCGGTACACCCGCGTACAAGGAAAACATCGCCGAGGCGTATGCGCCCACGGCAAAGAAGACCAGTTGAGCGTAGTTGAAAATCCCCGCATAGCCCAGAACCAGATCCCAGGATGCGGCGACCAAGGCCCAGATGAGGACCAAGATAAGGATGTGCCTCACATAGCTGTCGTTGACGACCAGCCCTATTATTGCCAGTGCGACGATCACCAGCCAAAAGGTCATGTCCTGCCAGCGCAGCCAGTTTCGGTTTTTTGCGCGCGCTTCGGCCGCAGGCAGAAGCCCATGGGCTTCCTCATCAGTAAACATTTTAATTCTCCCAAACACCGAACAGCCCTTTCGGACGGACCATGAGGACGCAAAGCAGCATCAGCAGCCAGATCGGCATCGTCCAAGGCGCTCCGAGATAGAAAACGATGAACGATTCCATGAGGCCGAGCACGAAAGCCGCCACGAACGCCCCGCGGGTACTGCCGAGGCCGCCAAATACGACGATCACAAACGCCTTGAGAAAGGGCGCCCAGCCGCCAAGAGGCGACACCAGGAACACGGGGGCGAGGAGAATCCCGGCGAGACCGGTGAGGACGACCGACAGGCCGAACGTAAAGGCAAACACGTGGTTCACCTCGATACCGACCTGGTTGGCTCCCTGAATATCCTGGGATACCGCGCGCACCGCATGGCCGAAACGCGTTGCGCTCAGGAAAAATTCGAGAACGGCAACCAGCGCCAAGGCGATCCAGAACATCCAGAATTTATAAAGCGATATCGTCACCCCGAAGAGTTCGATCGTTCCGTCCACGAAGGGGGCTACGGTCTTGGCGCTCGGGCCGAAGACGATTTGCGAGAGATTGTCGAGAGCGAAAGCAAGGCCCAGCGTCACCATTATGGTGTTGATCTTCCAGTTTTCACGCGCTCGCATCGGACGAATGATCATTCGCTCGAGCCCGACACCGAGGACAAACAGGATCGGTATGGCGACAAGCATTGCCGCCCAGATCGGCAGGCCGAGGTAGCCGGAGGTCATGGTCCAGGCGATGTAGCCGCCGATGGTGTAGAGGGAACCGTGCGCGAAATTCAAAATGCGCGCCGCGCCGTAGACGAGCGACAGCCCGACCGCGATAACGCAGTAAACAGCACCTTGCGATAGTCCGCCGAGGAGTATTTCCATAAACTGTTGCATCTGATGCTGCCTATCTTTCCTGCGCCAGCGGTTCCGGGACAGCGTCCTTGCTGGCAACGCGAACGACGCCTTCCTCGATCGTGTAGATCCGGTCGACGAATTCGGTGATGAGCGAAAGGGACTGCTCGACCAGGAGAATCGTCAGGCCGTCGTCGTTCAATTCCTTGACGGTCTTGAGCATCGTCGCAGTCAGGTTGGGAGCAAGGCCGAGCGAGGGTTCGTCGATCGCGAGAAAATCCGGTTCGGACATAAGGCCCCGGCCGAGCGCGACCATCTGCGCTTCGCCACCGCTCAGGGTGCGGCAGAGCTGGCTCTGTCGTTCTTTCAGGCGAGGGTAGAGATGGTATACGCGCTCGAGGTTTCGCGCCCGATGCTTCCAGCCGCGCGCCTGGAAAGCACCGAGGTTCAGGTTTTCCTTCACCGTCATGTCGGGGAAGAGGCGGCGGTCCTCGGCCACGTAGACCAGGCCGCGTCCGACAAGACCCGGAGCCTTCAAGCGCGTCACGTCCTGGCCCTGATAGGAAATCGCCCCATATCGCGCGGGCATCAGACCGCAAATCGTTTTCAGCAGCGTGCTTTTGCCGTGGCCATTCGCGCCGACGACGCCCACCAGTTCCCCCTTCGAAACCGTGAGGGAGGCATCGTGCAGGACGTGGAAATCGCCATAAAACGCGTTGATGTTCTTGACTTCAAGCATTGTGCTTCGCCCCAAGATAGATGTCGATGACATGTGGATCGTTGAGGACGACGTCCGGCGTATCGAGAAGAACCAGCTTGCCGAAGTTCAGGATCAGGATGCGATCCGAAAGTTTCGCGAGGGCCCTGGTCTTGTGTTCCACCAAGACAAAGGTGACGCCCAGCTCCTTGTGGACTTTCGAGACGAGCGCCGAGAACGCATCGATCTCTTCGGAATTCAGGCCGCCGAGAGGTTCATCCATGAAAACGATTTGAGGCGCCGTCGCCAGCGCTCCGGCGAGCATGATGCTCTTTCGAACGATCAAATCCGCTCGCTGCGCGACCATTGTCCGTTTGTCGATGAGGCCGGTGAGTTCGAGAATCTCGTCAAGGCTTGGATAGCCGGTTACGGGCACCCTTCCCTCAAGCCCGAAGATGTTCCCGGTCGCAACGTTTTCCTCGACGGTTAACGACGAGAAGATCTTCGGAATCTGGAAGGTTCTCGCGATCCCGAGATGGCAACATTCGAACCGGCGGGCGCGGTTGAGAGGCCGTCCGTTGAATGACACCGTTCCGCCCGTCGCGAAGAAGCCGCCGGTACAGACATTGAGGAGCGTGCTTTTTCCGGCACCGTTCGGACCGGCGACACCAAGGATTTCACCCCTTCTTATTTCGAAATTCAGATCGCTCAGCGCTGTGAAAGCTCCGAAGCGCATCGAGACATTTTCGAGCGCCATGAGGCTATCTCTTGGAGAGGGAGCAGCCGCTCGATGGGTTGGTGAGTACATTGAACCTAAGCCTATCTTGAAAGGTCTCAGGCTGCCGGCGGCCTGCGCCACCGGCAGCCGCGGTCTCTGGGTCATTTGACCCAGCTGGGAGGAATCAAATCACCTTGCTTCTGGTCACCCACCATGAGCAGAACGCGCTTCTTGTTCTGAATCTGATAAAGAAGGGCCGGCTGCGTATCGTCCGCGTTGCTGATGTAGTTATCGTCATTGAACGCATAGGTTCCGGCCAGTCCCTGAAACTTGAGCGACTTGATCGCTGCGGCAATGGCCGAATAGTTTTTCGGATCGCCGACCTTTTTCACAGCGGCGGCCCACAGATTGACTTCGTCGAAGATTGCGGCGGCGAGGCTGGCCGGCGGATCTTCGTGATAGGCGGCCTTCCATTTTGCGACGAAATCGTCGCCTTTCTTGCCCGGCAATTGCGCGGTGAGCGTAAACACGAGCACGCTCTCTGCCGTGCCCTGCCGAATAGCGTCGTCAACGCCCGGCGTCGAGCCGACATATCCGATGTTCAGAAGCGCGTCCTTGGGCGGATTTGCGCGGAATTGGTCGGTGAACGTGCTGGCCACGGCGGGGTCGAGCGCTTCCAGATGCACCAGTGACGGCTTTGCGTCCCTGATTTTCGACAGGATGCCGCTCCATTCGAGGTTTTCGTAGGGAACCTCCTCCTCGAAAACGACTTCCCATCCCGCCGCCTTCGCCGCTTCCGCAAGACCGTTCGAAAAGTTGAGGTCCCACTCATACGGGCCGTGGACGACTGCCAGGCGCTTGGTCGGGAAATTGTAGCCGACCTTCTGAAGCTGATTGAAAACCGTCCGTCCGTAATTCACGTCGACGTCCGACGCATTGAAAATCGCCGAGCAACCGCCCGTCTTGGCAAGCGTGACGACGCTGCTCACCGCATCGTTATGGAGATAGGGAACGCCGTAGGGGCAGAACGCGGGGATATCGGGACCCATTCCCCCATAGCCGTTGATAAGGACGTCCACGCCCTCGCGCTCGATGAGGTTCGCCGCGGCGGCCTGCAGCTTGTCGGGGGTCAGGTCCCCGATATCGAAAGTCTGGATTTGCACCTGCTTGCCCAGAAGGCCGTTGGCATCGTTGATGTCCTTCACAGCCAGCTTGATTGCCTTTTCCATCGTGAGGCCGTCGCTTGCGAACGGGCCAGTCAGGGGGATCGGTGCGCCGAGTTTGATGGTGTCGGCCGCCAGTGCAGGCGCTGCCAGGGATGCAACGGCCGCGGCGGCGAGGGTGATCTTTCGCACGGCGGAAAGCAGCGAGATTGAGCCATATTCCTTAGTCATCTTGTTCTCCATCTGGTAAAGCCGCCGGATTTTTGAATTTGTCTCTGCACGCCAGAAATCTGGACGCACATTCGGAAGGTTATCGGTCTTCACCCGATCAGGCCGGTCGCGTAAAACCATCACCCTTGGGCCTTGGTCGCAATGGTGACATGTTTCACTGATGCCGCGCGCTTTGCTTTAACATACCGATTTCCCTCATGATTTCGGAGGAGCGCGCATGCGGGCGGGTGGCACGATCGCGACGCGCGGCATCAACTACGCGTGCGCCGCGGTCGAATGCGTGAATCGCAAATTCGATGAAGCAGCGGCGACCCCGGCGGAGCTGGCGCGCTTTTCCGCCGACGGGGATCGTTGACCTTGGCCGGCACGATGTCGCCATCGTGCCGGCCATTGAGGAACTAGGCCCAACGCTTGTCGAGGCAGGGCGCCGTGATGATTTCCGCGCCGGTGGCGTTGACGACGACATTCTCTTCAAAATTCGCCGCGCCGACACCGGGCCGCCCGACAAGGGCTTCGATGGCAAGGGTCATGTTTTCTTCCACCAGCGTCGTCTCATCTTCGGTGATCCACGGACCGTCGATGCCAAGGCCGATCGAGTGACCGAAGCAAGGGAACATCGAGCTGAAGGCGTTCGTCTCGTCGGCGGACGATTTGTGATTGGCGAAGCCGTTATCGTCCAGCCACGTCTGCCCGCGACGGTAGAGATCCCCGAACGTGGAAACACCCGGCTTGATCCCCGCGATGATGTGGTGGATGAGCGCGACGCTGCCCTCCAGAAGCTCACGCTGCGCATCCGTCGGCTTTCCGCCGACGACGGTCGACCGGGCGAAGTCGGTGTAATAGCCGTCGACCGGCCCCCACTGATCGCAATGAACCAGATCGCCCTTCTCCATCGGGCGGGTCCAGTTCCAGTGCGGAATGCCCGAGCTGCCCATGTAGTTCGACGCGAAGGGGCCGCTGGCAATGGCGACGTCCTGCTGGGTTCCGCCGTTTGCCGCCAGAACACGAAGGCCCTCGCCGACCGCGTCCGCCTCCGTGCGGCCCTCGACCGCCGCCCCCATGGTCGCATCCATCCACTGAACGCCGACGATCGAAGCGTGCCTGATAAGCTCGATTTCCGTCGGGCTCTTTATGAGGCGCATCCGCTCCAGAATGTCGTCGGCGGGAATGAAGTTCAGCTTGTGATTTCCGGCCCGCTCCTCCATGCGCCGGAAGGCGCTCATGAGAAAGGACATGCCGCCCACAAGCCCGATCTTTCGATCCAGCAGCCCCATCTCACGCAAGGCATCGACGGTCGAGACCGTTATATCCGGGACACAACGGACATCGCGCACCTTGATACGGTCTTCCGGATCGTCGACGTAGTCCGTGATCAGGACCGGCTCGCCATCGACCGGAAGGATGAGCGCACCATGACCCCGGCTCGCCCAGGTTACGCGATCGGGAACAGCCGGGAAAAGCGAATGAAAGTTGGTGAGGTAATACAGATCCCCATAGGCTTCGACCGTGTGGCCGCTGCGCGACCAGACGAGAAGCGCGTCGAGGCCCCTCTCCTTGGCCTTGCGCTTGGCGGCCTCGCGACGGCGGGCGAATTCTTCTGTGGGGATTTGGACGCGGGTCATGACAATCTCCTTTAGCGTGCAAAATCAGGGGGTGTTGGAAACGGTCCGCGCATCGCCTCGATTGCGCCGGCGATCGAGAGCACTTTCTCATCCGCATAGGGGTGCCCGACGACCTGCAATCCGATGGGCAGTCCGGATTTCGAGAACCCGATGGGAAGCGAAAGTGCCGGACGATCAGGAACCATGTTGAACGGGTGCGCCATGTCGAACGTGCGAAACCGGCCGTCCGGCGTATCGATTTCGTAGTCGGAATCGAGGGCATTCACAGATGGGGCCTCGATGGCATTCGTCGGACATAGGAAAACGTCGCAATCGCGCATCGCATCATGAAGTTGCGCGCTCATCTTCGTCCGGAAGACGTCCACGCGCATGAGGTCCAGGGCGGATATGCCGCGACCGCGCCGAATGCAGGCAGCCAGATCCGGGTCCATCAGCGCCAGCTCCGTATCGCTCTGTCCGCTTGGAAACAGCGCCAGCAAGACATTCCAATGCTTCGCCCATTCGTCGTAAACCGTTCTGCTCCAGGGCAATTTTACGTCCACCAACGTCGCGCCGCTTCGCGCAAGGTCGGCTGCGATTTCATCGAAGGCAGCGGCGACATCAGGCTGGATCGCGCAATAGCCGAGATCACGGGAGATGGCGAAACGGAGCCCGCGCAGCCCGGCCGGTGCCGTCAGATCGATCGCAAATCCGTCGCGCTGAGAGAGCATATCCTCGGGGTGCTGGCCGGCCGTCGCCGCGACAAAGGCGGCTGCATCACGAACGCATGAGGCAATCGGGCCAAAATGCGAAATCGTGTCGAGCCCGGTCGGCAGGATCGTCATCGGGATTCGCCCGAGCGACGGCTTGAACCCGACCACGCCACAGGCGGCCGCCGGAATTCGGACCGATCCCCCCATGTCCGTGCCTTCGGCCAGCGGTACGACGCCTGTCGCCACCGCCACGGCCGAGCCTCCCGAAGACCCTCCGGGTGTGCGGCTGGAATCCCAGGGGTTCAGGGTCGGTCCATACCGCTTCGAGCGGGTAAAGCTTGAGAATGCGAATTCCGCAGTCGTGGTCTTGCCGATGACGATTGCGCCCGCCGCCTTCAGCCGCTGTACGACAACGGCGTCGAAATTCGTAATGCCCTCGCCCGTCGTGAGAGACCCCAAGGTGGTGGGGTGGCCCTTGGTCGGGGTCATGTCCTTGATGACGATGGGGACGCCGTGCAGAGGTCCGGGGTCTTCGACACCGGCTGCCAGATCATGGTCCCGTGACCGCGCCACCTCCATCGCTTCATCTTCGAGGATAACGGTGAAGGGATTGAGTGTCTCCTGCACGCTTTTCGCGCGGCCGATTGCTGCCTCGACGACCGCTCGTGCCGTTGTCGCGCCGCTTACGATCTCTCGCCGAATATCACCCGCGCTCGGAAAGGAAGCTGTCACGGCGATTTCATCCTTCTCGTATCGGGCGCCGCCCCATCCCTTGGCGTTCGGCGTCTGCTTTTTCCTTCGCGCGTGGCGACCTGGCTTAGGGTTTCGAAAACGAGGGGAAGCGCGAAGCCTGGGGAGGCTTTGGCGTTATCCTGGCTCAGGCAGACGTCGACGCCACGGATCGGGATACGGCTGAGTTTCTGGATCAATCGAAACAGGTCGCGCGCGGTGACCCCATATTCCGTCGACGTCTCGGAGGCCCTGCGCATGTCGAACGACAAGAAGACCGCATCGCTTCCTCTCCCGGCAACCGTCGCGATCCGGCTATGGAGGTCGACCATGCTGTCGGACCAGATCTCTTCGAGGGATATGGTGTGAACGCCAAGAGCCTTCATTCGCTCGAAGCCGGACAGTGGACGACACCACCCTGAAAGCCCCACGACGACGCAATTTTCCGGATTGAAACCCGCCTCCACCGCGTCGACGATGGTGTCTGCGACGGAGATTTCGAAATCGCATTGACCGACCGGATCAAGAGCGAAGATGACTGCGCCGGGCTTGTCGAAACGACCGGCGAAGGACCGGATTGCCGCCACGGACCCCAACTGGTCGGCGTGGACGGCGATGGGGATGGCTCCGGCAGTCAGGACCTGCCCGAGCTTTGCCTGAAAACTGGCCAGCCGATCCAGCTCGTTGTCCGCGGGCAAGCCGAAATTTCTCACCTCTGCCATCTTCAACGCACGGGTGAGTGAAAAGCCTCTATGCGCATCCTCCGCGCTGGCCCAGCCAATGCCCGCTCCTGCTTCAAACAAGGTGTCCACCACGAACGCGACATCGACGCGTTCTTTGCGCAAGACGTCAGCCTTCGGCAAAAGAACCGGAATGTTTAGCAGTTCCGCTATACCTGACCTGTCGGTAGTCGCGGGGCGTTTGACAATGCCCATCGGACCTCTCTGCGTGCACATTGAGCGGCCAAAATCGCCGGTATTGCGCAATACACAATCGTGACAATCGTCATCGGTGACGGGTGGGTTGACTTATATTAGGAATGCTTTCCGAGATCGCTGGACCGGGAGGACTTGGCGTGAGGCCGTTGGTAAATTGGGTACCAATTGAAGGAGGCAGACTGCCTGGGACCGGCGTGAAAGGGGCGCAAGAAGGGATATCTTCCAATCTCAATTCTGAAAATCTGTTCGATAATCTGGCAGATGTCGCCAGGGCGGTTGGAACCTCCAACTTTTATCAGTCCGTAGCGGAATGCGTTGCGCGCCTACTCAATGGCGATCGGTATCTGGCGATACGTTACGCGCGCTTTTCCAAGCCGGAGTTCCTGGTCAATAATTCCATGACGTCGGAGGCGGCCGAAGACTATCTCGCCACCTACTACCGTATCGATCCGCTGCTCAGAATGGTGAGGGACGGCGTCGAACGGAATGTCCTGACCTTCGACCAACTGCGAAACAGCGGTTCCGATACGCTTTTCTATGAAGAGATGTATCGCACGGCCGAGATACTCGATGAGCTGGTCATGATGCTCCCAACCGTCGGCGGCATATGGACGGCAATCTGCGTCGATCGGTCGGAGGCGCTTTTCGACCCGCAGGAGATCGAAACGGCGACCCGCCTTTTTCCGCTCCTCAGCAGCCTTCATGCCCTTCACGTCGAACGGTGTGTTTTCGGGTGGCGCGGCGGCTATCTCGACGACAGCCAGATCGCTTTCATGATGATCGATACCGAGGAAAATATCGCATATCGAAACGCGCTATGGGAAGCGCGCGTCAGCCAAGGACAAGAGCGCCAGATTATCGATCTTTCGAATGTGACGTCCGAAGGCTTCGAGGCGCTGCAGGCCGGGCTGGTCGTGCATTGGGAAACGCTGGATCTCCAGAACGCGGTTGCGCCGGGCGGGAAAGCATACCTGCTGGAAGAGCCGTCGCCCGGCTACGTCGATCTCGGCGAGGGGGATCTGGTCGAAAAGTTCGCCAATGCCTATCGGTTGACGCCCAGAGAGAAAGAGATCGTCGAGCTGATCCTGAAAGGCGAGCCACCGTCCCTGATCGCCGAACAGCTCGGCCTCAGCGTCGGCACTATTCGAAACCACAAGCACAGGCTTTATTACAAGCTCGACATCACGACGGAACGCGAGCTTTTTTGCATGTTCTTCGAGCTTATCATTTCGAAACGCTAGTAGGCTTGCGCACCTGAAGACACGCAAGCCTATAGAGCAACCAGCGGGCCGGCAAACGCGTCCTGCGGTCACCGGCGAGCAATAGGCGGCATCCTGACCGGTCTCGCCGATGAGTTGCGGTCCTCGCGCGAAGCCAGTCCGATCTTCGTCAAAGGGCTGCTCGGAAGCCTGACGATCCATCTTCTGCGTCATTACGCCGACAAGGCGGCCGCAACCGGACGCAAACCCGCGCAGCTCCCGGCATGGAAATTGCGCAAGACGCTCGACCATATGGATGCGCACCTCGCCGAGCCGTTCGATCTCGACCGGCTGGCCGATCTGTGCGGGATGAGCCGCTTTCATTTCAGCCGGGCGTTTCACAACACCATGGGGCAAAGCCCGTCACGCTGGTTCATCCTGCGGCGGATCGAGCAGGCGAAACACATGCTGCGCGACACGGAAAGGCAGATCATCGAAGTCGCCCTCGCCGTCGGTTATGACAGCCCCAGTCACTTCGCCAAGGTGTTCCGGACGGAAACGGGCTTCAGCCCGAAACACTATCGGGCGGCGTCATAGCGCGCCGGCGAGAGAAAGGCCCTTGACGCAATACCTACTAGAAGGTAGATAACACACATGAGCAATCTTTCTTCGACCTCCGACGACATTCTCCGCTGCGCCCGATCGCTGATCACCGAGGCCGGGTACAACGGCTTCAGCTATGCCGACATTTCCGAAGTCGTGGGCATTCGCAAGGCGAGCATCCACCACCATTTCCCCAGCAAGGTCGATCTGGTCCGCACCCTCGTCGCCCGGTATCGCGAGGAAGCCGAGGCGGGAATTGCCGAGCTGGAACGTCATCACCCGGAGCCCGCGGATCAGCTTCGCGCCTACACGGCCTATTGGGCGGCCTGCATTGGCGACGGGACGAGGCCTTTTTGCGTCTGCGCCTTGCTGGCAAGCGAATTGCCGGCGCTGCCGCCGGAGGTCGCGCTGGAGGTCCGGGCCTATTTTCGTGTATTCTCGGCATGGATCACCTCCGTCATGGAGCGGGGCGCGCAGCAAGGAACCCTCATTTTGTCCGGCACCGCTCGCTCCGAGGCGGAGATGTTCATCGCAACGGTACACGGTGCCATGCTTTCGGCGCGGGCCTATGGCGACCCTGCGGTCTTTACCGCCATCACCCAACCGCTGATCGAAAGGCTTGTTGCCGTTCGGCACTGAACGCGGGGTCGGTCACCGGCCTTGGATCGCCCAAAAAACTACCATTTAGTTGGTAGTCATTCGATTTCGTCTTCGGCCTCTGCGGGCATCGGCGCACCGTACAGGCTTCTCGCCACGCGCCAAAACTACCTATCAGTAGGTATAAGGAGTTACCATGTTGCAGAAATTCATGCCGGCCCTTCTCGCCGCCGCCGTCACGCTGCCGCTCGCAGCGGCCGGCAGCGCACCCGCCTTCGCCGAGGGCGCCAAGGCGGAGCGCGTTCAGGTGCGCGGCGTCATCAGCGGTTTCAACGGCGAAACGCTGACGGTGAAGACCCGCGAAGGCCAGACCGCCACGATCGCGCTGGCGCAGGGATGGATGGTGTCGAGCGTTGCGCGCGCCGCCATCGCCGACATCAAGCCCGGCGATTATGTCGGCATCGCTTCGCTGCCGACGCAGAATGGCGGCGACGGCGCGCTGGAAGTGCTGATCTTCCCGCCCGCCCTGAAGGGCGCCGGTGAAGGCAGCTTCGGATGGGACCTGAAGCCCAACAGCACCATGACCAACGCCACGGTCGCGGACGCCGTCAAGGATGTGAGCGGGCGAACGGTCACGGTCTCCTACCACGGCAAGGAAAAGAAGATCGCCATTCCGGACGGCACCCCCGTCGTCACCTTCGCCCCGGCCACCCCGGCCGATCTGAAGCCGGATGCGGTCGTCTTCATCCCGGCCGAAAAGGCCGCGGACGGCGCGATCTCCACGCATCAGGTCGTCGTCGGCACCAACGGCGTCGTTCCGCCGATGTGAGCCGCCGACACCACCGGCCGGACCCGCCCCGTCCGGCCGGTGGGGCTTCGACCTAACATGTCGCTCGCGGCGCCCATTCAACCAACCACGCAGTCAGGATCGCCCCATGTCTCAGGAGATGACACAATCAAGGTCCCGCCGAAGGGTCGTCCTTATCCGGCGTCACGCCGTCGTGACGCGCCTGACGCATTGGCTGAATGTGCTCTGCTTTTGTTTCCTGCTCATGAGCGGTCTGCAGATCTTCAATGCCTATCCGCGGCTTCATTGGGGCCAGTATGGCGCGGACGCCGACCCCGCTTTCATCGCGATCGGTGCGAGTGAAAGTGACGGCGAGCCGCACGGCTTCCTCAAAATCGGCAGCATTTCCATCCCGACGACCGGCGTTCTCGGCCTGTCGAAGATGGAGGGCGAATGGACGCCGCGCGCGTTCCCGGACTGGCTGACGCTGCCCTCCTATCAGGATCTCGCCGCCGGCCGGCGCTGGCATTTCTTCTTCGCGTGGGTCTTCGTCATCAACGGTTTCGTCTATCTCGCCTGCGGCCTTCTCACCGGGCATTTCCGCCGCGATCTGGCGCCCGACCGCCATGAACTCGCCCCGCGCCATCTTTGGCGGGAAATCATCGACCATGCCCGCCTGCGCTTTCCCGCCGGAGAGCAGGCCCGGCGCTACAATGCGCTTCAGAAGCTCACCTACATCGCCGTCATCGCCGGATTGCTTCCGTTGATGGTCCTGACCGGGCTGACCATGTCGCCCGGCATGGATGCGGCTTTTCCGGTTCTTCTCGACATTTTCGGGGGGCGTCCGTCCGCCCGCACGCTCCACTTCATCTCGGCATCGCTGCTCGTCCTGTTCGTCGTCGTTCATGTCGCCATGGTCATCCTCTCGGGTCCCTGGAACAACATGCGTTCGATGATCACGGGCCGCTACGCCATCCGGCAGGAAGGTCCAAACGCATGAATAGCCATCTTACCCGCCGCCGCTTCCTGATCGGCGGCACGCTCGGCGCCGGCGCCCTCGCGCTCGGTGGCTATGGTGCCGTGAAAGGGAATGTGGACGTCGATGCCGTGTTGCGGTCGGCCGAAGCGCTGACGATGGGCGCGCAGCGAATGCTGCTGCGGCACAGGCCGCTGGCCCGCGAGTTTTCCGAGGCCGATATTTCGCCGACCTTCCGCGTCAACGGCACACAGGCGCCCGATTCCGAAGACTATGCCGCGCTGCAGGAAAGCGGATTCGCCAATTGGAAGCTGACGGTCGACGGGCTGGTCGACCGGCCGCAGCAACTCTCGCTGGCAGACCTTAAGAAACTTCCCTCCCGCACCCAGATCACCCGCCACGACTGCGTCGAGGGCTGGAGCGCGATCGGCAAATGGACCGGCGTTCCGCTCGGCCTCATCCTTCAGTCGGCGGGGTTGAAGCCCAATGCCCGCTTCGCCGTCTTCCATTGCGCCGATGAACTGGAAAAGACGCTCGACGGCAGCGGCCGGTACTACGAGAGCATCGACCTGATCGACGCTTTTCATCTGCAAACGATCCTCGCCTATGCGATGAACGGCGCGGATCTGACCGTGGGCCACGGCGCTCCGCTTCGGCTGCGCGTGGAACGGCAGCTTGGCTACAAGCAGGCCAAATACCTCATGCGCATCGAGATCGTCGACCGTTTCGACGGTCTTTGGGGCGGCAATGGCGGCTTCTGGGAAGACCGCGGATACGAATGGTACGCAGGGATCTGAAGGCGGCATCGCGAAGGAGAGCCGAAGATGAGTTGTTCACGACGCGAAAGCAGGGTCGGGCGAATTTCAGCGGTTGCGCCGACATCGCCGTCCTCCGCCGTCAGCATCTGCCATACCACGTCGATAACGTCGGACCCCGAAAACGCCTGGATCGCCCGCAGGCAGTCGGCCATCACGGCGGCGCTGGCGAGAGGACGCGCGGAGCGGTTCGTTCCGGATGAACGCGACACCCGGAACGAACCTCGTTTCTCAGGCGAGAGCGAGCGGATAGGCGAAGGCAACTGGGATGAGGCATCGCCCTTCGGCAGGCACGTCGGCTACCTCTGACCGCCGGCAGCAGCATCACGGCCGCCATAGCGATCCGATCGATATCACCGGCGATACAGGATCATGCCGGCATGATGGAGAACATCGTCGATGAAATCCCCGTCTGCGGTGAAGCCGGTGTCGTCCCAGTATTCGATGTGATTTCCGGAGACTTCGTAGCGACCTTCATAGGCCCGCTCACGCGTTCCGCGCGCTTCCACATAACGACCGTTGGGCAGAAGCTCGTGCCGGATCTGCCGGTCCTCGGTAACCCAGAGACCGACATAAGGGTGGCTGGTCTGCATATCCGCTTCCTCAGTTGGCCGATGCGGTCGGCCGGATGGTGATTTCGGTGGTATCGACGCCGGCCGGGGCCTCGATCACCTGCCGCACGGCGCGGGCAATGTCGGCCGGCTGAAGCGCGATGGCGCGATAGGCATCCATCACCGCCATCGTGCCTTCATGGGTGATGGTCGAGGCAAGTTCGCTTTTCACGACGCCGGGGTTGACACAGGTGACGCGGATGTTCGTGCTTTCCTGTCGCAATCCGTCCGAGATCGCCCGCACCGCGAACTTGGTGGCGCAATAGACGGCGCCGGTCGGCACCACCGAGAGAGCGCCGATGGAGCCGATATTGATGATCTGGCCGCTGCCCTGTCCCTCCATCACCGGCAGCACGGCGCCGATGCCCCAGAGCACGCCCTTGATGTTGACGTCGACCATCCGCTCCCACTCGTCGTGCTTGCCGGCGGAAAGCGGCGACAGCGGCATCACGCCGGCGTTGTTGACCAGAACGTCGATGCGGCCCCACTTTGCGACTGCGGCCTTCGCGAAGGCGGCCATCGATTGACGATCCGTGACGTCCAGCGCTACGGCCTCGGCTACGCCGCCCGCAGCGCGGATTTCCGCGGCGACGACCTCAATACGGTCAAGGCGGCGGGCGCCCAGCAAGACCTTTGCGCCGGCACCGCCGAGTTCTCTCGCGATACCTTCACCGATGCCGCTGGAGGCGCCGGTAATCAGAATGACCTTATCCATGATGTGCTCCTGAACCGCACCGGGTTTGCCGGAGGCCATTTAGTTTGAGTTATGCGGCCATGGCTGGTTCGTCCAGCATGGCGTAGTAGCGTTCTTCTGCCTCGGCTGGCGGTATGTTTCCGATGGGCTCCA
>Ga0153956_1001398_pt1 | contig 21253 bp, 23 predicted proteins | sample TSFL040MetaG_FD_104704 | JGI IMG/M metagenome (GOLD analysis project Ga0153956, IMG submission 104704) | Attine ant fungus gardens microbial communities from Florida, USA - TSFL040 MetaG | ecosystem: Host-associated > Fungi > Mycelium > Unclassified | place: USA: Florida, Wekiwa Springs...
CTGCCGCTGCCGCCGCTGCTGCTCGACCTTTCGCTCGCGACCTCGATCATCTTCTCCGTGCTGATCCTGATGACGGCGCTGTTCATCCACACGCCGCTCGAATTCTCGTCCTTCCCGACGATCCTGCTGATCTCGACGATGCTGCGCCTCTCGCTCAACCTCGCCTCGACGCGGCTGATCCTCTCGCACGGCCACAACGGCACCGCCGCCGCCGGCCACGTCATCGAGGCCTTCGGCAATTTCGTCATGGGCGGAAATTTCGTGATCGGCATGATCGTGTTCGCGATCCTGGTGATCGTGAATTTCGTCGTCATCACCAAGGGTTCCGGCCGCATCGCGGAAGTCGCCGCCCGCTTCACCCTCGACGCCATGCCCGGCAAGCAGATGGCGATCGATGCCGATCTCTCGGCGGGCCTCATCGACGAGAACGAGGCGCGCAAGCGCCGCAAGCAGCTCGAGGACGAAAGCTCCTTCTTCGGCGCGATGGACGGCGCCTCGAAATTCGTCCGCGGCGACGCCATCGCCGGCCTGCTGATCACGTTCATCAACGTCGTCGGCGGCATCGTCATCGGCACCGTGCAGCAGGGCATGACCTTCGCCGCCGCCGGTCACACCTACACGCTGCTCACGGTCGGCGACGGCCTCGTGACGCAAATCCCGGCGCTCATCGTCTCGACCGCCGCCGGCCTCCTCGTCTCGAAGGCGGGCGTCTCGGGCGCCGCCGACAAGGCGCTGATCGGCCAGCTCTCCGGCTATCCGAAGGCCCTCGGCATGTCGGCCGCGGTCATGATCCTGATCTCGCTCCTGCCGGGCATCCCGATGTTCCCGTTCCTCACCCTCGGCGCGTCCGCGGGCCTCGTCGCCTATCTCGTGGACAGGCGCACCCGTACCGCCGCCGAAGCGCCCGCGGCCGGCACGCCGGGCGCCGCCGCGAAACCGGCGGACGAGCCGATCGCCACCGCGCTCAAGATCGACGACCTCAAGATCGAGATCGGCTACGGCCTCCTGCCGCTCGTGAACGGCCCCGACGGCGTCGACCGCCTCACCGACCAGATCAAGGCGCTGCGCCGCAATCTCGCCGGCGAAATGGGTTTCGTGATGCCGTCCGTGCGCATCCTCGACAACGTGCAGATCGAATCCACGAGCTACACGATCAAGGTCAAGGAAGTGGATGCCGGCAGCGGCCGGGTCCATCCGGGAAGCCACATGGTCATGGACCCGGCGGGCGGCCAGGTGAACCTGCCCGGCATTCACACCATCGAACCGACCTTCGGATTGCCCGCCACCTGGGTGGACGAGTCGATGCGCGAGGAAGCGTCCTTGCGCGGCTACACCGTGGTCGATGCCGCCACCGTCATCTCGACGCATCTCTCCGAGGTGCTCAAGAACAACATGCCCGACCTCCTCTCCTACGGCGAGGTGCAGAAGCTCATCCGGGAACTGCCGAAGGAACAGGGCGACATCGTCAAGGACATGGTGCCCGCGCAGATTTCGCATTCGACCATCCAGCGCGTCCTCCAGATGCTGCTCGCCGAGCGCATCTCCATCCGCGACCTCGGCACCATTCTCGAAGGCATCGCCGAAGCGCTCGCCACGACGCGCAATCCCGCGCATCTCGTCGAGCATGTGCGCGCGCGCCTCGCCCGCCAGATCTGCGCGATGCATATCGGGCCGCAGGGCTATCTTCCGCTCATCTCGCTGTCGCCGAAATGGGAGCAGAACTTCGCCGATTCGCTCGTCGGCGAAGGCGAGAGCCGCTCGCTCGCGATGCAGCCCTCGAAGCTTTCCGAGTTCGTCACCGTCGTGCGCGAGCGCTTCGAGGAAGCGGCGCGAAGCGGCGAAGCGCCCGTCCTGCTCACGAGCCCGCTCGCGCGGCCCTTCGTGCGCTCCATCGTCGAGCGCTTCCGGCCGCAGACATCGGTGCTGTCGCAAAGCGAGATCCACCCGCGCGTCCGCCTGAAGACCGTCGGCAACGTGTGAGCCCGCGATGAGGATCAGGGACGAATTCACGCTGCTGCCGCCCGGCCAGATCGCCGCGGTCGTCACGCATCTCGAGATGCACATGAAGCCCGCGCTCCGCCGCGAACACGTGAAGCCGGGCGAATACGCGCTCCGCCGCATGAACATGCCGGAGCTTTCGGCCTATCGCGAAATCTATCGCCGCGTCGGCGAGAACTGGCTGTGGTTCTCGCGATTGATGCTGGAGGACGGCGAATTGAAAACGATCGTGCACGATCCCGGCGTCGAGGTGCACATCCTGCGCCACCGCGGCCGCGACGAGGGGATTCTGGAGATCGACTTCCGCAAGTTTCCCGAGGTCGAGATTTCGTTTCTCGGCGTCGTCCCGCCGCTGCTCGGCAAGGGCGCCGGGCGCTACCTGATGAACCGCGCGCTCGAGATCGCCTGGGCGCGCGCGCCCAGGCGCCTCACCATCCACACCTGCACGCTCGACCACCCGCGCGCGCTGGAGTTTTACCTCAAGACCGGCTTCGCGCCCTATTCGCGCTCGATCGAGATCGCCGACGACCCGCGCCTGCACGGCCTGCTGCCGCGCAAGGCCGCGCCGCAGGTGCCGATTATCGCTTGAAGGCCAGAACCATCAGTCGTCGTCATGGCCGGACTTGTCCCGGCCATCCACGTCTTTGCGGCATCGCTGCAAGTAAGGCGTGGATGCCCGGCAACGTAAGGGCGTTCACGCCCGTCTTCGACGGGCTATGGCCGGGCATGACAGAAATAAAGAACGTGCTTGGATTTACACCCTTGCCCGCTGCGCGGCGATACGGTCGAGTTCGGCCTGCTCGCGCGCGGCGTGTTCCGCCCGCTCGCGCTGCTGGTCGCGCTCTTCCAGGATCTCGACCTTCTTCAGCTCCTCGAACGCCTCGCCGAGATCGGCGCGGGCATTCTCGAGTTGCGTCTTGAGATCGTTGATCGAGCGCGAGATGTTGTCGCGGCGCTGGATCGCGGCCTTGGCATAGGTCGGATAGGCGAAGTGGCCCGGATCGGAGATGCCGGCTTTCGCCTGCTCGCTCGTGATTTCGCGCTCGAGCTCGTTGCTCATGCGCTCGAACTCGGCGACCATGCCCTCGATCTGCGCCACCTTGCGGCGCTTTTCGTCGACCTGGAAGCGTTTCAGACGGATCAGGGTTTCACGAGACTTCATGCCGGCGATACTCCACGCGACCGGTTAGGATTCAGTTGCTGCGGCGCCTACAATTTGCGCCAAACGCCGATAACCCTCGCCTAGATTGGTTGCTTCTTCCTTACCTTGCGCCAGAAAAGCCTCAAGCTGGGGAAAGAGCCGGATCGCCTCGTCCGTCTCGGCGTTGGAGCCCGTCCGGTAGGCCCCGAGCCGGATCAATTCCTCCATGTCGCCGTAGATCGACAGGAGCCGCTTCGCCCGCTGCACGGCGGGCCAGAATTCGGGATCGCAGGAGCGCGGCATGGTGCGGGAAATGGATTTGAGGACGTTAACCGCCGGGTAACGTCCGCGGTCGGCGATCGCGCGCTCCATCACGATATGGCCGTCGAGAATGCCGCGCACAGCGTCGGCCACCGGCTCGTTATGGTCGTCTCCGTCCACCAGCACCGTGAACAGCCCCGTGATCGTCCCCTTGTCGGTGCCCGGGCCGGCCCGCTCGAGAAGGCGCGGCAGCTCGGTGAACACCGTCGGCGTGTAACCCTTGGAGGTCGGCGGCTCGCCCGCGGATAACCCGATTTCGCGCTGCGCCATCGCGAAGCGCGTCACCGAATCCATCAGCGCCAGCACGTCCTTGCCCTCGTCGCGGAAATATTCGGCGATGGAGAGCGTCAGAAACGCCGCCTGGCGGCGCATCAGCGCAGGCTCGTCCGAGGTCGCGACGACAACGACCGAGCGCGCAAGACCCTCTTCGCCGAGGTCGTCCTGCAAAAACTCCTGCACCTCCCGGCCGCGCTCGCCCACGAGCCCGATCACCGAGACGTCGGCGGCGACGTTCCGCGCCATCATCGAGAGCAGCACCGACTTGCCGACGCCCGAGCCCGCGAAGATGCCCATGCGCTGCCCCCGGCAGGTGGTGGCGAAGGCATTGAGCACCCGCACGCCGAGATCGAGCGGCGCGCCCACGCGCTTTCGCTCATGCGCGGGCGGCGGCAGGCCGCGAAACGGATAGGGAGAGGCCCCCGGCGGCAGAGGCCCCTTGCCGTCGACCGGCTCGCCCATGGCGTTCACCACCCGGCCGAGCCAGCCCATCGAGGGCCGCACCGAGGCGGGCGCCGAGGAAACCATCGCCCGGCAGCCGCGCCGCACGCCCTCGAGCGGCGCGAACGGCATCAGCAGCGCATTCTCGCCGGCGAAACCGACGACCTCGCAGGGAACCCCTTTGGGCGAGCCGGTCTCGATCACGACCCGCGCCCCGACAGGCATCGAATGCACGGGCCCGGCGACCTCGACCATCAGACCCCGCACGCCCGCGACCCGGCCGTAGATTTCCGGTCCGTCGAGTTCGGCGATCTGCTCGGCGAGCGCCTTCATCGGGTGGTCCGCTCCGTGGAAAGACCCTGTTTACCCACTTCGTTCACCATTAACCGGCGATTTGTACCCTGCCGGTGGGGCGGCTTGTCCCCGGAATCCGCAAATCGAAGTTCTTAAAGTGGGACATTAAGTTCCCCTTCAGCATGAATTCCGCCTGCTGCCAGTATCTTACGCCGATTCGTGAATATTTATCAGTGGGACTCTTGCGGGTAAGAATTAGGTTCTGTTAACCATTAACGGGTAGCGTGCGAATCGTAAATTTTCTCCCGGAGAGGCGGGCATGCGGCGCCCGTCCCGGCAAATTGTCCCCCAAAGGGCCTGGAAGGGGATTGGGCATGCGAGTTCTTCTGATTGAGGACGACGGCGCTACGGCGAAAAGCATCGAGCTGATGCTGAAATCCGAGAGCTTCAACGTCTACACCACCGATCTCGGCGAAGAAGGCGTCGATCTCGGAAAACTCTACGATTACGACATCATCCTGCTCGACCTGAACCTGCCGGACATGTCCGGCTACGAGGTTCTGCGCTCGCTCAGGGTCGCCAAGATCAAGACGCCGATCCTGATCCTTTCCGGCCTTGCCGGCATCGAGGACAAGGTTCGCGGCCTCGGTTTCGGCGCCGACGACTACATGACGAAGCCCTTCCACAAGGACGAGCTGATCGCGCGCATCCACGCGATCGTGCGCCGCTCCAAGGGCCACGCGCAGTCGGTCATCAACACCGGCGACCTCGTCGTGAACCTCGACACCAAGACGGTCGAAGTGAACGGCGCGCGCGTGCATCTCACCGGCAAGGAATACCAGATGCTGGAGCTGCTCTCGCTCCGCAAGGGCACCACGCTCACGAAAGAGATGTTCCTCAACCATCTCTACGGCGGCATGGACGAGCCGGAACTCAAGATCATCGACGTGTTCATCTGCAAGCTCAGGAAGAAGCTCGCGAACGCGTCGAACGGGCGGAACTACATCGAGACGGTCTGGGGCCGCGGCTACGTGCTGCGCGAGCCGATCGAGGGCGAAGCCAGAATCTCCGCATGAGCCGTCATTCCGGGGCGGCGCGCAGCGCCGAACCCGGAATCCGGCGGCATGAGCGATTGCATCCGGATTCCGGATCGCCGCGTGGAAGTCGGCTGTTGCCGACTTCCAGTTAAATTTCCAAAGTCGGGCAAGCCCGACTTTGGCGGCGCCCGGAATGACAAATAAAAAAGCCCCGCCGATCCGGCGGGGTTTTTTTGTTGGAGCGTTTTCGAGCGAAGCGGGCACCGCTTCGCGTGAAGAAAACGCGACAAAACAAATATCTAGCGCCCCGGCTTTGATGCCATCAAAGCCGGAAAAGCTCTAGCGCTCGCGCCTGTCGAACAGCCAGATTGCGAGCGGCACGGCTGCCGCGGCGCCGATCAGCTCCGCGCCGATAAACCCCGGCGCGCTCATCGGCGCGATCCCCGCGAACGTATTGGAGAGTGAACGCGCCAGCGTGACGGCGGGATTCGCGAACGAAGTCGAAGCGGTGAACCAGTACGCCGCCGTGATATAGAGGCCGACCGCCAGCGGCACGCGATCCGTCGTCCCGAGCCCGAAGATCGCAAGCAACAGGCCGAAGGTCGCGACCGCTTCGGATATCCACTGCCCGCCCGCGTCGCGCGCGTTTGTCGAGATTTGCCAGACCCGCTCGCCAAACATCGCATGCGCGATCCAGACGCCGGCAACGGCCCCAATGGCCTGCGCGGCGACATAAGGCACAACGTCTCGCCAGTTCGCCTCCCGGCGAAGCGCGAAAGCCAATGTCACGGCAGGATTGAAGTGCGCGCCGGATATCGGTGCAAACAGCCAGATCAGCACGACCAGCATCGCGCCGGTCGGAATGGCGTTGCACAGAAGCGCGAGCGCAGCGTTTCCACCGGACAGGCGCTGCGCCATGATCCCCGAACCGACGATGGCCGCGAGAAGAAACGCCGTGCCCAGCGCTTCGGCGGCAACTTTCCGGATCATCCCTGCTTCGCCTTGCCGGTCGCGCCCTCGATCCGGCCGATCTGCTTCAGCTTGGCGGCAAGCGCCATTTCATCGAGCGAATCGAAAGGAAGCGCCGCGAACAGCTCGATACGATTGAAAAGATGGCGATACGCCTGCTGGAAAGCCTGCGCGGCCTCAATCTCGCTGCCGTTAACGGCTGCCGGATCGGCGATGCCCCAATGCGCCGTCGCCGGTTTTCCCGGCCATACCGGGCAGGTTTCGCCCGCGGCGTCGTCGCAAACCGTGAAGATGAAATCGAATTGCGGCGCACCGGGCTTCGCGAATTCCTCCCACGGCTTCGAATAATAATTCGACGTGTCGTAGCCGAGTCCTTGCAGCAGCTTGATCGTATTCGGATTGACGCTGCCCTTCGGCTGGCTGCCCGCGCTATAGGCGTGAAACCTGTCGCCGCCGATCTTGTTCAGGATCGCTTCAGCAAGCACCGAGCGCGCGGAATTGCCCGTGCAGAGAAACAGCACGTTGAATGTCTTTTTCGCCATGCGCGCTTATTCCGAGCAGCAGGCGGACGCCGCCGGTTGAGGCGCGCAGCACGCGCCCATTTCAGACGAAGCAATGCGAGGCGAATTCGCGCGCTCGCCCGTACCGTCGCCGTAAACCGTGCTTTCCCCGTGCGTCAGGAAGGTTTCCCATGCGATGCCCGCGGGATCGGTGATCCACGACTTCTCCGATTGCGCGTAACAGCACGCCGTCTCGCCCTGCTCGGCGACCGGACGGTTCGCGACCTTGAGCCGCGCGTAGACGTCGCCAAGCTCCGCCTTGTCCTCGGCCTGGATGCCGAGATGATCGAGCCCGGCGGCGCGGCCGCGCGCGGAGATCGCGAAATTCATGCGCGGATCGTCGAGCATCCACTTCGCGTAATCCGGCTTCGTGACTTTCGGCTCCGCTGCGAAAAGCGCGGAATAAAACTGAACGGCCTCGGATAAATCCTCGACCGCGACGTGAACATGCAGGCGCTTCATTTCAGGGACTCCTTCCGGCGGACGCTTTTCGCTTTCGGCTTGCAGGCGGGCGCGCAATCGTTCGCGCCCCGGCAGCAGTTCTCGGTGAGATAACCGACGAGATCGTTCATCGTGTCGAAGCGGGCCGCATAGATCATCGAGCGGCCCTCGCGCCGCACGGTCACAAGCGCCGCATGCCGCAACCGGTCGAAGTGGAACGTCAGCGTGTTGGGGGAAACACCGAGCTTCGCGGAGATTTCGCCGGCCGCCATTCCTTCCGGCCCCGCTTCCACCAGCAAGCGGTACACGTCCAGGCGATTTTCCTGCGCGAGCGCAGACAGGGCTTCGATCGCATCAATCTTTTCCATATTTCAACGAATATCGAAATATATAGCGGGAGTCAACGCCCGCTTTGCAAACAAAAACCCCGCCGAACCGGCGGGGTTTTTGTTTATGCCCTTGAAGCGAAGCGTTCGTTTCAGATCGCCGCCTTCGCCGCGGAAGCCGCCGGCACGACCGTGAGCGCGGGCTTCGCGGGCGAAGCGCCCGGCGCGCGAACATACAGCCCGCGCTTGTCGGCGTGCGGCTTGAAGCTGTCGGTGAGCCCGACCACCGTTTCCGCCGCCCCGAGCACCAGGAAGCCTTCCGGCGCGAGCTGGTGGCCGACGCGCTCGAGCACGTCGATCTTGGTCGGCTGGTCGAAATAGATCAGCACGTTGCGGCAGAACACGATGTCGAAGCTGCCGAGCAGCGAAAAGCGCTCGATCAGGTTGAGCTGGCGGAACTGCACCATGTTCCGGATCTCGTCCGAGATGCGCCACTGTTCGCCGACCTGCTGAAAGAACTGCATCAGCATCTGAATCGGCAGGCCGCGTTGCACCTCGAACTGCGAATAGATGCCGGCCTTCGCGCGCTCCAGCACGTCGCGCGAGATATCGCTCGCGACGATCTCGATCTGCCAGCCGGCGAGCCGCTCCTTCATGCTTTTCAGGATCATCGCCAGCGAATACGGCTCCTGCCCCGTCGAGCAGGCCGCGCACCAGATGCGCAGCCGCTTCGTGTTCGCGCGCGCCTGCATGACCGCCGGCAGGATCGTGTCCTTGAAACGGTCGAACGGAATCTTGTCGCGGAAGAAGAACGATTCGTTGATCGTCATGGTTTCGGTGACGCGCGCGAGCAGAGCGGCGGCGTTCGGCGCCCGCATCTTCTGCACGAGTTCGTCGAGCGTCGCGCAGCCTTCCTGGCGCGCGAGCGGCATGAGCCGGCTGTCGATGAGATATTGCTTATCGCTCGACAGCATGTAGCCGGAGCGTTCCTTCAATATCTTCCGGATGAAATCGTAATCCGCTGGCGTCACGACCTGTCCCCATGAATAAGCTTAACAATTTTTGGCGCAATCTCGTTGAGCGGTAATACGGCGGAGCATTGCCCCGTGTGTGCCGCCGCTCCCGGCATTCCCCACACCACGCTGCTCGCTTCATCCTGCGCGATCACGCTGCCGCCCGCCTGCGTGATCACGTTCGTCCCGGCGGCGCCGTCCACCCCCATGCCAGTCAGCACGACGCCGAGCAGCGCGGAGCCGAAGGCGCCCGCCGCCGTCGCGAAAAACGGATCGACCGCGGGCTTGCAAAAATGCACCGGCGGCCCGTCGTCGAGCTCGATGGTTGCCTGCGCGCTCTTGCGCAGGATCTTCATGTGCTTGCCGCCCGGCGCGATATAGACGCTGCCCGGCCTGATTTCTTCGCCGTGCACCGCTTCGTGCGCCCGCCCGCCGCAGATGCGGCTCATATGCTCGGCGAGAATCGTCGTGAACATCGGCGGCATGTGCTGCGTGATGAGCACCGGAATCCGCGAGACGACGGGCAGAAGCCCGCTCAGCACCGCCTGCAGCGCCTGCGGGCCGCCGGTGGAGCTGCCGATCGCGAGCACCCGCGGCGCGACCGGAGCGAACGGACGGAGCCGGATCTCCCCGCGCTTATGATGATCTTCGAACTCGGGCTGGAGGGGCGGCGCCGGCACCAGCGCCATAGGCCCTTGCGGCTGCGGCTGCGGCTGCGGCTGCAAGCGCGGCCGGCGCCGCGACAGCGGCATCCGCCTGCGCCCGAGCTGGCGAATCCGCTCGACGATCTCGCGGCGGAAGGAAACCGAAACGGTGACTTCGCGGTTCGTCTCGGGCTTTGCGATATAGTCGGTCGCGCCGAGCGACAGCGCCCGCAAGCTGACCTCGGCGTTCCGCCGCGTCAGCGTCGACGACATGATGACGACGAGTTCGGGCTTGCGCGCGAGCAGGAGCGGCAGCGCCGCGAGCCCGTCGAGCTCGGGCATCTCCACGTCGAGGATCACGACGTCGGGATTCGCGCGGATGACGTTATCGACCGCCTCGCGGCCGTTGCGGCAAACGCCGACGACCTCGATATCCTTTTCCTCTCCCAGCCACCGGGACATCAGGCCGCGAACCACGACGGCGTCGTCCACGATCATGACGCGGATGCGCGGATCGTCCCTGTCCTTGCTGGCGGCCATTGGCTGGAGAAGCGGCATCACGCAGGTACTCGACTACTTCGGAACCGACGAACAAACTTTGGCGCGGCCTTCTGGCCCCGCCCCGGGCAAGCTCAGATCAAGCCGACTTCCTGAAACTTCGCTTCGACGATTTCCTTGTCGAACGGCTTCATGATGTATTCGTCGGCGCCCGCATGCATCGCGCGGGCGATATGCGCGAGATCGTTCTCCGTGGTGCAGAACACCACCTTCGGCTTGTCGCCGTGCGGCATGGCGCGCAGCGCGCGCAGGAATTCGTAGCCGTCCATCACCGGCATGTTCCAGTCGAGCAGGATCGCATCGGGCATTTCCCGCACGCAGACATCGAGCGCCTGGCGGCCGTCGGCCGCCTCGACGATCGTGAACCCGAAGCCTTCGAGAATTCGTCTCGCGACTTTTCGGATGACGCTCGAGTCATCGATCACCAAACAGCGCTTCATGCTTCCAACTCCTCACACGATCAGGCGGCGGCTTCGCGCGGCTGGACATCCAGCACGCGGTCGATATCGAGAATAATCATCAGGCTGTCTTCCAGCCGGTAGACGCCGGCGGCGACGCCGACCCAGCGCCTGTCGAGATTGACGGGCACCGGCTCCTGCTGCGCGGCGGGCAATTTCATCACCTCGCCGACTTCGTCGATCAGCAGGCCGTAGGATTCGCCGTGGGCTTCGATCCCGACGGCCATCTGGTTCGTCACGTCCTGCTTCGGCGGAAGATCGAGGCATTTGCGCATGTCGATCGCGGTCACGATCCGTCCGCGCAGGTTCAGGATGCCGGCGATCTCGTCGCGCGCGAGCGGAACGCGCGTCAGCCGGTCCGCGGCGAAGACGTCATGCACGCGGTCGATCGGCATGCCGAACAGCTGCTCGCCGATCATGACCGTCACGAATTCCCGGTCGCCCGCATTTTTCGCGTCGCGTTTCATCATGCAGCCCTGCTCATTTCCTGCGGCATATGCTTGAGCGCCTCCAGAAGCCCCTGGCGATCGAACTTGGCCACGAAGTTATGGAATCCCACCTTGCGCCCCCGCTCCACGACCGCCTGGCTCGAATGCGAGGAGAGCGCGATAATCGGGACATCCCCGAAACGCGGATTGCCGCGCAGCGCCTCGGCAAGGTCGAAGCCGCTCATGCCGGGCATCTCGATGTCGCTGACGATCGCGTCGAATTCGGCGCCCTTCTCGATGATCTCCAGCGCGTCCGGTCCGCTCGACGCGGCCGTCACGTCGTAACCCGCCGCCTTCAGCACGGGCAGCAGCATGTTGCGGAAGAAGGCGGAGTCGTCGACGAACAGGAGCCGGCATTTCGCGTGCCCGTCGCCCTTTTCCTTGCGGATGAACCAGTCGGCATAGGCGAGCGGCAGGTAATGCGCGACGTCGAGAATCTCCGTCGCCTTGCCGCCGACGATGGCCGATCCGAGCGTGCCGGATTCCGCGCTGCCGACCTCGATGTTCAACCGGTCCTCGACCACGTCGACGATCTCGTCGACGACGAGGCCGAGCGCGCGATCGGAGTCGATGAAGACCAGCAGCGGCTGCATCCCTTCGCTCCGCACCTTGACCGAATCGTCGATCGGCACGAGCGGCATGAGGCCGCCGCGATACTGCACGAGATATTTGCCGTTCGAGATTTCGATCTTCGAGGCGTCGATTTCCTCGAGGCGCGTAATCAGGGAGAGCGGGATCGCTTTCGGTTCCTGCGAGCCGGCGCGGAACACGAGGAACGAGATCGGGCGCTCGGCCTCGTTGACGCGCGCCTCCTCGGCTTCCTGCTCCGTGTCGGGGCCTTCGTTCTCGAGGCGCCCGCCGAGAGTGGACGCAAGGCCGTTGGGATCGATGATCATGATCACCGAGCCGTCGCCCAGGATGGTGTTGCCGGAGAACATCGCGATGTCGCGCAGCATCGACGACGTCGGCTTCACCACGATCTCTTCCGTATGGAAGACGCTGTCGACGACGATGCCGAGATTCTTCTTGCCCATCTGCATCACGACGATGAAGGCGTCGGTGGACGAGAGTTCCTCCTGCCGCAGGTTCAACAGCGAGCTGAGATGCGCGAGCGGCAGCAGCTTGTTCCGGAGCCGCAGCACCGGCGCATCCTTCACGCGCTCGATCTTGTGCTTCGAGGTGGCGTTCACGCGGACGAGCTCGACGACGGCCGACTGCGGGATCGCGAAACGCTCGCCCGCGGATTCGACCAGCAGCGCCGGGACGATGGCGAGCGTCAGCGGAATCTTGACGGTGAGCGTCGTGCCCTTGCCCGGCACGGACTTGAGGTCGATCGAGCCGCCGATCTGGTCGATGTTGGTCTTGACGACGTCCATGCCGACGCCGCGGCCGGAGACGTTGGTGATCCGCTCGGCGGTCGAGAAGCCCGAAGCGAAGATGAATTTGTGGATCTGCGCGTCGGAAAGCTTTTCGTCTTCCTGCATCAGGCCCTGCGAGATCGCCTTCTCGCGGATGCGCGCGGTGTTCAGGCCGCGCCCGTCGTCGGCGATCTGGATCACGATCTGGCCGCTCTCGTGATAGGCCGAGAGGCGGATCGTGCCCTGCTCCGGCTTGCCGAGCTTGCGGCGCTCTTCCGTCGTCTCGAGGCCGTGGTCGGCCGAGTTGCGGACGATATGCGTCAGCGGATCGCGGATGACTTCGAGGATCTGGCGATCGAGTTCCGTCTCGGCGCCGGCCATGTCGAGCTCGATCTCTTTTTTGAGCTCCTTCGAAAGATCGCGCACGATGCGCGGCAGCTTCGACCAGGCGTTGCCGATCGGCTGCATCCGCGTCTTGATGACGCCTTCCTGCAGTTCGGCGGTCACGTTCGAAAGCCGTTGCAGCGGCGCCTTGAATTCGCTGTCCTGCTTGTGGCGCATGATTTCGAGCAGCTGATTGCGGGTCAGCACCAGCTCGGAAACCATCGTCATCAGGCGTTCCAGCGTCTCGACCTGCACGCGCAGCGTCTGCGCCTTCGCCGCTTCCTCCACGCGGTCGCTTTCGCGCCGCGTGTTGAGGCGGCGCGTCGACTGCTCGCGCTGTTCCTCCGGCTCGTCCGCTTTCGCCGGCATCGGGTCCGCGGCCGGCGCGGCGGCGGGCGCGGCCGGCTGCAGCGGCACATCCACCTCGACGACTTCAATCTCGGTTTCGCGGAACGCGCGCTCCAGTTCGTCGAGCGACACTTCGCCCGGGCGCAGCTCGCGCTCCAATGTCTGCACGACGAGCGCCGGCTCGGCTTTCGCCGGCTGCGGCGCGGCCGCTTCGCCGGAAAGCTGCGACATCGCGACGAGCTGGTCGATCAGGTCCTGATCGCCCCCTTCGGGCTCGGCGCCGTTCTTTCCGAGTTCGGCGAGAATCTTCTTGATGCGGTCGATTGTGACGAGGATCAGCGACACGGCCTCGGTCGTGACCGGCAGGCCGTCGCGGAATTTCCCCATCAACGTTTCGGCGGCGTGCGCGAGCGCCTCGAGGCGCGGCAGGCCGAGAAACCCGCAGGTACCCTTGATCGTATGAACGAGGCGAAAAATATTCGCGAGAATTTCGTTGTTGTTCGGCTCTTGTTCGAAACGAACCAGTTCGACGTCTACGACGTCGAGGCTTTCGCTGGTTTCGGTAAGAAATTCACGCAGCAAGTCATCCATGATCGTTTCCAAAAGGTAAACGCAGCCGCTCTCCCCGCCGGGGGCGGGGCCGAGTCCGAAGGGATGTTTGCGCGGGACCGGTTAAATTAGCTTGAAACCCGGGCGCCGATTTTCGGTTTCAGGCGCCCCAATGCGGCACAGTCCGCTTCGCTCAGGCGGGCCTTGCCGCAAGCACGATGGTGCTGCCCTCGGGCGCGATCGAGACCGCAAGACCCGCGGCGCGGGCAATCATGCCCGTGTAAAACGGCTGGATGTGGTGGGCATCCAGCGTCTGCTCGGGCGTGCCCGACAGCAGGCTCTCGGCATGGGGCGGAACCCGCGAATTCGGGCCCTCGGCCACGAGCCGGAAACCCATGGTTTCGCCTTCGCCCACCGGGTCGATCACCAGCTTGCCGCCGCGCGGGATCGCGGACGAGGCGATCATCAGGAGGTTCAGGAGCAGCTTCACCCGGTTCTTCGGCAGCAGCGCGCGGGGAAGATTCCATTCCAGCTTCAGCCGGTCGTCCTCGAGAAATCCCTTCGCCACGGCGGCCGCGTCGCCGAGATCGATCTGCGCCCCCGCCGAGCCGGCCGCGCCGAAGGCGAGCCGCGCGAACTGCAGACGCGCCGAGGCCTGTGTCGCGCTCTTCTTGATGAGATCGAGCGCAACCTCCTTCATGCTTTCGTCTTTTTCGTCCGCCAGCACTTCGAGGCCGTTCACGATCGCCCCCACCGGGCTGATCACGTCATGGCAGACGCGCGAGCACATCAGGGCGGTGAGATCGAGGGCATCGAGGGAAACGGGCTGGCTCATGGGTCGGCTCTCGAATCGCTATTAGGCGCTGCAGGACGGTGTGTGATACACCCCGCCGCAAGTCAAACCAGCCCGGACCCCGAACGATGGCAGACGACGCGACACGCGCGGATCGAGAATTGCGCGGCCTGATCGGCCCCGTGGCCGAACTCGCGGCCGCCGCAGGCGGCAAGATCCTGGATATAAAGAAGGGCGATCTCGGCGCCAGCCGGAAAGCCGACAAGAGCCCGGTGACGCTCGCCGACACGGCTTCGGAAGAATTGCTGCGGGCGGGGCTGTCGAAATTGCTGCCCGGCGTTCCGTTCGTCGGCGAGGAGTCGGTCGCGGGCGGCGACGTTCCCGATCCGGGCAACGAGTTTCTGCTGATCGACCCGCTCGACGGCACGCGCGAGTTCATCGCGGGCCGCGACGAATACACCGTCAATGTCGGACTGATCGCGAACGGCAAGCCGGTCTTCGGCGTGATCTATACGCCCGCGACCGGCGTGATCCACGCCGGCGCGGCCGACGCCGCGTTTCGCGCTTCGCTCGCACCCGGCGCGAAATTCGATCCGGAGGCGGCGGCGCAAATCCGGGCGCGCCCGCGGCCGGAAAAAATGATCGCCGCCGTCAGCCGCTCCTATCTCGAGAAGCAGAGCGAGGACTTCCTCGCCAATCTTCCGGTCGAAAGCCGTCTCGGCCTCGGCTCCTCGCTGAAGTTCACGCTGCTCGCCGAAGGCAAGGCCGACGTCTATCCGCGTCTCGCGCCGATCTGCGAGTGGGATGTCGCGGCCGGCCACGCGATTCTTTCGGCCGCCGGCGGCCGCGTGGAGAAGGTCGACGGCGCGCCGCTCACGTATGGCGCGCGCGCCGACAAATTCCGCTTCGGCGGTTTCGTCGCCTGGGGCGCGCGCTGATGCGCAAGTTTAAGGTGCGGGCGCTCCGGAACTAATGCTGCACGAGCCCGCGCCGCACCTGCGGCCACGAGAATTCCGCCGCCGCGAGCGCTTCCTTCGGGCTCGAAAGAAAGATCGCCCGGCTTTTCTCGTTCGAGAACAGGAAAAGCTGCTTTTCGCGGACCACGAACAGGCCGGGCAGGCCGGGGGTGGGCGAGCCCCGCCCGATGGCGACCGGATCGTATCCGCCGTAGCGCGGAAGATAGACGTCAGGGTGCGCCTGGAAGGCGGCGCGATTGCCCTCGTTGGCGAAGCGGAAGACCGCGCCCTGATATTGCAATTCGAAGGCGGCCGAGCCCCGCTGCGGCTCGCGGCCGATGAAAAAGGCCACGGGATCGAAGCCGTACAGGGCGATGCCGCTCTGCCCGTCGCTGACGAACAGCTCGGTGATTGCGGCTTTCGCCACATTCATCCCGCAGAAAACAAGGCAAAGGAGCAGCAAACCCGCTGCGCCGTTGGGCCTTCTGCAGGGCATCATGGCGGATTCCCTTTTGTTTTCCGGCGCGGCAAGCTGCGCTTGGCTTTTGCGGGCTGATTCGCCGCCCGCGAGCCCATACCTTAAATCGGCCGGGTGTGCGGACTATTAAGGGATTGGGCCGAATTGGATGGAGGGTTTGGATGCCGCAATTGCGCGCGATCGTCGTTTTCATCGCATTTGTGTTCACCGCGGCGCCGGCCCTGGCCCAGGAACCTCCGCGCGGCACATATTCCTCCAATGAAGTGATCGACGCCGGCCACCGTTTCTTCGGCACCGTCTCGCGCGATCTCGCGATGGTCATCGAAAAGTCGTTCAGCAAGTTCGGCGAGCCGAACGGCTACATCCTCGGGCAGGAAGCCTCCGGCGCCATCTCGGTCGGGCTGCGTTACGGCGAAGGCAAGCTCTATACGCGCAACGCCGGCGACCTGAAGGTGTACTGGCAGGGCCCCTCGCTCGGCTTCGATCTCGGCGCCGACGGCGCGCGCGTCATGATGCTGGTTTACAAACTGCCGCGCGTGGACGCGATCTTCGGCCGCTTCGCCGGCATCTCCGGCTCCGCCTATATCGTGGGCGGCTTCGGCGCGACCGCGCTCACCTGGGACAATGTCGTCGTCGTGCCGATCCGCTCCGGCGTCGGCCTCAGGCTGGGCGCCAATATCGGCTATCTGAAATTCACGCCGAACGCGACCTGGAACCCGTTCTGAGGGCCCGGCGCCCGGGGCGCAACGAAACATTCGCCAAAACATTCATGGAGGGCGTCATTTCGGCCCTCCCGCTCGCGCGAATTATTGGCTAGGGTGCGCCATCGGTTGCGTAGGGGTTATGGGGCGATGGTGTTTTCCGGTATCTGCGTGAGGCCCGCATGATCGAACTGATCATGTTCTTCGCCCTCGGCTTTCTCACCGCGAGCCTCGTCGCGCTCGTGCTGCTGTCGGCCGTCTGGCATCGCGCCGTCCGCCTCACCACCAAACGCATCGAGGGCGCGATCCCGGTTTCGATGGCCGAGATCCAGGCCGACAAGGACCAGCTCCGCGCCGAATTCGCGATGTCGACCCGCAGGCTCGAGACCAGCGTCGAGCACCTGAAGCTCAAAACCACCGAGCAATTCGCCGAACTGGGCCGCCGCAACGACTCCATCCGCAAGCTCAAGAACGAGACCGAGGAAAAGACCGCGCATGTGAGCGCGCTGGAAGCGCAGGAGCGCAACCTGCGCGAAAAGCTCGCCAGCACCGAGGAAGAGCTTTCGCTGAAATCCAAGGCCCTGCACGAAGCGGAATCGCAGCTTGCCCTGAAAACCGGCGAGATCACCGCGCTCGCGCGTTCGCTCACCGACAAGGGCTTCGAGTCCGACAGCCGCCGCATCGAGATCGAGACGCTCGAAGGCCAGTGCACGGCGCTGAAGGAACGGATCAAGGGCCTCGAGCAGGAAGTCTCGGCCGCGGAAGAACGCGCCGCCGAGGAGCGCGGCGCCGCCGAGCGCGCGGCGCGCGCGCTGGTCGACGAGCGCGGCAAGGTCGAGACGCTCACCAGCCGGCTCGCCGAGATGGAGCAGACCGTCGAATCCGGCAAGCAGCACGCCGAGAATCTCTCCAAGAATATCGTCAGCCTCGAAACCGAGGCGCGGCGCCAGGCCGAGCTGGCGGCGCAGCGCGAAACCGACCTCACCGCGCGGCTCACGCAACGCGAGGCGGAACTGCTCGAGACGAAATCGGGCCTCGACAAGAGCCGCAACGAGGCGCTCTCGCTCCACCGCGAGATCGAGAACAGCGGCCGCTCCTACAACGCGACGCTCGAAGCCCTGAAGGCGGAAAAATCGATGAACGACGGCGCGCTCGCGCAGGTGCGGCAGGACCGCGACCGCCTGCAGCGCGAAGTCGAGACGCTCAAGCAGCAGGCCGAAACCAACTGGGCGAACGAGCGCGTCGAGGGCGCGCTCCTGCGCGAGCGCATCAACGACGTCGCGGCGGAAGTGGTGCGGCTCGCCGCCAATCTCGAAGGCAAGAACTCGCCGATCCAGAAGATCATCGACCATGCGCCCGCCCGCCAGAACAGCGGCGCGCTCGCGGCCGAAACGGCGCCGGGCGAAGGCCAGCGCTCGCTGGTGGACCGCATCCGCACGATGCAGAACCGCTCGTAATGAACTAGCGGGAGCTCTCGTTCCGGTGCGCATGCGAGGCACGCGCACCCGGGATGGCCTCTTGAATGAAATCCGTACTAATCACGGAGACGCGAAATCGCGATCCTGATCGCGTTCTTTTCCGCGCCGCTGAGCTGCACGATCAGCGGCCCCTTGCCGAGCTGAAAGCGCACGCTCTTGCGCACATCCGGACAGCCGCGCTTGCCGCTGTGCGCGGACGACCGCACGAAGGCGTCGTTCTGGATGACGTCGATCCAGGCTTCGTCCGAAAGCGTGACTTGATATAGCCCCGGCGCGATGCCGTCGATCTCGATCACTCCGCCGAAGGATTCCGCCGCCTTCGGCTTGCGCTCCGGCATGCGGCTCCACTGCACCTCGTCCATCTCCTTCAGATCGACCGAAGCGGCGAGCACAGGAGCGGCGAATTTCAATTCCGCCCCGCTGCGGGCCCGCAGGATGTCCGGCTGCGCGAACAGTTTTTGCTCCCGCGCGATCGGCCAGGCGAATTGGCCGCAGGTTTCCTGCGCCTGCGCGAGCGCCGGGGAAGCCAGCCATATAGCGCCGAGAAAGATCCCCGCCGAAAGGCGCATCACTCCACCGCGATCATCACGTCCGATGCCTTGACCACGGCTGCAGCGGACATACCCTTTTTCAGGCCGAGTTCGTCCACCGCCTCGTTGGTGATCGCCGACGTGATGATCGTGCCGTTCACGTCAAGCCGCACATGCGCGGTCGTCTTCCCCTTCACCACGCCGACGATCTTTCCGCGGATGATGTTTCTGGCGCTCAATTTCATCGCAAGCTCCGTTTGTTTCCCGCGAAGGATACTCCGCGAAGCGCCTGCCGCAAGACGGCACGAGGAATGCGGTTGTTTCTTTTCGAAAAGTCCGCCAGATTGCGCCTGCCGGATCTGACGGCCCGCCGGAGAAGGCGGCAGCGAGCCCGCGCGGCATTCGATGGAAACCGCGCGGCGTTCTTCCCAAAGACAAAACGGGCGCATGCCCGTCAGGAGATCGATATGCTTTTGCCGTTTCGTATGGCGGCGGCAGTGCTTGCCTTTGTGCTCGCCGTTCCGCTCGTCTCGATGCCCGCTCGCGCGGAGAGCGAGCCCGTCGTCGTCTTTGCCGCCGCCAGCATGAAGAACGCGCTCGACGAAGCCGCCCGGGCATGGACGGCGAAGTCCAGCGTCGAAGTGAAGTCGAGCTACGCCGCGAGCTCCGCGCTCGCGAAGCAGATCGAGGCCGGCGCGCCCGCCGACATCTTCATCTCCGCCGACCTCGACTGGATGAACTACGTCGACGGCAAGAAGCTCGTGAAGGCCGGAACGCGCTCGAACCTCCTGGGCAATTCCATCGTGCTCGTCGCCAACAAGGAATGGAACAAGGGCGACGTGAAGATCGCCAAGGGCTTCGACCTCGCGAAACTTCTCGGCGGCGACCGGCTTTCGATGGCCGACGTGAAGACCGTGCCCGCCGGAAAATACGGCAAGGCCGCGCTCGAAAAACTCGGCGCATGGGATTCCGTTTCCGGCAAGCTCGCGCAGGCGGAAAACGTGCGCGCGGCGCTCGCGCTCGTCGGGCGCGGCGAGGCCCCGCTCGGCATCGTCTACAAGACCGACGCGGCGGCCGACCCGAACGTGAAGGTCGTCGGCACCTTCCCCGACGACTCGCACAAGCCGATCATCTATCCGGCCGCGCAACTCGAAACCTCGAAGAACGCCAGGGCCGCCGAGCTTCTGAAGTTCCTCGCGAGCCCCGAAGCCAGGACCATCTTCGAGAGGCACGGCTTCACGGTGCTCGCCGCGAAGCCCGCCGGTTGATGGACTGGCTGCGCTTCTCGGCCGAAGAATGGGACGCGATCCGGCTTAGCCTCCGGGTCGCGTCCGTCGGCACGCTTGTGAGCATCCCCATCGGCGCTTTCGTCGCCTATGCGCTCGCGCGCTGGCGCTTTCCCGGCAAGTTCCTGCTCGACGGCATCGTGCATCTGCCGCTCGTGCTGCCGCCGGTCGTGACCGGCTATATCCTGCTGCTTCTGTTCGGGCGCTACGGGCCGGTCGGCGCTTTCCTGCGCGAGCATTTCGGCATCGTCTTTTCCTTCCGCTGGACCGGCGCGGCCCTCGCCGCCGGCGTGATGGGCTTTCCGCTCATGGTGCGCGCGATCCGCCTCTCCTTCGAGACCGCCGACCGGCGGCTGGAGGACGCCGCGCGCACGCTCGGCGCGAACGGGCTCGTCACGTTCTTCACGGTCGTCTTTCCCCTCGCCCTGCCCGGCATTCTCGCCGGCGCCGTGCTCGCCTTCGCGAAGGCGCTCGGCGAATTCGGCGCGACGATCACCTTCGTCTCGAACATCCCCGGCGAGACGCGCACGCTGCCGACCGCGATCTACACCTACACGCAGGTGCCCGGCGGCGACTTTCAGGCGGCGCAGCTCGCGGCCGTCGCCGTCGTATTGTCCCTGCTCGCGCTTCTCGCGTCCGAATTTCTCGCGCGCCGCATGTCGGCCCGGATCGGCGGCTAGATGTTCGACGTCGACATAAAAAAGAAGCTCGGCGATTTCTCGCTCGATGCCCGCTTCGAGAGCGCCGCGCCCGTCACGGCCCTGTTCGGGCCTTCCGGCTCCGGCAAGACCACCATCGGCAACGCGATTTCGGGACTCGTGAAACCCGGCGCGGGAAGGATTTCTGTCGGCGGCCGCTGCCTGTTCGACCCCGAACGGCGGATCGACGTGCCGGTCCATCGCCGCAAGGTGCGGGTCGTCTTTCAGGAGAGCCGCCTCTTTCCGCATTTCACGGTGCGGCAGAACCTGCTGTTCGGCCGCTGGATCGCGGGAAAGCCGGCGGGCTCGGATTTCGGCGAGATCGTCCGCATGCTCGGGCTCGACCTTCTGCTGAAACGCCGCCCGCGCACGCTGTCGGGCGGCGAGCGCCAGCGCGTCGCCATCGGCCGCGCCCTGCTCGCCGATCCGGCGGCGCTCCTGATGGACGAGCCGCTCGCCTCGCTCGATGCGGCGCGCAAGCAGGAGATTTTTCCCTATCTCGAAAAGCTGGTCGCGAGCGCGAAAGTGCCGATCCTCTACATCAGCCATTCGGCCGAGGAGATCGAGCGCCTCGCGCAAACCGTCGTCGTGCTGGATCAGGGCCGCGTGAAATCGGTCGGGCCGAAGATCGGGTGAAGACCCGCATTCCTTCGTCAGCCGCTTCGCAGCGTCCCGGAATGACGGAAGAATGAAAAAGCCGGCTAGGCCATCGCCTTCGTGAGATCGAGC
>Ga0153956_1001399_pt1 | contig 21245 bp, 19 predicted proteins | sample TSFL040MetaG_FD_104704 | JGI IMG/M metagenome (GOLD analysis project Ga0153956, IMG submission 104704) | Attine ant fungus gardens microbial communities from Florida, USA - TSFL040 MetaG | ecosystem: Host-associated > Fungi > Mycelium > Unclassified | place: USA: Florida, Wekiwa Springs...
CCGTTGGCAAAGCCAGCTCGCTTCGCGCATGCTGCGCGCGAGTGATATCGGTCCACATCACTGTTCCTCGGAAGTTCTTCGCAAAACTCCAGAATCAGCGACCGCCCCAGCCGTCAAGCTAAGGCGCTGATATCACTCACCATAATTTCGGATCAGCCTCTCAAGGTGGAAGCTGATCTCTTGGCCGCTCGCTCCCTATCGTTACAAGGATCGTAGGCCCGCTAGGCCAGCCTCCAATACGGGGTGACGAAAGCATCGTCCGAGTGGACGAATACGCCAGGCAGCAAACAACAGGAGCATGGATGGCAGACGACAGCTTAATTGGCGAACAGATTGCCGTGAGAATTGTTAACTCCGATAGCGCTGACGAAGCCTATAGGCTGTATAAGGCTTTTGCACCTCTCCTGACGAATTACAAATTCGCCTTTGCCTCCGGCTTGGGCCCGCGTCCGGGCTTTGCCGTAAATCGTGATTTCTCCGCCGGGGCGGCCGTCCGCAGCCTATTCGGGTCCGAGCGGATCCTCGTCCTGGATGCCGAGACTATCGAAGGGATGGAGAAGGGCGGTGCCAGCTTCCCTATCGACTATTCAATTTCGCTCGACACGAACGCGATGAGCTATCTGGAGCCCTATATCGCGGGCCGGCGAAGCGGGAGGATCCCGCAGGATTTCGGCGAGGTTTTCGCGTTCATCGCCCGGGCGGATGTCCATGTCGATCCGCTTCCATATTTCACCGAGAATCTCTTCAAGCTGGCGGGCAACGAAAAGCCGGAATTCATATACGACAACCTCATCGCCTATGAGGCTTTACGGACAATCGACGCCGAATGGTTCGCACGTTATAGCGAAGTGCGATCCACTCTCACCGAGAGTGAACTGGCGGCATCGGCGCAAGATCATATGTCGCGCATGTATTTCGATCTTGGCAACAAGCCGGCCATGAAGGAGTTAGAACGGCGCTATCAATATGGATATGCCTGCCTTCTGAAGATGACAGCCTTGCAATTGAAGGCGCCGGGCGCCGCGCCGGCGATAAAGATGGCGGCCTTCGCCGAGTTCTGCCACTCTACGCTCTCCTCGATGCCCGCGCGCGAAATTACGGTGGCGAAGGCGTATTTCCGCCGGGGGCAGAAGCACAGCTTCTTTCATAAAGTCCAAAAAAAGAAGGAGGATATACTCGATAACCTGCGCAACATGGCGTGGGACATGTGGCATGTCCGACAGCTGGAGCACACCTTCGCGCAAAATCCGTCCGACGCCGCCCGATACTTCTTTCCTGCCTTGCTGACATTTGACCGCGGCCTGATTGAAATCATGGACCTGTATCGGCTCAAAGCCTGCGCCTATAACGTCAAGGCTCGCCGGCCGCTTCCCGTTTTCGACGGGAATCCGTACCTTCTTTTTGACACGGACGAACAGGACGGCAAGTCGCTATTCGACAAATATTATTCTGCAGAGTCGATCGCTCGGCGAAGCGCCGCCCTTGAAACCACATTGTCAGATTTTGACGGAATAATCGAAATGCTGGAGCAGGATGTTCTTAAGATCGCGCTTCCCAGATAACCTGCCCGTCGGGATACGATGCGGTCCTCCCTGGTGATCGTTATCCCGGCCATCGCGGTTGCTCCGTCACTTCGCATTGTCGGGGAAGGGGATGAACTCGGCATGATCGGCGTCGGGCAATTTCATACGCCCGGCCTTCCAGTCTTCCCGCGCCTGTTCGAGCCGTTCCTTGCTCGACGACACGAAGTTCCACAGCAGGAAGCGCTCGCCGACCGGCTCGCCGCCCAGCACCATCACGCTGGACGGCTGGTTCGCCACGACATCGGCGGCGTCGCGTCCGCGCAACACGGCCATCCGGCCGGCGCCGAGGATCGTCCCGCCGATCGCGATTTCCCCCGCCGCGCAATAGACCGCGCGCTCGGGATAGGCGGTGGTGACGCTGCGGCGCGCGCCGGGCTGCATGTCCCAATGCTGGTAGAAGAGCGGGGAGTGGACCCGAACGTTCGCCGACAGCCCATCGGCCGTGCCCGCGATCAGCCGGCCCCTGACGCCGCCCTCGTCCCATTCGGGCAGGTCGGCGCCGGCATGATGACGGAAATCGGGCGCGGTTTCCTCCGCTTCGTCGGGCAACGCCACCCAGGCCTGGATGCCGTGCATGTTGGCGCCGTGCGCGCGGGCATATTCCAGCCGCTCGCTATGGGTGATGCCGCTGCCCGCGACCATCCAGTTGACTTCGCCGGGATGGATTTCCTGCTCGAAGCCGAGGCTGTCGCGATGGGTGATCCGGCCGGAATAGAGATAGGTCACGGTCGACAGGCCGATATGCGGATGCGGGCGCACGTCGAGTTCGCGCGGGATGCCGGGCGCCAGTTCCAGCGGCCCCAGATGATCGAAGAAGATGAACGGCCCGACCATGCGGCGGGCGTGAAAGGGCAGGACGCGCCCGACGACGAACCCGCCCCCGAGATCGCGCGCCCGTTTGTCGATGATGCGTTCGATCGTCATGCCTTCTCCTCCTGCCAATCGTTATTCCACCGAAACGGGACGGAGGACGCGGATAAAATCGCGGCCGGCCATATTGGTTGCACCGTTTCAATGAAAATGGCGGATATGTCGCCCGTCAGGCAAGGCCATACCAGGCTCCCCGGCCGGCGCCGTGCAAGTGCAGATGGCCTTGCCCGACCAGCGTCTTGAGGTGGACCTTGACGGTGTTGCGGCTGGCGCCGCTCACCCGCGCGGCCTGGGCCACCGTGACCCGGCCATCAACCCGTGATCTGTCGAGCGGCGGCGGTAGCCGGCAGGAGGCCGGGCTTTACGCCAGCGCCTCGAGGGAGCGCCTCTGCCGACGACGCAGCGCGCCGCCCATCGCGCCGAAGCCGGCGATCAGCATCGTCCATGTCGCGGGCTCGGGAACGGCGTGGCTGTTGATGACCAGGTCATCGACGGCGAAATAATCGCCGCTGCCTGGAAAGGCGCCCGGCGGGACGTCGACGATCGAGAACTCCAAGCGATCGATGCCCATGAAATAAAAGGTCTGTATCCGTCCCTTCGTATCGAGGAAATACAGGTCGGAATAGAGGACCGCTCCGTTCACATACCCATTGACCAGCAGCGTCACGCCATCGACCCAGGCGGAGGCGAAACTGCCGCCGATGAAATCGAAGGGCGTATCCGACGTTATCGATGAGATCTTCTGGCCGAAATCCGCGGCGCAACCGCAAGCCGATTGCGTGCCGGACGTTATGACATTGGTATATCCGCTCGTCGGATAGCTGACGTTGCTGACCGTCGAGAAATATTGGAATGTCAGGCCGGGATATGGCCCCACCTTGTTGCTGATGAAATAATCCGTGACGGGCGTTTCGAAGGTCAGGACCGTCGCCTGGGCCGCGCCCGCGGTCATGAAGGATAGAGCGGCCGTCACGGCCGTCAGAAGTCCACGCATCTCGCCTCCTGCCTGGCCATGGCTCCATGGGAGCGGAGCGCCGCCGCTCCCGCGACGGCCATCAAGCCTATGGCGGGATTTTAAGGGCGGCGCAGAATCCGCTCAATGCGCCTGCGTTCCAAAGACTTGTCGTGGAATCCCCGCCTTGTCCCGCAATGGTTGCCGTGCGATGTCGCGGCGGCGAGAGACCCGGCATGAATCAATTGCTGTTCGACGCCCATGACTATCCCGCCGCCGAGCGGCTGGCGCGGTGGTGTGCTGGCATCACGGACTTCGCGGTGGAGATGGTCGACCCGGACGAGCCGTTCGACGGCCGCTCGACCGTGACGGGCCTGGGGCCGCTGCCGATCAGCGAATCCCGGCTCCCGGCGCTGCGCTTCCGGCGCACGCCGGCGTTGATCCGGGCCGAGCGGCGCGACCATGTCTCGCTGTCGCTCGTCGTCGCGGGCACCCTGTCGGGCCATGCCGACGGCATGGCCTTCCATCTCGGTCCGGGCGGCGTGCTGCTGCTCGATCTCGCGCGGCCGGCGGAGGTGGTGAGCACGCGCGGCGGCTCGATGGTCGTGCTGCTGCCGCGCAACCTGCTGGGGCTGGCCCGGCCGGGACAGATGCACGGACCATTGCAGGACAGCGCCGAGACGCGGCTGCTGGTCGCCTATCTGCACGGCCTTTCCGCCGCGATGCCCGCCATGGACCCGGCGTCGGCGCGCGGCGCGGCGCGGGCGTTATGCGAGTTGGTGGCGGCCTGCCTGCCGCCGGCCGTGCGGGCGGGCGGATCGCGCCGGGCCGACAATGTGCGCGAGCGGCTGGTCGCCTATGTCGAAGCGCATCTCGACCGCGCGCTGACGGTCGAGGGCTTGTGCGCGGCGCTGGCCGTCTCGCGTTCGGCGCTCTACCGGGCGGCGACCAAGGAAGGCGGCGTCAGGGGCTTGATCCGCACGGTGCGGCTGGAAGCCGCGCATCGGCTGCTGGCCGAGCGAACCGAACGGCGCGGCATACAGGAGATCGCGCGATCGATCGGCTTCGCGGATCCGGCGCAATTCAGCCGCCACTTCCACACCGCCTTCGGCTATACGGCCGCGCAACTGCGCCGCGAGGCGGCGGCGCGCTCTGCCCTGCCCGCCCAGGCCGAAGATCCGGCGGTGGCGTTCCGGCAGGCGGTGGACCGGCTGGCGACCGGCCCGAACGCAGGATAGGCTCAGGAGCCCGCTCCTCTACCCGGCCGCCCGATCAGTTTTTCCATGATGGCGGAAGCAAGCCATGGTCTCCTTCAGCGTTTCCGCGAAGCGGCGGGTCTTTTCGCGATCTTGCGGAGATCGGTGATCATCTGCCCGATCTGGCTGCTGTAAAGCGTCGTGCCGGTGGTGGTCCGCGTTACGACTTCATCGATCAGCCACTGCCCGCCGATGCGTTGAAAGCGCATGGTCTCGCGAATGCCCCAGTCCTTCTGGAACGGCGGCGGAACATCGGTTTCGGCCTCGATCGTATCCGTGCCGGTGCGCCGCGCCGTGGGCCGCATCTTCGATCCGAACGGCACATCGCCCATGACGGGATCGAGCAGAAACGGGCTTCCCACGCATCCCTGGTCGCCCGTCACCGTATAGGCCCCTTCGCCATTATTGGCCTTCGGATCGGCATTGGCGCTCGCCGCTTCGCATTGCGCGATCAGCGCCCGCAGGCGAGGGGTGAACAGCGGACCCCAATCGTCGAATGTCTTGACCTGGCGCCCGTCGCGCCAGCCATAGATGCCGCCGACGATCGTGCGCACCGCCGCCTCGTCGGGATCGCCCGTCGTGACGGCGGGGGCCGGCGCTTGCCAGCAACCGGCAAGGGCGGCCCGCATCGCGGCGTCGGCGCCGGACAGCTGCACGCTATCGATATAGGCGCCATCCACCGAAACGCTCACCCCCTCGGCGACCGCCAGCATGTCGAGCGTGGCCGAATCCTTGATCGCGGCGACCCAGATGTTGCTCGCGCCGTTCCGCACGATCCTCAGACTCGCCGATCCCGACGCGACTTCCAGCTTGAGCAATGCGGGGTTGCGCCGCGGCTGTCGCGCCAGGCTGACCGCGAGCACCGCCGCGCCGCGTTCACAGGTCAGGGCGATCCCCGACACGGGACCGGTCGATGCGACCCTGGCGACCTTATACCCGCCTGGCTGGACGATCACCTGCCAGTTGCTCGCCTGGGCCAAAGCGGGCTGGCCGGCAAGGAGGAAGAAGCCGGCCAATACCGGCAAACCGTAATGACGCATGGGAATCTCCTTCAGCCATTCGATCCGGCGGATCGCGCGACACCGCGCGCGATCCGCCGACATCGCCCCTTATGCCTTGGCGGCCAGCGGATTCTTGACCATGCCGAGTCCGGCCACGACGAGCCCGATCCCGCACAGGGCGATCAGCCACGTGCCGAAGCCGATCGACACGATGGCGGACATCCGTTCCGAGATCATCGACCCCAACGATCCCGCCGGGTTCGACCCGCCGACCAGTATCTGGCGATATTCATAGATCAGCGCGGCGGTGACGATAGCGACGGCGCCGGTGCCGATCGCGACCTTGTTCACCGGCTTGTCCAGCCACGCCATCGCCAACAGCGCGATCGCCAGCACCGGCACCAGCCAGCGGACGATCAGCAACGACGAGACGGTCGAGGCGAAGCGCGCGCTCGACAGCCGCGCCTCGGCGGATGCGCGCTCTTCGGCGACCATCTTGAGTTCGGCGCTGTTGTCGATCGGCATCCCGGCGAATCCGGTGGTGGCGGCGCGCAACCGCGCCTCGCGCTCGTCGAGCTGCTTGAGCGCCGCCTGCACCGACGCGACGTCGTCGTTGACCAGCGGGTTGAGGCTGGCCATCTGCATGACGCTGCCCAGCCCCCAGATCGAGGCGCTGGCGACGGGCGAGCTGATCGCCGGCAGGAAGCTGGCGATCAGCAGCAGCAGCGCCAGCGGCGCGACCAGCGTGGTCATCATCAGCGTCCTGGCCTTTTGCGCCGCCGGCGACGCCGCCAGGTCCGACGCGGCGATCGCCGCACCCCCCGCAACCGGGTAGATCTCGGTCGCGACTCCGGCGACCGGCGCGAAATCGACCGTCATGCCGACCGCGATCGGCTTGTCGCTGCGCCACTGCGCCGCGACGAAGCTGAACCGCTCGCCATTCTCCGCCGCGATCGCGCCGGTGCCGGCCGAATCGGTGAATCCCAGAATTTTCCCCTTCATTGCTCGTCCTTTCGTACGAAAAAAATGCAGCTTGGAACTTGCGTCCTTGGGCGAGGATGAAGATGCTGGGGACCGGGCGCGGCGTCTTGATGTCGTCATGAAGAAGTTCTGAAGGCGGCTGGGGGGGCGGCGAGGAATGGAAAGTTCGGGAAAATTCACGATCGGCAGCCGCCGCCGGCGGCGGCGCTGGACGTTCGGCACCGCGATGTTCGACGAGGCGAGCTGGACCTTGCTGGTCGACGGCGACGTGGTGGCGATCGAATCCAAACCGCTCGAACTGTTGCACGAACTGTGCCTCCACGCCGGCGAGGTCGTCTCGAAGGACGAACTGCTCGACACCGTGTGGAGCGGGATCACCGTCCTGGAGAATTCGGTCCCGACCGCGGTGGCCAAGCTGCGCCGCGCGCTGGGCGACGCGAACCAGGGCGCGATCGAGACGGTGCCGGGCGTCGGCTATCGCCTGGCATCGCCGGTGTCGGTGGAAAGCGTGGCCAGCCAGACCCTGCCGCGCTTTTCGTTCGTGGGCGGCGACGCGGTGCCCGGCCGCCCGCAATGGCGGCTGGTCGCGCCGCTCGGCGACAGCGGCGGCGAGGATGTGTGGCGCGGCCGTCACGAAAAGACCGGCGAAACGCGCGTCTTCAAGTTCGCCGAGGCGCCGGACCGGCTGCGGGCGTTGAAGCGCGAAGCGGCGCTGTCCCGGCTGCTGCTCAAGGCGCTGGGCGCGGACGGTCCCTTCGTCCAGTTGCTCGAATGGAATTTCGCCGACGCGCCCTATTTCCTCGAATTCCGCGACGCGGGGCTCAGCCTGCGCGATTGGGCCAAGGCGGCGGGCGGCCTGGCGTCGGTGGCGATGGAACAGCGGCTCGACATCGCCGTGCGCAGCGCGCGCGCCCTGGCCGCCGTCCATGGCGTCGGGGTGCTGCACAAGGACGTGAAACCCGACAACATCCTGGTCGAGACCCTGGGTGGCGAGACGCAGGTGCGGCTCGCCGATTTCGGCAGCGGCCGCGTGTTCGACGACGATGCGGTCAACGCCTATGCCATCACCGACCTGGCGGACGGCATCGAGGACCGGGATAGCGACCGCCTGTCGGGCACGCCGTTCTACCGCGCGCCCGAACTCGCGGTCGGGGCCGTCCCGACCGCATCGTCCGACATCTATTCGCTCGGGCTGGTGCTGTTCCAGCTCGTCGTCGGCGACTTCGACCGCGTGCCGGCCCCCGGCTGGGAGCGGGAAGTCGGCGATCCGTTGCTGCGCAGCGACATCGCCGATGCCGCCGCCGGCGATCCCGCCGCGCGGATCGCCTCCGCCGCGGCGCTGGCCGACCGGCTCGACCGGCTCGGCGAACGCCGCGCCCGCGCCGGTGCGGACGCCGCCGCCGCCGCCCGGCTCGAGGAGCTGGCGCGGCTCGACGCCCGCCGGCGCGCGCGCCGGCCCTGGATCTATACCGCCGCGGCGGCGGTCGCGCTCGGCATCGCCGGGACCGGCGTCGCGGCCTATGTCGCGGTCCAGCAGCGCGACGAGGCGCGGCGTCACGAAGCGGTGGCGCGGGCATCGTACGACTTCCTCGCCAACGATCTGCTCGGCCGCGCCGATCCTTATCATGCCGTCGCCGCCGACGAGACGATCGCCGCCGCGTCGCGGCGCGCCAGTGGCGAGATCGACCGGCGTTTCAGCGACGCGCCGCTGATCGCCGCCGGGCTCCACCACAGTCTCGCGCGCGCCTTCGACCAGCGTACCGACCTCGCCGCCGCGCGCGAGGAATATCGCAAGGCCGATCGCGACTTCGTCCAGGCCGGGCGCGCGGGCGACCGCGATCGCGAGGTGATGCTTTCGCATTGGGCGCAGCTCGAAGCGCTGAGCGGCGATCCCGCGCGATTGCCGGTCGCGCGCCGCTTGCTGACCGCCGCCCGGTCGCTCGGCGACGGCAAGGACGACGAAGCCGGCGTCTGGTTCGCCTCGGCCGAGGGCGCGATCGCGCTGGCCGGCGAAGACGTCAAATCGGCGCAGGCGGCCTTTCGCAAGGCGGCCGACCTGGCCGAGCGCCTGCCCGAAGCGTTCGACCAGCGGCAACGGCTCAACCTGAAACAGCGCGTCGCCTTCACCTATATCCGGCTGGGCGATGGCGCCGCGGCCGAGGCGATGCTCAGGCCGCTGCTGGCCGCGTTCACGCAGCTGGAAGGGGCGGACCATCCCGATACGCTCAATATCCGGCTGAACCTCGTCCAGGCGCTGCTGATCGCGCACCGGCATACCGAGGTGGTGGCGGAGGCCGACAAGCTGTTGCCGCTGATGGAAAAAAGACTGGGCTCCGACCATCGCCGCACGTTGCAGTTGCTGGCGGTGCGTGGCCAGTCGCTCGGCACGCTCGGCCGCTATGACGAAGCGGCCAGGGACGGCGAGCGGGTGTGGCGGACGACCGCGGCACGCGAGGGACCGGCCGCGTTCCAGGCGGTGGCGGGCCGCGCCGACACGGCGGAAACGCAATGCCGGGCCGGCCGTTATGACGAGGGGCTGGCGAATGCCCGCGCCGCGTTCGCGGTGGCGCGGGCCGCCCCCGGACCCGAAACCGCGCTCGCCATGGCGATCCGGGCCATCGTCGCCGATTGCCTGATCTATTCGGGCCGGGCGGTCGAGGCGGCGCCGTTGCTCGCGGGCATCGATCGCGTCAAGGTGACGGAGCTGGTCGGCGACGCCACTTGGGGCGCCACGCTGGATCTCGCGCTCGCGCAAGTGCTGGTCGCGCGGAAGGACCTGGCCGGCGCGCGCGCGCGACTGTCGGCGGCCCGGTCCGGGCTCGGCGACAACGCCGACCCCTTCCAGTCGCGCCTGATCGAGCGCGTGGCGAAGGATCTGGGCGGTTCGCCGAAAAAGTAGGGCGACGGGCTCGACACGGCTTGGATGGCAACCGGTGAGCTGGTGCATCCTCCCCCACCAGGGGGAAGATCAAGGGGCATGTCGATTGGTCGTAGGCGCACGTGGCTTTCACGCCCTCCTCAGCGCCGCAGCAGGAACACCGCATGTTCGGCGAGCAGGTTCGCCATCAGGTCGCTCGTGCGCTTGTCGCCCGACAGGAACCATGCCCCCTCGACCGTGATCCCGCGTTCCTTCACCAGCGCGCGGAAATCGTCGATCGTGACGTGATGGATGTTGGGCGTCGCATACCACGCCACCGGCAGCAGCCGCGTCACCGGCATCCGTCCGCCCCACAGCAATGACGCGCGCACCCGCCAATGCGCGAAATTGGGGAACGACACGAATGCGCGGCGGCCGATCCGGAGCAGGTGTTCGAGCACGATGTCGGGCGCGCGCGTGGTCTGCAGGGTCTGGCTGAGAATCGCATAGTCGAAGCTCTGGTCGGGATAGCCGGCCAGGTCGATATCGGCATCGCCCTGCACCACCGACAGCCCCTTGGCGACCGCGCTGGCGACGTCGTGGGGATCGAGTTCCAGCCCGCGCGCGTCGCAGCCCTGGCCGTCGCGCAACGCCGCCATCAACGCGCCGTCGCCGCACCCGATATCGAGCACGCGCGCGCCCTTCGCGACATTGGCGGCGATCACCGCGAGGTCGGGGCGGAGACTCATGGCGCGACCGTCAGCATCTGCGCGAAGTCGGACGACAGCCGTTCCATATAGCGTTCGGGGCGCAGCAAGGTGTGGAACCCCAGGCTTTCATACACGCCATGCGCGTCGGCGGTGACCAACGCCATCCGCCGCAACCCCTGGAAGTCGGGATGGTCGAGGAACCAGCCGACCAGCTTGTGCCCGATTCCCTGCCCGCGCACTTCTTCCTCGACCCACACGTCGGCCAGCCAGGCGAAGGTCGCGTGGTCGGTGATCATCCGCGCGAACGCGATCTGCTCGCCCGCCGCATTGTAGGCGCCCAGGCAATGCGACCCGAAGATCGCGCGCTCGACCGTGTCGCGGTCGATCCCCGGCGACCAATAGCTCGACGCGAGCCAGCGATGGACGCGATCGATCTGCAACCGTGCCTTGTCGTCGTCGAGCTGGATCATGCCGCCCTCAGGAAACCGTCGACCACCCGGTTCAATTCGGGCGAATCGAGCAGGAACGCGTCGTGGCCGAACGGCGACGTCAATTCGACGAAGCTGACCGCCGCGCCCGCCGCGTTGAGCGCGTGGACGATGATCCGCGATTCCGCGGTCGGGTAGAGCCAGTCGGTGTCGAAGCTGACCAAGGCAAAGCGCGTGCGCGTTCCCTTGAATGCATTGGCGAGCAATCCGCCATGCTCCTCGGCGAGGTCGAAATAGTCCATCGCGCGGGTGATGTAGAGATAGGAGTTGGCGTCGAACCGGTCGGTGAACGACAGGCCCTGGTGCCGCAGATAGCTTTCGACCTGGAAATCCGCATCGAACCCGAAGCTCTTGGCCTCACGCGCCTGGAGCCGCCGCCCGAATTTCTCGGTCAGGCCGGCTTCCGACAGATAGGTGATGTGCGCCGCCATCCGCGCCACCGCTAGCCCCGCCGCTGGCGGCTCGCCGCCGGCGTAATAGTCGCCGCTTGCCCATTTCGGATCGGCCATGATCGCCTGCCGCCCAACCTCATGGAACGCGATGTTCTGCGCGGTATGGCGCGCGGTCGAGGCAATGACGACCGCCTTGGTGACGCGCTCGGGGTATGTCGCCGCCCAGCTCAGCGTTTGCATCCCGCCCATCGATCCGCCCACGACCGTCACCTGCCCGACGCCGAGATGGTCGAGCAGCATCGCCTGCGCGCGGACCATGTCGCGGATCGTGATGACCGGGAACGCCATCGCCCATGGCCGGCCGGTCGCGGGATCGACCGTCGCCGGTCCCGACGATCCCATGCAGCTCCCCAACACGTTGGCGCAGATCACGAACCGCCGATCGGTATCGATCGGCAGCCCGGACCCGACCATCTGGGTCCACCACCCATGCTTGCCGGTTCGCGGATTGGTGCCCGCGACGTGCTGATCCATCGTCAGCGCGTGGCAGATCAGGATCGCGGGACGCGCGGGGTCGCCATAGGTTTCATAGGCGATCTCGACCGGCGACAGCAGCACGCCGCCGTCGAGGCGCAGCGGCCCCGGCAAGCTCACGTGGCGCGACAGGCCGTAGCGCTGATCGTCGGTCATCGGGCGGGCGTTAGAGGGAAAAGTGCGAATAGATAAGCCCCTCCCCTTTAGGGGAGGGGTTGGGGTGGGGGCTATCCACTAGCGACAGGCTCGGTGAGACGGCCAGACCCCACCCCCATCCCCTCCCCTGAAGGGGAGGGGCGAACAGGGCTCACCCCATCCGTCTTGCCGGCGCCCGCGCCGCGATCACCGCCTGCGCCGCGAGCCGCCCGGTCTGCGCGCCGCCGTTCATATACCCCGGATAGGCGTCCGACAGATGCTCGCCGGCGAAATGCACCGGCCCGGAATCGAGCGGGCGCGAGGCGATGCCGTCGGTTTCGGTCCAGATCAGCGACGCGAATTTCGTCAACTGGCCGGGGCGATAATTGACGTACGCGCCCTTGGTGAACGGATCGAGGTGCCAGTTGGTCCGCCGCACCGTCGCGCCGGTCGCGGCGGCCATGTTGGCGATGCCGCCCTCCGCCATGCGGGCGAACTTGAGCGCCAGCGCATGCGGATCGGCGGCGTCGGCGGCGAGCGTCTCGCTGCCCCCGGTGAACCAGGTCCACACGCTGCCCGCGCCGCTCGACGGCCGGATGCCGCCGTCCCAGCCGAGCGACGCGCCGACCGCGTGATCGGTCTGCCACACTTCGCCGCCGCGCCCGATCGCGCGTTCCCACGGGCGCGCGGTCGTCGCCGCCTGAACCTTGCCGTTGCGGCCCAGCCCGACCTCGGCATTGTATTGCCGCCACAGCGACGGCAGCGGCAGGCCGAACGCGATGCGGCTGATGATCGAGATCGGCACGGTGACGATCACCGCCGCGGCATCGACCCGTTCGCCGTTGGAAAAGGTCACCCGCGCGCCGGACCCCAGCGGGTCGATCCGCGTCGCGCGGCGGAACGTGGCGATGCGGCCGGCGAGCCGCGCCGCCATCGCCTCGATCAGCGACGAGCTGCCCCCCGCCATCAGGAAACGTTCGTCGCTGCGGGAGAGCACATCGATCCGTCGCCCCTCGATCGTCGGCAGGTTGAACACCAGCTCGATCGCCGACGCCTGGCCCGGCTCGCAGCCATATTCGGTGCGTGCGGTCGCCTCCATCAGGCGGCGCACCCAGGGCTCGGGCATCAGCCTGGCATGCTTGTCGAGATAGGAGTCGAACGACATCCGATCGAGTTCGGCCGCGACCTTCGCATAATCCTGGTCGAGCCGCACCGAATCGGCGTCGATCTGTCCGGCGATCCCGCGCAGACCGGCGACCAGTTTCTCCGCCGGCACTTCGCGCGCGCCGTCGAGGATCATCGTGCGATACTGGCCCTGCTTGCGGTCGATCAGCGCCACGCCGAATTCGCGGCACAGCGCGTGCATGTCGGCATGGTCGGTGTTGACGAGCTGGCCACCCACCTCGATCGGCGGCAGTCCCCTGGCCCTGGCGGTGTACATCCGCCCGCCGAGCCGCGTGCGCGCTTCGTAGAGCCGGGCGTCGATCCCGGCCCTGGTCAGGTGCCACAGCGCCGACAGCCCGGCGATGCCGCCGCCGATGATCACCACCGGCGCGCCGCCGGTCGACAGTGCCCGCGCCGGGCGCGGCAAGGCGGCGGTCGCGGCCAGCGCCGTCAGCACCTGGCGCCGGGTCTGGCCGCCGCCGCCCGGGACCGGCGCGGCTTCGCCCGCCGTCGCCAGATTCTCCTCGCGCGCGCGTTCGAGCGCCTGCCAGAATGCCGTCGGTCCCCGCATCGTCCCCCTCCGTGCCCGGCGCGTCATACCTTGCCAAGCCGAGCGCCGCCAGCGCATAGGCGCGCGCATGTCCGCTCCTGAACCCAAACCCTGGATCATGGCGATCGCCCCCTATGTGCCGGGACGATCGACCACCGACGACGGCCGCAAGGTCGCCAAATTGTCGTCGAACGAGAACCCGCTGGGCACCAGCCAAAAGGCGCGCGAGGCGTTCCTGACCGCCACGACCAACCTGGAACGCTATCCCGACGCCAGCGGCACCGAATTGCGCGAGGTGCTTGCGGCCAGGCACGGCCTCGACCCGGCGCGGATCATCTACGGCAACGGATCGGACGAGGTGCTCCACCTCGCGGCGGGCGCGTTCGCCGGGCCGGGGGACGAGGTGATCTTCGTCCATTACGGTTTCGCGGTGTACGAGATCGCCGCGCGGCGGGTCGGCGCGGTGCCGGTGGTGGCGCCCGACAACGACTATGCGACCGATGTCGACGCGATCCTGTCCTGCGTCACCGACAAGACGAAGATCGTCTATGTCGCCAACCCCAACAACCCGACCGGCACCTATGCCGGCCGCGAGGAGATCGCGCGGCTCCACGCCGGGTTGCGCGCCGATATCCTGCTCGTCCTCGACCATGCCTATGCCGAATATATCGAGGGCGATGTCGAGGATGGCGGGATGGCGCTGGCGGAGACCGCGTCGAACGTGCTGGTGACCCGCACCTTCTCGAAGATGTACGGCCTCGCCGCCGAGCGGATCGGCTGGGGCTATGCCTCGGCGGAGATCATCGCCGCGATGCACCGCATCCGCCTGCCGTTCTCGATCACCATCGCCGGGACGGCGGCGGCGGTCGCTGCGCTGGGCGATCAGGATTTCGTGGAGCACACCAAGGCGCATAATGCCGAATGGCGCGCCTGGTTCTCGGCCGAGATCGCCAAAATGGGCAATGCCGGCCTGCGCGCGGTGCCGAGCCAGGCCAATTTCGTGCTCGTCCTGTTCGAAGGCGCGCTGACCGCCGAGGCCGCGTACAAGGGGCTGATGGACGCCGGCTATATCGTCCGCTGGCTGCCCGGCCAGGGCCTGCCGCACGGCCTGCGCATCACGATCGGCACCGCCGACGAATGCCGGGGCGTGATCGCCGCGTTGCGCGCGACGGTCGACAAGGCGGATTGAGATGCCTGTCTCTGCCCTCACCCTTCCCACTCGCCTTCGGCTCGCGGGCCCTTTCCCTCTCCCGTTGGGAGAGGGAGGGAGCGCCGTAGGCGCGGAAGGGTGAGGGCAGGGAACGGCTGATGCTCCCCTTCTCCCGCGTCACGATCATCGGACTGGGCCTGATCGGCTCGTCGGTCGCGCGCGCGGTGAAGCAGCATATGCCGAGCGTTCGCGTCACCGGGCACGACGCCGATCCGGGCGTGCGCGCGGCGGCGGTCGCGCTCGGCTTTTGCGACGATGTCACCGATACGCCGGGCGCGGCCGTCACCGACGCCGACCTCGTCATCCTGTGCGTGCCGGTCGGCGCGATGGGCGCGGCGGCGGATTCGATCGCGGTCGACTTGCCGATCGACGCGATCGTCAGCGATGTCGGATCGTCCAAGGGCAGCGTGCTCGCCGCGCTCCAGGCCGCGCTGCCGGGCGTCACGGTGATCCCCGCCCATCCGGTCGCCGGCACCGAACGCAGCGGCCCCGAAGCCGGGTTCGCGACCCTGTTCCACGGCCGCTGGTGCATCCTGACCCCGCCCGACACCGCGCCGGAGGCGGCGGTCGCGCGCGTCGCCGAATTCTGGCGGCGGCTGGGTGCGGAGGTCGAGACGATGGCGCCTGACCATCACGACCGCGTCCTCGCGATCACCAGCCATCTGCCGCACCTGATCGCCTATACGATCGTCGGCACCGCGAGCGACATGGAAGAGGTCACGCGGTCGGAAGTGATCAAATATTCCGCCGGGGGTTTTCGCGACTTCACCCGCATCGCGGCATCCGATCCGACGATGTGGCGCGACGTGTTCCTGTCGAACAAGGAGGCGGTGCTCGACATGCTCCAGCGCTTTTCGGAGGATTTGACCGCGCTCCAGCGCGCGATCCGCTGGGGCAAGGGCGACGAATTGTTCGACCTGTTCACCCGCACCCGCGCCGTCCGCCGCTCGATCATCGAACAGGGCCAGGACGACGCCGCCCCCGATTTCGGCCGGACCCACGATTGAGTTCCCGAGCCCCTCCCGTTGGCCTGCGGCCGCCTTCGGCTCAGGGGAGGGGTTGGGGTGGGGGAGTGCAACGGGCGACAGGCTCGGTGAGACGGCCAGGCCCCACCCCCTACCCCTCCCCAAAAGGGGAGGGGCTTTCGAGCACGTTGATCGCCGCATGCACCCGCGCTTCGATCTCGGCGCGCGGCAGGCCGGGCGGGATCGGTTCGCCGAAGCGGAACGTCGCGACGCCGGCGCGCTTCAGGCCGCCCTTGGGCCATAGCCGCCCGACATCGGTCGCGATCGGCACGACCGGCAGGTCGAGCATCTTGTAGAGCCCGGCGAACCCCGACTTGAGCGGCGGCGTCTCGCCCGGTTTCACCCGCGTGCCTTCGGGGAACAGGACCACCGACCGCCCGGTCCCGCGCGCCGCTTTCGTCTCGCGCAGCAGCGCGCGCAACGCGGTCGCCGAGGCGGCGCGGTCGACCAGGATGATGCCATAGACCTGCGTCGCCCAGCCCCAGACCGGGATGCGCGCGAATTCGCGCCGCATGATGACCACCGGCGATTCGATCTCGACGATCAGGTCGAGCGTTTCGAACATCGACTGGTGCTTGGCGGCGAAGAACACCTGACCCGCGGGCCGCGGACCTTCGTAACGCGAGCGGATGCCGAGCAGCCACCGCGCGCACCAGCGGTGGAACCGCGCCCAGTCGACCGCATAGGCGATCAGCGCGCGCTGCCCGAACAGCGCTGAAAACGGCACGAGCAGCACGATCGGCACCGTCAGTCCGTAGAACACCAGGACGAACGCAACGTTGCGCAGGATCGTCACACGCCGGCCCCGGCCCACAAGGCGACGCGGCGCAGCAGCAGCTTGTTGTACTCGACGACCAGCAGCCCGAGCGGCGCTTCGCTGGTCACGCCGTCGGCGACGATCGTCACGTCACGGTCGAGCGCCGCGCGCAATTCCATGCTGGCGCGCGCCATGTGCCAGTCCGACGTCACCAGCCGCACCGACTTGTAGCCGTGCGCCTTGACCCAGTCGGCCGTCTCCCTGGCGTTCGACCGCGTATCGACCGCTTCGTGGCCGAGATCGACGCAGCAGGTGAACAAGGCGATCGGCGCGCGGTTGGTCTTCGCCAGTTCGGCCGGCCGGACATTGGGCGCGACGCCGGTGATCAGCATCCGCCTGGCCTGATGATGCGCGATCAGGTCGAGCCCCCGGTCGATCCGTCCCGCGCCCCCGGTCGGCACGACGATCGCGTCGGTCGTCAGCCCCTCGACCGGGCGCGGCAGCAGCAGCATGAACGCCGCGAAGCCCAGGATATAGGCGAGCACGGCGAAACCGATCAGGCGCCGGACGATCATTGCACCCGCCTCAGCCGCCGCAGCACCGCGATCCGCGCCGCCAGCGTCGCGACGCCCGCGAACAGCAACGGCAACGCCGCCAGGATCAGCCAGTCCCCTTGCGACAGCACCGCGCCGCCGACCAGTTCGGAGCCCAGTCCGCTCATCTGCCGGGTGATCGCCCAGACCGCGATCATCGCCGCGACCGTGCCGATCGCGCCGCCGATCACGGTGTCGAGCGCGATCCGCCGCTGGAACAGCCGCGCGACCTGGACGTCGGTCGATCCCAGCATGTGCAGGATCGCGATCGTGTCGCGGTGCGTCTCCAGCCCTGCGCGCGCCGCCAGCAGCACTACCGCGGTCGTCGCCGCCGCCATCAGCAGCACCAGCGCCGCCGCCCCCGCGATCATCGTCCGCATGAAGCTGGCCACCGGCGACAGCCAGCGCGACTGCGAATCGACTCGCGCGCTCGCGGCGGCGGTGCGCACGCCCTTCGCGACCAGCATCGCCGATTCCTCGCTCGGCACGCTCATGTCGACATCGATCAGGGTCGGGATCGGCACCGCGGCGTCGCTCGACGTGTCGCCCAGCCAGGGCTTGAGCAATTCGTCGAGCCGGGCGCGGTCGACCGGCGTCGCGCGCCTGACCGCCGGCATCCGCGCCAGCGCCGCCATCACCGCCGTCGTGTCGCGGTCGCGCTGCACCGGGTCGGCGGTGACGATCTGCACGGTCAGGCGGCCGGCGAGCTGGCGGTCGAGCGTATCGGCGGCGTTGACCATGCCGAGCCCCAGCGCGGCGGCGAGCACCGTCAGCAACAGCATGATCGCCATGATCCACGTCATCGCGCGCGTGCCCCCGCGCTCGTCGAGGATGCGGCGGTCGGCCGCCCCGGCCACGACGCCCGCGCTCATGCCGGCGCCCTCATCGGCGGCGGGTTGCGCAGCGCGCCGGTCGGGTCCATCAGCCGGCCGCTCTCCAGCCGCATCATGTGCGCGTTCTGGATCCGGCCGAGCAGGTGGAAATCGTGCGTCGCCACCACCACCGTCGTGCCGAGCCGGTTGAGCGATTCGAACAGATGCAGCAATCGCGCCGCCATGTCGGGGTCGACGTTGCCGGTCGGCTCGTCGGCGACCAGGATGTCGGGCCGGCCGATCACCGCGCGCGCGATCGCGACGCGTTGCTGCTCGCCGCCCGACAAAGTGGGGGGAGTGGCGGGGCCGCGCGGCGACAGCCCGACCCAGTCGAGCATCTCGCGCACCGGCGCGTCGATATCGCCTTCCGGCACGCCGGTCAGCCGCAGCGGCAGCGCGATATTGTCGTACACCGACAGATGCGGGACCAGCCGGAAATCCTGGAACACCACGCCGATCCGCCGCCGGAATCCGGGCAGCCGCTCGCGGGGCAGCGTGCCCGCATTCTCGCCGAACAGCCGGATCGTCCCCGACGTCGGGCGTTGCGCCAGATAAAGGAGCTTGAGCAGCGAGGTCTTGCCGGCCCCGCTCGCCCCGGTCAGGAAATAGAAACCGCCCGATACCAGTGTGAAATGCACGCCCGACAGCGTCTCGCCGTCGCTGTTGGGATAGCGCAGCCCCACATCCTCGAACTGCACGATATTCGCCATCGCGTAGCGCCATCGCATGTAACCCGGCGTTACATCAAGGCAGGACACTTGCCGCGAGTCGGCGGCTTGCCTAGGAAATGGTAAATGGGCCGAGGCGGAACGGCTCGGCGGGACGGCGACATGATCCTCGAATGCAGCCAATGCCATACGCGATACCTCGTCCCCGACACGGCGGTCGGGCCGACGGGCCGTACCGTGCGCTGCGCCAATTGCCGGCATAGCTGGTTCCAGCAGCCCGCCGGCGCGCCGCCGCTCGATCTCGGTTCGCCGGTCGTGCCGCCGCTGCCCATGCCGGCACCCGCGCCGCGCCCCGAACCCGCCCCGGCCTATGCCGGCCCCGATCACGACTACGACGCCTTCGTGCACGAACCGCCATTCCGCCCGCGCCGCAACCCCGCGCGGCGCTGGACGATCGCGGCGGTGACCGCCGGCGCGCTGATGCTGGTCGCGACGTTGGCCCTGGTGTTCGGCAACCTGCCCAATTTCGCGTCGATGCTCGGCCTGCCGCTCGGCGGCGGCGATACCCCGCTCAAGTTCGTCAATTTGAAGAAGCCCGACCGCCGCGACCTGCCCAACGGCAGCGAATTGTTCGCGATCGGCGGCCAGGTGAAGAACCCGACTGGCCAGCGCCAGTCGGTCCCCGACATCCGCGCCGAACTCCGCGACGCCTCCGACCGGCTGGTCTATAGCTGGACGATCAAGCCCGACCAGCGCACGCTGCCGCCTGGGGGCACGATGAACTTCGACAGCGCCAAGCTCGACGTGCCGGGCAGCTCGAAGACCGTGAAGCTGAGCTTCACCGCGGCGTCGCCGGCGAACTGATTCTTTCGATCGGCTCACGCCGATTGGTGGCGCCGGCCCGCTCCCCCGCCCGACCGCCCATAGATTAAACTGATTGGGCGGTCGGGCGGGGGAGCGGGCCGGCACCGCCGTCGGTTCGAAAGAACCGGCCAACAAGCATTGCCATCGCCGATAGTGCTTGCTAGGGGCGCTCGCCTGCCAGCCACCGGCCTCGTCCGGCGGCATTCTATCACGTGCGGCCGTGGCGGAACTGGTAGACGCGCAACGTTGAGGTCGTTGTGGGCGAAAGCCCGTGGAAGTTCGAGTCTTCTCGGCCGCACCACTCCCGAGCAGAAGAGGGCACCACTGGTGCGATCTGCTCGGGGTCACTGTTTAGCGCGAGTTCGAGTGGCTTGATTGGCCCAGAGATCGTAATGATGTCGGGCGCAACCACCACCTTGGCAATGAACCGGCGAGCATAGCCCTGACGCACGATGTGGTCGTCCGAGCACAGCTTGGCCAGGATCACGTCGCCCAAGCGAGCAACCGCCTCAGGCGTGACGCGCCGGCACTAGACATACGACCGTCTCGACGTGGCCGACCGCCCATTCCTCGTAGGAACGGCGCAGCCAGTCCAGAGTGCCGGAATAGGGCGGATTGACGAATGCCAATCGTCCCGACCACGGGTCGGTCAAGCCGTCATCGCCCTGCTCAAGAAAGAAGCGGTGGGTGGCAATGACCGGGCTCGCGATATGAGCGCAGGGATCGATGCTCACGGGGCCAAACACCCGGTAGATCACCGCGATGAAATCGGGCGGCGTGAAGCGGCTGTCGCGCTCGGCCTTCTTTTCCGCGCCCCAGTACGCGCGTTCCGGCGCCCGCCGCTTCACCTTCGGCGCGATGACGGACAACAGGCGCAGCAGGTTCTCTATGGACCCGCCGCCGCTTTCCAGCGCCATGATCTCGTCCGAAGATAGCGAAGCCTTGGCGGCGGCGATGTCGAGCGCCATGCCCATCTTCATGCGGCGGTTGCGCAGTTGCTCGGCAAAGCTGGCGGCCGGAGCAAGGACGGTCGACTGGAAAGGCAACGCCTTCATCACCGCCACCAGCGTGGCCACCGGTCCTTTACCGGCTTCCAGCTTCCTGATAGCGGCAGGGGTGACGCCGGCCATTCTCGCGAGGTTGGGCACCGAACGATGTTCCGCCTCGCGCGCCTTTGCCAGTTCCTCGATGAAATTGCTGCGCGGCGAACGCCCGCGCTGCGGTTGACGGGAAATGCTGGGCGCGATCGATGGCGCAGCGGCGGTCGTATTGCGAGCGGCATAGTCGCCCATGGCGGTCTCCTTTGGACAGCAGAGTTCAAGGAGACCGCGGCACCCGACAGCCCGGTCAGAGCCCATTTCCTGGCTCTTACGTGCCTTCCCTAAACAGGGACGGCGGATCAATCGCGTCGAAAGCGACTGAACACAGACGCGTCGGGTCTGCGTTGTTTTCACCGACTCAGCCCTTCACCAGCAGGTGATCGACAGCGTCTCGGCTTAGCGAGTTACTGCACGCAGGCAGGACGTAGGTCAAGAGTTAGTCGAGACATTCCGGTACGTTGCGCCAGTTCGGGACACCGTTTCGCTACTTGCCGAGAATGCAATTCCCTCGACGGCCTGCTTATGGCTCAGATTGGGCCCAAGACCGATATGGCAGCAAATGGGCCGAAGCACGAACCCGCTGCGCGGGAGTGGCGCTGGCGGTGAGGTAGCGGCAGGAACGCGGATGTCGCGCCTGGATTGAGCGGTGCCCGTAGCGGGCAGAGCATCTCGGCTCCTTCAAC
>Ga0153956_1001400_pt1 | contig 21226 bp, 19 predicted proteins | sample TSFL040MetaG_FD_104704 | JGI IMG/M metagenome (GOLD analysis project Ga0153956, IMG submission 104704) | Attine ant fungus gardens microbial communities from Florida, USA - TSFL040 MetaG | ecosystem: Host-associated > Fungi > Mycelium > Unclassified | place: USA: Florida, Wekiwa Springs...
CGGGATCTGGCGCTGCGCTCAATGGCCAGCTCCGCGCCAGCCCCCGTCGCTCATCCCGCCCAGATGGGTAAAACCAACCGTCAGAGTCTACGTCACGCTGGATAGAAGTTGGGGGCAACGTCAGTCGCTGAGTGTGATGGAGGTATTCTAATCGCCGCCGACACTCGACAAACAGTTAAAGCCGTCTCATCGAATTCTCTGATTCCGATGGTCAACGCATTCATCGAAGAAGGCTGGATGCAAAAAAATATTCGAGCTTCTCGTCTTCAGCCACAAAATTACGCTGGGTTCATCGTTGATTCGGATATCGTTACGCCTGAAGAAGCCGAGACCGATCCCTTATATGTGAATTGCCTGAGAAAATATGGTGGGGGGACCGGCACAGGCACGATAATTCCAGCACCAACAGGCGACGTCATTATCTTTAACATCGAGCGATCATACAAAAAGGGCTATCTTGATCGACGCGTACTACCGGCCCTCGATGCTCTTCGCCCTCACCTCGCCCGTTCGGCGTTATTATCGATTCGGCTTGGCTTGGAACGCGCTCGGACGGTAACAGACACCCTTAGTAAACTTGATTTGCCTGGCGCCGTGTTAAACGCATCGGGACGCGTGCTGTCTGCCAACAAACTCCTTGAAGACCTCGATGATCAGTTTCTTCCGTCCGCAAACGGTAGAATGATGATCTCTTATCGTCCTGCAAATCTAATTTTTGAGACGGCGCTACAATGCTCAGCGCGTAAACCATCGGCGGCCCAACCACTTTCGATTCCTATACCCTCCAACGAGAGAAACGCTCCGTGCGTTGTACATCTCGTTCCGATCTGTGGCCAAGCATCCGATGTCTTTACCGGAGCTACTCACCTATTCATCGTTACACCGGTAAGTACGCCGCAAGCCCCTAGCGCTAATATTCTGCATGGTCTTTTTGATTTAAGCCCCGCCGAAGCAAGGGTGGCTCAGCGAATTGTCGAAGGTCATAGCGTTGATGAAATAGCCCGAGACAACGCTCTTTCCCGTGAAACCATACGGAATCAGATCAAATCTATTTTCGCAAAGACGGGTACGAGCCGCCAAGCCGAGCTGGTTGGCCTTCTGATAGGGGCTCAACTGCGGCCTCATCGTTCATAATTTCAAATTCTGAAATGCACGAAACGACACACTGACGCCGGGCGAAAGAAGGCCAAGGCTCGCCGAATTGACCAAGATGGCGCCCGCCCGGAGTGACACCTGGATTCGATCTGCCGCACGGTCTGAAGATTGATACCATCGGCAACTGAATTCGTGGTCGTCGGCGAACAGAAGCCGCAAGCCTTTATGGATACCGATTGCAGCCGAAGCGCGCGTGAGCTGATCCTGCGACAGCGGCTGATCCCAGGCGCCGCGCTTGATCCGGTCCCACGTGCTTTCGGAGACGCCGAGAAGCATGGCGGCCTCGGCATTGGTCAGCTTCCAATGCTCAACGATATTTCGGAAGGCTTTGACGGCGATCGGAGACAGCCGCTCGCGATTCGCGATCCGGCGTTTTGGCGAATGTCTGGACATCGATCGGCGTTGCAGCGCTTTGCGCCCCGAACACTGCGGCTTCACGCATGGCCCTTCCCTCCGTATCACAGACACGCAGGTGTCAAATGGTGCGAGGTCAAGCACCAAATGACGGTCGCGTTGCCGAAGTGACGTTGGGAACCTTGCCGACGGCGGTGAAGCGGCTGCTCCTCCGCCGTCGTGATGGCGATAAAATCCGTCAGGCTTCCAACTGCTTTCCGATCGGAAGCGCGCGAATGCGCTTTCCGGTCGCGGCGAAGATGGCGTTCATCAGCGCCGGCGCGAACGGCGGTACGCCTGGTTCGCCCACGCCGCTCGGCGGCGCGTCGCTGTCCGGCGGCACGATGTGGACGTTGGTGACGAGCGGCGATTCATCCATCCGGATGACCGGGAAGGTGTCGAAGTTGCCCTGCTCCACCTTGCCGTTCTTGAACGTGATCTCACCGTATTTGGCGAGGCTCAGTCCCATGATCGCCGCGCCTTCGATCTGCGACTGGATACGCTCCGGATTGACGTAGGTGCCGCAATCGATCGCGGTGTCCACCTGATGCACCGTCAGCTTGCCTTTGTCATCGACGGAGACCTCGACGATGGTGGCGATATAGCTGACGAAGCTGCGATGCGCGGCGATGCCGAGGCCGTGGCCCTTCGGAACGCTGCGGCCCCATTTGCCCTTGTCGGCCACCACCTCGACGACGCGGCGCAGGCGTGCGGTGTCGATCGGGTAGCTCTCATACGGCTCGCCGTAATTCCACGGCTCCTTCACCGAATCCAGTTTCACGATGCGCGGCGATCCGATCAGGTCGAGCAGCATCGTCTTCTGGTCGCGATTGGTCGCCGCCGCCAGTTCGCCGACCATGGACTGCACCGCGAACGCCTTCGGGATATTGGAAACCGAGCGGAACCAGCCGATGCGCGTCTGCGCTTTCGCCTCCGGATTCTCGCACTGGAGGTTGGCGATCTCGAACGGCACGTCGATCAGGCCCATGCCAAGTTCCAGTGACAGCTGGTGCACGGTGTTGGCCGCAAAGGTCGAACCGATGCTCGGCGCCGCGCTGCGGTGCCGCCATGCGACGACCTTGCCGGATTTGTCGAGGCCGGCTTCGATCCGCTCCACCGAGACGGTGTGCAGGAAGTCGTGGTGCAAGTCGTCCTCGCGGGTCCATTGCACCTTGACCGGCGCGCCGATGGCCTTGGACAGCAGCGCCGCCTCGATGGCGAAATCGCATTTCGACTTGCGCCCGAAGCCGCCGCCGAGCAGGGTGACGTTGACGGTGACGTTGTCCTCGGGAATGCCGAGGCTCTTGGCGACATCCTCGCGCGTGCCGCCCGGGCTTTGCACCGGCGCCCAGATCTCCACCTTGTCGCCTTTGACGTCGGCCACCGCCACCGGCGGCTCCATGCTGACATGCGCGAGATGCGGCAGGTAATACTCGCCGACGATCACCTTGTCGGCCGTCTTGAGCGCCGCATCGACGTCGCCTTCCTTGCGGACGACGAGGCCCGGCTTGCGCACCGCTTCCTCCAGCTCCTTGCGGTACGCAACGGAGTCGTAGCTCGCGTTGGCGCCGTCGTCCCATGTGATCTTGAGCGCATCGCGGCCCTTGATCGCCGCGCCGGTGTTGCGGGCGATCACCGCCACGCCGCCGAGCGGCTGGAACTTGGACGGCCACGGCCAGCCCTTCACTTCCATGACCTTTTCGACGCCCGGCACCTTCAGCGCATCCGCGGCATCGAACGAGGCCACCTTGCCGCCGGTGACGGGCGGACGCGCGATGACGGCGTATTTCATGCCGGGCAAGCGCGTATCGATGCCGTAATGCGCGGTGCCGACGGTGATGTCGCGCAGGTCGACGATGCTGACCTCGCCCTTGCCGAGATAGCGAAAATCCTTGGCGTCCTTCAGCTTCAGGCCATCGACATCAGGCACCGGTTGCTTCGCCGCGTCGGCTGCGAGATCGCCGAACCCGATGCGGCGGCCGCTCGCTGCGTGGACCACTTCATGGTTCTGCGCCCTCACCTCGCTGGCCGGAACGCCCCACCGCTTGGCGGCGGCTTCCTCCAGCATCACCCGCGCCGCCGCGCCGATCCGGCGCATCGGGATCAGGTAGTGCCGCGTGCTGCGCGAGCCGTCGGTATCCTGATTGCCGAATTTGGTCTCGTCGCCATGCGCCTGCCGCACTTTGACCCGCGACCAGTCGGCTTCCATGTCCTCGGCAACAATCAGCGGCAGGCTGGTGCGGACACCGGTGCCCATCTCGGAGCGGTGCGCGAGGATGGTGACGATGCCATCCGGCGCGATGGCGACGAACACACGCGGATCGACCACCACGCCGTGCGGCATCTTGCCGGCACCGGTCTGATAGGCTGCGAATGCCTGCCGCGACGTCAGCGGTGCGGCGAGCACCAGGCCGCCGGTGACGCCCAATCCTTTCAGGATGCTGCGCCGGGAAATCTTCTCGATCTTTCCGACGCTGGCCTGCTTCTCAACCCCGCGAAGCGCTTTGGGATTCGTGACGATGTTCATGATCACACCCCCGTCGATGCGAGATGAACCGCATTCTCGATCCGCTGATAGCAGCCGCAGCGGCAGATATTGCCCGCCATGGCTTCGCGGATCTGGTCATGACTGGGTTTCGGGGTTTCTTCCAGCAGCGCCGCCGCCTGCATGATCTGGCCCGCCTGGCAGTAGCCGCATTGCGGAACATTGACCTGACGCCAGGCTTTCTGAACCGGATGGTCTCCGGTGGGATGCAAGCCCTCGATGGTGATGACCTCGCGATCGGCCACGTCGGCGATCCCGGTGATGCAGGCGCGCACGGCCTGCTTGTCGATCATCACGGTGCAGGCGCCGCACAGGGCCTGCCCGCAGCCGAACTTGGTTCCCGTCAGGCCGATCTCATCCCGCAGGAACCACAAAAGCGGCAGTTCCGGGTCGCCCTCCCAGGTGTGATCCTGGCCGTTGACCTTCAATTTGATCATGATCGTTCCTCGCTCTGCATAAGCTGTTGCTGCACGTCAGACGCGAGCGCGAACATATTTCGCAACTGCTCGCGTCATCCACGACAACCGTTTCGACGCACGATGGGTGACAAGATACGGCGTGACGGTACGGCGGCAAGAGCTATTGTAGGGAATGGCGTGAGGAATGGCCGCTTTAGCGGCCACATATTCGTGACCCGCATCGTCCGCCCTGCGGTTGCGCGCTTAATTCATCGTGATATTCGCCTTTTCGATCACGCCCTTCCAGCGCTGCGTTTCGTTGGCGATGTAGCCTCCGAATTCGGGCGAATCCACAGCGACGGCCACCACTCCGAGTTCGGACATTTTCTTCCTGGTTTCCGGTTGCTCCATGAACGCGCGGATTTCAGCCGAGAGTCGTTCGGTGACGGCCTTCGGGGTGCCGGTCGGCGCGATGTATCCGTGCCAGGCGACGGCTTCGAAGCCCGGCAGGAATTCCGACACGGCCGGCAGGTTCGGATCGAAATCGGCGCGCTTCGGCGAGGCGGTGGCCAGCATGGCGAGCTTACCCGCGGCGGCGTGCGGCAGCAGCAGCGGCACATTGTCGAAGGCGAGATCGATCTGCCCACTCAGGAGATCCGTGACCATCTGGCTCGACCCCTTGTAGGGCACATGAACCATCTTGGTGCCGGTCATCTGTTGGAACAGTTCGCCGGCGAGATGCTGCGTGGTGCCGACGCCCGCCGAGCCGAATGTCACCTTGCCGGGGTTGGCCTTGATATAGGCGATCAGGTCCGGCACCGTGCGCGCTGCGATCTTGGCCGGATTCACCACAAGGACATTCGGCACCATGCTGATCTGGGCGATCGGCACCAGATCCTTTTCGGGATTGTAGGACAGTTTTGTGCCATAGAGCGTCGGATTGATCGATAGCGCGGAGGTGCTGGCGAGGCCGATGGTGTAGCCGTCGGGCGCGGCGCGCGCGACACGGGTGACGCCGATGATGCTGCCGGCACCGCCGACATTCTCGATCACGCCGGTCGCCCCCAGCTTCTTTTGCAGATGATCGGATACCATGCGGGCGAAAATGTCGGCGGTGCCGCCGGCCGCGAACGGCACGATCGTGGTGATCGGCTTGCTCGGATATTTATCATCCGCGTGCGCTTGTCCAACGACGCCGAAGGCGACGCAGGCGGCGAGCAGAATCGATGTCATCTTCATGGGTGTTCCCTTCCTCGATTTGATCTTTTGATGGGCGGTCAGACTTACGGCACCGAAAGCAGCTTTCCGGGATTCATGATCCCGTCGGGGTCGAGCATCTGCTTGACGCTGCGCAGCAGTCGCATTTCAGTCGGTTTGGTGACGCGCGCGAGCCGCTCGCGGTTGGCGATCCCGATACCGTGCTCGGCGCTGATGCTGCCGCCGAGCGCGGCGGTTTCCTCATCGACGATGGTATTGATGGCTTGGATCGCGTCCTGCAGCCGGTCCTTCTGATCCTGCGTATGACCGGGAATGATCGCCAGGATATGGATGTTGCCGTCGCCGATATGGCCATGCATCACGACGCGCGCATCGGGCCTGTATCGGGCGATGCGTTTCTCCACCCGCTTCACGAATGTCGCCTGCTGCGACAGCGGTACGGCGCTGTCGTGGGAGATCACGTAGCCGGCCTTCTTGCTGCCTTCCGAGACGCTGTGGCGGATCTTCCAGAATGCGGCGGCCTGCGCCTCGCTGGATGCCACCAGTGCATCGGCGACCAGTTCGCGCTCATAGGCCGTGCCGAGCATGGCTTCCATAGCCGCGTTGAGGTCGACGGAGACGAGCGTATCGACAAGCTCGATCAGCACATACCACGGCGTATCCAGTGCAAACGGAATGTTCACCAGCGGCAGGTTTTCGGCGATCACCTCGATCTGGCCGCGCGACATCACCTCGAAGGCGCCAAGCCGATCGCCGAGATCAGTGCGGGCCTGCGCGAGCAGATCGAGCACAGCATCGATGCTGTTCAGCTTGACGAAGGCCACCGCCCGCGCCCGCGGCTTCGGAAACAGCTTGAGCACCGCGCCGGTGATAATGCCGAGCGTGCCTTCGGCGCCGATGAAAAGCTGCTTGGTGTCGAAGCCGGTTGAATCCTTGCGCAGCGCCGTCATGCCGTCGAGAATGTCGCCATCGGGCAGCACGACTTCGAGGCCGAGGGTCAGTTCGCGTGTCGTGCCGTAACGAAGGACGGCCGTGCCGCCGGCATTGGTGGAGAGATTGCCGCCGATCCGGCATGACCCCTCGGCTCCGAGGCTGAGCGGAAACAGACGGTCGATATCCTCGGCAGCCTTCTGGATGTCGGCAAGGATGCACCCGGCGTCGACCGCGATGCTGTCGCCGAGAGGGCTGATGCTGCGGATGCTGTTCAGGCGATCGAGGCGCAGCACGATCATGTCGCGGTCGCCGAGCGGAGTGGCCGCTCCGCACATGCCCGTGTTGCCGCCCTGCGGCACGATGGCGATGCCGGCGACCGCGCAAGCCTTGACCACGGCAGAGACTTCCTGTGTCGAACCGGGCTTCACCACGGCCAGCGCCTTGCCGCGATAGCGGCCGCGCCAGTCGACCACATAGGGCCCCAGATCGCCGCCGGGGCCAATGACGTGGCGGTCGCCGGCGATGCCGGCGAGGGTCGCAAGAAATGCAGTGTGGTCGGTCAATTCGCCCTCCCCGCCTACCTGAACGAGAGGTCGAGCAACCGGCCTTCGAACAGGCGATCGCGCGAGCTTTCGAGATGGTGGCGCATGGCCGTGCGTGCGCCGTCGGCGTCGCGGTTACGGATCGCTTCGAAAATGCTGCTGTGTTCCTCGAACACCTGTTCGAGCCCCGGCTGCGGCCCCATCAGCGACTGGCCGTGCAGCTTCATGCCGACGGCGACATGATCCTTCAGCGCATTCAGCGAGGTCGCGAAATAGTGGTTGTTGGTCGCCTCGGAAATGGCGAGATGGAAAGCGTAGTCGGCATCCTCGCGATGCTTGCGGTTCTTGGTCGCCTCGCGCAGCAGGCCGAGCGCCGCCGCCATCCGGTCGAGATTGTCGTCACTGCGCCGCAGCGCTGCGAAATGGGCGGCATCGCTTTCCATGCTGATGCGGAATTCGAAGCAGCGCTGGATATCCGCGATGGTTTCCACGCGCGCGAAGCCGAGCGGCTTCCGCTGCGCATGCGCCTGCACGAAACTGCCGGAGCCCTGGCGCGATACGATCAACCCATCCTCGCGCAGGCGGCCGAGCGCTTCCCGCAGCACCGGGCGCGAGACATCGAAGATGCCGGCGAGTTCATGTTCGCCGGGCAGCTTCTGGTCGGGCGCGTAATCGCCGCTGGCGATGCGCTCCGCGAGTTCTCCATAGACTTTGTCGACGAGCGACGTGCCGGCGCTGCGCGCGCGCGGTGCGTCGGGTGGTTCGGTGGGATCGATCGGCTGTCGCATGAAACGTCTCCGCGCCAAGTCGCGGCGAACATGCGAGGGGGCGCCCATATTGTCAACATGTCAGGATCACAAGTTGACATTGATCGTTGGATCATATGACTGATTTTACGAAGATAAATTGTTCGATCTAGCGATGCATTGTGCTGCGTCGCACAAAAAATATAGAAACTTGTCAGGTTGGCAAATTCATGATGGAAGGCTGGTTCAATCGGAAAGGATCAAGCGTGACCAACGGACTGAACGGCAAAGCCATCGTGATCATCGGCGCGAGTTCCGGCATCGGCGCTGCCGTGGCGAAACAATTCGGCGCCCTCGGCGCGAACCTGATCGTGCATTACAACGGCAATCCGGACGGCGCGCAGGAGGTCGTGGCGGGTATCCACGCGGCCGGAGGCAAGGCCGAACTGATCCGCGGCGACGTCTCCGAGCGCGCGGAAGCTGCGCGCGTGATCGACGAAGCCCACGCCAAGCTCGGCCGCATCGATGTTCTCATCAACAATGCCGGCGCCATGTTCGGCCGCACCGCGATCGCCGATGCCACCGACGAGCAGTACGACGACGTGCTCGATCTCAATATCGGATCGGTGTTCTTCGCCTGCCGCAGGGTTGCGAAGATCATGGAGGCGCAGCGCGCAGGGTCGATCATCAACACGACCTCGGTCGCCGCCCGCAACGGCGGCAGCGGCGGCGCCGGCCTCTACGGTTCAGCGAAGGGATTCGTCTCGACCATCACCCGCGTGCTGGCGAAGGAACTGGCTCCGTTCGGCGTGCGCGCCAATGCGGTAGCGCCGGGCGTGATCATGACGCCGTTCCATCAGCGCTATTCGACCGCCGAGCAGCTTGAAGGCGCCCGTCAGGGCATCCCGCTCGGCCGCATCGGCACCCCCGAGGATTGCGTCGGAGCCTATCGCTTCCTCGCCGACGACACCATGAGCGGCTACATCACCGGCCAGGTGATCGAAGTGAACGGCGGCCAGATCATGCCGTGATCTTTCTTACCTCTCCCACCGGGGAGAGGTAAGAAAACAAGGCTCCTGCAACACGCACCTGAAAGAACCCCGACGATGACAGCTCCCTTCCCTTCCGGCGTCTACTGCGCCGCCACCACCCCTTTCAATGCCGATCTCTCGGTGGACCACGGCCTGTTCACCGCGCATTGCCGGCGGCTGCTGGATGACGGCTGCACCGGCATTGCCATGCTCGGCACCACCGGCGAAGCCAATTCGCTGTCGTCGCGCGAGCGCATGACGCTGCTGGAAGCCGTCGTGACGTCCGGCGTCGCGCCGGCGAACCTGCTGCCCGGCACCGGCGTCGCCTCCATCATGGAGACGGTCGAACTCACCAGGCACGCCGTCGCGAACGGCGTTAAAGCTGTCGTGATGTTGCCGCCGTTCTACTACAAGGACGTGTCGGACGACGGCATCATCGATGCCTATACAGCGGTGATCGAGCGCGTGAACGATCCGCGCCTGCGCGTGGTGCTCTATCACATCCCGCAGATGTCAGCGGTACCGATCTCGCTGGATGTCATCGACCGCCTGCGCAAGCGCTTCCCGGAGATCGTTGTCGGCATCAAGGATTCCTCGGGCGACTTCGCCAATATGAGCGCCATCGTCGAGCGCTTTCCCGGCTTCTCGGTGCTGGTCGGCGCCGATCCCTTGATGATCAAGCTGCTGCCGATGGGCGGCGCCGGCTGCATCACCGCAACGTCGAATCTCGTCAGCGGCGCTCTCGCCGCCGTGTTCAACGGCTACAACGATCCCGCCAAGGCGGCCGAGGTGGCCGCGGCGCAGGAACGCATCGTCGCGGCGCGTACCGCGGTGTCGAGCTACGCGCAACTGCCGTCGCTGAAGGTGCTGCTGGCGAAGCGTTACGGCAATGACGGCTGGCTGCGCGTGCGTCCGCCGCTGACCGGACTCGGTGCGACCGAGGCGGAGGCCGTGCGGGCGTCGTTCGCGGGTTAAACGGCCTGCGCCTTGAACTCCCGCCAGCCCTTGGCGCGGAGTTCGCAGGCCGGGCATTGGCCGCAGCCATACCCCCAATCGTGCAGCGCGCCGCGCTCGCCGAGATAGCAGGTGTGGGAGTGCTCGCGGATCAGGTCCGTGAGCGCTTGTCCGCCCAATTCATTTGCCAATCCCCAGGTCGCGGCCTTGTCGAGCCACATCAGCGGGGTGTGCAGCGTGAAGTCTTTCGCCATGCCGAGATTGAGCGCGGCTTGCAGCGCCTTGATGGTATCGTCGCGGCAATCGGGGTAACCCGAATAGTCAGTCTCGCACATGCCGCCGACGATGTGGGTGATGCCGCGGCGGTAGGCCAGCGCGGCGGCGAAGGTCAGGAACACCAGGTTGCGGCCGGGCACGAATGTGTTCGGCAATCCGTCGGTCCCCATCTCGATGGCGACATCGCGGGTCAGCGCCGTTTCGGAGATGGCGGAGAGCGTCGGAATATCGAGCGTGTGGCTGTCGCCGATCTTGCCTGCCCAGGCCGGGTGGATCGCCGTCATGCCGTCGATCAATCCGGCGCGGCTGTCGAGTTCGACGGCATGACGCTGGCCGTAGCTGAATCCGATCGTCTCGACGCGCGCGAACCGCGCCAGCGCCCAGGCAAGGCAGGTGGCGGAATCCTGGCCGCCGGAGAACAGGACAAGGGCTGTGGCGGTGTACGTATCGGTCATGGGGTTGCAATATCACCCCAGGCGCGACGGCGAAAGTTGCGCCGTGTCGTAGGGCGGGTTAGGCGACTTGTCCGCCATAGCTCGATAGAGCGACGGCGGAAGCCATGACCCGCCGACTGAGTTCATAACTGAAACTCCGCGGCGGATTACGCTACGCTAATCCGCCCTACGGCTCGGAGATCTTATGACCCCCTCCCGCGATATCGCCCGCCTGCTCGACATCATGGCCGCGCTTCGTACGCCGGTGACCGGCTGTCCCTGGGATCTGGAACAGGACTTTTCGACCATCGCGCCGTACACGATCGAGGAAGCCTTTGAGGTGGTCGATGCGATCGCGCGGAGCGATCTCGACGATCTCTGCGAGGAGCTTGGCGATCTCCTGCTCCAGGTCGTGTTTCACGCCCAGATGGCGTCGGAGCAAAAAGCGTTCGATTTCGGCGACGTGGTGATGGCGATCACCCGCAAGATGATCCGCCGGCATCCGCATGTGTTCGCCGACAAGAACGGCAATCTGACGCCGGCGCATGTGAAAGGCGTCTGGGATCGCATCAAGGCCGAGGAAAAGGCCGAGCGCGCGGCGCGGCGCGGCGCGGAGGTCGAACCGCCCTCCTCGCTGCTGGGAAGCGTGAAAGCGAGCCAGCCGGCGCTGGCGCACGCGCTCGCGCTGCAAGCGAAAGCGTCCACAGTCGGCTTCGACTGGAACGATCCGCGCGCTGTGCTGGCGAAGATCCGCGAGGAAGCGGACGAGATCGAAGCGGCGCTGGAGCGCGGCGATCAGGCGCACATCGCGGAAGAAACCGGCGACCTGATGTTCGCGCTGGTCAATCTCGCGCGGCATGTGAAAGCCGATCCGGAAATGGCGCTGCGCGGGACCAATGTGAAATTCGAGAAGCGGTTCGCGTATATCGAAAATGCGCTGAAAGCGAAGGGACGGACACTGGAGGACGCATCGCTGGACGAGATGGATGCGCTGTGGAACGAGGCGAAGGGGAAACTGTAGCTCAGCCTGTGCTGCGAACGCTGTAGCACCTCCCGGAGGGAGAGGTCGAGCGGCGAAGCGTAGCGCAGCCGATCGGGTGAGGGGTTAGGGACGGTTGTTTCGGAGCGCAGCCCCCTCACCCGCCGCGAAGACGCGGCGACCTCTCCCCGGTGGGGAGAGGTGTTGAGAGGGCGGAGTTAATTACCACCCCCCCGCTGCACCGCTTTGAACCGCTCGATCACCACGTCCCGCTTGGTTTCATCCACACGCACGGTCATGTCGAAATGGCCGTCGTGCAGTTCTTTCGTCAGGATCTCGGCGTTACGGTGCAGCCAGCTTATGCCGGCGCCGTCGGCGGCGTCGATGGAGAGGTCGAGCGTGACGCGTGCCGCAGCCAAGCGGTTCTCGATCGCGGAGAGGAGTTCGCTGACGCCCTCGCCTGTCACGGCCGAGACCATGAACACCGGGCTATCCGCCGGCCGCCGCGCGGCGATGTTGGCGAGGTTGTCGCGTTCCTCCAGCGGGAAGCGATCGATCTTGTTCCAGACTTCGAGAATGCGCGCACCGGCATCGATGTCGATGCCGAGCTGGCGCAGCACGTTGTCGACGTCGCTCTGCTGCGCTTCGGCGTCCTCGTGCGAGATGTCGCGCACATGCAGGATGATGTCGGCTTCCAGCACTTCTTCCAGCGTGGCGCGGAAGGCGACGACGAGTTGCGTCGGCAGGTTGGAGATGAAACCGACAGTATCCGACAGCATCGCCTTGCCGCCATGCGGCAGCGTCAGCGCACGCAGGGTCGGGTCGAGCGTGGCGAACAGCATGTCCTCGGCCTGCACGTCGGCGCGGGTGAGGCGGTTGAACAGCGTGGACTTGCCGGCATTGGTGTAGCCGACCAGCGCGACCACGCGATACGGCACCCGCTGGCGGCCGGCGCGGTGCAGCCGGCGTGTCGCCTGAACTTTCTTCAGGTCGTTTTCCAGCCGGGTGATGCGCTCGCCGATCATGCGGCGGTCCGCCTCGATCTGCGTTTCGCCGGGGCCGCCCATGAAGCCGAAGCCGCCGCGCTGGCGCTCAAGGTGCGTCCATGATCGGACGAGACGGCTGCGCTGATAATTGAGGTGCGCAAGCTCGACCTGCAATGTGCCTTCCCTGGTCTTGGCCCGGCGGCCGAAGATTTCAAGGATCAGGCCGGTGCGGTCGAGCACCTTGGCCTTCCACTCCTTTTCGAGGTTGCGCTGCTGGATCGGCGACAGCGCGCAATCCATCACCACGATGCCGATTTCGTTGGCGGCGATGACTCCGGCGATTTCCTCGACCTTGCCTTTGCCGAGATAGGTGGCGGGGCGGATCTGGCCGAGCGGAGCCGCAACCGCTTCGATCACGTCGAGGTCGATGGCGCGTGCAAGACCGACCGCTTCTTCAAGGCGGGCGTCGGTGTCGCGAAGATGGGCAGTGGCTTGCGCGTCGGCATCGCCGCGGCGCTCGCGCAGATACGGACCGACCACGAGAACGCGGCCGGTCGATTCGCTGCTCGCCGACGGTCGGTCGGCATTGCCTTCGAAGCTACGAAATTCCAATCAGGCGTCTCTCAGGCATTCGCTCAAGGCTGGGTCTCGCCGCCTTCGAACAACTGGATCGGCGCCCCCGGCATGATGGTCGAGATCGCGTGCTTATACACCAGCTGCGAGTGACCGTCGCGCCGAAGCAGAAGGCAGAAATTATCGAACCAGGTGACGATGCCCTGCAGTTTGACACCGTTCACGAGGAAGATCGTCAGTGGGGTCTTGGTCTTGCGGACGTGGTTGAGGAAGGTGTCTTGAAGGTTTTGTGCGCGGTCTGCCGCCATTTTTATAATCCCGCAGTTTGTTTTGTTGCTTTTCTTGAGCCGGGTCCGCTCTCTGCGGAGCCTCACCCGGGTGTCGCGTTGCCCAAAGATCCCCCTCGGGGCGCGTGACGGTGCGATTAGACGGCAGCTCGCGTATGAAGGCAAGCCGCCCGGCGGAAAACCCGCCTGGAAACGCTACGCAATATCCGAAAATTTATGAAATTCCTGCCTGAGCCGCAAGGCGACGGGGCCGGGCTTACCGTCGCCGACCGGCCTGCCGTCGATGCTGATCACCGGCATGACGATCTGGCTGGCGGACGACACGAAGGCTTCGGCCGCCTGCGCGGCCTCCTCCGGCGTGAAGTTCCGCTCCTCCAGCCTGAGCTGCAGGGCGGCTAGAACGTCGATCAGCACCGCGCGGGTGATGCCCGACAGGATGCCGCGCTCGGCGCTCCGGGTGACGACCCTGCCGTCCCGGGTGACGATCCAGGCGTTGCAGGACGCGCCTTCGGTGACGAAACCGTTCACATCCACGTACCAGGCTTCATGGGCGCCCTTGTCGCGGGCCTCCTGCCGCGCCAGCACGTTCGGCAGCAGGCCGACAGTCTTGATATCGACGCGGGGCCAGCGATTCTCGGCGGTGGTGATCACCTTCACCCCGCGCTCGGCGGTGGCCTGGTTCCTGGCGAAGTTGAGCGATTTGGCGGTGATCACCACGCTCGGTCTGACCTCCGGCGACGGGAAACCGTGATCGCGATGGGCGACGCCGCGGGTCACTTGCAGATAGACGATGCCGTAATTGATGCGGTTGCGGCGGACGACTTCCTGCATCACCACGCGCAGCGACGACAGCCGCATCGGCTGCGCGATGCGCAGCTCGCGGAGCGAGCGTTCGAGCCGCGCCATGTGACGCGGGAAATCGACCATCCTGCCGCCGACGACTTCGCACACCTCATAGACGCCGTCGGAAAACTGATAGCCGCGATCTTCGACGTTCACCGCGGCGTCACGCAGGTTTTCATAGAGGCCGTTGACATAGGCGATGCGCGACATGATGCGGTTCCGGTGAAGTTAAGCGGCTTTTGTAGCAAGTAATTTGAAGGTGTCGAATTCACTCCGTCACCCCACCCCCAGCGCCTTCAGCTTGCGGTGCAAGGCGGAGCGCTCCATGCCGACGAATTCCGCCGTGCGCGAGATATTGCCGGAGAAGCGGCTGATCTGCGCAATCAGGTAATCGCGCTCGAACACCTCGCGGGCCTCGCGCAGCGGCAGGCCCATGATGTGCTCGCCATTGTTGCTGGTGGGCATCGACGGCACCATGGAGCCGACATCCTGCGGCAGCATGTCGGCGGTGATGGTCACCTCCGGCCCGCCGCCGGCGAGGATCATGACGCGCTCCACATTGTTGCGCAGCTGGCGGACATTGCCGGGCCAGACGTGGGACTGCAGCACCGCCATCGCATCCTGGCCGATCTGCCGTTTCGGCAGGCCGGTCGCGGCCGAAATCTGCTCCATGAAATACTCGATCAGTTCCGGAATATCCTCGCGGTGTTCGGACAGCGGCGGCACGCGGATCGGTACCACCGAAAGGCGGTGATAAAGATCCTCTCGGAACGTGCCGGCCGCAATTTCTTCCTCAAGATTCCGCGCGGTGGAGGAAACGATACGGACATCGACGCTGACCTTGGTAGTGCCCCCTGCCCGCATGAAAGTCTGATCGACCAGCACGCGCAGAATCTTGTTCTGGGTTTCCCGCGGCAGGTCACCGATCTCATCGATGAACAGCGTGCCGCCATGCGCTTCCTCGAGTGCGCCGGTCTTGCGCTGCTGCTCGCCGTTGGTCTGCTCGTTGCCGAACAGTTCGATCTCCATGCGTTCCGGCGTGATCGCCGCCGCATTGATGACGACGAACGGGCCATGGGCACGTGCGGAGGCCGCATGCAGCGTGCGTGCGGCAAGCTCCTTGCCGGCGCCGGACGGGCCGACGATGAGGATGCGGCTGTTCGCCTTGGCGGCCCGATCGATGGTCTGGCGCAGCTGGTTCATCGTCGCCGAGCGCCCGGTCATCTTGTTGGCGATGGGCGCCATCTGCTTGAGTTCGCGCACTTCGCGCTTCAGGCGCGAGGTTTCCAGCGCGCGCGTGGCGACGAGGATCAGCCGGTCCGCCTTGAACGGCTTTTCGATGAAATCGTACGCGCCGCGCTTGATGGCGGCGACGGCCGTCTCGATATTGCCGTGGCCCGAGATCATCACCACCGGAAGATCGGGATTGTCCTTCTTGACCTGCTCCAGCAACTGCAGGCCGTCGAGCTTGCTGCCTTGCAGCCAGATATCGAGAAACACGAGATTGGGGCGTCGGTTGGCGATTTCAGTGAGCGCGCCGTCGCTGTCGCGTGCGGTGCGGGTCGTGAACCCCTCGTCTTCCAGAATACCCGCAACGAGATCGCGAATGTCGGATTCGTCATCGACGATCAGAATGTCATTTGCCATGGGTCAGACTGTCCTGGTCTCGTTTTTTACGTTCAGCCGCCGGAGACGGCTTCGGTCTTCGATTCTTTGGCCGGCGTCGCCTTCGCGTCGCCGTTCTCCGCATCGGGCTTGTGGCCGGTGACGGCGAAGCGCAGCCGCATCCATGCGCCGCGCTGGCCCGGCCGGATGTTCGATGCGTCGCCGAGTTCGATGCCGCCGCCGTGGTCTTCAAGCACCTTGCCGACGATGGCGAGACCGAGGCCGGTCCCCTTCTCGCGAGTCGTCACATAAGGCTCGAGCAGGCGGGACCGATTGACCGTCGGCAGGCCGATGCCGTTATCGACGACATCGATGACGATCATGTCGTTGTCGCGCGCGGCTATGACGTCAATGCGGCCTTTGCCGAGTTCCTCGGGCGGCACGGCCTCGATCGCCTCGGTCGCATTCTTGATGATGTTGGTCAGCGCCTGCGAAATCAGCCGGCGGTCGAACTGCGCCTTCAACGGTTCTTCCTTGATCTCGGCAATAATATCGAGGTCGGGATGGCCGACGCGCATCAGGAAGACCGCCTGCCGCACGGTGTCGGCGACATCCTCGCCCTCGATCACCGGCTTCGGCATGCGGGCGAAGCGGGAGAACTCGTCGACCATGCGGCGGATATCCTCGACCTGCCGAACGATGGTATCGGTGCACTGTTCGAAGATGGTCTTGTCGTCGACGATCACCTTGCCGAACTTCCGCTTGATGCGTTCGGCAGACAGCTGGATCGGCGTCAGCGGATTCTTGATTTCATGCGCGATGCGGCGCGCCACGTCGGCCCAGGCGGAGGTCCGCTGCGCCGAGACGAGTTCGGTGATGTCGTCGAGCGTGATGATGTAGCTGTCGCGCGACTGGCTGGTTTGTTCGGCCGAGATGCGCACCGACAGATTGCGCTCGCGGCCGTCGCGATTGATGGTGATCTGCCCCTGCACCAGGCGCTGCGCGCTCTCGCGGGCATTCTGCATGAGTTCGTCGAGTTCGGGGATGATCTCGTGCAGGGGATGGCCGAGGGTCTCCGTTTCCGAATGGCCGACAAGTTTCTCGGCGGAGCGGTTGAGAATGCCGACGGTGTTGGAGCCGTCGACGCCGATGATGCCGGCGCTGGCCGAGGACAGCACGGCTTCGATGAAGCGGCGGCGGCTGTCGATGACATCGCTGGCGCTGACCAGTTCGTCGCGCTGGCTGCGCAATTCCGATGTCATCTTGTTGAAGGTCTCGCCGAGATGGGCGAGATCACCTTCGGACTGGATCACCGGCACCTGAACATCGAGGTCGCCGGTGGAAACGACATTGGCTGCGCTCATCAGGCGGCGGATCGGTGCGACCAGCCAGTTCGAGAAATTAAGACCGATCAGCACGGCGGACATCAGCACCGTCAGCGCGATGACGGCGAACATCAGGCCGAAGGCGACCTGGATGCCGAGGCGGCGCGATTCCAGTTCGGTATAGTCGGCGACACTGGCCTGGGTTTGCGCCATTTGCGCCACCACGCGCGGATCGAGTTTTCGCGCGACATAGAGATAGAGATTGTCGAAAGCGCGCAGCTTGATGACAGCCGCCACATAGTTACCGTCGGGAATGATGGTGATGGCGGGCTCGTTCTCGCCGACATTGACGAGGAAATTCGCGGGCGGCGGTTCGAATTCCGGCTTCACGTCGGGCTGGTCGGGCTCGACGACATTGCGGTCCTTGTCGATCAGCATGGCGCCCGGCAGGTTGCGGGCAGCGGCATTCGCCAGCATCAGGGACCGGAAAGTGCCCCGATCCTGGAAGAACAGCGGCTGGATACGCGCAAGATCGTCCGCCATGCCGAGGATGTCGCCGCCGATCAGTTGCGCATGTTCATGGACATAGGCCCGCGCGACCGTCATCGAATTGCTGATCATCGCCTTGGTCGGGCCGGAAAACAGGCGATCGAGGCCGCGGTCGAGGGTGATGTTGGCGACGATGGAGACAAGGACCGCGGGCAGCACCGCGATCACCGAGAACAGGCTGACGACCTGCACGTGCAACCGCGCGGCCGCCCTGCCCCGGCGCCGTGCCTGAACCACCTTCCAGATCTCCCGGGCGATGATCAGGAGCAGCAGCAGCACCGTGGCGGCGTTGATGAGCAGGAAGCTGACCACCACCGGATGGGTCGGGGCGAGCGGTGTCAGGCCGTTGAGGACGAGAAAAGTCAGGCAGGCCGACAGCAGCGCCAGGCCGACCGCCACAGGCGCCAGCAGCCGCCGCAAGGACCACCTGCGCGGCTCGAATACCGACGGTTCGAAAACCGGCGGTTTCAAGATTGGGGCCGACGTCTCTGCGTTGGTCATTCCGAAAGTGTTTGCTGAGCAGCTCTGCCTGGGCGCGCGCTGAGGATGTCCGGCAGCGCACTGATGCAATCATACAACAATGTTGCTCAATTGCGACAAATCCGCGGCGGTATCGCCGTAGAATTCACAGGTCGATGATTTCCACCGTTTGAACGATGAACGATGAACGGTAGGGCGGATGGGCGCAGCACATCCGCCGCGGAACGCGCCGCAGACGATGGTGGCGGATGACATTCGTCATCCGCCCTACGGCTGAGGAGCCGCGTGCGCCTCACCATGAGGAGCGGAGAGTTATTCGATGACCAGCCGCATCCCGTCATAGCCCGGCACGACGCCATCCGGCACGGCATGGCGTACCGCCTCGTAATCGAGATCGGCATGCATGTTGGTGATGACGGCACGTTTCGGTTTGAAGCGGTCGATCCATTTCAGTGCGTCGCTCAGGCTGAAATGGCTGGAATGCTGGGCGTAGCGCAGGCCATCGACGATCCAGAGATCGAGCCCCCGCAGCGCCGGCCAGCTTTCCTCGGGAATGTCGTTGAGATCAGGCGAATAGGCCGTATTGTCGATGCGATAGCCGAGCGCCGGGATGTTGCCGTGCTGAACCAGGAACGGCGTCAGCGCCAGCGCGCCGCCCTTCCCCGCGATGGTCCGGCTCTCGCCGGCCTCGATGCTCAGATGTTCGAGGATCGGCGGATAGTCGCTGCCGGGAGGCGACTGGAAACAATAGCCGAAGCGCAGCATGATATCGGTCGCCGTCGCGGCATTCATATAGACGGGAATGCGCTTGCGGCGCTTCAGCACCACGGAGCGCAGGTCGTCCATGCCATGGGTCTGGTCGGCATGCTCATGGGTCAGGAACACCGCATCGATGTCATCGACATCGGCGTCGATCAGCTGTTCGCGCAGGTCCGGCGAGGTGTCGATGACGACGCGCGTCACGCCGTCCGGTCCCACGCGCTCGGCCATGACAGAGCACCGGCGGCGGCGGTTTTTCGGATTGGCGGGATCGCAGGCGCCCCAGCCCAATGCCGGGCGCGGCACACCGGCGGATGAGCCGGAACCGAGAATGGTGAGTGTCAGCGTCATGCAGCCACACCCGCGGCAGGCGCCTTGCTGAACAGGCGGAAGAAGTTGTCCGTCGTCTGCCGCGCCAGTTCCTCGTAAGTCACGCCGCGCGTCTCCGCGAGCACCCGGGCGGTCTCCACCACGTAAGACGGCTCATTGCGCTTGCCGCGCCATTTGCCGGGCGCGAGGTAAGGTGCGTCGGTCTCGACCATGATGCGGTCGGCCGGCAGTTCGGCGGCGAGGTCACGCAGCGCCTGCGACTTCTTGAAAGTGACGATGCCGGTGAACGAGATCGACAGCCCCAGATCGATGGCCTTCATCGCCAGTTCGCGGCCGCCGGTGTAGCAATGCAGCACGGCCTTGAACGCGCCCCTGGCCATCTCGTCTTCGAGAATCGCGCCGCAATGGTCATCCGCCTCGCGGGTATGGATCACCAGCGGCAGGCCGGTCGCGCGCGCGGCGGCGATATGGGCGCGGAAGCCCCTCTCCTGCGCGGCAGTCGAGCCATGGTCGTAGAAATTGTCGAGCCCGGCTTCGCCGAGCGCGACCACCTTCGGATGCCTGGTGAGTTCGATCAGTTCATCCGCCGAAATGCCGTCTTCCTCATCGGCATGATGCGGGTGCGTGCCCACCGAACAATAGACATTGGGAAATCGCTCGGCGATCGCCAGCAGCTCCGGCAAGCGGCGCACCCGGGTCGAGATCGTCAGCATGCGGCCGACGCCGGCCGCTTCCGCGCGGGCGACGATGCCGTCGAGATCATCGGCGAAATCCGGAAAATCGAGATGGCAGTGACTATCGACCAGCATTGCCGCGCTCAGCTCGCAGCCGGTTCGACATAGCGCGGAAACACGCCTGACGGCGCCGGCAACGGCGTGCCCGGCTTGATGCGGGTGGCGATGGCGGCGAAGTCGCGCGCATCCCCGGCGATGCCGAGAATGTCGAGCAGCTTGGCGCAGGACGCCGGCATCACCGGCTGCGCCAGGATGGCGACCTGACGCACCACTTCGGCGGTGGTGTAGAGCACCGTGGCCTGCTTCTTCGGATCGGTCTTGGCCAGCGCCCACGGTGCCTCGCCGGCGAAATAGCGGTTGGCTTCGGCGACCACCGCCCAGATCGCATTCAGCGCCTGATGGATCTGCTGGGTCGCCATGGCGGTGCGCGCCTGCTCCAGCATCGCATCGGCCTGGGCGAGGATCGCCTTGTCGTTGTCGCTGAAATCTCCCGGCTCCGGCAGCGTGCCGCCATATTGCTTGGCGATCATCGACAGCGAGCGCTGGGCGAGATTGCCGAGATCGTTGGCGAGGTCCGCATTGGTGCGGTTGACGATGGCCTCATGGCTGTAGCTGCCATCCTGCCCGAACGAGACTTCGCGCAGCAGGAAATAACGGAGCTGATCGACGCCGTATTGTTCGGCCAGATTGAAGGGATCGACCACGTTGCCGACCGACTTCGACATCTTCTCGCCCCTGTTGAACAGGAAGCCATGGGCATAGACCCGCTTCGGCACGGGAAGGCCGGCGGACATCAGGAAAGCCGGCCAGTACACCGCATGAAAGCGGATGATGTCCTTGCCGATGATGTGCAGATCGGCGGGCCAGAACTTCCAGTCCTTGTCGCCGTCGTCCGGAAAACCGACGCCGGTCATGTAATTGTTGAGCGCATCGACCCACACATACATCACGTGCTTGTCGTCGCCGGGAACCTTGATGCCCCAGTCGAAGGTGGTGCGCGAGATCGACAGATCCTTGAGGCCGGATTTCACGAAGCTCGTGACTTCGTTCCTGCGCGAGTCCGGGCCGATGAAATCGCTGGCCTCGTACAACGCCAGCAGCTTGTTCTCGTAAGCTGACAGCCGGAAGAAATAGCTCGACTCCTCGACCCA
>Ga0153956_1001401_pt1 | contig 21226 bp, 50 predicted proteins | sample TSFL040MetaG_FD_104704 | JGI IMG/M metagenome (GOLD analysis project Ga0153956, IMG submission 104704) | Attine ant fungus gardens microbial communities from Florida, USA - TSFL040 MetaG | ecosystem: Host-associated > Fungi > Mycelium > Unclassified | place: USA: Florida, Wekiwa Springs...
ACCGGCGGTCAGATGGTGATGCGCTCGCGGCATTGCCAGCGCTTCCATCGTCCCGCAGGTCGAGCAGATGTGCGTCGTGTTGTCGAACCGCGACAAGGCATTTAGCTCGGGAACCGGGTTCAGGTCGTCGCGGCACAGCGGGCAGCGTGCCGCGACGGTAGCGGTCGTGGATGTCTCGTTCATCGTTTCTCTCTCTTTCGGTTGTTGGTGGGCCGGTCCCGCATCCCCTCGGGGCCGGCCCACAGATCAAGGGGGTTAGAAGCAGGCGTCGCCGTGGGGGGCGACCACGGTGCGGCGGGTGCCGTCCGCCAGGACGACCTCAACGCTGTTGTCCATCCAGTGCTGCACATCGACGACGGTGCTGGTGCGGGTCTCCCACTGGTCGAAGCACTCGGTGCACGCCTGCTTGCGGTCAAGGTCGCAGCCATGGGTCACGTACGCCTTGCCGTTGGCGTCCTTGAACCAGCCACGCTTGTGATCACCAACAACGCCGGCATGTCCGGGCCAGCTGTGGTCGCGGCTGCGGGTCGCGCGGGAGACAATCACCTTGTACTCGAAGGTGTCGCCGACTGCGGGGATGGTGCTCATTTCGGACTCCGTTCCGTCACGCTTGCGGACTCAATTCCGCTAGCTGATGTACTAATCATAAGTTGAAACATCCTTCCATGCAAGTGATTTCAGAAGATTGATGCAGGTTCATCGACTGGACTCCATCATGCGGACACCTGCTTGGCCTGGGCGACGAGTTCCGCAATCTGCGGATCGGTGTGCCGCTGCTTGTAGCAGGACCGGCACAGGCCGTGACTGCCGTGGATGCGATACCCGTCGGGCACGAGCGCGGCGGGCCAGGTGCGCGATGCCGGTACCATCGGAATGCCGCACAGGTAGCACGGATCGCCGACGCGGATGTGGGCTTCGTGACGCCACCGGGCGCTCATGACGCCACCTCGAAAAGTTTGAGCTGACCGAGCGGCTCGTCGACTGTCTCGAAGCCGAGGGCCAGGTCGAGCAGGTCGTCGGTCCGGTCGCGGATCTGCCAGTACTTTTCGTAGTGGTCATCGACCTCGGAAGCGGTCGGGTGATACCGGTCGCCCCAGAACGGATCATCCTGGTTGGCCTTCAGGCATTCTGATTCGCGTCCGCAGTGGCACCATTTCCGCACGCGCTCGTCCTCCGTGCGGGCGATACCACGGCACTTGATCAGTTCGGCTTTCAGCTCGGCGTCGAGCCGGGAGGCGTAGCGGTTCAGCTGGGCCGCGGTCACCGTGATTGCTGGAATGCCGATCGACTGGATTTTGCCTCTGCCGCATTGGAATCCGTGCAGCCAATCAGGTGCTCCGTTGATCCGGACACCGGTGCTGCCGTACATCGACTGCATGAGGTGGTCGACGCCGTCGGGGCCGATGAGGCAGTCGCGCATCTGCCAGCCGCCGACTGCGCGGAGCAGCCAGCGTTGGTCTTGAGTGAGGATCGTCGTGGCCATGTCAGTCTCCCTGCCGGGTTGCCCGGTCACCGGCACTGGATGAGGGGCTAGACGGCCTGTAGGCGGCCTGATCGGTCCCGCCGGGTAGATGGGATGGGTGAGGCTGGTTTGGTCGCCCGGCGGCCCGCCTGGAGGGCAAAGCGTCCGCCGTACGTCCACCGGTGTCCCAGCCCATCGCTTCCCGGACCGCAGTCATGCCGCGCTCATAGGCCGGACGGTGGTCGATGTGATCGCACGGCGTCGCACCGCGGTACCCCTCGTCATCGCACAATCCGCAGTTCGCGATCCGAGCGGCCCGACGCCGCGCATCGGCCCGATCCGTCACCGCCCGCTGAAACCCACGGGCCTCCGCCGACTGGGCCGCACTCAACGGCGCATGGACCGAACGTGTTTGAGCCAAACGCTCACGCTGCTGCCGGGCACGCTCCACCGCCGCAGCAGCCTCCCGCGCACGACGCCGCGAATCAAAATCCGCCACCGGTGCAGGGACGGCAGGGGCATCGAGATCAACCGGCTCGCGGTCATCGTCCCCGTATCGGTCAGGCATCACAGGGCCTCCTGGTGGGGCTGGCACGTGTGGACACCACCGGAGGCATCCTCGTAGGTGCCCAAGCCATGGCAGCGTGGGCAGTTCTCGCGGAGACGTGTCGCGGCCTCCTTGGCCGCCCGCTTGCGTTCAAGCTCATTGGTTTTCAGCTCGTCGGCATGCGCCTCATCCCACTCCCGCCGCCGCTGGCACGCGGGGCAGGGACCGTCGTGATTCTCTGCGTGTTTCTTGCAGATCGGCCGATCGCTCGCGCGCGCACGCGGAGTTTGAGAATGAGTTTGAGAGGGAGGGGGAGTATTAGTATTTGGGTTCCGGAAGGGTTCGGAAAGGGTTCCAGAACCGTTTAGCAATTCCGCCAGTTCGTCGGCATCCGGGCGACCCCACCGACGCAACTCAACGGCCACCTCCCGGCGCAGTTTCACCGACTGCACCAACCGCGCGGCCCGAAGCGCATTAGTCCGGTAATTCGGCGACTTCACCACGCCTAGATCACGCATCCGGGACCGGACGAACAGCTCATCAGTGTCGTAATCCACGAACACAAATCGGCTAGTTTCCAACTCCCCCAGATCCGTAACGATGTCGTCAACACCAATGTGGTCGCATGCCTTGGCAAGCAGGATCAGGTTCAGCGTCAACAGCCCGGCGCAATCCATGTCCTTCTGAGAGCACACCTGCACGTAGGTGCACTGTGCCGACCGAGACAGCATCCGAAACTCCCGACCACGCCACATCGAGTCGTAAATAACTGCACCACTAGACATCAGGACACTCCGAAACGCTGGACATTGAACACGGGGTTCAGCTCGTGGATCAGCGCCAACTCAGTCGCAGTTGCGGCCGCTTTGTTGGAGCATGGGGTGATGACGACTCTGGATACGCTGCTGAACCACTTCTTACGATCCGGGCCGCTGCGGTGTGCACCGAGACGCCCAATGAGATCGATGGTCTTCCCGACGTACAGCGGATTCTGTCCGGTCACGTTCCCGTAGAGGACGTAGACGAGGTGCCCCTGAACTTGACCGGCACCGCGTGTCCATTCGAATGTGATCTGCGGCCGACCAGTGCTCGGTTTCCAGTACGAAGATTCCGGGTCGGGTTCACCGGATTCATCAAGTGCGGCAGCCGCATTGCGCAGTACCTGTGCAGCGGTTTTCTTGACGTTGCTTCCGGCGATCTGGCCGCTTTCAATCCGGTCGGCCACCATACGGAGAAGCTTCGCGTCGGTGTCTTCGGCTTCCTTGAACGGCACGGTGGGGATGTCCACGGGAAGCACGCGCGGAGTGCTGCTTGGTGCCATTAGGCAGCGCCTCCGAGGATTACCTGGTCTACCTCGGACAGGTCGTACCGCACGGTCCGCCCGACTTTATGTCCAGTGATAAGACCTTGAGAGCGCCAGCGGCGGATGGTGCTGGCGCTGATGCGGGCGTGTTTTGCCGCCTCCTGTTCAGTGGCCCAACGTGGCTGTGTCACGACGCATTTCTCCTGATCAACCCTGACTACTTATGACTACTAATGCACTGTAGGCAAAGGGCGCGACGGGTCCCCTGATCACGTTTTCTTCATCCGGGTGCCGCCCAGCTGCTGCCGGGTGATCCGATCCCCACGCGGCTGATGAGACGGCGGCACCGTCCAATCTCGACCAGCCCACACCCCATGCGACGGACGAACCACCGCAGCCCACTCCCCACACTCCACCAGAACAGGACACGACCGGCACTCACGGATAGCCTCCGCAACCATGCCCCGCGCACGATCCGACGTCCCCTCCGCGAACCACCCATCAGGATCCACCTCACACGGCAACACCGCCGGCGACTCCTCCCGCCCCGAACCACCCAGATACCGATTCATTCCGCCTCCAACACATCCGCCAACGCATCAGCGATATGCACACACCATTCCTGCTCTGTCCCAACGAAACCGCACCCGCCGGTACACACCCACCGGTCTTCGTCAGCACCCAAGTCCTCAGCCGAGTAAACAGTCGCCTCATGCCAGTCGGATGTTGCGAAGATCCGCGCTAACCGGTCATGGATCCGGGCACGGACACCGGCCCGCAGCTGTTTGATCTCGCGGCGCGCCAAGATGAGTTGCACCGCCGTGTCGTTGATCGCGTGAATGAACCGCAAGGGTTGTGGGTGGCAGACGTCGCCAATAGGCCCTGTGTGGGTCCAGTAGGGGCGGTTACGCATGTCGTGGCCCGTGATGTGAATAGCCTTACGGCACCTGCATAGGGTGATCGTCCCGACGGGGATCAACGGAACCGTGTGCATCACCACCGGCCCAGCTACAGCAGCGGCCGCATAGGCAACTTCAGCGCCAGATCGATCATCAGGTCCACTCACAGCTCCACCGCCAAAAGATCGTAAGGACCAAAAGATTCGACAGTCACGGCACAAACACCGCCTGATGCAGTTCGATCCATCGCAGACACTGGTTCTCGGCACTACGCCGCCGGTGAAACGTTCTCGACTTCACACGCTTACCGCTCTTCCATAGCGTCGCCTCGTATGTATTCGGAATACCCGCCGCACCAAAGCAATTGAACAACTGCTCATACGAGCACATGTACGTCGAACTCAACGTGCACCGCCGAAAACTTTCACGGCAGCCAACAACGCAGCTGCGAAGGACCGAGCACTGGCCGCGCTGATGCGCTTACTCACGGCAGTGACCTCTATGGGATTCTCGCCGCCGCGAGAACCCCCGTACGCAAACACGTCCCAACCGGTGCCGACCCATTCCAGTCCGGTGAAATCCGCTGTCCCGGTTGGCAACTTCACCAGTTCGTAGCCGGCTGCGGTGAGAGCAGCGAGGTATTCGTCAGCGATCCGCCGATATTGAACTTTGTCGGTGTCTTCAGCTAAATCGAATGAGCCTGTGCGGTTGTCGTCTCGCCACACCTTGCGGGCGATGATGTCGCGGGGTTCGGTGCTCACATTGTCGGCCACTGCCACTCCCCGTTTTCGTCGCGGTGTTGAATTGCTGTTTGATACCAGCGGATCTGGCGTTCCGTGCCGTCCGGGTTCTGAATGGTTACGGGTTGCTCCGTGAACCCAAGTTCCCGAACCAGATCGGCAGCAATCAACTCGCCAAAATGATGTGCGTGGGATGAATCAGATGGCGGTGCCAACCGCTTCCCACATGAGCAGTGCCCAATTCGCATACGATGTGTGTACGCAATACGTGCGGAGATTTCGGCGATGCGGGTTTCGATGTCACTCACCAGACACCCCCGAACGGAGGCGCGCGAAGTATTCACGGAGCGCTTCAACTTCGGCGTCTGTCAGTTCTGCGCACGCCGGACACACATTGCCGTACAGGTGATTACAGCCGTCCTTATCGAACTGGAATCGAGCTGAGCCAACAGGTATGTGACCTGATCCTGTGGTGTCGAATTGACTCATGGTTGTTCCGTTCGTTCGATGACGGCCAGGGCGGCATCAAAGTGATCCGCCACGACGCCCGCGACAGGATGATGTTGTGCCGCCACCTCCAAATTTGCGAGTTCCAAGAGCACATCCGCGTGACACGGCACGCGGTTTCCGTGCTCATCCACGAGCGGGCACCAGCACGCGAGATCGTGGCCGCGAAGCTCATCTAGGTCATCGAGGGAGAAGCGAGCGCAGTTGGCTTTGACCATATTTCGGTAGGCAGCCGTGACATGCTCGGCGTCCATCTTCGGCACCGGATTCGGCCTGAACGGGCTCGATAAACCCGGACCCATCCAGTACGCCGACGGCTGGCCGACGCGGAACGGGTTGCCCCACTTGGTCGGCCGCCCGACGTAGATCGCGCCTTGAGGCATCCGCCACCCGGCGGTGCGTCTGCGCTGGATTCGTTCAGGCATCTCGTTCCCATCTGGTCATCCACGAAGTGCCGACGAAAGAGCCCACACGATCAGGTAAGTGGTCAACTGCCCATTCAGCATCTTCCTCACCGAGGGAGGGGTTTTCGAGAGGCAACACTTCGCCGTCTTCCTCCAAGCACGCCGAGAACACCCGTGTCAGGCCGAGAGCTTCAACTACCTTGGCGGCGAGGTACGCGGCGTGGTCTCTGGCGCAGAAGAAGTTCGTCGCCGGGGTGTCCCGAAGCTCCTCTGCCAGAAGTTCAGTGAGGCGCGCGGTGATACCAGTCAGGTTGTCGCTCATCAGATCACCACCACTCCGGGGCCTCACTCGGCGAGGGCCAGATATGCCCGGTCTGGTCAGTGTGGGCTTGCACCGCGGATTCCAATTCATCCGCCAACTTTGTCTTCAATGACCATCCACATCCGCAGTCGGCAAAGAACTGCCTACCCACTTGAACGTCGATGTAATGTTCGGGACCGGTCAGATTGTCAGCCATGAGACACCTCCGAGTCTTCATCCTCGGAATCCTCAAAGGCGGGATCGAAGCCCATGTATCGAAACTTCTTGACCAGCCCGGCCCATTCAATGCGGCTTTCGCGCGCGGTGTGGAGGTTGCGGATCGTGAACTCCAGACCGCGACTACCTTTTACGCAATCGATGATGACCACGTTTCGCTTACCGTCTTTTGCAGACCAATTCGCGCCTGGGTGATACATCTCATCAGCCATGTTGTTGTGCATGTCGGGTATCCCCTCATTCGCCCTGAAACGAGCAACCGCAGGTGGCATCCACGCCTTCGCAGATATGGGTAAAGTGATCCGGCGCTTGTAATTCGTAGCGGGACAGACATTCAATGGCCCAGGCCACGGCTTCGTCAAACGCGGTTGGGTTCGCGTTGTCAGCCATCAGACCGCACCACCGGCTCGCTCGCCCCACACTTCCGCACCAGCAGAGTCGGTGACACAATCAAGCTCCCAATCGCCGCCCATGTCGAAGCCGCGCGGGTGCGATGCGTAGACCAAAGCTCCCGGAGAACAGATTTTGTCATCCGCCTTCCCGATAGCGTCGTCAGGGTCGTCAGCATCCACCGTGATGCTGAGCGATGCCGTCGTGGTGAAGTGGACGGTGTATTTGCTCATGGGTTGTCTTTCAGTTCGTTGTCGGAGTAGATCAGCGGGGCGAGAGCCGCGATGATCACGTGGCCCGGCAGCATGTCTTCGGAATCAATTTCAGTCAGCCAGTCTTGTATCGGCTTCAACGCCTCACGGGCAGCGGCGACACTCATGCCCCCTGTGGTTTTGTCGTTGAACTCCCAGTTCGACTCGAAACCCCACGCCCGCTGCGCGGCCTCTACTGCTGGATCACGCCCGGTCATCGGAATCCGCCTCCGGCGACCGGACAACCCATCCACCCATGACGGCCAATAACCGACGCCCCGTGGGGGTCAACGGCAACGTGTGCCGCCCGTATCCAGGCAGCCAAATAGTCGTCACTTATGCTCCTTCGGTTCGGTCACGGTCTTCTCCAGCACCTTTAGAAGCACTTGGGCTTCCGTCTGGGTGAGGTAGATATATTCGGTGTGGTAGCTCCCGTTGGCATACCCGATGAGCTTGCGCAGAGCCGACTTCAGGGCATCGTCACTCACTTCTGCTCCTTCGGTTCGTCAAGCAGAGACGGGTATCGGTCGACAATCGCAGTCGCCACGCGGATGGCGGTGCTGCCCGGAGGGGCACCTTCTGGGACGCCCCACGCCGCCGCCTCCATCAGCCGCGCGAGTTCTTTGATGAGACTGGCCCGCTTGGCTTCTACAGCCTGTTCGCGCTCAAGAAGATTGGCGTAGCTGCGCAGGGATGACGGGTATTGATATGTCTCGACAGAGAGGTTCAGCGCTTTATTCAGCGTCTCCATCACATCCGCTGCGGCGCGGACGTTCTCGGGTGTCAGGTCAGTCATTGTCTCGCTCCCAATCCATCGCCTCCTGGACCTCTTCCTCATCGAAGTAGCCCGCGTGAGTGATGATGTAGCTGGCTTGATCCTGATTCACTTTTCTCCTCTTTCGGTTCGTCACGTCTTGTTTCGTGGGCAGTAATCGGCGTGGCCCTGCTTGATCGGGTGCATGTGGCAGATCGGGCAGCGGCCCAAGGCGCGGGCCTCCTCGTCAGTGAAAATCCTTGGGCGACTAGTCATAGGAAGCCCCGACGACGCGCGTCGAGTGGTCGATGCATTTCCACAACATCGCCGCGCTTGAACACGCTCATGCAGATCTCCTCGCTTTCCGTGCCCGGTTCTGTTCACGGCGGCACGTTCGGCACCGTTCGACGACGCGGCCGTTGCAGAAGTTGCGTTCGACGTTGTCGCCCGCGATCAGATGCCCTGCGCGGCAGAGGCGTTCGCGTTGACGCTGGTTGATCGGAAGCCGTTGCAGCGCGGGTGGTGTTTCCCAGTCGAAGATCAGGGCCAGGGCGACGGTGCGTGCGGTTTCGACGCGCTGCCGGAACCGCATGTACGGGACACCCACCGCGTCAGCGGCATCGGCCATCGTGTCGGAGCAGCCAAGAGCAAGCAGTGTCGCCGCGTGCCGCTCAGGTAACTGGTCGAGCAGCGACCGCATCAAAAGGCGTTCCTCGACAGTGCCATAGCCGACGGTGCTGTGCGGGCGAGCCCAGTCCAGCCAGTACGCGGCGAACCGGGGCCGTTCCTCCCCGGCGTTCGTGAAGCCATGCTGATTCAGGCCGGCCCCCACCGCATCCCACACGGCACGCGCTGCCGCGGCGACGGCATCCGGCCAGTCGATAGCCGGGTTCTCTGCAATCGCCAGCCCGACGGCGGATTGCGCCACGTCCCGCATGTCAGCTTCACGGGCCTTACCAGGGGCCACGCGGATACGCGAGCACGCGACACCGGCAGCATCCCGAATATCTTTCATCGTCCACGACATCGCGGCTTCGCCCACCGCGGTCACGAGACGCCCTCCAGCGCGGCCAGTAGCGCCGAATACGCTGGTGGCAAGCACTTATCGCAAACGGACGGCTCACAGAAGTGCATGCCGCGGAAATCGACACCGGACGGCGACAGCAGCGCCAGGCAGGCGAGCTGGACGCAGATCGCGTTTCCCCCGGCTGCGACCTTCTCGGGCTTGCCATTGTGGAAAAGGAACGATTCGGCCGATGAGGTGGTGACGGTGATCGCTTCGCGACCCATCGCTTCCAGCTCAGCGGCCGGCTTGGAGCGGAATTCCTGCACCAAGCGGGGGACGAGTTCGCCGACGAATCGGGTGACAAAGTCGTCCCATGTGCCGGTGGGATAGTCGGTGTCGATCGGCCCGAAGTCGGTCATGAGGCAACACCTTTCAGGACACCGAGGGTGGTGATGCCCATCGGCAGGAGCGAATCACCCACGGCCAGAATAAGTTTCGATCCGTCGATGCGCAGTCCTGGATTCCAATTCGCGTACTTGGTGATGAGCGCGTTGAATGCGGCGCGCTCGGCCTTGTGTGCGGCCGTGATCTGTTCACCAGCAGCCGTGTTCGCGGCTTCGGCGGCGGGGTCGTCGGTCATGTGGTCTCCTTCACTGCGAGTTGTTCGACGAGCCCGCGGAGTTTCGAGTGGTCGGGCTTGACATAGATCTGTGTGGTGGCGACCGTTGAATGTCCGAGAAGCTGGCCGGTGAGGATCAAATCCTTTGACAGCTCATAGGTTTTCGTCGCCGCCCTGTGCCGAAGCTTGTGCATCGTGTACCCATCGGGCAGCACCTTCGTGACCAGACTGCCGATCCAGTGCGGGGTCAAGTGGCCGCCCTGCGGCGACGGGAAGCACCAGCCATTCCGGCCGTGGACGGCGATGCGCTCACGGATGTCGGCGGCCAAGGCGGCCGGTATCGGGATATGCCGGGTTTTGCGGCCCTTACCCAGCACCTTGAGAACATGCCCGTCGGTCGTGTCGATGAGGTCATCGGCGTGCACCTGCGCGACCTCCGCGCGCCGCAACCCCAGCTCTCCTGCGATCCGCACCGCCATGCGGGTCCTGGGGTCCGATGCCGCAAGCGCCGCACGAAAGTCGTCTTCTTCCACCGGTTTCGGGTTCCGCTCGCCGGCTCGGATGGCCGGGAAGTCCGCCGCCGGATTGTGGTCGATACGGCCGGTCTTGTGCGCCCACTGGTAGAAGCTGCGTAGCGACGACCGGCACGCTTTCGCGGTCGCCGTCGACCAGGTGCCGTCGGCGATCCTGAGTCCGCACCAGGTGGTCAGGTCATCGAGGGTCACCTCGAACGGCGGTTTGCCGACCTCGTTGGAGAATCGGCGGAGGTGATAAGCGCGAATGTCCACCGTGTTTTCGGACAGGTCCCGCATGACCAACGAACCGACCCAGGGCGTGATGTGCTCCTCCCACCCTTGAGCAGCAACAATTTTCGCGGATTCACCGGGGCGGCGTTTCGGCGGCGGCTTCACCGACGCGTGCACTTTCCCGTTGTAGCGGTGGCTGCTGCACCGGTCATTACGTGTCGCGGGACGCAGGCAGCCAGGGAAACTGCACGCGTCGGTGAGTACTTCCATCCGGTGCTTCCCATGGTGCCGGGCGGGCAGCGCACAGCGGACCTTCGCGCCATTGAGCACACCACCGGTCATGCAGCGCCTCACGGCTTCTCCTTGGATCTGTCGAGTGGTCCACCACAGCACGCAAGGTGCTCATCCACCGACGTGGGCCGACCGTCGTAAACCCGTGCCCCACACAGGCATCGAGTGTGGTCCATCCCGGGGTTATAGGTGACCCCCGGATGACCGAGGGACGCGCACGTAGGCAGGTCCGGTGCTTCACCCACCGGCTGGCCATCCTCGGTGCCGTTCACGCCGCAACACCGATCAACGAAACTAGTTGCTGCAGTGCAGCTATGGCCTGCTGCGGGCACACACCGTTACCGATTATGCGGAGCTGGTCATTGCGCGAGACGCCGGGCACGGCTGTCACCCAACCGTCCGGCCAGCCCATCATCCACTCAGGGAACGCAGGGGCGAGGCGCGGATTGCCCTTGCTGTTAGGCTCGTTCGGCGACGGCGCGGGGCGTGTTAACGACTCCCAACAGCGGATAGCCGGCTCGTACTTACCCCACGAATGCGCCATCTCCACGGCTTGTCCGGGCAACAGCGCCTCGTGCCCCCGTGCACCAGATCGGGTGAGGTGTCCACCTCCACCGTCAGCGCACGATGGTGTGTTCAGTAGCCGAATGACGCGCGTTTCAACATCATCCATGCGTTCGGCACGCGACAACGGATTGGCCCCACCATCGCCATCGCTTCGCCTTGGTGTCGGCAGCAGATGGTCTACGGCTGCCAGCTCTGTGGTAACTCGTCCCACGTATTCGCCTCGCGCGGAAGCGCACCCTGAGCGATCTCGATCGCCTGCGCGAGCGACGGTGCAGACATGCTGTCCCGACGCATTGCCGCGCCCCGTGATGTCCGATCCGCACAGACCCGCGGCGTCGGTAGCAAGGATGAACACCCGCTCTCGCTGGTGCGGTGCTCCGACGCTGGCAGCGGATACAGTCGCCCATTGCGCGTCATACCCGAGACTGGCCAGGTCTCCAACAACTGTCCCGATCGCTCGTTGAACAAGTCGACGCTTGAGGGCTCGGAATCGAGCCAGTGCCCGGTCTCGGAGTCGAACCAACCGAGTGGATTCGAATTGCTTGCGCTGCTTGTACTCTCCAAGCCACCAACCTCCTCGGATAGCTCGCCTGATCTTGCTGTTAATGAGCGCGACAACCCGTGCCAGGCGCGCAGCCTCCGCGTCCGCAGCCACCACCTCGGCGGGCCACTCTTCACCATCTGCACTGAGTAAGCCGCGCACATTCTCGATAACAACGACCTTGGGCCGCAGCGCGGCAATAGCTTTGGCGAACATCGCCCACAGGCCCGAGCGGGTGCCCTCCGTGATGCCGGCGCGGAGACCGGCGGAAGACACATCCTGACAAGGAAACCCGCCGCACAGAATGTCGACGGGCTCCACAGTGGCCCAGTCAACGGCGCTGATATCACCCAAGTTCGGCACGTTGGGCCAGTGGTGCGCGAGTACTTTCACTGCGGCATTCGGGCGAGTCTTGCCGGTCTTCTCGTCGGTGAGCCATTCGAGCTCGGCGTGCCAAGCGACGTCGCCACCGAACACTTCCACGACAGCCAGATCGAGACCGCCAGCACCGGAGAACAGCGACCCAATCCTCGGGATAGGTTGCGGCTCGCCTAACGGCTCCCCACCTGTCTCGCAACTGTTCACGGTTCGCTCCCCCCTACCGGTGCCTGATTGGTGATCTCGTGCATCCAACTGGCCCGCACACACAGCACGTCACCGTCCTCGTCGACGCGGCCCCGATAAGATTCGGACCCATACATCAACCGGTGGTCGCCGACCAACCGCACCCACATCCATGTATCGTCCTGGCGGACAACCGTTCCGATGATCCGACCCTTACGGTCGTGAACCCACGTCTTGACGTCACTCACCGGACACCCCTACAACATGGCGAGCGGCTTTGTCGTACTCATTGATGCCCCACACGATCGAGTGCAGCGACACCAGGAAATGCCAGTCGTACTCCCGTAGCTTCCATTCCCAACTGTCACCAAACGTGAAGCCGCCGAAGCTGAATCGACTCAGGCGCTGACGGGCGATGGTCTCGTCACACTCATCGAGGCAGTGCAGGACCTCCTCGCGGATGGCCTGCCACAACGGCCGGTGTGGGCCTTCCTTCCACCCGCACCACTCTCGGAAGTCCTGATAGACCCGCTGCTTGAGTACTTCCGTCGAGAACGACTCGTAACGCTGCGGCCCGACCAACTTCTCTGACCAGTAGTGCGGGTTGATGTAACCCGGCTGCGATCGGAAGAACTCGAACATGTCCGGCACTCGGGCGAAGTGAAAGTCCTCGATGTCGCCGGTAACGACCAGGTGGCCGGGCCAGGTGACGAGGTCGAACCGCCATATACCAGTGCCAGGTTGAGCGAACCGGACGTGCCGATACAAGCCGTCCTCGCGCAGGACTGTCATCTGATGCTTCTGCGTAGATATCTTCATCCACTTGAACGCGCGGATCTCTTCGGCTGTGGTCATCGCGCCACAACCTCCGGGTACTCATTCCTCCAGGTCTCGCCAGCAGCGATTCGACGGATGATTCGCTCGTTCTCGGTCATGCTGGATACTCCGACCATTCACGCCCGTCGAGATCCCGACCGGCAGCCTTCTTGCCAACGCGCCGCATGACACCAATCGGGTCGGATTCGGTGAATGAGTTAGCCAGCAGGTCGAACGTCCCGTCACGTTGAACGTAGATGTCACGGACGTCCGCATAGCCCCGGATGGAACGCCGATTTGGCGCATACTCCCCGAACTGCTTAAACAGGAACGGCACACCCGCAGCGGTGCATTTGGTGTCGGATGTGGCCTTTATGCTGGCGATATGACCTTTCGCGCGGGTGTCCGCAGTCGCCTTGACGATGACTCCGACACGATCATCGCCGCTTACCTGGCCGGGGCCAGCCTGGATGAGCTTGCGACGCAATACAAGTGCAGTGCCACCCCGATTCGGGCACTGTTCCATGACCACGGTGTCGAGATTCGTCCCAGAGTTCGCCCCCGTGCGCTTGCGGGGCGTGAGGATGAGGTCCGCTCGCTGTACTGCGCAGGAGCCAGCACCAATGAGATCGCGACGCGCCTGTCGGTAAACCGAAACACCGTTAGCGACTGTCTCGAAAAGTTGGGCATACGACGGTCCAGTGGGCTCAGCGCCAGAACATTTTTCGTTGAATCTGACCGAGACCGCGGCGTACTTGCGGGCCTGCTGCTCGGGGAAGGCAGCATAGTCATCAAAGGCAACGGCGACCCGGCGGTACGCATTGTCAACACCGACACGGACATCATCGAGTGGATGGCCCAGTTTGGGGGAAGGGTCTATTGGAACAAGCCTCGCCACGGCTGCCCCAAGCAACTGGGCATATGGGATATTTCCCGCCAGGTGGATGTCCTGCATTTCATTCAAGAGATCGGCCCACTCCTTGTCGGAGTGAAGCGTCAGCGCGCCGATGCCGCGCTTTTCATACTTCGCACTCGTCACGGACTCGGTCATGACTGCACCGCCTGAGGTGATTCACGCACCCGTAGCTCAATTGGCCATGTGTCAATATCGCCACCCTTGCCGCGACGACCACGGTTGGCGTCCCAGCACGATCCCATTTGCTTGACGAACACGGGTACACCAGCTGCCCGACACTGCCTCACCAGTGACCGCGCCCAGTCGATGTGCATTGGCCTTGCGCCAGGCCCGGATTCACCACCGACAACGACCCAGCCGATGCCGGTCAGGTCAAGATCGTCTATCGCTCCGAGCAATGGTTCGCACGAGAACCACCGCACAGCCGCGGGGGTCTCACGGAGCGCATCGCCACGAATCTTGGCCCACTCCGCGTTCTCTACGGAGACACCCAGATGCACGTTCGGCAGCGGGAACGGATCGCCAGCGTCCTTCATCTCGTCGGCGTCAGTCATGGCCAGCATGTGTTCGGCCGCCGCTGTCTGGAATGCGCCACTGTTGAGCAGCGAGCGCATCCGAGCGTGCCGCTTCGTCAACAGCTGAAACGTATGCCGCTCAGCGATGGCCATGACTGCGAAAACGCGGGCGATGAAGTCATCTGGCACCTGGTCGTGAAACAGGTCGGACATCGAGTTGACGAAGATCCGTTCGGGTTTCCGCCATCTCAGAGGATCAGTCAGCCGTTCGGGCAGCAGATTGACTTTGCCGGTCCAGTCGATACGCCCATCCCGACGCTCAGCCGTCCCTACGAACGCGTCGGATACCTTCGGGTTCGGGTGATGGGATCGGATGTGCGCCGTCGTGATCGCGTAACAGCGATCGCAGCCGCTACTCACACGTTCGCAGCCGATGATCGGGCTCCAACTCTTAGTGGCCCACTCGATTGATGTTTTGGTGCTCAATGGTTTTCGATTCTTTTGATGATGTTCAGGATGGTCGAGAATCTGCTGTGAGCGCAGGTCATCATTCGCTTATCGCTGGTGATGTTCGTCTGGCTGTGCCCGATTTCAGCTTTGCGTTTGATGGCTTTGATTGCGCCGCGGAGCTTTTCGACTTCGGCGATCAACTCGCCGTGCAGGGCATCGCCGTTGCCCCAGCTGATGGCGTACCTTGCGCGGACAACCACATCCGCGGCCAGCAGCTCTTCGAGATTGAGATGCGGATGCTGGTCTTCGATGCCGCTCATACTGCGATCGCCTCTCCCTTGCACGGTCCGTGGTAGACGTGCCACACCAAACCGGATGGGGTGATCACAGTCCCGATGAACTGCCAGCCGTGGCGGGTGTAGCCGTTCCACGGCGTCGGATGCCCAGTTCCGAACACGTAGATCGCCGTCAATCCCTCTGTGGGCCCGCCGGATTCGAACCACAGGTCTAACACGTCGGAGCGTCCGTCGCGGTCAGCGGCGACACTGATCACCGGGCCGTCAATGTCTAGTTCCTGGTAGTCGGCGACGCGCACGGACACGCGATGAATGCCGCTCATGGTGTCCATCCGTTCAGCCAGAACACGGCCAGCAGCAGCTGCCAGACGTGCAGTAGGAACAAATGCCAACGAACGTTGCGGCCGAACAGAGCCATTATGCGGGCGGTCACGGCAGCTTCCCCACCGAGCGGAGAACACCCGCCGCGGCTTCGACCTGATGCCACACGCTGTGGTCACCGCCGTTGCGGTCCGGGTGCGCGGCGGCTTTCGCGCGCCGGTACAACTGGGCGACGGTACCGATCCGCAGCGACGGGTCATCCGGGGCGCCGGCCACCGTACGGAGAAACTCCATGGCCCCGTCGACGGTGAATGTGACCCCGGACGATGCTGCGGGAATCGCAACCCATCCCTGGTATTGCTCGTCGCCCGGGGTGATGCCGTACCGAGAGATCTTGCGCAGCGCCTCCAACCCCAACGCAATAGCCCTCAGGTTGGATTGCCAGTGGTCGAACTTGTCGCACGGATACGACAGCGGCCCCATGCCGGATTCGATGTTCAAGATCACGCCCGGGTGAGTGACCTTGGCGCCGACGCGTGGCATACCGTCTCTGCGTAAGTCCTCCTCCCGCAACGCGATCTGCAACACAGACGGAGCGTTGCCGTGTCCGTCGTTGAGGTGCCACAGCTCCCGGTCGAGCAGGTCCATCGTCTGGGACCAGGTAGCGGAGAACGGGGACCGTTTCCGGTCGGGGGTTTCCGCGCGGGTCCACACACCCAGAGGGCGCAGGGTCATCTTGTCTGGGTAGCTGTTCATCCGGTCACCGCGCTATCTGCGACTAGCCGTTCAGCTTTTTTAACGCATTGCGCGCATTCAACTTTCCCGTCCATGCGGTACCACTTACGCGTCCAGCTCAGCACGATGCTCTCCGTCTTGCCGCACAGGCTGGCGACCCGCATATCCCACGAGGTCACCCGCTCGACCCACTCCGCATCCGACTCAGACTCCGCAAGCTGAACCAGGTGAAGAACACGTGTAGTTCCGTGAGTCGCCCACGAATAACCCTCAGGGCGAGGACATTTCGGGTACCCCCACTTCGGATTGTGCGGGCAGTCATCGAAGCTGATGCCTTTGACCTTCGCCATCTTGATGGTGAAGCCCCGCGCCTTCTCACGCTTGAGCAATGCCGCACTGCTCGTCATCGCTTTCCACGCGGCAGCCTCGGTGATGGTGTCCGCAGTCATCATGTGAACACCCGAGACGCATCCGCACGGAGCGATCATCGACCAACACAACTCGCCAGCCGGGACGGTTTCACCGTCGAGCGTGAAACTCACGCCGGGCAGGAAATGATCTTCGAGAGCATTCATGCCACACCGGACTTCTTCCGGGCATGTGCCCAATCACAGTCCACGCCATACCCAGTCGTGACACACATGACCTGCCTGCCGTCAGGGAGGTCTTTCCAACCCGACTCAGTGGACCCTTCAACACCGCAGCCGGTGAGCCCAGCGGCGAGCGCTAGGAGTGCGAGGACGCGCATCATGCGGCTACCGCCTGACCGCCGTCGGTGAGGAACACACGCTCACCCCGGTACACCACCGAATGGACTGCCGGAGAGCTGTTCTGGGGCACCAGCCATCCCATCAACAACGCGACCGCCCGGTGGGATTCGATCATGCGGTGACATTCCCGGCAGCAACCGAGCCCGTTCGCCGCGGTGTTCGTATCCGCCCGCCGAGAACCCCCAGCGCCACGAGGCCGGCGATGATGATGCTCAACCACCCGGCCGTGACCGCACACCTCGCACAAACCCAACGACCGACCGTCGATCTGAGCGCGAACCTCTGGGCTGAACCCGGTGTCACTCATCGGACACCGCCCGGAACGTCATAGACTTCGAGAAACCATGCGCGGCGGTACCGATCTGGGAGCCGGGATTAATGATCAACGTCATGCCGCCTCCCCCGATGCCTTGAGATAGCGGGCACGGTTCATCACCAAATCACCCAGCACGGTTGGGTTCCCGTCTCCGTCGATCGTCGGGGCAGCGGCGAGACGATTCCCGGTGATCTCATCGAACAACGCCTTCAACTCGGGCAGTCCTGTCATGCCGAGTGCCTGATTGCGGTACTCCGCAACAGTCGGAACTGCCGTCCCGTCTGCCATCCAGTCGCGGATCTGACGCGCCAAATCCTCACCAGGCATCGGGATCACCGCCTTGGACAGCGTGTGAATGCGGGACTTCACCACCGTCAGGGTGTTGTCATGGTCCATGTCCCCGACCACGTCGAACTCGTACTCGATGCCTTCGCGCTGTTCCGGCTTCAGGCCGACCTTGCGGGGCGTCTTCTTCCCGCGCTCGTTCTCTTCGATGACGTACTCGGTCTTGGACCGCATCGTCACGATGATGTGCCCGGGGAATGCCACCAGGGCGTCGATCATGCGCCGCTCGTCGGGCCGGACTTCTTTCCATCCGGCGAACGTGTTGCCGCGCACTGCGTGCCGGTCGGCTTGCTCCAACATCCCGTCTACGCCCATCCAGTAGTGGGACAGGGAGTCGACGATGACGCAGCCGTACTCACCGCCGGCCGCCGTACCGAGCAGGTCCACGAGAGATTTCGGGGAGAAGCTGTCGGGCTGGACGGTGTCGAACTGCCAGCCGTTCAGACCAACGTATTTCGATGCCGAACCGCGTTCGGTGTCGATCACGGCGACACGGTCCGACAGGGCAGTCGCCAGAGCCAGCGCGGTGTACGTTTTGCCGGCGCCGCTGGGTCCAGTCAGCGCTATCCGTGCGAACGAAGCCTCGCGGGTAGCGGGCTTGAATGCCAGCGTCATCAGATGTCACTCCTTTCAACCACTTCGACGTCCACTACTTCCGGGTTGACGACCACCGGCTCAGGCTCGGTGGTCAGTTCCTTGACACTGTCGAGCGAAACCCGGCCCTCCGCGATCAGCCGGGCCACCAGATCCACCGCGTTCTTCTCAGCCCGCACCGACAGCGACGGCTTCCCCGCCACCACATCGATACCCGGGACTACCTCACCGGCCGCGTCGATAACCGCATATCCGACAGGCTTCAGCGCCTTGACATACGCCGGGTTCACCGTCTCGACGACCTCCGTCGGATGGTGCTCCTTCGCCCATTCAAGAAAGGCGGCCGCGACGTAGCCCGACCGAACGGTCTCAACGATCTCCGTCGGATGGTGCTCCTTCACCCACGCTGTGAAGACACCTTCGTCGGTCACAGCTACCGACGAAGATGTCTTCGACCAGGACGTTTTGCACAGGATCTCGTCACCGATACGAGCGGCCTCGGTGTTACCGAACGGCAGAAGCTCCGCCACTTCGGCTTTCGCGGTGTCCTTCGCCTGCTTGGCTTCACGCTCGATGATGTGGAACACGCCGGCCCGTAGGGCGGCGGATTGCAGATCAGTCACTAGTTCTTCTCGATTCGGTCGGACCCGCACTGCGGGATTGGTTGATGTCGTTGTGAATACGTGTCAGCGGGCCGTCTGCCGGGTCGGACGGTGCGGTCTGGTCAAGCTGGTTGCAGCCGCAGCGCTTCGGCGACAGGCAGCATCCGCGACTGCTGTCCACTTCCCCACCGCAGTTCAAGCAGTACTTGCAGTACTCGCGATGAGCCCTCTGATGCCAGTACGGTGGATGCCCGCAGACACACAGGAACGACCGGCTCATCGCTCAGCCACCTGCCGCACCGCGGCCATCGCATCCGCCAACACCTCACGACCACAGTCGGGATTGTCGACCGCGAACCGGCCACGCGACTTCCGGAGCAGGATCCCAACCTTGCGGACCGTCAGGTCACCGATCGGGAACTCGTCAGCGAACGCGGACCACTCGTTGAACGCAACGTCGAGGACACGCACCGCGTAATCCCGGTCATCGGACACGTTCACCTCACTGATGAGGTCCGCCACCCGGTCAATACGATTGTCGATCATTCGGGACTCCTTTCCCACTCGCCCGCGGACTCAATTCCGCTAGCTGATGTACTCATCATATGATGAAACCCCTTGTATAGCAATAGATTAGAAACACATGCCTGATCGATCGGCTAGGCCCATCACGCAATCCAGCGGGACCAAATGTCATGGACATGCTTCCCGTCGACGTCGATAGCACCCAACGCGATCTGCAACAACTCCTGCACGAACACCGCCGGGACCGCCGTCAGGTACTTCTCCACGCCCGCCGGGTCTCCGTCCTGAACCTGCGCCGCCAACCCGGCGACGATGTACGCCCGGTCCTCCATGTCGTCATCGCTGTAGCCGACCACCGGGATCGGCCAAGCCGTCATGAAGCACTGCTCCACACTGTCGTTCGCGGCATTGTGGGCGTTGTATCGGCCGTAACGGGTCAGGACCCTGCGTCCGCAGCCGGGGCACACCACCAGTTCCGACGGCATCATGTGGCATTCACCAAACTACGTTTCGTCAACTTGCGTTTCGCGGACCGGATCCGGGTGACCTGCTCCATGTCATTGATCGGCCACCCAGACATATCGCAATGCCACCCGTTCGACTCCACATGCGTTGGAGTGACACCGTTCGGGCACAACAGGATCCGTGTGCATATCGGGCACGGCAAGCCGTGGTGCTTGCGGAGAACGACTGACACCATCTTGGTGTGCGTGCCGCAGCGTTCCGCGATCTGCTGCACCGGCAGCATGTGCCCGATCTCAAGGATCGCGGCTTCCAGCGTCGCCGGGTCACCGGCCAGGCGCATCGGGGTGCCGTTGCACACGAACTCCACCGCCAACCAGTCCGCAGACCCGGGTTCGACGACGGCGGTCACGCCGCCACCCCCAACTCACCGACACAATCGACGGTGGACCGGCGCCACGCCGCCATCTGCAAAACGAACGCAGCCTCCCAGTGTTCGCACTGTGCGTCGAAGTCCTCCAGCAACAGGTCGATCGCGAGGATGCCGTTGATCAGATACGCACCGAACCTGTCGTACATCTCCCGGTCCCTGTGCCGACTGATCGTGTAGACAGCGAGGCCACGCAGCTGCGACATCTCATGAACGGACGGGTGCATCGATTTCGTCATGGCGCTCACAGGTTTACCTCCTTGAGAATTGCTTGGATTCGGTCGAATTCGTTGGGGACGGTCATCGCGGCGGCGTACCGGTTGGCTTCCAACACCAGAGTTGCTGTGTCTTCCGGTGTCCAGATCGGCGCGGCCCGTTGAAGATTCGTCATTCGGTTACCGCCGTCATGAGATCAGTGGGATTGATTGCGTGCCAATCGCTCATGGGAACACCGCCGTCCAGATCCCGAACAGGTAGATCGGTACCAGCAGAGCGGCTATCAGAACCAGCGCGGCACCCAGCTCGTAGAGGCGAGCCCAGATCCAGCCGCTCATGCCGGAACCTCAGCGATTTTCCATGCGGCGGCACGGATTTCGAGCACCGGGATGACGGCGGTGTATTCGTCGCGCCACTGCTGAATTTCGGTCGGGGTCGCGACCCAAGCTGCGGCCCGCCGGTCGACTTCGGCCGGGAGCTGGTCGATCTGGCCATTCCAGCAGCCGACGTGAAGGTGATGGCCGCTGGTGGTGCGGAAAAGGGTGATGTGGACGGATTCGGAGCCGATCGGTCCGAGTGTCAGAATTTCTTGCGTTCGAGTCACCCGCGCGTTGCCGTACACCTGCGCGTTGCCGTACACCCGCGCGTTGCCGGACACCTGCGCGTCGCCGAACACCCACGCGTCGCCGAACACCCACGCGTCGCCGGACACCCACGCGTCGACGACGACCCACGCGTGGCCGGCGACCCACGCTTCGCCGAACACCCACGCTTGGCCGGAGACCCGC
>Ga0153956_1001402_pt1 | contig 21214 bp, 19 predicted proteins | sample TSFL040MetaG_FD_104704 | JGI IMG/M metagenome (GOLD analysis project Ga0153956, IMG submission 104704) | Attine ant fungus gardens microbial communities from Florida, USA - TSFL040 MetaG | ecosystem: Host-associated > Fungi > Mycelium > Unclassified | place: USA: Florida, Wekiwa Springs...
GATGCGAACTTCGGAATTAAAGGGACACTGGCAAGTTTATGATTCTCGTGTGGTTCAGGTTCAGAAGTCCGCTTCACCGACTCGCTGCGATAGTGTGGCGGACTTCTGAACCACCACACGAGATGAATACCGGCTGCACGGGGTGGCGGCCGGGCCACGATCGGTTGCGGCGCCTGCGGAATGGGATGGCATCGGAGGTCGCCGTCAACCGCCCTCCGCTCCCATTCCCTACTTCTCTCTCAGCGCGGTCAGGGCAAGCCCGATCTCCTCCTTCTCCTGCCGGGAAAGTCCGGGTTTGGCCAGCGCAGCCCGGTAGGCCGCTACGGCTTCGGCGTTGCGGCCCATCGCCGCCAACACCTCGCCGTGCACCTGATGTGCGCGTGCAAACACCACGGGCACGCGCAGGGCGTGTTCGGCGTCCTCCAACGCCGCCTGCAGACGGCGCTGTTTCAGGAAAAGGCGCGCCCGCTCCACGTAGGCCAAACCGAAGTCGGCATAAAGCTGCAGGCTCCTGTTGTAGTTCGACATCGCACGCTCGTCGTCACCGATGCCGTTATAGAGCATTCCGAGGTCGAGATACCGGCCTGCAGACGGACGCTGCGCCACGGCCGCCGACAAATCCTCGATCGCGCCCTGCTCGTCGCCCGATCGTTTGCGAAACCAGGCCCGCGCCTCGCGCGCCTCTCCACTTTGCCCGTCGATATTCACCGCCGCGTCCAGATCCGCGCGCGCTTCGGAGGATCGTCCCCGGGATTCCTGCAATCTGGCGCGCGCCAGATACAGGCTCGCCACCGGCTTTATTCCGATCGCCGCAGAATAGTCGGCGATCGCCTTCTCGGCATTGCCCTTTTCCGTCCAGATGAGCGCCCGCTGATAATAAGCGCGCAGCGACCTTGGCTGAATGCCGATGACGTGGTCACAATCGGCGGCAGCGCGGTCGAGCGCGTTCGGTATGTAGTGATCCCACTTGGTCATGAACTCGGCGCGCGCCATCCGCGCATCGACAAAGTCCGGCGAAATCGAGATCGCCATGTCGAAATCGCCCATGATCGCCTCGATCGATCCTTCTCTGCGCTGTCGTGTGAGGGCTCGGCGATAGTACACGCCGCCACTCGGCGGGGTTGCCCGCTTCACCAGTTCGTCAAAATCCGCAAGCGCGCGCTCGATATCGTGCTTCTCCTGCGGACTTGCTTCGCGCCAGTGCTTGTCGCTCTTTTCGCTATAGGTGATGCCGCGGTTGAACAGCGCGGGCAGATAATCGGGCTTGAGACGATATGCCTCGCTGAAGTCGGCGATGGCGCGGTCGAAATTCCGCTTCATCTTCAAGAGTACGCCGCGATTGTTAAAGGCGTAGTAGTTGGCGGGATCGAGCGCGATCGCGCGATCATAGTCCGCCATCGCCTTGTCGGTATCGCCCTTCGCGGCCCATGCGACGGCGCGGTCATAGAATGCCGCGCCGTCTTCCGGCTTCAGGCGAATGACTTCATCGAAGTCCGCGATGGCCGATTCACGGTCGCCGCCCTCGTCGCGGGCGATACCGCGTGCGCGCAACGCCGCCGCGTCTTGCGGGTTTTGCGCAAGAACCTGGGTGCAGGCGCGAATTCGCCCGGCCGGCGGAATCTTCCGATCGCCGCAGACCTGCACCGGATTCTCGGGGGTCTGTGCAGCCACGCCGCTCGAAAAACACAACGTGAGAACGAGAGCCGCAGACGATGCGACAAGACTGCGAAACATGAGTTTAGCCAAAATTGATGTAAATCAACGATGTCAGACTAATCCTCACGCAGGGAACCCACAAGCCGCGCCTCCGGCGATTGGAACCTTCTCCCGCCGCTAGGATAACCGCACCGCATCCCGCGCGTTGGCCGGAATTGGTCCGAAAGCGCAGGTCATCAGGTCCGTACGCAATCTCGTCCGGACCAGACGCCCACACACAGAAAGCGCCCACGATCTCGTTTTTAACGGCGCACACTCCGGCGAAGCTGCTATAAGCCACCGAAGTTTGAACAATGATGAAGGACAGGCCTCGATAGATGAGTGGATTCAGGGAACCCGGCTTTGCAGATCGCCAGAAGGCGGCAACCGAAGCCCGGAAAAATATTCTGGATAAGTTTCGCGCCCAGCCGGGCCCGGATGATCCGGCGGTAAAGCAGCGTCAGGCCGAACGCGAAGCTCAGGCCGCCGTGCGCGAAAAGGCAAGACAGGCGCGCGAAGCCGAGAAAGCCGCGAAAAAAGCCCGCGAGGCAGAGGCTGCCGCGGCCGCGGCCGCACAGCTTGCCCGCGAAAAGGAAGAAGCCGCCGCGGCTGCGGCCGCCCTCGCAGCCGAGCAGAAGGCGGCTCGCGATGCCCGCTACGCCGCGCGGAAGAAGCGGAAGAAATAGCAGGCAGCAGGCAAGGGTTATCCGCGTCGATCACGCGCGATGGTTCGGCTGAAAGGACAGGTTTCCCGTACTCGGGAAACCTGTGATGACTAACCGGAGAGCCTCACTTGCTCATCCCGTCGCCTTTTTTCATGCCGTCCTTCGACATTCCGTCCTTTTTCATGTGATCCTTCGACATCGTGTCCTTCTTCATGTGGTCCTTGGACATCGACTTCTTCATGCCGTCTTCCTTGCCCATCTTGTCCTGGGCGAAGGCCGCGGGCGCAAGTGCCAGACCGAGCGTGAGGACGGCGGTGGACATTCCGAGCGCGAAACGGGTCTTCGTGGTCATTGGGATGAATCCTCGTGCGATTGCTTTTGAACGCGGCTGTTGCCGCCAAGGATGACTACGGCGACAGAATGCGGATTGTTACGGGGATGCCGGTGTTCATGAGTGCAGCCGCTTTGACCGGCCTGTCACGTTCGCGATATCGTCAGTCTCGGCGGCTTGGCGTTTGTGCAATGCAGCAACGATATGCGCGAGACAGGTATCAAACTATACTACTAGAGAAGTCGTCCGGCGTATCCGGCTAAGATGGCGACGCAAAAGCCGGACCAATAACCCCAAACACAAAGCCTCCATGGGAGAAACACATGATTACACGCCGTCATATCCTCGCGTCGGCGCTCGCCGCTCCGGCCATTCTGCGCTTCGGACCGGCTGAGGCCGCGACAACCCTCAAGATTTCACATCAATTTCCGGGCGGAACCATCGACAAGGGGGATTTTCGCGACCGGCTGTGCCGCAAGTTCGCTGAAGAAATCGCCAAGAAAAGCGGCGGCGAACTCGCAGCCGAGGTCTATCCGGGATCGTCCCTGATCAAGACGAAGGCGCAGTTTTCGGCAATGCGCAAGGGCGCCCTCGATATCAGCCTGTATCCGCTGCCATATGCCGGCGGCGAAGTGCCCGAGACCAATATCGGCCTGATGCCCGGTCTGGTCACGACCTACGAGCAGGGTCTGAAATGGAAGACCCAGCCGGTCGGCAAGGCGCTGACCGATCTGCTTGCCGACAAGGGCATCATGCTTCTGACCTGGGTCTGGCAGGCCGGCGGTGTCGCCAGCCGCTCGCGCCCGATCATTGCCCCGGAAGACGCGAAGGGTCTCAAGGTACGCGGCGGATCGCGCGAGATGGACATGGTGCTGCAGACGGCCGGTGCTGCCGTTCTCTCGGTGCCGTCAAACGAAATCTATGCCGCGATGCAGACCGGCGCCTGCGACGCCGGCATCACCTCTTCCACCAGCCTGATTTCGTTCCGGCTTGAGGAAGTCGCCAAGAGCCTGACCTCGGGCGCCGGTCATTCCTACTGGTTCATGTGCGAACCGCTGATGATGTCGAAGGCCGTCTTCGACAAAATGCCGAAGAAGCATCAGGACATTCTCGTCTCGGTGGGTGCCGAACTGGAAGCGTTCGGCAAGAAGGGCGCGCAGGACGACGACATCGAGGTCGCCAAGATCTATGAGAAGGCCGGTGCCAAGGTCAGTGCGCTCGATGCCGCGACCGTCAACAAATGGCGCGACATCGCCCGTGACACCGCGTGGAAGGATTACGGCGCCAAGACCGCGGCCGCAGCGAATCTCCTCAAGCTCGCGAACGACGTCGGCGCCTGATGCATGGTCCGCTAGAGGATCAATCGCGGATCACAGCCGCCGTCACGAGCAATCGGTTCGTGGCGGCGGTTGAACGCTGGTTTGGCGCCTGCAATACGGTCATGGTGGCGCTGGGCTCGATCGCGCTCGTCGCCGCATGCGTCATCCTGAGCTACAGCGTGCTGTCGCGCGGGCTTTTCAATGCCGCGACCTATTGGCAGGACGAGATGGCGGTATTTCTCCTTGTCGGGACGACTTTCATGACTTCTGCCTTCGTGCAGCATCAGCGCGGGCACGTCGGCATCGAAGCGTTCATCGGATTGTTGTCGCCTGCCGCCAACCGTCTGCGGCTGCTGCTGGTCGACGTCGCGAGCTTCCTGTTCTGTGCTTTTTTCACATGGAAATCGTGGACCCTGACGCATGAAGCCTGGGTCGGCGGCCAGGTCACCGACTCGATCTGGGCCCCCCCGCTCGCGATACCCTATGGATTGATGGCTCTCGGCATGACACTGCTCAGTTTCCAGATCCTGCTGCAAATCGCAGCCGCATTGACCGGCCGGCGCCCCGCATGACCGTCTTCGGAATTGGCGTCAGCTATGGCGTGGCAACGCTTGTCGTGATGTTTTCGGGCATGCCGATCGCCTTCGCGCTCGGCGCCGTCGCCGTCGTGTTCATGGCGATCTATATGCCGACCGCGTCGCTCGATACGGTCACGCAGAACGTTTACGAGGAAATCGCCTCGATCACCCTGTTGTCGATCCCGCTGTTCATTCTCAAGGGTGCGGCGATCGGCAAGTCGCGCGCGGGTCAGGATCTCTATTCGGCGCTGCATGCCTGGCTGCATCGCGTGCCCGGCGGCCTCGGCGTCGCCAATGTCTTTGCCTGCGCGCTGTTTGCCGCCATGGCAGGATCGTCTCCTGCCACCTGCTCTGCGATCGGCTCGGCAGGCATCCCGGAAATGCGCAAGCGCGGCTACTCCGGGGGCTTCGCGGCCGGAATCATCGCCGCCGGCGGTACCCTCGGCATTCTGCTGCCGCCGTCGATCACCATGATCCTGTTCGCGGTGGCCGCCGAGAAATCGCTCGGACGCCTGTTCCTCGCCGGCGTCGGCCCCGGTCTCCTGCTGGTGATGTTGTTCGGCACCTATTCGGTCATCCGCTTTCGCAAGGAATATGCCGCCGCCAGCGCCGCCTATGAGGCCGGGGGCGAAAAATCGGCGATCCTGCATCGCGACGATTTCACCATGGCCGAGCGCTTCAGCGCGTTGCCGCGCGTGATGCCGTTCGTGCTGCTGCTGACGGGCGTCATGGTCGCGCTTTACGGCGGCTACGCGACGCCATCCGAGACAGCGGGTCTCGGCGGATTGCTGGCCCTGTTCCTGATCGCGGCCATCTACAGCGTCTGGCGCGCGAGCGACCTCGCGCCGATCCTGAAATCGACGGTGCGCGAGTCCACCATGCTGATGATGATTATCGGCATGTCGCTGCTTTATTCCTACGTGATGAGCTACCTGCACATCTCGCAGTCGGCGGCCGAATCGATCGTGGCGATGCAGTTGCCGCGCTGGGAACTTCTCGCCGCCATCCTGGTGATGGTCGTCGTGCTCGGGTTCTTCCTGCCGCCGGTCTCGATCATCCTGATGACCGCGCCGATCATTTTCCCGCCGCTGCGCGCCGCCGGATTCGATATCATCTGGTTCGGCGTCGTCATGACCATTGTCATGGAGATGGGCCTGATCCATCCGCCGGTCGGTCTCAATATCTTCGTCATCCGCAACGTCGCGCCGGACATCCCGCTCAGCGAGATCATCTGGGGTACGCTGCCGTTCGTGCTGCTGATGATGGTCGCGGTGGTGCTGCTGTGCTTCTTCCCGCATATCTCGACATGGCTGCCGGATATGCTGATGGGCCCGGACGGGAGCCCCTGATCGTGAGCGCGGCGCGCGTTATTTCGCCGCCGCTTCCACCTCGGCGAGTTCGACGCCTTCCTGAACGATGTCGCCGACCTTGCATTTAATTCTTTTCAACACGCCGGCGTAGGGCGCGCGCAAGGTCTGCTCCATTTTCATCACTTCCAGCGTGAGGATCGGCGCGCCTTTCTCCAGGGTCGCGCCCTCCTCCGCCAACAAAGCGACCACGGTGCCCGGCAGCGGCGCGACGATGCGATCCTCGCCCGTCTGTTCCTCGTCGTCGCCGCCGAACGGGTCGACCCAGTGCAGATCGAAGCGGCCGTTGCGGGTGCGCAGATAAAGCTCGTGCCCGTCCACGACGGAAGCCACATGGCTCCGGACGCCGTCGAGCGAAAGCGAAAGCCCTCCCGCATCGTCCTGGACGAACGAAAACGCGATCGCCCGGTCCGCAATCCGGAGCTCTCCCGGACCGTTGCCGTACGAGAATGTCACCCCGTACTCGGTCTGCCCATGCCGGAACACAAACTGCCGCTTGCGGCATCCAACCGGCATCCAGCCGGCGTTTTGCCAAGGAGATGCCGTGGCCGCGCGAGACGCCTGTTGTTCGGCATGCAGAATGGCCGCGACGGCACCGCCAAGCTCCGTGTCGCCCGGAGTGGCCGACGTTTCGGTCAGTTCTTTCAGATGGCGCTCGATGAACCCGGTATCGATTTTGTTGGCGCCGACATCCGGGTGCGTCATCAGGGCGGACAGGAACGGAATATTGGTGACGACGCCGCGGACGTCGGTTTCTTCCAGCCCGCGGTTCAACCGGCTGATGGCCGCCGCGCGGGTCGGCGCCCACGCGATCACCTTGGCGAGCATCGCGTCATAATGCGGCGAGACCGTATCGCCATCGCGATAACCGGCGTCGATACGCAGGCCGTCGACTTCGGGCGGCGTGCGCCAGGTCTTGATACGGCCGACCGACGGCATGAAATTCTTGTTCGGATTTTCGGCGTAGACGCGCGCCTCGATGGCGCAGCCGTTGAGTGTGACCTGATCCTGCGTCAGCGGCAGCTTTTCGCCGAAAGCCACGCGCAGTTGCCACTCGACGAGATCCACGCCGCTGATGAGTTCGGTCACGGGATGTTCGACCTGCAGGCGCGTGTTCATTTCGATGAAGAACACTTCCCTGCCGTCGGACACGAATTCGATGGTGCCCGCGCCGACGTAATTCACCGCGCCCGCCGCCTTGCGCGCGGCGGCGCAGACCGCCTCGCGCTGCGCGGCATTCAGCGTCGGCGACGGCGCCTCCTCGATCACCTTCTGATGCCGCCGCTGCAGGGTGCATTCGCGCTCGAACAGCGAGACCAGATTGCCGTGGCTGTCGCCGATCACCTGCACCTCGATATGCCGGGGATTGTCGACGTACTTCTCGATCAGCATCCGGTCGTCGCCGAACGCCGCCTTGGCCTCGCGCTTGGCGCTGACGATGGCAGGCGCAAGCTCCGCCGCCGTGCGCACGACCCGCATGCCGCGGCCGCCGCCGCCGGCCGACGCCTTGACCAGCACCGGATAGCCGATCTTGTCGGCCGCGCCCTGCAGCGTGGCATCGTCCTGCGCCTCGCCGTGATAGCCGGGCACCAGCGGCACACCGGCCTTTTCCATCAGCGCCTTGGAGCCTGACTTTGAACCCATGGCCGTCATCATCGCGGCGGTCGGGCCGACGAACACCAGCCCGGCGTCCGCACAGGCCTGGGCGAACTCCGCGTTCTCCGACAGGAAGCCGTAACCGGGATGGACAGCCTCCGCCCCGCTCTTGCGGGCTGCCTCGATCACTTTGCCGATGTCCAGATAACTGTCGCGGGCGCGCGCAGGCCCGAGCAGTACGGCTTCGTCGGCCATGCTCACATGGAGCGCATCGCGATCGGCCTCGGAGTAGACCGCGACCGTGCGCAAACCCATGGCCCGCGCGGATCGAATGACGCGGCAGGCGATCTCGCCACGATTGGCGATCAGAAGCGTCTGGAACCGGCGGTATTGCGGGGTTTTGGCCATGGTCACATCCTGAACAGGCCAAATTTCGTCGGCTCGACCGGCGCGTTGGCCGCGGCCGACAGGCCGAGGCCCAACACCAGCCGCGTATCCGCGGGATCGATCACGCCGTCGTCCCACAACCGCGCGGTGGCGTAATAAGGATTGCCCTGGTGCTCGTACTGGGCACGGATCGGCGCCTGAAATTCGCGCTCCTCCTCGGCCGACCAGGTGCCGCCCTTGGCCTCGATGTTGTCGCGACGCAACGTGCTCAACACCATGGAGGCCTGCTCGCCGCCCATCACGGAAATCCGCGCATTCGGCCACATCCACAAAAACCGCGGGGAATAGGCGCGGCCGCACATGCCGTAGTTGCCGGCACCGTACGAGCCGCCGATCACCACGGTGAACTTCGGCACGCCGGCGGTCGCGACCGCCGTCACCAGTTTTGCACCGTCGCGCGCGATGCCGCCGGCCTCGTACTTCTTGCCCACCATGAAGCCCGTAATGTTCTGCAAAAACACCAGCGGAATGCCGCGCTGGCAGCACAACTCGATGAAGTGCGCTCCCTTCAGCGAGCTCTCGCTGAACAGGATGCCGTTATTGGCGACGATTCCGACCGGATAACCCCAGATATGGGCGAAGCCGCACACCAGCGTCTGGCCGTAGAGCTTTTTGAATTCGTCGAATTCGGAACCGTCGACGATCCGCGCGATGATGTCGTGCACGTCGAACGGCTTGCGGCCATCCGCCGGGACCACGCCGTAGATTTCTTCGCCGGCAAACAGCGGCGCGCGCGGTTCGCGCATGTTGAGCGGCGCGGGCTGCGGCTGTTTCAAGGTTCCGACGATGCGGCGCGCGATCCCGATCGCATGGGCGTCGTTCTGGGCATAGTGATCGGTGACGCCGGACTGCCGCGAATGCACGTCGGCGCCGCCCAGTTCTTCCGCCGTGACGACTTCGCCGGTCGCCGCCTTCACCAGCGGCGGGCCACCCAGGAAGATCGTGCCCTGATTACGGACGATGATGCTCTCGTCCGACATCGCCGGCACGTAGGCACCGCCCGCCGTGCACGACCCCATGACAACCGCGATCTGCGGAATGCCCTGCGCCGACATGTTGGCCTGATTATAGAAGATGCGCCCGAAGTGGCGTTCGTCCGGAAACACCTCGTCCTGCTGCGGCAGGAACGCGCCGCCGGAATCGACCATGTAGATGCAGGGCAGGCTGTTCTGCCGCGCGATGTCCTGCGCCCGCAGATGCTTTTTCACGGTCATCGGATAATAGGTGCCACCCTTGACGGTGGCGTCGTTGGCGACGACCACGCACTCCCGCCCCGCCACGCGCCCGACGCCGGTGACGATGCTCGCCGAATGCACGTCGCCGCCATACATGCCGTTGGCGGCCAGCGGCGACAACTCGAGAAACGCCGTGCCGGGATCGAGCAGCAGGTCGACGCGGTCGCGCGCCAGCATCTTGCCGCGCGCGGTGTGGCGCTTGCGCGAAGCCTCGCCGCCCGCGCCCGCAACTCCGGCGAGCTTGTCGCGCAACTCGCGGACCAGCGTCTTCATCGCCTCGGTGTTACGCGCAAAATCGGAAGACGTGGTATCGACACCGGAACGAAGCGGCATGGCGGTCCAGAATGGTTGGTGAGCGCCGAAAACCGGCTCCCGTTCGGGGCTTAGGGTGCCCCGCCCTCCCCCGCAAGGTCAACCTTCGTTCATAGCCTTGTCCGGGCCGGGCCGGCCACGAACGAGCCCGGCCGTCGGCCGGGACGGGAAGCCCGAGGCCGCACGGATGACGGTATCAGTGGGTCCAGGGTTCGGCGCGGCGGAACGCGAAGTTGTCGGCATAAGCGGCCTGCCTTGGCACTTTCACCTTCGGCTCGATCACCTGATAGGCGATCCCCTCACGCTCGCAATAAGCAATCGCATCTTCCCGGGTATCGAAGCGAAGGGTGAGCTGCTGCTTCATGTCGCTGGAACTGGTCCAGCCCATCAGGGGCTCAACCACCCGCGCCTGCTCCGGCTCGTAATCGAGCTGCCATTCCCTGGTCTTGGCGGCCCCCGATTGCATCGCGTTTTTGGCGGGCTTAAAGATGCGTGCTGTCATGAATTGCTGTGACCTGCTGCTATGCGACCTTCTACCGGTCTGGAGAAATCAGCCGCCTTCGTATAGAGTCGCCTGCTGGGAATTTGATCTGCGAATCCGGCCGCAAACGGCTTTATACCCCGCTCCGGGGTATAGTCTTTATGTCGCGGCATGACAATCTCGGGAAGCGTCCTTCCGAAGCGTGCGACCTCGAGACCCGGCCAATTACGAAACGAGCCCCATGGAAATCCACGCAATTCTCCCCCCCAAAGGTCGCGACCTCAGGCTCGACCTGTTTCGCGGCATCGCGAACTGGGCCATTTTTCTGGATCATATCCCCGACAACGTCGTGAACTGGATCACGACCCGGAATTACGGCTTCAGCGACGCCGCCGACCTGTTCGTTTTCATATCCGGCTACACCGCGTCGTTCGTCTACGCCAAGATGATGCTGGAGCGCGGGTTCATCGTCGGCGCCACCCGGCTGTTCAAGCGGGTCTGGCAGCTCTACGTCGCTCACATCATTCTGTTCGTGATTTACATCGTTGCGATCGGATACGTCGCGCAGCGCTACAACGATCCCGACATCATCAACGAGTTCAACGTCGCGGGTCTGGTCGACAATCCGATCGAGACCTTGCGCCATGGACTGCTGCTCAGCTTCAAGCCGCTCAACCTCGACGTGCTTCCGCTTTACATCGTGCTGATGGCGTTCTTTCCGCCGGTGCTTTGGATGATGCTGCGCAAGCCCGACCTCACCATGCTGGCGTCGCTGGCGCTGTATTTTGCAGCCCGCCAGTTCGGCTGGAATCTGCAGGGCTATCCGGCCGGCGACTGGTATTTCAACCCGTTCTGCTGGCAATTGCTGTTCATGTTCGGCGCATGGTTCGCGCTCGGCGGCGCACGGGAATCGCGCTCGATCATCAATTCACCGTGGCTCCTGTACCTCGGTATCGCCTACCTGATTTTTGCGCTGGTCATGACCATGGCCGGACGGTTCCCGGATTTCGGCAACCTGTTTCCGAAATGGCTCTATGACATCTTCAATCCCAACGACAAGACCAACCTCGCGCCCTACCGCGTCCTGCATTTTGTCATCATCGCGTTTTTCGTCACGCGATTTGTGCCGAAGGACTGGCGCGGGCTGGAATGGAAGATATTCGATCCCGTGGTCAAATGCGGCCAGCAGTCGCTCGCCGTGTTTTGCGTCGGCGTGTTTCTGTCCTTTGTCGGCCACTTCGAGTTGATGATGAGTTCGGGATCGCTGTTTGCCCAGATCCTCATCAGTGTTTCCGGCATCGCCGTCATGACCATCGTGGCCTACTACATCTCCTGGTCGAAGAGGCAGGACAAGCCGCTGCCGAAACCGGCCGCCGCAGCCGCCGAGAATGCCGCACCGCCAAAGGCCGCCGAATAAACTACGGCGGCCGCGGCCTGTCCGTCAGGCCGGCTTGAGGTTCGACATCACGACGGCGCCGACATCGGTGTAGATCCCGACCAGGGGGCCGACGATCTTGTGCAGGCCGGTCTTGGAAACCAGGGTATCGTGCAGCACCAGATGGTCGATCCCGGTCGTCAGGAAGCAACGCATGGCATCGCGCGGCGTCTCCACGATGGGTTCCCCCTTGATGTTGAAGGACGTGTTGATCAGCACGGGAACGCCGGTCAGCGCCTCGAATTCTTTCAGCAGCCGGTACAACGTCGGATTGGTGCTCTCGCGCACGGTCTGCACGCGCGCGGTGCCGTCGACATGAACGATCGCCGGAATCCGGTCTCGCCATTCCGGCCGGACCGGTTTGGCGATCAGCATGAACGGCGAATCCTCCTCGCCCTCGAAGATCTCCGTCATGCGTTCGGCGAGCACAATGGGTGCGAACGGGCGGAACGGCTGGCGATGCTTGACCCGGCTGTTGAGAATGTCCTTCATTCCGGCCTTGCGCGGATCGGCGATCAGGCTGCGGTTGCCAAGCGCACGGGGGCCGAATTCGGAGCGATCCTGAAACCAGCCGATCACTTTCTGGTCGGCGAGCAGTTTTGCGGTTTCAGCGTAGATGTTTGAACTCTTCACCGCCGTGGTCTGAACCTTCACCATCGAGCGTTGCGTCGCCGCGCGAACCTCTTCATCGGAATAGCTGCGGCCGACATAGGCATGCTCCATCACGAAGCCGCGGCGCTGTTTCAGCACTTCGAGCCAACCGTAGTAAGCGCATCCGATCGCGATCCCGTCGTCACCCGCGGCCGGTTGAATCCAGACGTTTTCAAAACCCGCTTCGCGCGCGACGCGTCCATTGGCGACGCAGTTCAAGGCCACGCCGCCGGCGATGCAAAGATTCCCGGCGCCGGTGGTTTCCCGAAGCCAGTTGGCGCGAGCGAGCAACACCGTCTCGGTGTCGTCCTGAACGCGCCACGCCAGATCCTCCCAGTGCCCCATGGACGGGCTGCTGTCCCATTTCTCGCCGCTATCGGCGACATAAGGCCGATTGAATTCGGCGGACCAGCGCGGAACCGTCAGGCGATTGTCGGCGATAGACATCAATGAATGTATCTGCTCGTGGCGTCCATACGGCGCGAGCCCCATCAACTCGCCGCACTTGTTCCAGTCGCCAAAAATATAGCTCGAGGCACGGCTATAGAGCGCGCCGAGACCCGGCATGTTGTAGAATTCATCGCTGAGAAAGCCCCGGTCCGGCTCCATCCAGACTTTCTTCAGGCACGCGATCGTCTTGCCGCTGAATTTGTAATAGCTCTCGGATTCCCGCGCCAGCGGCGTTGCGGTGTCGCTTGCCGGAAACGGTTCGGTCACATCGGACCGATAGCTGCCGACGCCATCGACGATCATGATGACCCCGTCGTCGAATGGGCTGCAGGCAAACGCGCTGTAGGCATGCGCCAGATGGTGGGAGATCGACACCACCTTGTCGGAGCGCGAGCGAAAATACGGATGGTCGTTGGCGTCCAGCCGCTCCTCGGCAGGCAGAAATCCCGGCATGTCCTGATAAACGAGCCGATCTTCCATCTCCGGAACTGGAAGGATGTAGCAATTGCGGACGACCAGATCGACATCATCGACGGTGATGCCTTCGGCATCCAGACAGTAGTCGATGACTTCCTTGTAAAACCCGCTGGCGTGCTTCTCCCGCGTGATCCGCTCCTTGGCGATCGCGAAAGCGATGACACCGTCACGAAGCAGACAGGCGCTCACGTCGTGATCGTAGGTGTTGAGGCCGAGAACATAGGTGTGCTGTTTTGCCATGAGCCTCTGGGGGAGCGGTCTGGAGGGAGTTTTATCCGATGAAGCGGATCCATGCGATGGAGATGCGTGATTGACGCCGCCGGGCACACATGAGCACACGGGTTCCGGCTCTCGTCCGTCGTTCGCCCGGCCGGTTAGGTTCATTTGCAGGCGACACCGCAAACGTCGCGGGTGCGAGAGAGAGCTTTTGCAACCATCGGGACACGTCCGGTAACGTCCCTTCCCGGATTCGGAGCACACATTTTTTCCACGAAATTTGAACCCGCAGGCCGGGCCGGGCGACCATTGACAGGGCGTGACGCCGTCCGTAGTCTTGGCGGCTTCACGTTCCAATTCATTGATCCAATATTGCTTCAAGCAAATCAAAATCGCGGCCTGCCTTATATTCGCGGCAATGCGCGTCGCGATATTGTCCCTGAGTTAAGGCGGTGCTGAACCAGCAACGGGAGATGCTCTTAATGCTTCAGAAAAACACCAATGCGCGACGTGGCGTCATGGCCCGCTTCCTGGCGGCAATGGCGATGGTCTGCGTGTACTTTATCGGCGTCGCCGGCGTGTCATCGGTTCTCGTCGCCGGATCGACAACCTCGGCGGAAGCCCGCGGTCGTGGCGGCGGGCGCGGGCGCGGCCGTGGCGGCGGGCGTGGTCGCGGCTGGGGCCGCGGTCGTGGTCGCGGCTGGGGTGGCGTCGGCATCATCGCGCCGGGCTGCTTTTACAGCCCGCGCTGGGGCCGCGTGATCTGTCCGTACTGATCACCCGACAGGCTTCAGACCAATATCGAAGGGGTGTGCCGGTTCGCCGGTGCACCCCTTTTCCCTTTGTACCCCTGATCGGCCACGCCTCTCCGCTTGCGAAACGACGCCGGTTTCGATTCAAATCCAACGCATCCCGGAAACCATTTCACAGTGCGGCTGCTGTATTCAGCGGCCACCAGAACCTCAGTTCAAGGCGGCGCGAATGCCGGAATGGCTGCATCTGTTAGGCATTGGCGCCGTCCTGGCAGGTTGTGGCTGGATCGGCTTTGCGCCCGCCCCCTGCGAGTGGTTCTGGACTCCTCATGACGCGGCGATTGCCGTCATCGTCATGGATGCGCGGGGAACTTCCGACAGCGACCCCGACGCCACCCCGCCCAAGAGCGTTTGAGCCGGACCGGCCGGTCGCCACCGCAATGCGCGTTTACATTTTCGACAGGCAGCCCCCGGCGGCGCAGGAATCGATGCGATAAAGGACCGCGCCGTCGAAGCGATCGCCGTTGAACAGCGATGGATAGCTCTCCGCCAGCGCATCATCGCCCTTGGCGACGAGCAGATATTCAAACTCCTTGAGATCGGCCTGAAATTTGGCAGGAGACATCGGGCATTTGTAGATGTCCCTGGCGTCTTTGACCGGAGCGATCGACCAGCAGAACGGATTCACGCGGTGGGCGCCAAGTTCATATCGCACCTGCCAATATTCAAATCCGTTGCCGCCTTGCCAGACGATAAACACCCTGGCGCCGCGCGGAATTTTCGCAAGCGCCGGCTGGACCCGAGCTATCACGACACGCCGCTCGTTCGTCATGGGCCACGCACCGTGCCGGAGATATCGGGTGCTCTCCGCCGGAGCGAGCAAGAAGCAGACGCCCAGGACGCCGATCAGACACGATGTCAGCCTTCGACCCTGTCCATTGAGTCTTGCGAGTGCGACCGCTGGCGGCACCATCCCGGCGAGGTACACCGAAACGAAGCGATCGAACCAAAGTACCCGTGTTGCCTCGTACGCCGCGATGCTCGTCATGTACGCGGCCAGCAGACCATAAAGGTAGATGCCGAGATCGAGATAGACAACGATCACCGATGCCACGATGCGTGTGCGTCTTTCGGACGTCTTCGCGCTGGCAATCGCCAGACCCATCAAAATCGAGATCAGGAACAGCACCGCGGGCAGGCCCTGACCGGAGGGCACAACGGGTACCGCGCCTCCAAGCGCTTTCAGGAATGTCCGGAAGATCGCCAGCTTCCCCGGATCGAATTGCGGGTCAAAAACGGCGCGTAACGGAGCAAGCCCGTCAAAGTGAGCGGCCCGGTTCGGATAGCCCGCAATATGCATGATGAGGCGCCACGCGCCCTGCGTGGCAAAGACGGTCATAAAAGGAGCTGCGATCAGCAGGCCGTAACCGGTCGCCCTCGAGAAAGACGCGCGCTTGCGGACAATGATCTGGTCGGTTGCAATGAGAACCGAGGTCGCGACCGCAAGGCCTATTCCAGCGGCCTTGAGCAGCACCAGAGCCGAAATTGGCGCGATGCATAAAATGACGGCGCGCGTCGGCGCAACTCTGGACTCGAAAATGTAAAGCGCGAGGATCGCGCCAAAAAACAATCCGAGAATGTAGTCGATCAGAACGGTCGACAGACCCTTGCCGAAAACAAACGAACAGAAATAGACGATACCGAGGATGATCGGCGCGAGATAAAATCGCTTCCAGGTGACTCCGGTTGCAAGCACCGACGCTCCGGCCAGGACGATCACCCCCCCTGAAAACAGAGCATTGGCTTCCGTGAACGGTCCAGGCATCTGCATGAAGTTGGCGAAGATCGCGACGCCCGGCGGATAGTCCTGGAAATACAAGTTCTGATTGCGATAAAGGCTTCCGACTTCGGAGATCTGCCTGATGACGGTTCCCCAATGCGAGAACTCATCCCATTGACGGAACGCGCCATGCCGGGTGAGCGCGTAGTGCGCGCAACAGGCGGCCATGAAAAACAACAAGCCGGGAGTGAGGTACCCCACGTCTCTTGTGCGAACGATGCGATAAAGAGCTATCGAGCCGAGACCGCAGCCGGACGTCCACATCACCCACAAGGCCGGGACCAGCAATCCCGCCAGCCCTGCAAAAAAACCGATCGCGATGACGACCGAGACACTTACAAAAATGGCAAGCTCGGTCCTGATCCTGAAAACAGTCGCAAGAAAAAGTGACAGACCGACAAGGCTCGTCATCGTGATAATCGATCCTTTGCCGCGGGCATCCGGGCGCTGAGCTTCCGACCAACGACGGAAACGTGAGCTAAGCCGTTTTGAGCGCGCGGCTCGATTCCATTTCCCGGAAAAGCATTGCGACTTCGTTGTTTGGCAGCCGCTCTCGACTCATCGGAAAATTGACAAACAGGTCGCCCTTTTGCTGATGCTTTCCGGTGCGCTGCACGATGGCTGTAAAGTGGTCCGCGAATCTCGCACTCTGGTTCCGATATACAAACTCGGCATCCGAAGGCAGCGGATCGGACATCGCGACGCGATAGAACAGCTTGTGAGAATCGTGCGGATCCCGCTCGGCAAAGAATAGCGCCTTGCCGGCAACACGCGCCGATTGAAGGATCCGCATGCCTCTCGCAGTCGCCTCATCGTCCGCAAAGAACACGTGCGCGTCATAGGTCATGAGCGGTTCGACCCTGAGCGCATGGAGCCCCAACGCCTCGATCAGCTTGGCGTGATTGTTCGGGCGATAAAGTATCCATGGCGGTTCCTCGTCGGTACAGGACTGGCTGAGTGCGTTCAGAACCGCAATACGGCCGCGCGCGAGACTCCCACACCGCGAGATCATCTTGCGGAGCATTTCATTGACAGCCGTGGCGGCAAAATCGATCTGCGGACACTCGCGCCCGTCAGGTGTCTTCCAATAATGGTGCTGAACGTGCGCGAGCATATTGATGAACACGACCGCGGCATCCGGCGTCTGCCTTTCGATCGCCCGGATGAAAGCCATGACCGAAAGATACTCGAAGAATACGATAAAGGAGAGATTCGTCGGACCGAACTTTCTCAAGCCTCTCAAAAGATATCGCGTACCGTCCAGAAGATCTTTGCCGCGGGTCGATCCCAGCAATGTCAACAGCAGCCGAAACGCCTTTCCGACCGCTGTCCGTTTGGAAAAATCCAGATAGTTTTTGGCGAGGTATCTCGGCAAATCTATCAAGCCCTGGTAAGCGGCCGGATAAGCGTCTTCCGAGAAAGTCCAGGGATCGGGAATGAATATCTTGCACAGCTCGGCGCCGCGCCTGTTGCCGTTCATCACGCCCCACACCACCGACGTAACGCCGTTTCTGCTCCAGGTCTCCCAAATCTGCTCCTGCTTCAGATGAGGGACATCGCCGAGATTCTTCACCAGATGCTCGGAAGCGGGCGCGCCGGTATGGACCGAAACCCATTGAGACCACGGTTCAAGAAATCCGGAATCGTACGCGTCTTCAGCCCACGTTTCCGCATGCTGCCATCCCAGAAACGATCGAAGATGGTCGAGGCCGAGACGGGCGGCAACGCTCTGCAGCAGCTCGCGATTGAATTCGTTGAGTTCGATCACGAGCATGCTGCTTCTCCGAAGCCGATGCGAAAATCATGCACGGCCGTCAAACGACGAAGTGAGTATGTAGCCTTGGGTGAGTCCGATGGCCCGGTTGATCGACTGGTGTTCGATCCGCCCGTGTTGCGAACAACTCGAAGCGACCTCATCGAACAGCAGCGGCCGCTCATCGGGAAAGCTCCAGACCTTGAGCAGCTCCGCCGCGCCGCGAATAGCGCGATAGGGCAAGGTGGGGGTGGGAAATGTAACAAGAACAGCCCCGCCCGCTCGCACGAGACGAAAATGAGCGTCGATGCAGCGAGCCGTGCCGGCGCGGTCAAAGTGTTCGATCAAGCCGACACTGTAAACGATGTCGTACTTTTCAACGGATGCCGTCGGATCGAGAGCATTGGCAACTTCGGCGCTGACTCTGGAATCGTTCGGAAAGCGCCGGTTCAGCAATTCAACGCCATACGCGTTCAAATCGACGACGTGATAATGGCCTACATTCGGTAACGCCAGGAAATCGTCGATAAAGCAACTGTTGGCGCCACCGAGCTCGCAGATCCGAACTCCCGGCTTGGCCAGCCGCGGCCCGAGCGTACGCAGTATCCTCGCCGCGGAGATACGGCGTGTGACGGAAGCCAATCGCGCCGGGCGCTTGTAGTACGTGTCCCAATCGGTGGCATCCGGCGTCATGGATCGTTTCCTACTCCTTGCGTTGAAAGATGACATAGTTCTGCCAGAGAAAGTTCGAGCCGAACATAAGGGCGTTCCCAACCAGCATCGCCAGCGATTTCGGAGCGCCAAGCATTTCATGCGCGAACGTAATAAACGGCCAAAGAATTAGCACATTCGCGGCGGCGAGCAGCACGAACAAGAGCGCCTGAAGGAAGATATTTCCACCGGAACGGAACACCAGCGAACGAGCCGCGAAAAAATAGACAATAACGGAGATGATGCGACCGGCCGTCAGGCTGGCCAGAATGGACAGATGGAGAGCCGAGAACAGTGTGAAGAGCAACCAATCGAATATACCGAGCACGCTGACGGCCGAGATGTGGCGCGCGAAGACGGCGTAGATACGCGCGGAGTCGAGCAGCGGATTGAAATGCGAACTGGGATTTCCGGGCTCATATACCGTGCTGATCGGGAGCTGGATCAACTCCCCCTTCCGCACCAGGCGGATGAGGGCTTCAAACTCGAAGTCGTAGCGATTCACTTCGATCGCGAGAAGCTCCGGCAGTTCGCTGCGACGGATGCCGCGCAGGCCGGTTTGCGTATCGCTGACCTTGGTGCGGAAAACCACGCTGAACAGCCATTTGGTCGACAGGTTTCCCAACCGACTGCGAAACGGAATGTCCGGGGGAAATTCCCTCACACCAAGAACTGTCTTTTGCTGCGCGACAGCGAGCTCGCCGACCGCGATGATGTCGGACGGCAAATGCTGTCCGTCAGCATCTGCCGTAACGACCACGTCAGCTTCAGGGATTTGGTCGAGGACGTAGCGAAATCCGGTTTTCAGCGCCGCGCCTTTTCCCCGGTTTTCGGCGTGCGCAAGAATCCGCGTCCCCGGACAGCGTCCAATCTCCCCGAACAGTTCATGGACAGAGCCGGAAGATCCGTCGTTGACGATGACGACTTTCGGGAAAGTGCGCTCGGGCATCTCCGCGATGAGCTTCCGAACCAGCGCGCTCAGCGTTCCGTCCGGCTCAAACGCTGGTATCAGTACGACGAACACACGCCCCCCAAAAAGCCAAACCGCGCGAGGCCCTGCGAGCAATCACGCATCGAACATGCGGCACAGATAAGCTATTGATATTACAATATTTTGGTCGGGGCACAAGGATTCGAACCTTGGACCTGCAGTACCCAAAACTGCCGCGCTACCAGGCTGCGCTATACCCCGATCTGCTGGGAAGCGATGTCGATACACGCTTCAGCCTGCGCCAGCAAGCCGCCGCCGCGATTTCAGCGGGTGCCGAAGAGCGGATGCGCGACCCGGTCGCCCGGAGCGATACCATACTTTTTCGCGGTTCCCGCGATCACCTCGAGAACCCCCTTGGCCAGACCGCGCGACGGAATAATACGGGTCGACAACGGTTCGGTGGCTTCCGCGATCCGCAGGATCGTCCCGTCAGGCCGGATAAAGATCATGTCGAGCGAGATGTAGGTGTTTTTCATCCACATCGAGACTTGCTGCGGCGGCGCGAAATCGAACAGCATGCCCTGCCCGTCCGGCAGTTGCTTCCGATACATCAGCCCGGTGGCCTTTTCTTCCTCGGTCGCCGCCATCTCGACCGAAAACACCTTCACGCCGGTTTTGGTGGCAATTTCGAGCGGCTGGAATTCCGCGGCACGAACGGCCGGCCCGCCCGGCGTCAGCGCGCCGATCCCCACCACCAGCGCGGTCCAGAAAACAGCGCGCAACACCCTGAAGCCGACTTTTCGCACCAGCATCCCTACGTCACCCGTCACGCAAAAAGCCGATCCCTCGTGACGACCGGCCCGCGCGGGTGATACCGGACCGAGGCCGCGACCGCAAAACACGATTTCCGGAAATGGCGCTCGGAGCAGAGCGCCGCCGCGGCAGCAGGAAAGCACGCGCAGCAGACGAACAAGAGGAGCCGTCAGGGTCAGTGCGAGGACAGACCGGGAGCGCCGGCCTCCGGCTGAATTTCCGCGGCCATCATCCCCTTTGAGCCCGGCCCGAAACGGACCAGCACGTACTGCCCCGGACGAAGTTCGGTCATGCCGAAACGGCGCAGCGTTTCCATATGGACGAAAATGTCCGGCGTCCCTTCGCCACACGTCAAAAAGCCGAAACCGCGCAAACGGTTGAACCATTTGACCTGCGCCCGCTCGAGCCCGCTGGTCGGTGTCACGCTGACATGGGTCCGCGGCGGCGGCATCTGCGCCGGATGAAGCGCGGTCGACTCGTCCATCGAGACAATCCGGAAGGCCTGATAGCCTTTCGCCCGCTGCACGCACTCGCACACGAGGCGCGCCCCCTCATAGGCGGTCTGGTAGCCGTCCCGGCGAAGCACCGTCACGTGCAGCAGAACGTCAGGCCAGCCGTTGTCCGGCACGATGAAACCGTAGCCCTTTGACGCATCGAACCATTTGATGACGCCGCTGATCTCGACAAGGTTCGCGGCCGCATCGCCGATCCCTGCGAACGGGTCCATTCCGGAATCGCGATCCGCTGATCCAGAATAATCCTTTGCGCCAAGACCGCTGGCACCGGCCCCGCTCGCGACCGATCCCCCAAACTTCTTGGACTCAAAACCGTCCGACCCCATGCCCCCGGACCCCACACCACTATAGCCCGCCATGTCTGCGGCAAAGCCACTCACGGGGTCATCCATGACAATTCATGATGCCGCCGCGCGAATCTCACGAATCAAAAGATAACACTCTCGTTTGCGCGGCAAAGATAAAAAACAAAGTCGTGGCGAGCTATGAACAGTCTTGCGGATGCGAATCAAGTTCCGCACCTAGGGTCGGGACTCGTTACAGCCACCAGATGACAGCAGCGGCGAGGCTGATGGCGCCCATGAAGTTTTTGATGTTGCGGTCGAAGCGAGTGGCGATGCGTCGCCAGTCCTTGAGGCGGCAAA
>Ga0153956_1001403_pt1 | contig 21209 bp, 19 predicted proteins | sample TSFL040MetaG_FD_104704 | JGI IMG/M metagenome (GOLD analysis project Ga0153956, IMG submission 104704) | Attine ant fungus gardens microbial communities from Florida, USA - TSFL040 MetaG | ecosystem: Host-associated > Fungi > Mycelium > Unclassified | place: USA: Florida, Wekiwa Springs...
TACGAGATGAATGCCAGTGGCGGACAGCGGACCAACGGGATTGATGGTATTTGACAGGCGCCAGTTGTCGGGAGGCAGGTTGAGAAACTTGTCCTGGCTGAAATTGCCTTCCAGCACGAGCGGGTTGCCGAACTCGCCGTCCACCATCCGGCGACGCATTTCGATCACGGCAGGTTCAAAACGGCGTTCGTGGCCAATGCCGAGCTGAACCTTTGCGGCCTTGACCGCTGCAATCGCGCGTTCGGCATCGCTCGCCGTCGTGCACAGCGGCTTCTCGCAAAAGACATGAAGGCCGGCCTTGGCGGCGGCTTCGATCTGGCCGGCATGGTGATCTTGCGGCGTGCAGAGAATGACCGCGCCGATATCGGAACGCGCCAGAGCATCTTCGAAGCGTGCGGATGTTTCGAGGCCGAGCGCCGCGCCCTTCGCCCGCATGGCTTCCAGCGGATCGATGCCAAGGACCGGCTTGATGATATCGCTGGTGGCGAGACTGCTGGTGATGGTTTGTCCCCACCAGCCCAGCCCGATGATGGCGGCCCGGATCATGTACAGCGCTCCGTCAGATTTAGATTTTGGCCATCTGGCCGCGATACCAGTCGCCGATCTCGCTTGCGGTCATCAGCGCAATGCCCTCATGGCCGATCACATAGTCGAGCAGTTGCTCGAGGTATTTGATCCGGTGCGGGACGCCGGTGATGTAAGGGTGGATCGAAATCGCCATGATGCGGGCGTTCTCCTCACCCTCGAGATACAGCCGGTCAAACTGATCGATGCCGCGGCGCAGGAACTGATCCGAGGTCATGTGCTGCAGCGCGTGGACCACGATGTCGTTGGTTTCGACCGTATAGGGAATTGTCGTGATCATTCCGTGAGGCGTTTCGATGTCCTGCGGAAGATCGTCGATGACCCAATCCGCAACATATTCGATTCCGTTCTGGCGAAGCAGATCGAGCGTCTCGCCGGTTTCGGTCAGGCCGGGACTTTCCCATGAGCGGGGAGCCTTGCCGGTGAATTCTGCGATCGTGTCGACGGCACGTTTGATGGCGTCGCCCTGATTGTCGACTTTGTGCATCGGGCCTTGCAGGAACCCATGCCCCATGAACTCGAAGCCGGCTTCGCGTGCCGCGGAGGCGACGCGCGGATAGGACGTGCAGACATTGCCGTTGATGGCCAATGTCGTCGGAATGTTCCTGTCGGTCAGCGCCTTGAACTGACGCCAGAAGCCCGCCCGCATGCCGTATTCATGCCATGCCCAGTTCGGGACATCCGGAAGCAACGGTTGGCCCATAGGTGGACTGAGCACCGTGCGCGGCATCGGGTTCTCGATGCGCCATTCCTCGACATTGAGAATGACCCAGACCGCGAGTTTCTTTCCGCCGGGAAGCACCAGCTTGGGACGGTCGATCAGGGCTTGATAGGGAACACGATCGGTAAGAGCCAATGGAATGCCTTGCTTTGTTATTCTGCGGCCTTGGCCTGCTTTGGCGAACCGGCGTTCACCAGCGGCATGACCTTCTCCGCTGCCAGGATCATGGATTTACGCCCAAGCTCACGATCTTTCCAATCCTTGCCGGCGTAGAGCAGCGTCCCGAATGTGCCAACTTCGTCCTGAAATGCAAGGATCTGATCGGCGACGCTGTCAGGCGTGCCATAAATGATCAGCTTATCGCAGATCATTTCGAGCGTCACCTCGTCGTCGGGTTGATCGCGGTGAGTTTTGAACAATTCGATGCGGCCGTTCTTCTTCAGCTTGGTGAACAACGATCGATAGTAGTTCACGTAAGGGCCATTCGAATCAGTCGCATAGGCCTTGGCGGTCGCCGCATCGTCAGCGACGAACACACTCTTTGCAACGCGCCAGTTGGCGGGATCAGCAGAGCGGCCGCCGCGCTCGCAGCCTTCGACATATTTCGGCCAATGGCTTTTCACCCAGGCTGGCATCAGGAAGTTTGCCGAGATCGGGTCCCAGCCGCGGACGGCTGCTTCGGTGACGCCTTTCGAGAATGGGGCGACGGCGGTGACGACGATCGGTGGATGCGGACGCTGCAGGGGGCGGGGAATATAGCCTTGGCCGATTTCCCTGATCTGTGTCCGCTGCGTCGAGACCGTCCAGTATTTTCCCTGAAGGTTGTACGGTGGCTCACCTGACCAGATCGCAAGCACCTGGTTGATGGCTTCGAGAAACATCTCGTTGCGATTGAAGTCGAGGTTGCCAAAAAGCTCTGCATCCGACAGCAGACCGCCGGGGCTGATCCCGAAAATCAAACGGCCGTCCATCATGTGATCCAGCATGGCGATGGTCGCCGCGACGGTCGCCGGATGGGTGTTGGGCATGTTGACGGTGCCCGTACCGAGCCTGATCTGCTTGGTTGCGGCAGCGATCCACGCCAGAAACGTGACGCACGACGTGATGTTCTCTGCCTTGTCGGTCACGTGCTCGCCGACATAAGCCTCCGTGAATCCCAGTTCGTCGGCGAGCAGGAATGCCTCGCGATCTTCCGCGAGCGACTGCCGCCAGTCTTTGTCCAGCGGATGGATCGGCATCGTGAAAAAGCCGAGGTTCATGGTGCGCTTCCTGTCTGCAATTGGCTGATTCCAGAGTAGCGATTGTGGTTTATTGGAAAAATGATTATTCATACTATTTAGCATTAGGAAATTTGATAGATGATTTCGCTTCGACAAATCAGGTCCTTCGTTGCGGTCTATGAAGAGGGCTCGTTCACGGCGGCGGCGAAGCGCGAAGGGGCAACCCAATCCGGGATTTCGCAGCATCTCAAGCAGCTTGAGACGGAACTTGGCGCTCCGTTGATGATCCGCGAGGGACGCGACGTCGAGCCGACGCTGGCGGGAAAGCTCTATTACCGTGAGTGTGTCGATATCCTGAAGAAGCTCGAAGCGGCGCAGCAGAGTGTCGCGGTTCACCACATTCGCGGAGCGATCCGTGTCGGCTTGATGCCGACATTCACCAGATCGGTACTTGCACCCGCGCTGGACAAGTTTCTTGCATCCGCGCCGGGTTCGGAGATCAGCGTCACCGAAGCCTATTCGGGTGTGCTGACCGAGATGATCCTGAAGGGTGAACTAGACTTCGCCATTGTGCCTGCGTTCGAAGGAACCACCGGTATTGCGCACCGGCTTCTCGTACGAGATCGGGAGATGCTGGTCAGCGCCAAACGGGGGAAAACGAGAAACCTCGAGCCCGTAAAGTTGTCCGAACTGGGGCCGCTGAAAGTCGTGCTGCCAGGCCTTCAGAATACGCGCCGGCGTAATATCGAGACATATTTCAGCGTCAACGGCGTAAACGTCGCGCAACGGCTGGAATTGGATGCCATGATGGGAACGCTGCAATTTGTGGCAGCGAGCGATTGGGTGGCCATTCTTCCATTCGTCATGATGGTGTCCGACCTCGACGGTGATCAGTTCGATGTGAGGCCGCTTGAGGATCCGCCGTTCTATTCAGAATTCGTTTTGATCGAGCCCGCACGCAAGGCCATGTCGCCTGCGGCCGCTTTGTTTGCGGATATTCTCAAGAGGGAAGCTGAAAAGTCGCACCTGCTGTTTCAAGAACGCGCGAACCGGCAAAAGTCTTCGCGGCATCAGATAAAACGGCCGACGCGCCGCCGATAGAATTTGTGCAGCGCGGAAATTCCGCGGCGATCCTTGCGAAGCAGAGTCCCAAACCGTCACTTTGTCTTGTTCGTGATGTTTCGCGATGATTGGATCAACCGAAACAGCTGCGGTTATTGAGCCGGTGCGACATCTGGCGAGGGGTCACGTAATAATCGTTCGATAAACAACGCTTGACCTTTCGGTGTGGCGCCGTCTAATCATTCGGGAAGCCTATCATTACGAAATGAGGCGAGGGGAGGTTGCCGGAATGAAAGCTTCGGCTTTCAGCTATGCGCGTGCTTCGAGCGTCGTTGACGCATTGCAGTTGCTCGCCCGGCACGGCGACCAGGCAAAGGTTCTGTCCGGAGGACAGAGTCTGATGCCGGCCTTGAATTTGAGGCTTTCAGCTCCCGATTTGCTGGTGGATATCGGCGCGCTGACGGAATTGCGCGGAGTTAGCGTAACGGACGGCGTCCTGAGAATCGGCGCGCTGACACGTCATGTGGATGTGCTGCGATCGGCTGACATTGCCAAACACGCGCCGCTCCTGACTGAAGCGATTGCGCATGTCGCTCATCCCGCAATTCGTAACAAGGGAACGTTCGGCGGAAGTCTTGCGCATGCTGATCCGGCGTCGGAGCTTCCGGCATGCGTAATCGCGCTTGATGCAGAGATTCTTATGTGTAGCGCGGACGGCGAGCGCCGCGTTAAAGCCGCGGACTTCTTTACGGGCATCTATGAAACCGTTCTGACGCCGGAAGAGTTGCTGATCGCGATTGAAATCCCAGTCGCGAAGCCGAGCGCGGTCCATTTCTTTCACGAATATGCGCGCCGCAAGGGCGACTACGCCATTGTCGGTCTGGCGGCATCCGGCACCCGCAAGGGCGATGTGCTGATGGATTTGCGGTTGGGTTATTTCGCCGTCGGCGAAAAGGCGACCCTTGTGAAGGCCTCCAAGGTCCTGGTTGGCCGGCCTGTCACTGCGACGGTCCTTGCCGAGGCCCAGGCCGCGCTCGATGCTGAACTCGATCCGCAGGAAGATCAGCAGGCCACAGTCGAAATGCGACGCTATCTCGCCCGTCAGTTGATGGCGCAGTGCGTCTCGAAGTTGTTGGGGCGGCCGGATCTCGAGACGAGGGCATTGGCGTGAGCGATCCGACAGCCATCTCGCTCTCAGTCAATGGCGAGCGTATCTCCGCGCAGGTTTTGCCGCGCATGAATCTGGCGGACTTTCTGCGCGATCATCTCGGCCTTACCGGAACTCATGTGGGTTGCGAGCATGGTGTTTGCGGAGCGTGCACGGTGCGCGTCAATGGCGACATCATTCGTGCCTGTTTGTTGCTCGCGGTTCAGGCCGACGGCGCTGTCGTGCAAACCATCGAGGGGCTTTCGGACAGTGGTGAGGTATCCGACCTGCAGGAGGCTTTCCGTCAGCGCAATGCTCTCCAGTGCGGGTATTGCACGCCGGGCATGCTGATGGCGGCGCAGGACATCCTGATCCATGAGCCGAATGCTGATCGCGAGCAGATTCGCGAGCATCTGTCCGGCAATTACTGCCGGTGTACCGGCTATCACGCGATTGTCGATGCGGTTCAGGCGACGGCGCGTGCACGTTCGGAGCAGGCGCGATGAACGGAAAGGCTGACAACAAATCTGGACTTTCCATATTGGATCGCCCGAATTCCTACATTGGGAAAACGGTGCCGCGCCCCAATCTCGACCGGCTGATGCAGGGGCGCGGGCAATATGTGAGCGACATGGTGCTGCCGCGCATGGCGCATGCCGTCTTTTTGCGATCGCCGTATGCGCATGCCAAGATTCTGAACATCGATACGGCCGCGGCGAAAGCCATGCCGGGAGTCATTGCCGTCGTTACCGGCGCGGAACTGGCAAAGGTCATCACGCCATGGGTTGGCGTATTGTCGCATCTGAAGGGGCTCAAGTCGGCTCCGCAGCACGCCATTGCAGTGGATCGTGCCTGCTGGCAGGGCGAAGCCGTTGCCGCGATTGTCGCAACCAGTCGCGCGCTCGCGGAAGACGCTGCGGAAGCCGTATCGGTGGATTACGAGGAGCTTGTCCCGGTCACCGATATGCGGACGGCGCTTGATCCCGACACACCGGTGATTCATTCGGTGCTGGGTGACAATCTCGCTTTCGAACGCAATCTCGATGCCGGAGCGGTGGATCAGGCCTTCAAGGACTCCGATGAGGTTGTCGAAACCGAATTTGTTTTCGGCCGTCATACCGGAGTGACGCTCGAACCACGCTCGGTTCTTGCCGATTGGAATCCGGGCGATGAGCGTCTGACTGTCTATCTGGGCACGCAGGCGCCCCACATGGTGCAGAATATCGCGGCGCTTCATCTCGGCCTTGATGAGGCGCAGGTGCGCGTGGTGTGCAAGGATGTCGGCGGGTCGTTCGGCATCAAGGTGCACATCTATGCCGACGAGATGGCGACGATGGCCCTGTCGAAGCTGTTGCGCCGTCCCGTCAAGTTCGTTGCGGACCGGGTCGAGAGCTTCAACACCGATATTCATGCCCGGGATCACGTTTGCAAGGCACGCATCGGCGTCAGCAGGGATGGGACGATCAACGCATTCGAGATCGATGACGTGACCGGCATCGGTCCATATTCGATGTACCCGCGCACCAGCGCCATCGAAGCCAATCAGGTCGTGAATCTGGTCGGCGGCCCCTATAAGACGCCGAATTATCGCGCACGGACGCGCGTGGTGTTTCAGAACAAAAACGTCACCTGTCAGTATCGCGGCGTTGGCCATCCCATCGCATGCTCGATCACGGAAGGACTGGTCGATCAGGCGGCGCAGCGGATCGGAATGGATCCCGTTGAAATCCGTCGGCGCAATCTGATCGCGGATGATGCCTATCCCTGCGGGTCACCATCCGGGCTCAAGTTCGAGGCCCTGTCGCATCATGCGTCGCTCGACAAGCTGATCAAGATGATGAACTACGACGCGTTGCGCGCCGAGCAGGCGGAACTCCGCAAGAAGGGAATTTATCGCGGAATCGGCGTTGCGAGCTTCATCGAGGTCACCAATCCAAGCGCCGCGTTCTATGGCGTGGGCGGTGCCAGAATCTCCTCGCAGGATGGCGTTGCCGTCCGCCTCGATGCGACCGGTCGGGTAATCTGCCAGACCAGTATCACGGAGCAGGGGCAGGGGTCTGAATCTCTCACCGCCCAGATCGTCGGAAGCGTGCTTGGCGTCTCCATGGAGCGTGTTCGCGTGATCCTGGGGGATACGGACAACACGCCCTATGGCGGCGGAACGTGGGCATCGCGTGGAGCCGGCATCGGCGGCGAGGCTGCGCTGCAGGCTGCGAAGGTGCTGCGCAAGAATATTCTGGATGTTGCCTCCGCCATTCTTCAGGCGAGGCCTGACGACCTTGATATCGTCGACAATGCCGTGGTCGATATCGTGGACGAGCAACCACGCATGGAACTGAACGAACTGGCGCGGATCGTTTATTTCCGTCCCGACACGCTGCCGCCGGGAATTCAGCCGGAATTGATGGCGACGCGTCATTTCGTGCCGCGCGAATATCCTTTTGCATTCACCAACGGTGTGCAAGCCTCGTGGCTTGAAGTCGATCCGCAAAGCGGTTTCATCAAGCTTTTGAAGCATTGGGTGGTCGAGGATTGCGGCACCGTTATCAATCCTCAACTCGTGGATGAACAAATTCGCGGCGGCGTGGTTCAGGGCCTCGGCGCAGCTCTCTACGAACATTGCATTTACGATGAGCGCGGACAGCTCACGAACGCCAATATGGCCGACTATCTGGTGCCGATGGCTGGCGAGATGCCGGACATCGAGGTCGGGCATATCGTGTCGCCGACGCTGGATGGCGAACTCGGCGCCAAGGGCGCTGGAGAAGCCGGAACGGCAGCGGCTGCGGCCGTTGTCGCCAATGGCGTGAACGACGCTCTGGCTCCTTTCAATGTCACGATTACTGAAATTCCGCTGACGCCAAAGATCATTCTCACTGCTCTCGGACGCATCTAATCAACACTAGAAACGATATCGGAGGAATACATGGCTAAAAAGACAATCGGCTCCATCTCTCGCCGTCGCCTGCTAGCAACCGCAGGTACCGGTGCTGTCCTGGCGGCTTCGCCGTTCCGCATCAATCTTCTGCAGGCGCAGGAAGCGACCATCAAGGTCGGCTTTCCCGTTCCGCTGACGGGTCCTTACGGCACCGAAGCGCAGGATCAGGTCCGCGCCGCTGAAGTCGCCATTGCCGAATTCAACGAAGGCGGCGGTCTCAACGGCCGCAAGGCCGAACTGCTTGTCCGCGACGACAAGCTCAATCCGGGTGAAGCCGCGACCCGCACGCTCGAATTGATCGAAAAGGAAAAGGTCAACTTCGTCGTCGGCAGTCTGTCTGCGTCGGTTCAACTCGCGGTGAACAACGTCACCAAGGAACGCGGGATCATCTACAACTCGATCAGCCAGTCCGACGAAATCAACGAAGTCAAGGATTTCAGCAAATACACCTTCCATGAAGCGCTCACGCCGCACCTGACCGCGGGCGCCGTTGGCCGCTATGCGTTCCCGAAGTTCGGCAAGAAGGTTGCGTTCCTCACGGCAGACTATGCCTATGGCCACGAAATGGTCCGCGGTTTCCAGGAGGCTGGTAAGGCGTTTGGAATTGAAAGCCTTGTCGATATTCGCCATCCGCTCGGCACCACGGACTTCTCGGCGCTGCTGCCGCGTATTCAGGCTCTCAAGCCCGACATCCTCGTCATCAGCAACTTCGGCCGCGACCAGCAAATCGCGCTCAAGCAGGCCACCGATTTCGGCATGAAGAAGAGCATGAAGATCGTGGCTCCGATTCTGCTTTACACCGGCCGTGTTGCTGCCGGCGCGCAGGCCTTCGATGGCGTGATCGGCGGTACGTCCTATTACTGGGGCATCGAAAACAAGGTCGCATCCGCGAAGGCCTTCAACGACCGCTTCCGCAAGATGCACGGCGGAAAGGTCCCGTCGGACTACGGCGCGCTCGGCTATGCCGGCGTCAAGACGTTGCTGATGGGCGCCAAGGCCGCCGGTACCCTCGATACTGACAAGGTCATCGCGGCGGTGGAAGCGCTGAAGTACGACTACTACAAAGGCCCGGAATATTATCGCAAATGCGATCACCAGGCCGTGCAGTCGATTTTCATCATCGAGTCCAAGTCCGCACCTCAGAATGGCGACGCCGACGTCTTCAACGTGGTTGCGACAGAAGAGCCCAACGAGAAGAACCTGCGTACCTGCGAAGCGCTGGGTCACAAGTCCTGAGTCAACTCAACTAACGGACGCGCGTCCATAACGGGCGCGCGTCTTTTCTGGAGATACCCATGGCCGGTTTGAGTTTCGATCTGATCGCGTTGCAATTGTTCACCGGTCTGGCGCTTGGCGCGATCTATGTGCTGTTCGCCATCGGATTGTCGTTGATCTTCGGCATGTTGACCGTTGTGAACTTTGCGCACGGCGCCTTCTATATGGTCGGCGCTTATGTCGGACTGTTTCTTCTCTCACTGGGCGGAAATTTCTGGCTGTGTCTGATCGCGGTTCCGCTGATCGTCGGCACCATCGGTCTTGTCGTGGAGCGATTCCTCATCCGTCCGCTTTATGGTCGTGGCATTGACTATCCACTGCTGCTGACCTTCGGCCTTAGCTATGTGATGGTGGAACTTGTCCGGATTGCCTTCGGCAAGAGCGGTTATCCGTTCGATACGCCGGAAATCCTGCAGGGCGCGGTCAATATCGGCGTCGGCTACTTTCCGCTTTATCGCCTGTTCATCATCGGCGTTGCGGCGGCGGTTCTTCTCGGGCTCTGGCTCTTCCTTGAGCGCACAAGCTTCGGCCTGATTATCCGTGCCGGCGCGCGTGATCCCCAGATCGTCCGTGTTCTTGGTGTCAATGTTTCGCGGGTTTGGCTATTCGTGTTCGGCATCGGGTCGGGAATTGCCGCATTGGCCGGACTTCTCGCAGCACCGCTTCAGGGCGTTATCCCCGAGATGGGATCGACCATTCTGGCCGAGGCATTTGTCGTGACCGTTGTCGGCGGCATGGGCTCGATCGGTGGCGCGGTCATTGCGGGTCTCCTGGTGGGCGTGGTGGTCAGCATGACATCGCTGTTCGCGCCCGAAATGGCCAAGGTTTCGATTTTTGTCTTGATGGCAGTTGTTCTTCTCGTCCGTCCGCAAGGCTTCTTCGGCCGCGCCGGACTCATGAGCTAAGGCGAACAGAATCATGAATGAACTATCCCAAACTCTCGCGCAGCCAAGCGCTGCATCGGCGAGTTGGTTCGATTTCGCCAAACGTCACCGGGCCATCCTTGCCAGCATCTTTGTGTTGCTCTTCCCTCTGGCGATGCCGTTCACGGCATTGGCCGTGAACATCCTGATCTACGGACTCTATGCAGTCGGGTTCAATCTGCTGTTCGGTTATCTCGGGCTGCTGTCATTCGGGCATGCTGCACTGTTCGGGACCGGCTCCTACCTCTGCGGCATTGCCATCGTGCATTTCGGATTGCCCTGGTACGCGGCGATTATTGTGGGAACGCTCGCCGGTGCCGTCATGGCTGCGGCCATCGGTGCGCTGGCAATCCGTACCCGCGGCATCTATTTCGCAATGGTGACGATGGCGCTGTCGCAGTGTGTCTTCTATCTGTTCTATCAGGCGGTGGACTGGACCGGCGGTGAAAACGGATTGCGCGGCATTAACGTTCGCGTCATCGATATCTTCGGCCTGAAGCTCGACTTCATCGATCCGTTGAAGCGTTATTATGTCATCGCGGCTTTTGTCATCCTGGCGCTGTTCGTGCTGTCCCGGATTCTTGCGTCGCCGTTTGGGGCGGTGATCGAGGCGGTTCGCGAGAACGAAGCCCGTGCCCGTGCCTCGGGATATAACGTTACCCTGACCCGGCTCATTACTTTCATCCTGTCCGGTGCCTTTTGCGGATTGGCCGGAGCGCTGATGGCGCTGCATCTGTCCATCGTTCCGATCGAAATTCTGCATATCGAAACCTCCGGCATGGTGGTGATGATGTCGTTGCTCGGCGGCATGGGCACGTTTTTCGGTCCCTTCGTCGGCGCTGCGGTCTTCCTGATGCTGGAAAACATGGTCTCGCTCTGGACCGTTCATTGGCAATTGTTCGTCGGCGCGGTCTTCATGATCTGCGTGCTGTTCTTCCCGGCCGGTATCTGGGGAACGATCTTGAAGTGGGTCAATAAATGATATCGGCAGACACATCTTCGCAAGTCATTCTGCGCACAACCGGGGTGAGCAAGTCGTTCGGGAAGTTCGTGGCCCTGAACAACATCTCCGCCGAATTCTCGCGAAATGCGATCACCTCCATCATCGGGCCGAACGGCGCCGGCAAGAGCACCTATTTCAATCTGCTGTCGGGTGCGTTCGCTCCGTCGAGCGGGAAGGTGGAGTTCGAGGGGCGGGATGTCACGAACATCGCGCAGCACGAATTCGCACATATGGGTATCGCGAAGTCGTTTCAGATCACCAACGTGTTTCCGCTGCTGACAACGCGTGAAAATATCCGTGTTGGCCTGCAGGCTTTCGTTTCGCGTTACAATATCTGGAAACCTCGCGCCTCGCTGCCCGGGCTTGTCGAAAAGGCCGATGCCCTGCTCGCGCAGGTGGGACTATGGGATCGCCGTGAACGATTGGCGAAAGAGCTTGCGCACGGCGAGCAGCGCGCGCTCGAAATCGGGATGGCGCTGGCCAGCAATCCGCGCCTGTTGCTGCTCGACGAGCCGACCGCCGGCATGAGCCCGGAGGAAACGCGCGTAATGATGGACCTCATCGTCAAGCTGGCTCAGGAGCGCACCGTCATTCTGGTTGAACACAAGATGAAGCTGGTCATGGGGATCAGCGACCGGGTTCTGGTGCTGCATCATGGCGAGCTGCTTGCGCAAGGGACACCGGCGGATGTGCGCCAGAATGAACAGGTCAAGCGGGTCTATCTTGGCCAGCGGGAGCACTGAAACCATGTTGCGTGTTGAAAAGCTCAACTCCTGGTACGGCGCGAGTCATGTCTTGCAGGACGTCAGTCTTGAGGTCAGCAAAGGTGAGATCGTTTGTCTGATTGGGCGCAATGGCGCGGGCAAGACGACGACCCTGAAGTCGATTATCGGCCTTCTGGACAAGACACGCGGCTCCGTCACATTCAAGGGCAAGGAAGTTCTGGGCCAGCCGGCGCATGTGCGCTTCGGCCTGGGGCTCGCCTATGTGCCGGAAGAACGCCGGATCGTGCAGGGACTGACCGTGAAGGAAAACCTTCGGCTTGGCATGGTCGCATCGCCGCATAAGAAAGACGAAGCTCGCCGGATCGACGAGATTGCCGAGATCTTTCCTCGTCTCGCGGAGCGTCTTGATCAGGAAGCGGTCACCATGTCGGGTGGCGAACAGCAGATGCTCGCCATTGCGCGCGCCATGATGGCCAAACCGGACCTCATCATGCTGGACGAGCCCTCGGAAGGCATTATGCCGGTGCTCGTCGATGAGATGTTCGAACTGTTCCGTAAGATGAAGTCGGAAGGAACGACAATCCTGCTTGTCGAACAGAACGTGGAGCTGGCGCTCGGTATTGCCGATCGGGCCTACGTGCTGGATCAGGGGTCCGTCGTGCATCACGCAACAGCAGCCGCTTTGCTGGCCGACGACGAAATCAAGGAGCGCTACTGCTCGGTCTAGTCCAGCGGACGAGCCAGCGCATCGGTATGCCCACATAATTATCAATCGATAAATAAAAGGAGCCACTCTCATGAAAGTCGACAGAGCCGCTATCTATGAAGCCGCCAAGAAGCTCTCCAACTGGGGCCGCTGGGGTGCGGACGATCAGATCGGGACGCTGAACAACATCAGCCCTGAAGACGTCATTAATGCCGGCAAGCTGATCAAGAAGGGGAAGGTCTTCGCGCTCGGCCTGTCTCTGAAGGAGCCTATTCAGTCCGGACTGTTCGGCGGCCGCTGGAATCCGATCCACACCATGCTGGCGACAGGCACCGATGCCGCTGCCGGTAATCAGGATATTCCGTCGCCGTATCTGCGCTATGCCGATGACGCGATCAACATGCCGTGTCAGGCCTCAACGCAGTGGGATGCGCTCTGCCACATCTTTCTCGACGACAAGATGTACAATGGTTTTGACGCGAAGCTTGTCGATGCGCGCGGTGCAAAGAAGCTCGGGATCGAGCATGTGCGTGACAAGATGGCAGGCCGTGGCGTTCTGCTCGACGTCGCCCGGTTCAAGGGCGTCGAGTCGCTTGACGACGGTTATGCGATCACCAATGCGGATCTCGACGCCTGTGCCAAGCATCAGGGTGTCGAAATTCGCAAGGGAGACTTCGTCATTATCCGGACCGGCCATCAGGAGCGCTGCCTGAAGAAGAAGGATTGGAGCGGATATGGTGGCGGTGATGCGCCGGGCGTTGCGTTCGAGACGTGCTACTGGATTCGCGAGAAGGACATTGCGGCCATCTGCACCGATACGTGGGGTTGCGAGGTTCGTCCGAACGAGACCAACGAGGCCAATCAGCCGTGGCACTGGGTGGTGATTCCGGCGATCGGCATTTCGATGGGGGAAATTTTCTACCTGAAGGAACTCGCGGAAGATTGTGCGCAGGACAAGGTCTATGAGTTTTTCTTCTGCGCCCCGCCGATGCATCTGCCGGGTGCGGCAGGATCGCCGATCAATCCTCAGGCCATCAAGTAATCGCGGAGGTCTATCATGGTAAAGTATCTCAAGCGCAGCCGCGATGCCGCCCAGCGCGCCGAGGACGATTCAAAGGTCCGTTCGGCTGTTGAATCGATCCTCAAAGATATCGAAACGCGCGGCGACGATGCTGTTCGCGAACTGTCGATCAAGTTCGATCAGTGGGATCGGAAAGATTACCGGCTGACTGATGCCGAAATTAAGGATTGCGTCAGTCAGTTGTCCCAGCGGAATATCGACGACATCAAGTTCGCGCAGGAGCAGGTGCGTAACTTCGCCCAGCATCAGCGCAATGCGATGAAGGACGTCGAGGTCGAGACGCTGCCGGGCGTTGTGCTTGGTCACAAGAATATTCCGGTCAATTCGGTCGGCTGTTACGTGCCGGGTGGCAAGTATCCACTGCTGGCCTCGGCGCATATGTCGGTGATCACTGCCAAGGTCGCCGGCGTTTCGCGGATCATCACTTGTGCGCCGCCATTTCAGGGCAAACCGGCTCCGGCCATCGTCGCCGCCCAGCATCTCGCCGGCGCCGACGTCATCTATTGTCTCGGCGGCATTCAGGCGGTCGGCGCAATGGCGATCGGAACGGCATCGATCGCGCCGGTGGACATGCTGGTCGGGCCCGGCAACGCGTTCGTCGCGGAGGCCAAGCGCCAGCTTTATGGGCGCGTCGGTATCGACTTGTTCGCAGGTCCCACTGAAACACTGGTCATCGCGGATGATACCGTGGATGGCGAAATGTGCGCGACCGACCTGCTCGGGCAGGCTGAGCACGGGCCGAATTCTCCGGCCATTCTTCTCACGAATTCCGAGAAGCTTGCGCGCGAGACCGTCGCGGAGATCGAGCGTCTTCTCAAAATTCTTCCCACCGGTGCTATCGCGGCGAAGGCCTGGGAGGACTACGGCGAAGTGATTCTTTGCGATTCCGAAGAGGAAATGGTGAAGGAAGCAGACCGCATCGCATCCGAGCATGTCCAGGTGATGACTCGCGATCCGGATTACTTCCTCAAGAATATGACAAACTATGGCGCGCTGTTCCTCGGGCCACGCACCAATGTGGCCTTTGGCGACAAGGTGATCGGCACCAACCATACGCTGCCCACGAACAAGGCGGCGCGTTACACCGGAGGATTGTGGGTCGGTAAGTTCCTTAAGACCGTCACTTATCAGCGCGTTCTGACCGACAAGGCCTCTGCCATGATCGGCGAATACTGCTCGCGCCTTTGCATGCTGGAGGGTTTCGCGGGCCATGCCGAACAGGCCAACGTTCGTGTGCGTCGTTACGGCGGGCGCAACGTCCCTTATGCGGGCGCCGCGGAATGAGCGGCCTGTCGCTGCCAACAACGCCGTCTCTCCGATTGGAGGGGCGGCGCGCTTTGGTCACCGGAGCGGGGCGGGGCATTGGTCTGGCTGCGGCAACCGCACTGGCCGAGGCAGGAGCGCATGTGACCTTGTGCGCACGCACCGCAAGCGAGATCGATGAAGCTGCGGCAGCATTACGCGAGAAGAATCTTTCGGCCGACGCGTTGGCTCTCGATGTGACCGATCTCGCGGCGTTCCGCGTAACGGTGGAGGCGCAGGATCCGTTCCACATCTTTGTCAACAACGCCGGGACCAATCGGCCCAATCCGTTTACCGATGTTTCGGTCGATGATTTCGACGCTGTCATGAACCTGAACGTGAGAGCTGCTTATTTTGCGGCTCAGTCTGTTGCGCGCCGAATGATTACAGGCGGGGTTCGCGGCTCGATCATCAATATGTCATCCCAGATGGGCCATGTCGGCGGCGCCAACCGCTCGCTCTACTGTGCTTCCAAATGGGCGATGGAGGGCTTCTCGAAAGCCATGGCGCTTGATCTGGCCGCACAGGGCATCCGGGTCAACACGCTGTGCCCGACCTTCATCGAAACGCCGATGACGAAGCCGTTCTTTGAGAATGCTGCGTTCAAGGAGAGCGTATTATCGAAGATCAAGCTCGGCAGACTTGGCAAGGTCGAGGACCTGATGGGCGCTATCGTCTTCCTGGCCAGTGACGCCTCGTCGCTGATGACGGGCTCGTCCTTGATGATGGATGGAGGCTGGACAGCCGACTAGCAGGACGGTCCGTGCTGATCGTGCCAGAGCGTGGCTTTTCATATCTGCTCTTGCCCGACCAGCCGAGACGCAAAGGCGAGCTCACAATTCAATCAAGCCATAGCAGCCGACCGACCGGCACGCCGACATCGACAGCCTGGCCGATCTCCATCAGCAGAGAACCTGACTGGAACGGAATGTCGATCCAGATATGGCTCGCTCCGGTCTTCACGCCATAGCGGATCGTGCTGCCGAGGAATTCCCGCTCGACGATTTCGCCCGCCATTGACGGACTGTCCCCGCTGGATGATGTCCTCGGCGTCAGCGTAGTGTCCTGCGGACGAAAGACTGGCTTGGCATTCGGATTCACGTCCATACTCTTCGGCAGCGGAAGAACAATGCCCAGGTCCGACTGGAATCCCGCGCCAGTCATCTTCCCTTCGATCACATTTGCGGTGCCGAGAAACTGCGCGACAAACAAGTTGGCCGGACGTTCGTACAATTCAGTCGGCGTACCGACCTGCTGAACCTTGCCCTCGTTCATGACGGCGACGCGATCGCAGATCGTATTGGCTTCTTCCTGATCGTGCGTCACGATGACGGTGGTCAAGCCGAGGGATTTCTGCAACGCGCGCAATTCGCGGCGCACCTGCACGCGAAGTTTCGCATCGAGATTGGACAGCGGCTCGTCGAGCAGCAGAATCTTCGGCTCGATGGCGATCGTCCGTGCCAGCGCCACGCGCTGCTGCTGGCCGCCGGAAAGTTGCGACGGGCGGCGATCGATCTGGCTCGACAACCCCACGAAAGTCAGTGCCGCTTCTACCCGCCGTGTGATCTCAGCGCGCGGCAATCGACGCTCGCGAAGACCGAACGCCACGTTCTCTCCGACGGTCATGTGCGGCCACAGCGCATAGGACTGAAACACCATGCCGACATCGCGCTTCCACGGCGGGAGCGTCGAAATCTCCTTGCCACCGACCATAATCCGGCCCTGCCTTGCATCGGCGAAACCCGCGATCAGCCGCAGCAATGTGGTCTTGCCGCAGCCGGAAGGGCCGAGCAGGGCGAATAGTTCTCCGGGCTGGATATCAAGATTGATGCCGTCGAGGACGATGTTGTCGCCATAGGCCGCGCTGATGCCCTCGATCTTGAGATCGAGCGCTTTGACCGTCAAACCGGGGTGCTGGGTGTTTGCGTCTGCCAAGAAGGGCCCCTTATTCATTTGAGTTGCTCCCGGCTTTGGTGCGGCGGTCGCGCTCGATCACATATTGAGATGCGATGGTGCTGAGCGCGACGATCACTACGGCAATGACACCAAGCGCAGCGCCCGGTCCGCGGCCTGCGGCCGATTGCATGAAAACGTAAAGCCCGTAGGCGAGCGGAGCGTCCTGATTCGCCTGAACCAGCATCAACGTTGCGGAGAGCTCGACCGCTGCGGTCGCGAAGCTGGTGATGAAGCCCGCAACGAGGCCGCCCGTCATCAGCGGGACGACGATGCGCCGAACGGTACTCGCTTTGGTCGCCCCAAGATTTTCGGCCGCTTCCTCGAGCGAGGCGGAAATCTGTTGAAGGGCTGCGTAACAGGCCCGTAGCGCGTAGGGTAGCCGCCGGATCGCCAGTGCGATGACAATTACGATCCAAAGCGAAGCCATCGGCGTTCCGTCCCATAGAGGAATGCTATAGAAGGCACGCAGATAGCCGATGCCGAGTACGACGCCGGGGATCGCCAGTGCTGCGGTCGCCAGAAGGTCGAGGCCGCGAGCACCGAGCAGTTTCGTCCGCAACACCAGATAGGAGATCGCGGTTCCGATCACGATGTCGATGATGCCTGCGAGCGAGGCATAGAGCAGCGTGTTCTTGATATAGATCGAGCTTTCGCCGAATACGCGTACATAGTGGGCGACGGTGAAGCCGTCCGGCAGCGGCGAGAACGACCAGATCGTCGCGAACGACAACAGCAACAGGCCGAAATGCGGAGCCAGCACCAGCAGGATGATGAGAGTGAGCACCGCGTAAACCAGCGCCATTTCCCACGGGCGCAGTTTACGCTTGGCGACGCCGCCACCGCCGCGCTGGGTGGTCGCATAGTCGATGTTGCGGGTGGCGAGCGACGACACCCACATCGAGGCGACCGAGGCTACGATCAGAACCACGGAAATCACGTAGCCCATCGGGTCGGCGATGCCGATCGAAGTCACGCGCAGGTAAGCCTGCGGAGCCAGCATATCTTTGACGTTTAGAAGGAGCGGGGTCGCGAGATCGTCAAAGACCTTGACAAAAACGAGCGACGCGCCCGCAACATAACCCGGCAGCGCGAGTGGAAAGACGATGCGCCGGAACAGACGGAATCCATGCGACCCCAGATTCTGAGCCGCTTCCTCCATCGAGCGATCGACATTGCGCAATGCCGCCGACAGGTTGATGAGAATGAAAGGGAAATAGTGGATCGACTGAACGAAGATGACACCGTTCAGCCCTTCCATGAAGGCGAGTTTGAATCCGAACCAGTCGTCGAGCAGCAGGTTGATCGTGCCGTTGCGGCCGAAAAACAACTGCAGTGCGACTGCGCCGACAAACGGCGGCATGATAAGCGGAAGAAATCCCAGAATTTGGATCAAGCCGGTGCCACGAAACGCAAAGCGCGAGGTGAAGTAGGCCAGCGGCATCGCCAGAATCGAGGCCCCGACCACGGCCATGGCCGAGACGTAGAACGAATTCCAGAACGAGCGAATGAAGAGGTCTGTTCTGGCGAAGTCGACGAAATTCACCAGGGTGAATGCACCGCTGCCCTTTTCCGTGAAGGCAACCCAAACGACGGTCGCTACCGGCCATACGAGAAAGACGAGTAGAAAGGCGAGGATCAGCAAGGCGACGCCGACCTGGCCCCACGTTGCGCCGGAGAGCGCACGGGACACGAATGTCCCGCGCCGGTTGTGATGCAGGCCGACTGCGGTCATGCGATGATTACTTTGCGAGCTTCAGTGCTTCGTCGGCCTTGGCGCGTGCTTGCGCATTGTGGTCTTTCGCAAACGATGCCCATTGCTGCTCAAGCTCGGCCTGCCGCGCTCCCTTCTCCTTCTTCTTGCCGCCGGAGAAAGCGCCGACGATCTCAGCCGACGATGCCTGCTGCTCGGTGATCGGAACGGCACCCATCAGGTCGCGCGCCTCCTTCAGAAGGGCTTCACCTTGAGGATTCGGCTTTTTTGCAAGGGCCGCTGCTGCTGCATCGAGCGCTTTCTTCGTCTGTTTCAGGTCGGTGAGCTGAAAGGTGACGGTCTGATCATACAGCGCATCCACCACGTCGTTGCGCCCTTCGGACTTCTTGACGTCGAACTTCACCATCGAATTCAGGCGCGGGTCCTTGAACGGATTGGGGTAGCCCGCAGGGGCCTTGTCATACGCCGTGGGATTCACCGGCAGGCGGCGGATGCCCGGATCGAACAACAGGTTCTGACCGGCCGGTGACAACAGAAACTCGATAAATGCTTCTGCGCCGGCCTTGTTCGGCGCATTCGCGACAATGGCGATGTTCGCCGGCACGATCGCGGTTACGCTTGGGTAGATGAACTTGACGGGGAATCCCGTGGCCTGCGAGGAGAACGCGAAGAAGTCGATGACGATTCCATAGCCGACCTGACCGGAGTTCACCGCATCCGGCACACCGAACGAACGCTCTGTGACTTCGCGGAAGTTGCCGGACACATCGCGAAGCGTGGTCCAGCCCTTGGCCCAGCCTTCGCCCTGCAGAATCGTCTCGATTGTCAGATGCGTGGTCCCGGAGCGCGAGGGCGCCGCCATGGAGACGTGATCGTAATAGGCCGGCGCGGCAAGATCCTGCCACTCCTTCGGCTCGGGCAGCTTGTTGGCCTTCACATAGCGTTCATTCCACATAATGCCGTAGCCGGAGGCCGCGAAGCCGAAATAATAGCCATCCGGATCGTTGATTGGGAACTGGCCGATTTTTTCCGGAATGCCCGTGGCCTTCGGCTTGTAGGCCTGCAGCAGGGACTTGGCTTTCAAAGCCTCGAAAGCGTCTGGCGCGGACGCCCAGAAGAGATCGACCTGATTGTTGGACTTGGTTTCTTCGAGAAATTTAACGCCAGCGTGGGTATTGCGGTTTTGAACATCGAGGGTGACGCCCGGGTTCGCAGCTTCGAAGGCCTTCTTGATCGGGTCGGTCACATCTTTCGCATAAGAGGTGACGACGCTCACTTTTCCCGACGCCGCTTGCGCATTTGAGATTGCCAGCCAACCCAGTGCTGCAGCGGCCGTAAGAACTTTCGCTAATTGTACCCGTTTCAACGCCATTCCTCCTTGAGAACTCAGCCATGGGGCCTTGTCATAAAACTGTAATAATAGAGGGCGGCTCGTGCCAATAGCTCATTAGGCATGTTGCGGCGCACATTTTGTCTTGTGACTGATAGAGCGATCTTTTTTTGGAAAAGGTTGTGTGCGCCTGACGGCCGGCAGCGAACCCCCGGGCGGGATATCGTGCGTAGGGCGCCTCAGCTCGTTCCATGCGTCCGGACGTGAGTCCTTGTTTTGGTTGCAGACCACTGACGATACAGACCTTGCCGATATGGGTTTCGAGCATGTCTGCCGGCCATATGCCGTCTTTTATATCGCTTTACGATATAATTATTGCGTTGCCTGGGGCATCCGAGCCAAGGGCTCTGGGTGTCGGCTATGACATCATCAGCCACCTGCTGAGCAGCCACACCACAGCGAATGAAGTCGTTGCGATCCTGATCGTCAAATCGGCCATCTGGCTCATTGCGCTTGCGTCCGGTACCTCCGGTGGTGTGCTGGCGCTTTTGCTGATTTTCGGCGGCTGTGCGGGATGGCTCGAAGGCCAGGTGCTGCCCGGAGACACTGGCGCCTGGGCATTGGTCGGCATGGCCGCAATGATGGGTGGCACGATGCGCTCGCCGCTCACCGGCATTCTGTTCGCCGCGGAACTGACAGGAAACTTCTCGTTGCTCGGTCCGTTGTTGATCGCCACGGCATCTGCTTACGCCGTGACCGTTCTGCTGCTTAAACGCTCGATTCTCACCGAGAAAATCGCACGCGCGGTCAGCATGTCATGCGTGAGTACAGCATCGACCCGTTCGAACTGCTGCGTGTCTCCAAGGTCATGGTGAAAGACGTCGATACGTTACCGGCGAGTATGCGCATCGACGAGGTCGTAGCCTTCTTCTCAGGCGAGGAATGGCGGCACAAGTCCTATCCGATCCTCGACAGTGATGGAGGCGTTGTCGGTCTTGTCGGCAGGTCTGACGTGCTGCAGTGGCGATCCGAGCAGCCCCATGGTGAGGAAACGTTGTTCGATCGAGCCTCGGATCGGGCGCTGACCAAGGCGCGTCCTGAGATTCTCCAGCGCTATCTGGGCGTCTGACACTTCTGGTGAAGAGCAGGGAAAGATCCCTGCGGCGTTATTCTAGTCAGCCAATGCCGCAATGAGCGTGGCGGCATGCTGCTCCAGCATGCCGGGATCTGCCTTCACGGTCTGGGCCGGAAGAAGCTCAACTCCTTCCTTCATCGGCATGATGTGCATGTGAAGGACCACCTGGCCGCTGGCCGGCTCGCTGAACTGTTGAATGATGACGCCGTCCGCGCCGAAAGCTTTCACGGCCGCAACAGCGATTTTCTTTGTGGTGCGGGCCACTTCGGCGAAATCATCGACCGAAATATCCAGAAGGCCGCGAACAGGGGCTTTGGGGATCACGAGGGTATGCCCAGGTGACCGGGGCATGATGTCCAGAAAAGCGAAAGTATGATCGTTCTCGTAGA
>Ga0153956_1001404_pt1 | contig 21190 bp, 16 predicted proteins | sample TSFL040MetaG_FD_104704 | JGI IMG/M metagenome (GOLD analysis project Ga0153956, IMG submission 104704) | Attine ant fungus gardens microbial communities from Florida, USA - TSFL040 MetaG | ecosystem: Host-associated > Fungi > Mycelium > Unclassified | place: USA: Florida, Wekiwa Springs...
CCGCGGTGTCGAGCAGCACGACGTCGTAGCCGCCGAGCTTGCCCGCCTGCAGCGCGCGCTGCGCGATCTGCACCGGCTGCTGGCCCGCGACGATGGGCAGCGTTTCGATAGCGAGATCACGGCCGAGCACCGCAAGCTGTTCCTGCGCGGCCGGGCGATAGACGTCGAGCGACGCCATCAGCACCTTCTTCTTGTCGCGCTGGGTCATGCGCCGCGCGAGCTTCGCGGTCGTGGTGGTCTTGCCGGAGCCCTGCAGGCCGACCATCATGATGGCGACGGGCGCGGGCGCGTTGAGATCGATGAGCTGGTCGTCGGCGCCGAGCGTATCCACGAGCTGGTCATGGACGATCTTCACCACCATCTGGCCGGGGGTGACCGACTTGACCACGGTGGCGCCGATGGCCTGCTCGCGCACCTTGTCGGTGAACGAGCGAACGACTTCGAGCGCGACGTCGGCTTCAAGCAGGGCGCGACGGATTTCGCGCATGGCGGCATCGACATCGGCTTCGGACAGCGCGCCGCGCCCGGTCAGCCGGTCGAGGATGCCTCCAAGTCGTTCCGACAGATTGTCGAACATCGCGGCCTTACCTGTTGCTCCCGAAGGAGATGAAATTCCAAACACGTTTGCGCCCGAGGGCGCACAGCGCTGTCGGGCGTTGGCCTCCGGCATCCAGCACCGGGCGGCGGGTCGAAAAGAAAATCTTTCCGAGAAGTGGCGCGGTTAAACCCCCAGACGTCCGGAAAGTCAACAAAAGTCCGCCAAATCAGAGGTTATGAGGCGATTGTGAAGGCCGGGAACCCGCCTTTCCCTTGCCGAAACGTGCCGTTTCGGGCCATTCGGGGTCATGAAGGTCACCCGCCGCCGTGTTTTGGGCCTGCTCGCCGGCACCGCCGTTGCCGTGGGGCTGCCCTCCGTCTGGATTTCCCGCATGAAAACCTATGCTGGTCCGCCATCCGATCATTTCGACGGGACTTATTTCTTCGACCCCGACGGCGCGCCGCCCAAGAAGCTCTGGGAGGTGCTGCGCTGGCAGGTCGCGCGGAACCAGGCGAAATGGCCGGACCGGGCGCCGAGCCCCTACTCGGACACACCGCCGCCGCAGGTCACGGGCCCCAAGGTGCGGTTCTCGTTCATCGGCCACGCAAGCTGGCTGATCCAGACCGCGGGCCTCAACATTCTGGTCGATCCGGTCTGGTCGGAGCGCTGTTCGCCGTTCTCGTTCGCCGGGCCGAAGCGGGTCAACGATCCCGGCGTGCCCTTCGACAAATTGCCGCCGATCGACGCGGTGCTGGTCTCGCACGGCCATTACGATCATCTCGACATGCGCACGTTGTCGAAACTCGCTGCGAAGTTTTCGCCGCGCGTCATCACGCCGCTCGGCAACGACGTCACCATCAAGTCCACGGACGATGCGGTGCGCGTCGAGGCGTTCGACTGGCACGACCGCATCGAGATCGGCAACGGCGTGGCCGTCACGCTGGTGCCGACGCGGCACTGGACCGCGCGCGGGCTGTTCGACCGCAACAAGGCGCTGTGGGCCAGCTTCGTGCTGGAGACGCCCGCGGGAAAAATCTATCTGGTCTGCGATTCGGGTTACGGTACCGGCACGCATTTCCGCAAGGTGCGCGAGGCGCATGGTCCGTTGCGCGCGGCGACGCTGCCGATCGGCGCCTATGAACCGCGCTGGTTCATGCGCGACATGCACATGAATCCGGACGATGCGGTGAAGGCGCTGGCCGATTGCGGCGCGGAGGTCGCGCTCGCGCATCATCACGGCACATTCCAGTTGACCGATGAGGCCATCGACGCGCCGGTGAAGGCGCTGGCGGATGCGCTCGATGCCGCGAAAGTGCCGCGCGACAGATTTCTGGCGCTGCAGCCGGGGCAGGTGTTCGAGATCTAGTCTCGACTCTCTCTCAACGCGTCATGCCCGGGCTTGTCCCGGGCATCCACGTCTTTGCGTCATATCGTAAGGAAGACGTAGATGGCCGGGACAAGCCCGGCCATGACGGCGGAGTATGTTGGCAGCCCGGTGCGAGATTGGATTTTCTTTACTGCCCTTTCGGCTTCAGCTCATACGAGACGCTGACGCTCACACGTAACGTTTCTTCGCCCTGTGCGACCGGCGCGGAAGCCGCGATCCCTGCCGACATCTTGCGATAAGGAACGGGGCCCGGCGCGGTTTCCTCCGAAATGCTGATCGGTGTGCCGACGGTCGCATTGGCGGCCTGCGCGTAAATGTCCGCCTTGCGTTTGGCGTCGGCGATGGCTTCCACGCGGGCGTCGTCGAGCAGCTTGGAGGCCTTCGCCACCATGAAGCTGATGCCGCTGATCTCGTTGGCGCCGGAGCCGACCAGCACGTCGATCGTGTCGGCGACCTTGGTGACGTCGCGGATGGTGACGGTGATCCGGTTGCTGGCGCGGTAGCCGATGATCTGGAACGGCGCGTTGGGATTGCGGCCCGGCGCGCTCTGCGGCGACAGGGAGAGCCGGGAGGTCTGGTAGTCCTTCTCCGCGATGCCTGCGTTTTTCAATGCCAGCAGCACCACGCCCATCGCCTTGTTGTTGGCCTCGGAAGCCTCGCGCGCGGTCTTCGCCTCGGTGGTCACGCCGCTGTCGATCTGCGCCAGATCCGGCGGCACCGAGATCGAGGCTTCGCCGGTGACCGAAATGGTCGGCGGGGTGGCCTGCGCGAATGCGGATGATGCCGAGACGGCAAGGACGAGAGCGGCGGCGATTGTGCGGACCTGCATGGCGGCACTCCGGTTTTACTTGAGCGGGACGAACACGTTGATGACCAGCTTGTCTTCGCTCGTCGTCAGCGGATCGGTGACGTATTCCTCGATGAACGTATCCTTCGCCTCGAGCTTCTTGTCGTCGAGGTGATTGGTGATCGCTTCATACGTGTTGTCCATGTTGTCGTATGAACCGCGATGGATGAACTTCAGCGTCGGGCCTTCCGGCGACATGCCGATGCTTATGCCTTTGCCGAGAGTCTTCGGCTCCTGATCGACGGGAATCTCCGCCTGATAGGTGAATCCTGCATCGTCGGTCGAGGTGTAGACGATCAGTGATGGACCGGCGGGCTTGATGCCCTGCTGGGCGAGCAGGCTCGACAGCGTCTTCAGCGATCCCACCAGCGTGTCGAAGGCGGAATCCCATGATGCCGAACCCTTCACGATCACCACTTTCTTCGCGGTCAGCGTCTGCTGTTCGCCGAACGGATCGGTGGCCTGCGCATTCGGCGCGGCGGGCGGAGTCGCCGGGGCCTCCGCTGCGGGCGCTGGGGCCGGAGGTGGCGCAGGGGCGGGCGCCGGCGGGGCTTCGGCTGCGGGGGCCGCCGGTGCGGGGGGAGGCGCTGCCGGAGCGGGGGCTGCCGGGCCGGCCGGCGGCTGGATGGTCCCCGTGGGCGCGTTGGCGGGCATTTTGCTCCAGACCGCGGCCGCGACGACCAGCGCCAGGACGACCAGAACTGCAACACGGGTATTCGTCATCCAAGGGTCTCCGAGGGGCGGTATGGGGGGCGGGTCGGTCCGGCGGCGAAGCAGATGCAGTCTATCACGAACCGCCTCGCCAGTGTGGCATGCGTTCCAAACTGGGCAATCGCGAGGCGCGTTCCGGCCGGATCGCGCGCTGCTCTGGTCAAGTCCGTCCGCATTCGCCATATAAGCCGGTATCATGAGCACGCTGGCCAACCATTCCTTCGCCAAGATGAACGGCATCGGCAACGAGATCGTCGTTCTCGATTTGCGCGATTCGGGCGCGACCGTCAGCCCCGACGAGGCGCGTGCCATCGCGTCGCCTGCCGGCGTGCCTTACGATCAGTTGATGGTGCTGCAGCCGCCGCGCGCTCAGGGCACGGCCGCGTTCATCCGGATCTTCAACAATGACGGCTCGGAGGCGGCGGCCTGCGGCAACGGCATGCGCTGCGTGGCGCGGCAGGTGTTCGGAGAAACCGGCGAGAGCGCGCTGACATTCGAGACCCGGGCGGGACTTCTCAACTGCTGGCAGGGCCCGTCGCCCGGTCTCTATACCGTGGACATGGGCGTACCGAAGTTCGGCTGGAAGGACATTCCGCTGGCGGAGGAATTCCGCGACACGCGTTACATCGAACTGCAGGTCGGGCCGATCGACGCGCCGGTGCTCCACTCGCCGTCGGTGGTAAGCATGGGCAATCCGCATGCGATCTTCTGGGTCGACGATATTCACGCCTACGATCTCGAACGCTTCGGGCCGCTTCTGGAAAATCACCCGATCTTTCCGGAGCGCGCCAACATCACGCTGGCGCATATCGTGGACCGTGAGCACATCGAGATGCGCACATGGGAGCGCGGCGCGGGCCTGACCAGGGCGTGCGGTTCGGCGGCCTGCGCCACGGCGGTGGCGGCCGCGCGGCTGCGGCGCACCGAGCGCACCGTTCATATGACACTGCCCGGCGGCGAACTGACCATCGAATGGCGCGCGGGCGACGACCATGTGCTGATGACCGGCCCGGCCGCGTTTGAATTCGAGGGACGGTTCGACCCGGCGCTTTTTAACAGCGTCGCGTAAAATGACCGTCGATGTCGTCACCTTCGGTTGCCGGCTGAACAGTTTCGAGTCGGAAGTGATCCGGCGCGAAGCGGAAGGCGCGGGCCTTCAGGACACCATCGTCGTCAATACCTGCGCGGTCACCAGTGAAGCGGTGGCGCAGGCCCGCCAGACCATCCGCAGGCTGAAGCGCGAGAAGCCCGGCGCGCGCATTGTCGTCACCGGCTGCGCCGCCCAGACCCAGACGCGGATGTTCGCGGAGATGGGCGAAGTCGATCGCGTGGTCGGCAATGACGACAAGATGCGCTTTCAGGCCTGGCGCGACGCAAAGGCCGCGCTCACGGGCGCCTTTGATGTTCCGCAAGAGAAGATCGCGGTCTCCGACATCATGGCCGTCACCGAGATGGCGCCGCATCTGGTCGACGGTTTCCAGAGCGGCCTGCCGCGCGTCTTCGTGCAGGTGCAGAACGGCTGCGATCATCGCTGCACCTTCTGCATCATTCCCTATGGCCGCGGCAATTCGCGCTCGGTGGCGATGGGCGCGGTGGTCGATCAGGTGCGCGCGCTGGTGGACGCCGGGCATGCCGAGATCGTGCTGACCGGCGTCGATGTCACGAGCTATGGCGCGGATCTGCCGGGCGCGCCGAAGCTCGGGATGCTGACCAGGCAGATTCTCAGGCATGTGCCGGACCTGAAACGGCTGCGCATTTCCTCGATCGATTCCATCGAGGCGGATCGCGACCTGCTCGATGTGATCGCGACGGATGAGCGGCTGATGCCGCATCTGCATCTGTCATTGCAGGCGGGCGACGATCTTATTCTCAAGCGCATGAAGCGGCGGCATACCCGCGCCGATGCCATCGGCTTTTGCAGGCAGGTGAGAACGCTGCGGCCGGACATGGCATTCGGCGCGGACATTATCGCGGGATTTCCGACCGAGACCGAGGAGATGTTCGCGCGCTCGCTGGATCTGGTCGCGGAGTGCGATCTGACATTCCTGCATGTGTTTCCCTATTCAAAGCGCCCCGGCACCCCGGCGGCACGGATGCCGCAGGTGAATGGCCGTACGATCCGGGAACGCGCCGCGCGTCTTCGCGCGGACGGCGAGGCTGCGCTGCTCCGGAGACTCGCATCGGACGTGGGAACAACGCGTCAGGTGCTGATCGAAAGCGCGACGCAGGGACGCACCGAGCATTTCGTTCCGGTTGCCGTCAGCGGCGGCACACCGGGCGCCGTGCATGCGATGACCATCGCCGGACATGATGGTGAGCGATTGCTCACATAATCCGTGCGCGTCTGATTGCGGCCGTTGTTATCTTCAAATTGCATCACAGTTGATGTATTGAAGTAATCATGTCTCAAGGCTGCATTCGCAAAAGCACGGGATAACTTTCCGGCTGGCTGTCTTCGTGGTCGTTGCAAAATAAGTTTCGCGCCGAGGAGAAAATTCATGTCGCTCGATTCCGATGTGATCGTTGACCGCCGCCGCATTCGCCGCAAGCTGACGTTCTGGCGCGTGATCGCGGCGCTGTGCATCATCGCGGTAGTGGTTGCGGTTGCCGTGTTCGTTTCGCCGGCGGGCCGCAACGCGATCGGATCGTCGAATGCGATTGCGCGGGTCAAGATCGACGGCCTCATCCGCAGCGATCAGACTCGCGTCGAGGCGCTGGAGCGGCTCGGCAAGTCTTCGGCGTCCGCCGTCATCGTTCATATCAATTCGCCGGGCGGCACCACGGCGGGTTCCGAACAGCTTTACGATGCGCTCACGCGGCTCAAGGCGCAGAAGCCGCTGGTTGTCGTGGTGGAGGGTCTCGCGGCATCGGGCGGATACATCGCCGCGCTGGCGTCGGATCAGATCATCGCGCAGCAGACCTCGCTGGTCGGATCGATCGGCGTGCTGTTCCAGATTCCGAATGTGTCGGAACTGCTCAAGACGGTCGGGGTCAAGGTCGAGGAAGTGAAATCGTCGCCGCTCAAGGCCGCGCCGAACGGCTATGAGCCGACAAGTCCCGAAGCGCGCGCCGCGCTCGACGCGCTGGTGAAGGATTCCTATGCGTGGTTTCGCGGCCTCGTGAAGGATCGCCGCAACATGGACGACGCGACGTTGCAGACTGTGGCGGATGGACGCGTGTTCACCGGACGTCAGGCGGTCGGCCTCAAGCTGATCGACCAACTGGGCGACGAAAAAACCGCCGTTGCGTGGCTGGTCGCGCAAAAGAAGATCGGCGCGGATACGCCGGTGAAGGATTTCAGGCTTTCGCCGCGCTTTGGGGATATGACGTTCCTGCGGGCGGCGGCTTCCGTGGCGCTCGATACCGTCGGGCTGGGGGCGATTTCGCGTCAGCTTGAGGCGACCGGCGCGGTGCAGGCTGTCGATCGGCTCGGCCTCGATGGCATGCTGGCGCTGTGGCAGCCATCGCGCGCGAACTGATCGGGAAACGCGTGGGTGAGTCCGGTTTCCGCCCGGCTTCATTGCATTGCGGTGCCAGCCGCAACAACGAAACGAGAGGTTTGTCACGCATTTTCACCTCGCTTCACTTTGAATTAGCGACTTGACAGTTCAAGGCTTTTTCTTGGAAATGTCCCCCGCACCACAGGCCCAAACACTCAATGATCAAATCCGAACTCGTTCAGCGCATCGCCGAGCATAACCCGCACCTGTATCAGCGGGATGTCGAGAACATCGTGAACGCTATTCTCGATGAAATCGTTGCGGCCCTGGCACGCGGCGATCGCGTCGAATTGCGGGGTTTTGGCGCTTTTTCAGTCAAGCACCGTCCGGCGCGCGCGGGCCGCAATCCGCGCACCGGCGAGCATGTTCCGGTCGAGCAGAAGAGCGTGCCGTTCTTCAAGACCGGCAAGGAAATGCGCGAGCGGCTGAACCGCGACGAGGCGGCTGATCCGGCCGCGACGTAATCGTCCTGCAAATGATGCGGTTGGGCGAATAATCATTCTAAAGCGCGGCGCGGTCATATCGGTCGCCGCCACTCGGATCACCGGCAGCGAGGACGCACGATGCTCCGCAAGATTTTCAACGCCGTTGTGATCCTGCCGCTCGCGATCCTGTTCGTGGTCTTCGCGGTTGCCAACCGTCACATTGTCACGCTGTCGTTCGATCCCTTCAGCTCCAGCGATCCGGCGCTGGGCGTGTCGCTGCCGTTGTTCGTCGTCATTATTGCCGTGGCCATGTTCGGCGTCGTCGCCGGCGGCATCGCCACCTGGTTCGGCCAGCGCCACTGGCGGCGGGCGGCCCGCCAGCATGAAGCGGATGCCCGCCACGCCCGTGCCGAACTGGCCGACCTGCGGGAGCGGTCGCTGGCCGCTGCGCGCAGCGGCGAAAACCGGGTTCCGGCGGCCGGTGCCGGCGGCAGCCTGGCCCCCTCTTATCTGGCTATCGGGCGAGACAAGCAGGGCGCGGCGTTGTAGAACCCGCCCGGCTGTTGCAAAGCCCGATGGGCCGCGGCGACGGCCAGTCCTGACGCTCCGAAACCAAGCATCCTGACCCATGTCCTTCGCGGTAAAAATTTGCGGCCTGTCCACGCGCGAGACCCTTGAGGTCGCGCTGGATGCCGGCGCGGATATGGTGGGCTTCGTGTTCTTCGAAGCCTCGCCGCGCCACGTCTCACTCGGCACCGCACGCGAACTGGGACGGCAGGTGAAGGGCCGTGCGCTGAAGGTGGCGCTGACGGTCGATGCGGACGACGCTTCGCTGGAGAATTATATCGAGGCGCTTCAGCCCGGCCTGCTGCAGCTTCATGGCTCGGAAAGCGTGGCGCGCGTGCGCGACCTCAAGCAGAAGTTCGGTCTGCCGGTGATGAAGGTGCTGGCGGTGGCGACCGCCGCCGATCTTGTGAGCCTGCCCGGTTATGCCGCCGTGTCTGACCGCATTCTGTTCGATGCGCGCGCGCCGAAAGATGCCACCCGTCCGGGCGGTCTCGGCGTGCCGTTCGACTGGCATCTGCTCGAGAACATCAAGACGACGATCCCGTTCATGGTAGGCGGCGGGCTGAATGTCGGCAATGTCGCGGAAGCCATCCGAGTCACCCGCGCCAATGGGGTCGATGTTTCGTCCGGCGTTGAAACCGCGCCGGGTGTGAAAGACCCCGACCTGATCCGTGCCTTCATTCGCGCCGCGCGACAACAACAAGAGCTGACGGTATGACGAACTTGCCTCTTCCCAATTCCTTCCGGTCCGGCCCCGACGAGCGCGGGCATTTCGGCATTTTCGGCGGACGGTACGTCGCCGAGACGCTGATGCCGCTGATCCTCGACCTGGAAAAGGCCTATGCCGACGCCAAGGCCGATCCGTCCTTTCAGAAGGAAATGAGCGGCTATCTGAAGGACTATGTCGGCCGTCCGTCGCCGCTTTATTTCGCCGAACGCCTGACCGAGCATCTCGGCGGCGCGAAGATTTACTTCAAGCGCGAAGAGCTGAACCACACCGGCTCGCACAAGGTGAACAACGTGCTCGGCCAGATCATGGTCGCGCGGCGCATGGGCAAGAAGCGCATCATCGCGGAAACCGGCGCGGGCCAGCACGGCGTCGCCACCGCGACGCTCTGCGCGCGCTTCGGTCTCGAATGCATCGTCTATATGGGCGCGGTGGACGTCGAACGGCAGCAGCCCAACGTGATCCGCATGGAAATGCTCGGTGCGAAGGTCGTGCCGGTGCAGTCCGGCTCGCGCACGCTCAAGGACGCAATGAACGATGCGCTGCGCGACTGGGTGACCAATGTCGCGAACACGTTCTATTGCATCGGCACGGTCGCGGGCCCGCATCCTTATCCGATGATGGTGCGCGATTTCCAATCGATCATCGGCACCGAGACGCGCGCGCAGATGCAGGAGGCCGAAGGCCGTCTGCCGGATTCGCTGGTGGCCTGCATCGGCGGCGGCTCCAACGCGATGGGTCTGTTCCATCCCTTCCTCGACGATCCCGGCATCGAGATTTTCGGCGTCGAGGCGGCGGGCCACGGCCTGACCAATCTGCACGCGGCCTCGATCGCAGGCGGACGTCCCGGTGTGCTGCACGGCAACCGCACCTATCTCTTGATGGACGCAGACGGTCAGATCCAGGACGCGCATTCGATCTCGGCGGGCCTCGATTATCCGGGCATCGGTCCGGAGCATTCGTGGCTGCATGAGACCGGCCGCGTGACGTATCTCTCGGCCACCGACGACGAAGCGCTGGAAGCGTTCCAGTTGCTGTCGCGCCTCGAAGGCATCATCCCGGCGCTGGAGCCGGCGCATGCCATCGCGAAGGTGATGCAGCTCGCGCCGAAGCGGCCGAAGGACCATCTGATGGTGGTCAATCTGTCCGGCCGCGGCGACAAGGACGTGCCGCAGGTCGGCGATATTCTGAAGGGTAGGACGAAGTGACCACGCGCATCGACACACGTTTCGCCGAGTTGAAGACCGAAGGCCGCGCGGCGTTCGTCACGTTCGTGATGTGCGGCGATCCGGACCTTGCGACCTCGCTCGAGATCATCAAGGCGCTGCCGAAGGCAGGCGCGGACATCATCGAGATCGGCATGCCGTTCACCGATCCGATGGCGGACGGCCCCGCGATCCAGGCCGCAGGCCTGCGCGCACTGAAGGCTGGCACCACGCTGAAGAAGACGCTGCAGGTGGTGCGCGACTTCCGCGCCGGGGATAACGCGACGCCGATCGTGCTGATGGGCTACTACAATCCGATCTATATCTACGGCGTCGATAAATTTCTGGTCGATGCGAAGGCCGCCGGTGTAGATGGCCTGATCATTGTCGATCTGCCGCCGGAAGAAGACACCGAGCTGTGCATCCCCGCGATGAAGGCCGGACTGAATTTCATTCGCCTCGCGACGCCGACCACGGACGACAAGCGTCTGCCCGCCGTGCTCGCGAACACGTCGGGCTTCGTCTATTACGTCTCGATCACCGGCATCACCGGCTCGGCCAGCGCCGATACGGCGCAGGTGTCCGCGGCGGTCGCCCGCATCAAGCGTCACACGCAGCTACCGGTATGCGTCGGTTTCGGTATCCGCACGCCGGAGGCCGCGCGCGGCATCGCGCAGGCGGCGAACGGCGCCGTGGTCGGCTCCGCGCTGATCGACGCGTTGCGCGCGACGCTCGATTCGGAAGGCCGGGCCACGGCAAAGACGGTTCCCGCCGTCGCCGACCTGACGGCCGCGCTGGCGCAGGGCGTGCGTGGGGCCAAACAGGCCGCGGAATAGGTTTCTCTTTAAGTCCTTTCCTCTTGTCGGAAAGGGTGCCCGGTCGCACATAAGCGGCTACAATGATTCACGACGCGATGTGCATGGAGCCCACGCATGAACTGGTTGACTGACGTCGTCCGCCCGAAAATCCGCAACATCATTCGCCGCGACACGCCGGAGAACCTGTGGATCAAGTGCCCGGATTCCGGGCAACTCGTGTTCTACAAGGATGTCGAGCAGAACCAGTTCGTCATTCCCGGCTCGAACTATCACATGCGTATGGGCGCGGTGGCGCGGCTGAAATCGATCTTCGACAACGAGACCTGGTACGATGTCGCGCTGCCCGAGGTGACGCCCGATCCGCTGAAATTCCGCGACGAGCGCAAGTATGCCGACCGCATCAAGGATGCGCGCGCCAAGACCGGCATGAACGATGCGGTGAAGGTCGGTTACGGCAAGCTGGAAGGCAATCCCGTCGTGGTCGCGGTGCAGGATTTCGATTTCATGGGCGGTTCGCTCGGCATGGCGGCTGGTGAAGCCGTGGTGAAGGGTCTTGAACTCGCGGTCGAGAAGAAGTCTCCGTTCATCATCTTCGCGGCCTCCGGCGGCGCGCGCATGCAGGAAGGCATTCTCTCCCTGATGCAGATGCCGCGCACCACGGTGGCGATCCAGATGTTGCGCGAGGCGCAGCAGCCCTACATCGTGGTTCTGACCAATCCGACCACGGGCGGCGTCACGGCATCTTACGCCATGCTGGGCGACGTGCAGATCGCCGAGCCCGGCGCGCTGATCGGCTTTGCCGGCGCGCGCGTGATCGAGCAGACCATCCGCGAAAAGCTGCCGGAAGGTTTCCAGCGCGCCGAGTATCTGAAGGAACACGGCATGGTGGACATGGTGGTGCACCGTCACGATCTGCGCGCGACGCTGGCACGGCTGTGCCGCCTGCTGACCAAGGCTCCCGCCGCCGAGGGCTTTGCAGTTCCGGCCGCAGCGGTGCCGATCGATCTGCCCGCGGCAACGCCGACAGCGTAATCTTGCCTGCCGCTGAAAAATCTTCGCCGTCCTACGACGACATTCTTGCGCGTCTCGCATCGCTGCATCCCAAGCGTATCGATCTGACGCTTGACCGGATGCAGCGGATTCTCGAGCGCCTCGACCATCCTGAAAAGAAGATTCCGCCCGTCATCCATGTCGCCGGGACCAACGGCAAGGGATCGACGGTCGCGTTTCTGCGCGCCATCCTCGAAGCTGCGGGCCTGCGCGTGCACGTCTACACCTCGCCGCATCTGGTGCGGTTCAACGAGCGATTCCGTCTCGGCAAGGTGGGCGGCGGTGTGCTGGTCACCGACGATCAGTTGCGCGCGGCGCTGGATCATTGCGAACGTATCAATGCCGGCGAGCCGATCACGATCTTTGAAATCGAAACCGCGGCGGCGTTTATGCTGTTCACGGAACATCCGGCGGATGTCACGCTGCTGGAAGTCGGTCTCGGCGGGCGGTTGGACGCGACCAATGTGATCGATACGCCGCTGGCCAGCGTGATCTCCTCCATCGGCATGGATCACATCGAGTTTCTTGGCGACACGCTGGCGAAGATCGCGGCGGAAAAAGCCGGCATCATCAAGAAGGGCGTGCCGGTCGTCGTGGCCGAACAGCAGCCGGAGGCGGAAGCCGTGATCGAACAGGTGGCGAAGCGCGCCCGCGCGCCGCTGTATGCCGCGACGCAGGACTGGCACGTCAATGTCGAGCATGGACGGCTGGTCTATTCCGACGAACGCGGTCTGCTTGATCTTTCCGCGCCCCGATTATTCGGACGGCATCAATTTAATAATGCGGGCCTGGCGATCGCGACGCTGCGCGCCATCGAATCCCTGAAGATCGAGCCGGCGGCCTTCGAGCGCGGCATCGCGCGCGCCGAATGGCCGGCGCGGATGCAGCCCTTGACATCCGGCGCGCTGGTCGATGCGGCGCCGAAGGATGCGGAACTGTGGCTCGATGGCGGGCATAATCCGGATGGTGGCCGGGTGATCGCCGATGCGCTCGGCGATCTGGAAGAGCGCGTGCCGCGTCCGCTGGTGGTGATCGCGGGCATGATGGGCAACAAGGATGCGGCGGGGTTCCTGGCCAATTTCGCCGGACAGACGCGCCACATCATCGCGGTGAGAATTCCGGATCAGGACAACGCCATGGCGCCCGAGGCGTTGGCGGACGCCGCGCGCAGCCTCGGCATGCGTGTCGAGACCGCCGCCAGCGTGGAGGCCGCGCTACGGGCCATCGGCAGGCTCGCCTACGAAGTGCCGCCGCGCATTCTCATCACCGGCTCGCTCTATCTCGCGGGGCATGTGCTGAGCGAGAACGGTACGCTGCCGGGGTAACTCCTCGTCATTGCGAGGAGCCATTAGCGCGTTGACGCGCGTCTTCGACGCGCTATGGCGACGAAGCAATCCAGTTATGAGCTGTTGAAAGCGAAGAAATGGATTGCTTCGCTTTGCTCGCAATGACGGCTAAAATAAAAGCGGCCGGTGACATCACCGGCCGCTTTCCTATTCTCATTCAGATCCAATCAGACCGCGGCGGTGATCCACTGCTGCAGCTTGGCCTTCGGCGCGGCGCCGACCTGGCGCGAGGCCATCTCGCCGCCCTTGAAGATCATCAGGGTGGGGATCGACATCACGCCGTACTTGGAGGCCGTCTTCGGGCTCTCGTCGACATTCAGCTTCACGATCTTGACCTTGTCGCCCATGGCGCCGGCGATCTCGTCAAGCGCGGGCGCGATCATGCGGCACGGGCCACACCATTCCGCCCAGAAATCGACGACCACCGGGCCATCCGCATTCAGCACTTCCTTGTCGAAATCGGCGTCCGAAACCTTGCCCACACTCATGTTGATCTGCCTCGTTGGATGAAAGGCGCGGGTGTCCTGAACAGAATCGCGCCGGAAACGTAGGTGCAACGTAGGAACGCGCCCCTGCGCGGTCAAGGCTGGTCACCGGGTCGTGTTCCCTGCGGTGGACAAGGGGGCGGTTCGAAATCCGCACCGGTTCAAAGGGTTAGAAGCTGGCTCGGGCCACCGGTCCATACCTGTCCGGTGTCAGGCCACGACCGATTGCAGCTCTGCGTCCAGCGCGGAGGCCGGAATGTCCATCCACGCCGCGGTCTCGGTCCAGAGCAGGGCGCAGCGCACCGCCCGGCCGGAATAAAGCCGCTGCAGCACGTCGCGGTAGAGCGCGAGCTGGCGCACATAGTCGCGCGGGGCATCGGTGGCGGCGCGCGGCGGCGCGTGATTGGTCTTGTAATCGACGATCAGCACCTCGTCGGGCGTCACCACCAGCCGGTCGATCTGGCCGGATACCAGCGCAGGCGGTTTGCCATCGCGTGCGATACGCCCCGCGATCGAGACCTCGGCACGGCTGCCTTCGGCAAACAGCGCCGCGAATGAGGGTGTGGCGATCAGTGCGACGACCTGCTGTGCGAGTGCATCGCGCTCCGCATCAGAGAACAGGTCCTGCGCATTGCGCTGAAGGTAGTTGCGCGCGGCCTCGGCGCGCCGTTCGGGAGGGACGTCGGGCAGCGATTGCAGCAGGCGATGGGTCAGCGTGCCACGCTTGAGCGCGCGCGCGCGTGCCGCGCGGGATTCGTTGCTGATGACCTTGTGACCGTCGGCCTCATTATCCGCTGGGTCGGAGGGACGCAGCGGCACGCCCGGCGGCTCCTCGCGCCGCGCGGGGGTGCGCAGCCATGCAGGCAGGTCTGTGGGGGAGGGAGCCGTATACTGCGCGACAGGCGGCGCAGGCGGCTCAGTCTCCGCAGCGCGAGAAAAGCGTTTGACGGGGCCGCCCGGCGTTTCGATCACGTTGATCTGCAGCACGTCGTTCTCGACGCTTCTGCCGAGACCGCGGTCGATCAGGTCGTACCACGAGTTCGGCCGCACCGCCCTGACGTTGCCCGGCATCACGCCGCCGACGATCAGGCGGTCCGCCGCGCGGGTCATGGCCACATAGAGCAGGCGGCGATACTCGTCTTCGGTTTCCTCTTTCATGGCACCGCGGGCGGCGGAGACGGCCTCCAGATCGTCCGCCTTCCTGCCGGCCCACAGCACCACGCCGGGCGCATTCGGCGCGGCGTTGCCCTGCGGCATGCGGATCAGGTTGAGGCGCTGCGAATCCGCCGGCGACGTCGTGGTGTCGACAAGAAAGACGACGGACGCTTCAAGTCCCTTGGCGCCGTGCACGGTCATGACGCGGACTTCGTCGCGCGCGATCTCCATGTCGCGTTTCACTTCCGTATCGGCGGCGCGCAGCCACGCCATGAAGCCCTGCAGCGATGCGGGGGCCTTCTGCTCGTAGCTCAGCGCGAGTTCGAGGAATTCATCCAGGGCATCGTTGGCCTCGAAGCCGAGCCGCGCCAGAATGCGCGCGCGGCCGCCGTCACCGCCCAACAGCCACGCATAGAACGTGAACGGTGTGACGCCGGCGAACACGCGTTCGCAGGCTTCAAGACGTTTGAGCGCTGCGTTGAGCCTGCCGTTTCCGTCGGCATGATCGGCGAGCGCCGCGCGCAACGTGCCCTTGCGGAGCGGCGCGATCTTGATCAGGTCGTCGTCGTCGAGGCCGAACAGCGGGCTCTTTAAAGCCACTGCAAGGGCAAGATCGTCATGCGGCAGCAGCAGCGCGTCGGCCAGATTCGTCAGGTCGATGACCGCGATGTGCTCGGTCAGCTTCAGCCGGTCCGCGCCGGCGACGGGAATGCCGGCATGTTTGAGCGCCTGGATGATCGCGTCGAAGGCCTTGCCGCGACGCCGCACCAGAATGAGAACATCGCCATAACTCACCGGCCGACGGTTGCCGACGGGGCCGGTCATGGCGCGCGCTGCGATCAATGACGCGATCTCGTCGCGCACGCGCTGCGCCAGCCGCACCTCCGGATCGCTCCCGGACACCGCGTCGAGCGCCGCGGTCCAGCCCTTGCCTTCCTGCTTCTCCGCGGGCTTTTCCAGTTCCCAAAGATCGACCAGCGCGGGCGCGGCATCGCCGAGCGCGTCGTGCACCGGATAGCCGTTGGTCACCGCGTGGATGCTTTTGAAAATCTCCGCTTCGCGGAAGACATGATCCACCGATTGCAGAATGGTGCGGCCGGACCGGAACGAATGTTTGAACTCGACCGACTCGAATTTAAGCTTCGCACCTTCAAACCGGGTCTTGATCTCGCGGCGGCGGCTGTCGAATTCGCGCGGGGCCGCGCCCTGAAACGAGAAGATCGACTGCTTCTCGTCGCCGACCGCGAAGATGGTGCGCTTGACGCCGTCGCGCGCACCCGCGCCCGACGTGAATTCCAGCGTCAGCCGGTCGATGATGTCCCATTGCCGGGGGCTGGTGTCCTGCGCCTCGTCGATCAGCACATGATCGACACCGCGATCGAGCTTGAAATGCACCCAGCCCGCCGAAACGCTGTTCAGGAGGTCATGGGTCTTGGCGATCAGGTCGTCATAATCGAGCAGGCCGCGCTCCAGCTTCTCGCGCTTGTAATGCGCTGAGACCGCATTTGCGATGACAAGCAGCGCATAGGTACGGTCGCGCTGCAGGACCGCGCGGCGTTTGGCGAGACGTGCAAGGACTCGATCTCTTTCCCGTTCAAGGGTCTGGACGAAACCGGGATGGGCATCGCGAATCGCCTTGGTTGCCAGCGATTTGCGCGGCTCCAGCTTGTCAGTCAGAAACACGGAGAGATACTTATCGACCTGCGCAGCGCCTTCGAGAGCCAGTGCATCGTGCAGGCGGTTGGCGTGCTCGGCGTCGGTCTTGCCTCCCGTTGAGAATGTCGCGGCGGCAGAGTGCCAGTCGCTGCGCGGCAGGTTCGGTCCATCGACAATGTCGCATTCGACGTCTTCGAGACGATCATCGCGCCCGATGCCGAGTGCCGCCGCGACCTGCGCCATCGCGGCCTCGATCGAACCTGCATTATCCGCCCAGGCCATGAAATGATCGCGGCTGAGGCAGGCCTCGCGCACCACGTCCTTGAAGGTCGCGTCCGCCGCGTTCGCCATGGCGATTTCGAGCGCGCGTCCGGTGGGGCTGTCGGGATTGGCGGATGCATCCAGCAGCACCGCCAGATTGGCACGCTCCATCATGTCGTTCTGGTCGCGGTCGTCCAGCACCGCAAAGCGCGCCGGCACATTCGCTTCGAACGGAAACTGCTGCAGCAGGCGGGTGCAAAGCGCATGGATGGTCTGCACCTTCAGGCCGCCCGGCGTTTCCAGCGCGCTGGCGAACAGCTTGCGCGCGCGCATCCGCGTTGTCGCAGTCGGCGTCTGAGCACCGATCGCGCGGATCGCGTCATCGAGTTCGCGATCCGGCATCCGCACCCAGCGGCCAAGCGTCGCGAACACGCGTTGCGCCATGTTGGCGGCGGCGGCCTTGGTGAAGGTGATGCAGAGGATCTTTTCCGGCGGCACGCCGTTGAGCAGCAAGCGGATCACGCGGCTGACCAGCACATGGGTCTTGCCCGAACCGGCATTGGCGGCGACGAAGGCGGAGACCTCGGGATCGGACGCGCGGGCCTGCAGCGCGGTGACGGCTTCGGGAATATCCTTTCGCGGCGCACTCATCACAGGCCCCCTGGCTTGCAAGGTGTTTCGATCGTCATTGCCGGGCTTGACCCGGCAATCCATCTTTCCGAAGACGACGAGCCCTTTTGAATGGATGCGCGGGTCAAGCCCGCGCATGACAAATGGAGAACCGCGCTCATTCGTCGCCTCCCGTGAGGCCGGTCGCAGACCATTCCTTGATGCGCGCAAGATCGTCATAGGTGCCGTAGCGGTTGGCCCACATGGTCGCGATGACGGAGGGATAGGGCTGCGCCTCGTCGTCATAGCGCCGGATCAGGGCCGTCAGTTCACGCAGGGCGTCGTCGGCGGCGTCGTCAGGATGTTGCGCCTGATCGCCGCGGGTGATCTTGAGTTCCAGCACGCGCTCGTCGCCTGCGGGGCTGTTGCCGCTGAGCTTGACATAAACCAGTTCGCTGACGGATCCGCCGGGCGGAATATCCTTGAAGCCGCCACCGCGCAGGATCGCGGCCTCCAGCGTGAGCTGTGGCGAGAGGCCGAGATAGACCTGCTTGCCGCTCGGTGGATTGCCGGTCTTGTAGTCCAGCAGCGCAAAGGTGCGATCCGTGCGGTGCTCGATGCGGTCAGCGCGCGCCGAGAGCGTGAACACGCGGTCGTCCTTGATGGGAATCGGAATCTCGCCGCGAGTTTCCGCGTCGATACTTCTGACGTCGATCCGGCGGGTCTGCTCCCATCCGGCGAACCACGATGCGATGCGCAGGAAACGCGGCCACCACAGCGCCCGCGCTTCAGGCCGCTCCATCAGCGGCGCGAAATGCGTCTTGCCGATGGCGCGCAAGACCTGCTCGGGATCGTCGGGCAATGTCGTGGCGTGTTGTTCGGTGAATTCACCCAGTGCTTCATGAATCGCCGAGCCGCGATCCGCCGCGGTCAGTGGCATGTCCACCGGATCGAGCGGACTGAGTTTGAGAATGCGCCGGGCATAGATGGTGTAGGGATCGCGCAGCCAGTCCTCGATCTCGGTGACCGACATTCTCAAAGGCCGCAGCACGCGGGGGGGCTTCGGCATCGGTTGCGGCGCGGCCACCACGGCGGCGGGCTTGTCGAGTTCGTCGGCCCAGCGGGTGTACTTGTCGCCGCGCTGCTTCGCCTGCGCCCACAGCTCCTTTCCGGCGACGGCTTCGAGCCGGTGCAGGAAGCGCGAGGCGACTGCGGGCGCGCCGCCGGCTTTCGCCGCACGGGTCACGATCACATCCTTTGCGCCGAGCAGTTGTGCGAAGTCGTGCGCGGACAAACCGATACGCCGCTCCGGCAGATCAAGACCGAGCTGGTGGCGCATCGGGCGGCTCAGCCATGGATCGACGCGCGGCGCGGGCGGCCATACGCCTTCGATCAGGCCGCCGAGAATGACGCGGTCGTTTTCGGTGAGGCGTGCTTCGAGCGGGCCATAGATGCGAAGCTGCGCCGAAGCAGCCTGCGGCCGCCGCACGATGCGGTCGCCGAACGCGGTCTGGAACACGTCCGGATAATCGCCAAGCGCGAGCACGAGCCCGCTCGGCGGCAGCGGCTTGTCGTCGCCCTCCGGCGTGCCGAACAGATCATCGAACGCCGTGGACAGCGCGTTGCCGTCGGGGCCTTCAAACGCCCAGCATTTTCCCGCGCCGTCGTCTGACAGCTTTTCGATCACGCCGCTGTGACACGATGCGACTTCGATGAAGTCATGCGACTTGCCGCGGCGCAGATCCTCCAGCGGCTTCAGCGCGCGCGACAGGTGATCGATCAATGTCTGCACGGCATCGAGCGCGGTGTCTTTCAGATGAACGCGCAGTTCGGACGGATGAAGCGCAGACGCGTCGCCGCGGCTGAGTTTGCTGCGTTCGTCGCGGAAGCGCGCGAAGTCCCGCGCCAGTCCATCGGTGCAGGGTGCGGGCCGCGTGCCGCGCAGCAGCGCGAGTTCGAGATCGGCAGTCGCCTGCGCCCAGTGGCCTTGCACCTGTCCGAGCCGGAACAGCGGATGCTTGAGCAGCGCCAGCAGGGCGGGCGGCGCGAGGTCTTCCGCAACCGTCTCAGCGACGAGGCGCGCAAAAATGCCCGCCGGCGTATCCATCAGCGAGTCGCCGCCGGAATCGTCGAATTCGAGATTCCACCGGCCGAGCGACGCGGCCACGCGGCGGGCCAGCGCGCGATCCGGCGTCACCAGTGCCGCGGTCTGGCCGTTCTCGCGCGCCTCGCGCATCGCGACCGCGATCGCTAGTGCTTCCATTTCCGGATTGGCCGCTTCGACCACGGCGAGATCTGTCATCCCGATGGCGATCTTCGCGATGATCTCCGGTTTCTCAAGTTCTGTATGCCATGCGCCACTGACGCTGGCCGGACGCATCGCTTCCGAGGTGAGTGCTTCGCGTCCGCGTGACGGTGCGAGCGCGATCACATCGCGGCGCGCGATCCGGAACACGCGCGACAGCAGGTGATGCAGCGCGAACTGCGGATGGCTCCATGTCGGCGGCGGCATGGAGGGATCGTCCGGATTTTCGACATCGCCGATGGAATTCCATGCGTCGTCGTCGAGATCGGTATCGAGACCCGGCAGCACGACCGCGCCCTGCGGCAAGGTCGCGATCGCATGCAGCAGCCGCGCCGTTGTGGGCATCGAGCCGGTGGAGCCCGCAGCGATCACGGGGCCTTTGGGATTGCTGGAGAGACGCGAAATTTCCGCTGCAATCAGAAGGTCGCGCCGCGCTGCCGGTTCGATGCGGCCGATGGTGGTGAGATAATCCGGCCAGGTCTCGCGGGCGATCTTGAGAAACGTCAGCGTGTGCTGCCAGTAGATGTCGAGTTCATCGGGCACGATGTCATTGAGCGCATCCCAGCCGACGCCGCGCGTCACCATATCGTCCATCAGGCGCGCCAGATCGCCGGCCAGCGCCAGTGTCGAGGCCGGGCCGCCCACCACAAGCGAATCCGGCTGTCGTTTCGCCCATGCTGATACCAGCCTGGCCAGTGTCAGCCGTCTTTCAAGATCGTCCAGCTTCGGCGGCAGAAACTGCGCCGCGGCGCCGCCGAGTTGCGCGGCGTCGGAAAATTCCAGTTCGTCCTCGTCGACATTGCCGAGCGCGACAATGCGCGGCAGCACGATGGCGTCGGTGTCGAGCACGTCGAGGAACACCTCGCGCGCAAGACGGCCCGCGCGTCGCGTCGGCAGGTAGAGCGTAACATCCGCGAGCCGTTCGGGAGTGATGCGCGCGGAAAATCCGTCGACAAGGCGGCCGTCGACAAGAGCTTCGATCACCGTATGCAGAAACGGCGTCGATAAAGGGACGTTAAAAACGCGCATGAAAGGTCCGATTCGCGATCGACGCCATCATGGCATGCGGAGAGCAGGCGAGGGAGTCTTGTGTCGATTACGCGATGCTGGCGAGCAGCGCTTCTTCGGCAGCATGGACGGCCTCGGGCGTGCCGACATGCATCCAGAGGCCCTCCAGCCGCAGGCCGAACAGACGGCCCTGTTCGTTGGCGGCATCGAACATCTTCGTCAGAGAGAATTCACCACTCGGCGCGTTCCTGAAGATCGCGGGCGAGAGGATTGCCGCGCCGGCATAGACGAACGGCACCACCTCATGCTCCATGCGCTTGCGCAAGATTCCGTCGGTGAGCATCGCGTAGTCGCCGCTGCCGGAATAGCCGATGCTGCTGGCGGTGGGCGCCATCAGGAGCAGGACATCCATGCGTGCAGGATCGAAGGCTTCGGCGAGGCGCACCAGATTGGGCTGCACGCTGTCGATCCACATGGTGTCGGCATTGAGATGGTAGAACGGCGCATCGCCGAGCAGAGGCAGCGCCTTGACCACGCCGCCGCCGGTGCCGAGCACCATGTCGCGCTCGTCGGAGATCAGCACGCGCGGC
>Ga0153956_1001405_pt1 | contig 21182 bp, 18 predicted proteins | sample TSFL040MetaG_FD_104704 | JGI IMG/M metagenome (GOLD analysis project Ga0153956, IMG submission 104704) | Attine ant fungus gardens microbial communities from Florida, USA - TSFL040 MetaG | ecosystem: Host-associated > Fungi > Mycelium > Unclassified | place: USA: Florida, Wekiwa Springs...
CGCCGACGTGACCGGCGGCGGCGCGATTTCATTGGAGCCCGGCGGGCAGTTCGAGCTTTCCGGCGCGCCGCTCGAGAACGTCCACCAGACCTCGCGCGAGCTGCACGCGCATCTCGCGCAGCTCCGCGAAGCCGCGCGTCCGCTCGGCATCGGTTTCGCCGCCGTCGGCATGAGCCCGCTCTGGACGCGCGCCGAGACGCCGGTGATGCCGAAAGGCCGCTACAAGATCATGGCGGCCTACATGCCGAAGGTCGGCAAGCTCGGCCTCGACATGATGTTCCGCACCTGCACGGTGCAGGCCAATCTCGACTTCTCGTCGGAAGCCGACATGGTGAAGAAGATGCGCGTCGCGCTCGCTTGGCAGCCGGTCGCGACCGCCATGTTCGCGAACTCGCCCTTCACCGACGGAAAGCCGAACGGCTATCTCTCCTATCGCGCGCATATCTGGACCGACACCGATCCCGACCGCACCGGGCCGCTGCCGTTCGCTTTCGAGCCGGGCATGGGCTTCGAGCGCTACGCCGATTACGCGCTCGACGTGCCGATGTATTTCGTGAAGCGCGGCTCGCGTTACGTCGACGTCACCGGCACGTCGTTCCGCGATCTCCTCGCCGGCAGGCATCCGAAGCTGCCGGGCGAGCGCGCCACGATTTCCGACTGGGCCAATCATCTCAGCACGGCGTTTCCCGAGGTGCGGCTCAAGCGCTACCTCGAGATGCGCGGCGCCGATAATGGCCCGATGAACATGATCTGCGCGCTGCCCGCCCTCTGGGCGGGAGTTCTCTATTGCCAGCCCGCGCTCGACGAGGCGTGGGACGAGGTGAAGGACTGGACGGCGGAGGAGCGCGAGCAGCTGCGCGCGGATACCGCGAAGCTCGGCCTCAACGCGAAAATCCGCGGCCGCCGCGTGCAGGACATCGCGCGCAACATGCTGAAGCTCGCCCGCGCCGGGCTCACGCAGCGCATGCAGCTCGATTTCATGAAGCGCGACGAGACGGTCTACCTCGACCCGCTGGAAGCGATCGTGGAGAAGAACGAAACGCAGGCCGAGGCGCTTTTGAAGCTCTACGAAGGGCCGTGGAAGAAATCGGTCGATCCGATTTTCGATCTCCTGGCGTATTAGGCTGCTTTATGGCCGGCTTTGCCCGGCTTCCGGAATGACGGCTCCTGCGGCTACAAATAATCCATCAAGCTCGGCGCGCCGCTGTTGCCGCCGCCGGATCCGCTCGCCTGGCCGAACATCTGCATGAGTTGCGACGTCGTCTTGTAGTTGCTCACCGCGAGATCGAGGAAGCTCGACGAAATCCCAGCCGCCTGCCGCTCCTCGGCGCTCATGCCCTGGTATTGCTGGATGAGGCCGAGACTCGCGGCGAGGGGATCGCCGCTCGACGCGCCCTGCTGGAAGGTTTGCAGGATGCTCTGCCGGGTGCGCGCCGAAAGCGCCTGCTTCGCCGCGTAGCTTTCCGTGGCGGCGAACTGGCCGTTCTGGTTGAGCGCGATCGCGGACAGCGACTGGTTGTCGAAACCGGAAAAATCGACGGCCTGTCCGGTGTGCCGCGCAGGATCGAGATTGAGAAACGTGTTGGCGGCTTTCGCGCTCGCGTACTGCTGGTCGAGCGCGGCGCGTGCCTGCGACGCGACGTCGCCGAAAGTTTGCGGCGCGTCCGCGGCGGACTGCGCGGCGCGCGCGACGAAATCCGCGACCGGGTCGTTCGGAACGTCCTGCGGCAGGGCCGCCGGATTTTGCAGCGCCTGCTGATAGCCCTGCATGAGCGCGGCGCGCTGCTGCGCCCAGTCGGGATCCGTTTTTTCCTCCGGGCTCATGGCGTCGTAATAATTGAGCGCAGTCTTGTAGAGCGAGCTGTAGTCGCTGAGCAGCTTCGCGGCGCTGAGCGCGGGACCCATCGCGGCGTCGAAGCGCTTTTGCAGTTCGCCCGCGGCGGCCGACTGCTCGTCGGGCGTGAACTGATTCTGGCTGTTGCTCGCGATCGCGTAGAGCGCGCGGCGGTCCATGCCGGAAAGATCGATCGTCGGCTTGCCGTCGAGGAGCGGGACGGAGACGCCCGCGTCCTCATAGAGCTGGTCGAGCGCCGCGCGCGCGTCCGCCGTGACGGCCGAGAAATCCTGTCCGTTGTACTGGCTCGCGAGCAGCGCCCGCGCGGCGTCCGAAATCGTGACGGTCGTGGCCGAGGCGGAAGCGGCGCTGCCCTTGGTGCCGGAGGCCGCGGCGGCGTAGGGGTTCGTGCCGGCGCCATATGTGCTGCCGGTATAGCCGTAAGCGCTCGGATTGACGGTCGTCATGAACGGCGGCTCCCCCGGCCTGAAAGTTAACGAAACCTTGCAGAAGATGGTTAACGAAAGGGAAACGGAGGCCGGCGCTGAAGCCCGTCATGGCCGGGCTTGTCCCGGCCATCCACGTCTTTCTGGCCGAATAAGCCGCTAAGGCGTGGATGCCCGCAACAAGTGCGGGCATGACGCGACAGGCGGGAATGTCTGATTTTATGGGGCGGCTTTGAGCCAGACCCCGAGGGTGACGGGCGCGGATTTTACCGCGTGTGCTTCTGGCCCCATTCGCGCAGTTTCTTGACGACCGGGCGCAGCTCGCGGCCCTTGGCGGTCAGCGCGTATTCCGCGCGCGGCGGGTGCTCCTCGTAGAAGCGTTGCGAGACGATGCCGTGTCCTTCCAGCGTCTTCAGCCGGTCCGAAAGCGTGTTCGGCGAAATGCCATCGAGCGAGCGCTCGAAGTCCTGGAACTTGCGCGGCCCGTCGCGGAAGAGATCGCGCAGGATCATGATCGTCCAGCGCTCGCCGATGATCGCGAGCGTGCGCGCGACGGGGCAGCGCCGCCCGTAGGGCAGGGGTTTCTTGCAGCTTTTGGGCGTCCGAACCTGCGGCATCAAAGTCCCCGGCCTCAACTGTACAGTCGTTGACAGAACCGGAACAAACTATAATTCGTATAGTCACTCAATTCGCGGAAAGTAAGACGGGCACGGCATGGCCTTCGAGCAGGATGCAAAGGAAGACGCGCTGCTGTCCCTGAGTTACGGAGAAGCTCCGGCGCTTGCCGTCGCGCCGCCCGTCGCGGAGGCCGCGAGTCCCGCGGGGCCGGACGAGCCGGTCATCGGCCCGCTCCTGCGGCTTGCGCTGCCGACCATCGCCGTCCTGATCGTGCAGACGCTGGTGAGCGTCGCCGAGACCTATTTCGTCGGGCACCTGGGCACCAACGCGCTCGCGGGCGTGGCGCTGGTCTTTCCGGTGCTGATGCTGATGACCATGATGTCGAACGGCGGCTTCGGCAGCGGCGCGTCGGCGGCGATCGCCCGCGCGATGGGGGCGGGGCGAAAGCAGGACGCCGACGCGCTCGTGCTTCACGCCGTCGTCGTCGCGCTCGCGCTCGGCGCCGTTTTCAGCATCGGCGTGATCGGAGGCGGACATTATCTTTTCGAGGCGCTCGGCGGAAAGGGCGAGGCGCTGGAAGCCGCGAAGCAGTATTCGTTTTTCATTTTTGCCGGCGCCGTCCTCATCTGGCTGGTGAACATGCTCTCGTCGGCCTTGCGCGGCGCGGGCGACGTGAAGACGCCGGCCTGGGTCATCGTCGCGGGGGCCTTCATCGTCGTGCCGGCCTCGCCCGCGTTCATTTTCGGATTCGGCCCCGTTCCCGCCTTCGGCGTCGCCGGCGCGGGGATCGCGATCCTGATCTATTACGTTCTCGCGAGCGTTGCGCTGGTTCTGTATGTCCGGTCGAAGCGAAGCTCGGTCCGGCTGATCTGGTGCCCGCTGGAATGGCGGCTGTTCAGCGACATTCTCGGCGTCGGCGGTCTTTCGGCGATCGGCTCGATGCAGTCGAATTTGACGATCGCCATCGTCACCTCGCTTGTCAGCGTCTATGGCTCCGACGCGATCGCGGGCTACGGCATCGCCTCGCGCCTCGATTATGTGCTCATCCCGATCATGTTCGGCCTCGGCATGGCGACCCTCATTCTGGTCGGGCGGAATGTCGGCGCGAACCGGATTCCGCAGGCGCGGAAGATCGCCTGGACGTCGGCGGCCATCGGCTTCTTCATCACCGAAACGGCCGGCATTCTCGCGGCGCTTTTCCCCGGTGAATGGCTTCGGATCTTCAGCGACGATCCGAACGTGCTCGCGACCGGCACGACCTATTTGCGGATCGTGGGCCCTTGCTACGGTTTCTTCGGCGCGGGGATGATGCTGTTCTTCTCGACCCAGGGCGCGAAGCGCGTCCTCTTTTCGACGCTATCGGGCACCGCGCGCTTCCTGATCGCCTCGGCGGGCGGCTTTATCGCGATCCGCTTCTTTCACGCCGGTCTTTCGGGGCTGTTCGCGATGGTGGCGGCCGCGACCTGCGCCTTCGGCACCTTGATCGCGCTTTCGGTCTGGCTGCGTCCGTGGAAGGGCGGCGCGGCGCTAGGGGATTGAGTCCGGCCGCTCGGCCGCCTCGGCGGCCTTTTCTTTCCGCTCTTCCTTCTCGATCACGACCTTCGCTTCGGGATTGAGCGGCTGCGATTCGCGCTTCTTGCCGGTGAGCGGTTCGGGCTTCGGCTTCACGCGGCGCATCTTGTCGACGCCGGCATAGAGGCCGCCCGCCTGCTGCAGCGCCAGCCGCTCGCGGTCGCGGCTTCGCACGTCGCTCACGATTTCGTTCACCGTTTCCTCGTCGACGCCGAGTCCCGCAAGCGTCGCCTCTCCGAAGGAGATGGCGGACTCGAACGTTTCGCGGATTTCGTAATCGACGTTCTTGCCGAGCAGCGCGAGCGTGCTCGCGCGATCGAAGGAGCGCACGTAGAGTTTCGTGTCGGGGAAGTTCGCCTGGATGATGTCGACGATCCGCTCGGTGTTCTCCGATCCGTTGGTGCAGACCGCGATCAGCCGCATCTTGTCGGCATGCGCGGCGCGCAGCACGTCGAGGCGCGCGCCGTCGCCGTAATAGATCTTGAAGCCGAAGCGGGCGACCGCCTCGATCATCTCCGCGTCGTTGTCGATCACCGTCACGTCGATTTCCTGCGCCAGCAGGCATTGCGAGACGATCTGGCCGAAGCGGCCGAAGCCGATAATCAGCACCGAGCCGTGCGTCTGCTCGAGGCCGGCGGTGTCGTAGACGGGCTCCACGCTGTCCTGCTTCCGCTTGCGGAGCCACTCGACGAGGGTGGCGAACGGAGGGCCGATGAGCATGGTGATGCCCGCGAGCGCGGTCACGAGGCTTGCCTGCTTGGTGGTGAGGACGACGATCGACAGGCCGAGCGGAATCAGCACGAAGGCGAATTCGCCGGCCGAGGTCATGATCGCGCCGGTTCGAAGCGGCTCCGTGCGTCCCTTGCGGAAAAGCATCGCCAGCAGCCAGATGATACCCGCTTTCAGCAGCGTGACGACGATCGCGCCGGCGACGAGCAGGACCGCGTTCTGGCGGACGACATCGACGTCGATCGACATGCCGATGCCCATGAAAAAGAGCGCCAGCAGAAGTCCGCGAAACGGCTCGATGTCGGCTTCGAGTTCGTGCCGGTAGCTCGATTCCGCGAGCACGAGACCCGCGAGAAACGCGCCGAGGCCCATCGACATGCCCGCCGCCTGCAGGGCGAGGCCCGTGCCGATCACGACGAGAAGGGCGGCCGCCGTCATCACCTCGCGCGCGTTGGAGCGCGCGAGCAGCTGGAACACAGGGTTCAGGAGATAGCGGCCCGCGAGGAACACCGCGATCACGATGCCGGCGACCTCCGCGGCTTTCGTCGCGCCGCTCCAGAAGCCGCCCCCGTCGTTCACCTGCCATGGCGACAACAGCGGGATGAGCGCGAGGATCGGCACCACGGCCATGTCCTGGAACAGCAGGATCGCGAAAGCGCGCTGGCCGTAGGGCGCCTGCAGGTCGCCGCGCTCGTCGAGGATTTGCAGCGCGATCGAGGTCGCGGACATTGCGAGCGCGATGCTCGCGACGATCGCGCCGGCGAGTCCCAGTCCGAGCCCGTAAATCGCGAGCGGTATGAACACGAGCGTCGTGACCGAGAGTTGCAGGAACCCGAGGCCGAAAATCGCGCGCTTGAGCGCGGAAAGGCGCGAGAGCTTGAGTTCGAGTCCGATCAGGAACAGCAGGAGCACGATGCCGAGCTCGGCGAGGTTGAGAATCGTCCCGCTATCGCTGAACAGGCTGAAGCCGAACGGGCCGATCACGATGCCGGCGGCGAGATAGCCGACGACGGCCGAGAGGCCGAAACGGCGCGCGATCGGCGCTGCCGCGACGGTCGCGCCGAGAAGAATGAGCAGCGGCAGGATCAGGCCGTAGGAGCCGGCTTCAGCATGCATTTCGGAAATTACCTGAAAGCGTCATTTCGTCGGCCCCTTTAGCACGGGAATATCCATCGTGTGTGCCGTATTTGCGTTCAAAGCAATTCAAGATCGAGCAGTTTTTTCTCGAGTTCTCCGGCGGAGACGAAACGGTGGCCGGCGAGGCCCGCTTGCCGCGCGCCGTCGACGTTCTCCGGCTTGTCGTCGATCATCATGGCGTCGGCCGCGGCGAAGCCGTGCTTCGCGGCGAGGCGGCGATAGACTTCGGGATCGGGTTTTTTGGTCCCGAATTCGGCGGCGACATGCAGCCGCTCGCCGAACAGCGGAATCAGTTCGGGAAACAGCTCGCCGAAAGCTTCCTTCACCAGGAAGCCGTTGTTGGTCAGCACCGCGATCCCGGCTTTCTCCTTAAGTCTTGCCGCGAGCGAAAGCGCTTCGAGATTCGGCGTCATCGCGGCGCGCCGCGCGGCGATCCAGTCGTCGCGCGAGATTTCCGCGCCCACGCGCGCGCCGCATGCGGCGAGATATTCCCCGGCGGAGAGTTGTCCGGCGTCGGCGGCGTCCTCGAGGCCCGATTTCCAGATCGCGTCGTGGATCGCTTCCGGGCTTTTGCCGGTGGCGGCGGAGAGCTTCGCGAGCCGCACGGAAAGATCGTAGCGGTCGAGCACGCCGTCCATGTCGAAGATGACAAGCCGGAGAGGGGGTCGCGTCGCAGCCATGGCGCCTCCTTCGGGATCGATGCTCCCCCGCGCCCGGGCGTTCCTCCTTATTGAATCAGGGCAGCTTGTCGTACCCTTGCGAAAATCCGTTCAGGCTCACCGGAATGCCGATGCCTTCTTCCGGCGTCTGGAAGATGATGAAGACGGCGTCCTTGCCCGACTTGAGCTTGCCCGTCAGCGTCTCGTCCATCACGACGTCGGCGACGCAGCCGTTCGGCAGGCAGCGCACGAAGCCGACGCGGCCGATATCCGCGCCGTCCACCTTCAGCCCGAGGCCGGAGGGGAGCAGCACGCCGAGCGGCGCGAGCACGCGCATCAGCCGGCCCTTCTGGTCGGCCGTCTTCAGGATGATGATGGTGAGGCCGACATTCGGCCGGTCGTCGGCGGTGACGCTCTGGATCAGCGCGCACTGCTCGCTCTTGGCGCCGGGCGGCGTGTCGCAGCGGATCTGCCAGTCGCCTTGCACGGATTTCACCACGCCCTGGGCGTGCACCGGCAGCGGCAAGGCCGAAGCCAGCAGGAGGGCGGAGATGGCGAGCGCCAGTCGATAAAAATTCGTCATGAACGGAGTATGGCCCTGATTCTCTCTTGGCACCTGCGAATCGCTTTCTTTCCTGCGTACTACGGGCAGGGGTCGGAGGTACAACGCCGCCCCTCCATGTCAAGAATACGGCGCGGCATTCGTCACTTTTATCCTGAAAAACCGCTGGTACGGAACGGAAATTCCGCTTTGCAGCTTTCGCTGTATAGCGTTGCGAGTACCTTAGAATTATGATTGATGGTCGCAAGCTGCCGTATTTGGCGGCCATCCGCGATCTCGGGTAAATGTCCGGAATTGAATGGTTTTGCGCGGCTTTGCGCGCCCATCCACAAGTCCAGGGACACGAAACCGGGGGTATTCGCATCGCGGCCGGCCCGATTTCGGTGTGACGAAGAGAGAAGAACCGGAAATGCGACCAATGTTGAACAGAATTCGTCAGGTGGCCCTGACCGCCGTTTTCGTGCTTGCGGGGCTCCTCCCGGCAGCCGCCGCCACCCCGGGTCAGCCGTCGCCGTGGGAAATCACGTTCCAGCCGCCCGCCACGCCGATCATGGAGTTCATCGAGAACTTCCATCACTGGCTGCTCATCATCGTCACGGTGATCATGGTCTTCGTGACGGCGCTGCTCGGCTATTGCATGTTCGCCTTCAGCGCGAAGCGCAATCCGAAGCCCTCCCGCGTCACGCACAACACGCCGCTCGAAATTCTCTGGACCGTCGTTCCGGTCCTCATTCTCGTCGGCATCGCCGTTCCCTCGTTCCGCCTCCTCTATGACGAGTTGATCCTCCCGAAGAGCGATCTCACGGTGAAGGCGACCGGCACCGCGCAGTGGACCTGGACCTACGCCTATCCGGACAACGGCGGCTTCAGCTTCGATTCCGTCATGTTGCAGGACAACGAGCGCAAGCCCGGCCAGCCGCGGCTCCTCGCCGTCGACAACGAACTCGTCGTACCGGTGAATAAGGTGATCCGCGTCCAGGTCACGGGCGAGGGCATCATTCATTCCTGGTCGGTGCCGTCCTTCGGCGTGAAGATCGACGCGGTCCCCGGCCGTCTGAACGAAACCTGGTTCAAGGCCGAGAAGGAAGGCATCTACTACGGCCAGTGCTCGCAGCTTTGCGGCAAGAACCACGCCTACATGCCGATCGCCGTCCGCGTCGTGAGCGAAAAGGATTTCGCCGCCTGGCTCGATCAGGCGAAGAAAAAATACTCCGCCGTACCGGGCCTGTCGCCCAACAACGTAGCTTCCGCCGGCAAACCGGCGCGGCAGTAATTTCCGAAGAGGTAGAAGACCATGGCCCACGCAGCAGCTCATGCCGACCATCACAATCCGACGGGGATCCGGCGGTGGCTCTTTTCCACCAACCACAAGGATATCGGCACGCTGTACCTGATCGAGGCGATCTTTGCGGGCGTGCTCGGCGGCGTCTTCTCCGCCTTGATGCGCGCGGAGCTCGCGGAGCCGGGCGTCCAGATCTTCCATAGCGCGCATGCCTTCAACGCCATCGCCACCGCCCACGGCGTCATCATGATCTTCTTCATGATCATGCCCGCGCTGATCGGCGGCTTCGGCAACTGGTTCGTGCCGCTGATGATCGGCGCGCCGGACATGGCCTTCCCGCGCATGAACAACGTCTCGTTCTGGTTTCTGATCTCGGCGCTCCTGCTGCTCGTGGTTTCGATGTTCGTGCCGGGCGACGCCGAAGGCCTGGGATTCGCGGGCGGATGGACGATCTATCCGCCGTTATCGTCGAAAGCGGGCCAGCCCGGTCCCGCCATGGATTGCGTGATCTTCGCGCTCCATCTCGCGGGCGCCTCGTCGATTCTCGGCGCGATCAACTTCATCACCACCATCCTGAACATGCGCGCGCCGGGCATGACCCTGCACAAGATGCCGCTGTTCGTGTGGTCGATCCTCGTCACCGCGTTCCTGCTGCTCCTGGCGCTGCCGGTGCTCGCGGGCGCGATCACGATGCTGCTCACGGACCGTAACTTCGGCACCGCCTTCTTCGATCCGCAGGGCGGCGGCGATCCGCTCCTGTTCCAGCATCTGTTCTGGTTCTTCGGCCACCCCGAAGTGTACATCCTGATCCTGCCGGCCTTCGGCGTCGTCAGCCAGGTGATCTCCACCTTCTCGAAGAAGCCGGTGTTCGGCTATCTCGGCATGGCCTACGCCATGGTCGCGATCGGCGGCATCGGTTTCGTCGTCTGGGCGCACCACATGTACACGGTCGGCATGAGCTTCCCGGCGCAGGCCTATTTCATGGTCGCGACGATGGTCATCGCCGTTCCGACCGGCATCAAGGTGTTCTCGTGGATCGCCACGATGTGGGGCGGCTCGATCGAGCTCAAGACGCCGATGGTCTGGGCGATCGGCTTCATCTTCCTCTTCACGCTCGGCGGCGTCACCGGCGTCGTGCTCTCCAACGCGGGCGTCGACCGCTCGCTGCACGACACCTATTACGTCATCGCGCACTTCCACTACACGATGTCGCTCGGCGCGACCTTCGGCATCTTCTGTGCCTGGTACTACTGGTTCCCGAAGATGACCGGCTACAACTACAACGAATTCCTCGGAAAGCTGCATTTCTGGCTGATGTTCATCGGCGTGAACACGGTGTTCTTCCCGCAGCACTTCCTCGGTCTTTCGGGCATGCCGCGCCGCTACATCGACTATCCGGATGCGTTCGCCGGCTGGAACATGGTTTCCTCCATCGGCGCCGGAATTGCGATGGTCGGCCTCGTCGTCTTCCTGATCACGATCGTCGAGGCCTTCATGAAGAAGCGTCCGACCGTCGACAATCCGTGGGGCGTGGGCGCGACGACGCTGGAATGGACCGTTTCCTCGCCGCCGCCGTTCCACACCTTCGAGACGCTGCCGCGGATCAAGTAAGATGAACCGGGCCGGCGCCACACGCTCGGCCGAGGTGCTGCCGGGCTTTACCGACGTTGCGGATTATTTCGCGCTTCTAAAGCCGCGCGTGATGTCGCTCGTCGTGTTCACGGCGCTGGTCGGCATCGTGCGCGCGCATGGCGACCTGCACCCGTTCCTGAGCTTCACCGCGCTGCTCTGCATCGCGATCGGGGCGGGGGCGTCCGGCGCGCTGAACATGTGGTGGGACGCCGACATCGACGTCCGCATGGGCCGCACCCGCACGCGGCCGATCCCGTCGGGACGCGTGCCCGCGGGCGAGGCGCTCGCGGTCGGCGTCGCGCTTTCGATCGCTTCCGTCACCATGCTCGCGCTGTTCGCGAACTTCCTCGCGGCGGGGCTCTTGGCGTTCACGATCTTCTTCTACGCCGTCGTCTATACGATGTGGCTGAAGCGCTGGACCGCGCAGAACATCGTGATCGGCGGCGCCGCCGGCGCCTTCCCGCCGATGATCGGCTGGGCGGCCGCGACGGGCTCGATCAGCCTCGAGAGCGTGATCCTGTTCCTGATGATCTTCTTCTGGACGCCGCCGCATTTCTGGGCGCTCGCGCTCCTGCGCAAGGACGACTACGCCCGCGCGGGCATCCCGATGCTGCCGAACGTCGCGGGCGAGCACGAGACGCGCCGGCAGATCGTGATCTATTCCGTCATCATGGCCGCGATCGGCGTGCTGCCGTTCGTTCTCGGCTTCGCCGGAATTTTCTACGGCATCGTCTCGGCGGCGCTCGGCGCGATCTTCGTCGCGCTCTCGATCGAGGTTTGGCGCAAGACCCGGGGCTCCGCCGCCGAAATGGCGGCGAAGCGCCTGTTCGCCTTCTCGGTGCTCTATCTCTTCCTGCTGTTCACCGTGCTGCTCGTCGAAGGGATGAAGTGGTGATGGCGGCCGCCAAGCGCCATAAGCGCGGCATCGTGCTGACGCCGGAGCAGCAGCGCACGCGGCGCAACCGCTCGGTCGCGCTCGCGCTGGTGCTCGCGGGATTTGCGATCCTCTTTTATCTCGTGACGATCGTAAAGCTGGGGCCGGGCGTGATGAGGCCTCCGGTATGACGAAAGCGGCGAAGAAGAAAACTTCCGCGAAGACCGGGCGCCGTCCGGGCGAGAAGGTGATTCCGCCGCTCGCCCCGCGCATGAGCATCCTCAACCGGCATCAGACGGTCGGGCTTTCCTGCGCGGTGTTCGTTCTCGCCATGATCGGCGCGGCCTACGCGGCGGTGCCGTTCTACAACTGGTTCTGCCGCCAGACGGGCTTCGGCGGCACGCCCATCACCGCCGAGCGTCCCGCGGACCATGAGATCGCGCGCAAGATCACCGTGCGCTTCGACGGCAACGTCGCCGATGGCCTGCCGTGGACCTTCGGGCCCGACCAGCCCTCGATCACGATCCATATCGGCGCGACGACGCTTTTTCACTACACCGCGAAGTCGCACGGCTGGAAGGAGAGCGAAGGGGTCGCTTCCTACAACATCTCGCCGCCCGAGGCCGCTTCCTACTTCAACAAGCTGCAATGCTTCTGCTTCACGAATCAGAAGCTCGCGCCGGGCGAGAAGCTCGACATGCCGGTGGTGTTCTTCGTCGATCCCGCGATCGACAAGGACCCGCAGTTCCGCTCGCTCGACACGATCACGCTTTCCTACACGTTTTTCCCCGTCAAAAAGCCCTCGACCGGTTCTTCCAAGCCGCTCGCGGATGCGGGGAACGGCAGCAAGTTACGCTAACAAACCGCCTTGCGGCGCGGCGTAAGCCGTGCTGTTAGAACGGTTATAAGAGGGGATTACGGAGAAGGACGATGGCCGACGCCCACGCGAAACAACACGATTATCATCTCGTCGACCCGTCGCCGTGGCCGGTGGTGGCGGCGCTCTCGTCGGTCATCCTCGCGCTCGGCGCCGTCTACTGGTTTCACGGCGGCTCCCCCTGGATCATGCCGATCGGCGCCCTCGGCATCATCTATGTCATGATCGCCTGGTGGCGCGACGTCATCAACGAAGCGCAATACAAGGGCGACCACACCCGCGTCGTCCAGATCAGCATGCGCTACGGCATGATCATGTTCATCGCCTCCGAGGTGATGTTCTTCGTCGCCTGGTTCTGGGCCTATTTCGACGTCGCGCTGTTCCCCGGCGAGCACATCCAGTATCTCCGCACGGAAGCGACCGGCGGCGTCTGGCCGCCCAAGAACATCACCACGCTCGATCCGTGGCACCTGCCGCTCCTCAACACGCTGATCCTGCTCACCTCCGGCACCACGGTCACCTGGGCGCACCACGCGCTGATCGAGAACGACCGCAAGGGGCTGGTGCAGGGCCTCGCGCTCACGATCGTGCTCGGCATCATCTTCACCTGCGTGCAGGCTTTCGAATACGCCCACGCGCCGTTCGCCTTCACGGGCGGCATCTATGGCTCGACCTTCTTCATGGCGACCGGCTTCCACGGCGCGCATGTCATCATCGGCACGATCTTCCTGATCGTCTGCCTGATCCGCGCGATGCGCGGGCATTTCGCGCCCGAGCATCACTTCGGCTTCGAGGCCGCCGCCTGGTACTGGCACTTCGTCGACGTCGTGTGGCTGTTCCTCTTCACCTTCATCTATGTGTGGGGAGCGGGCATTTCGGCGGAGCACGGCGGCTGAAAAAGCCGCCGCCAGACCGGCGGGAATTCCCGCCGGTTTCGCCCTATCGCGCAGGCTTGCGCGGGCGCTGCCCGCGCTGCGGCGGGGGCAGGCTGTTCTCGAACTTTCTCGACCTGAAAGGCCGCTGCGAGGCCTGCGGGCTCGACTACGGCTTCGCCGATGCCGGGGACGGGCCCGCGGTCTTCGTCATTCTGATCGCGGGCTTCCTGATCGTGGGCCTTGCCGTCGTGGTCGAATTCGTCTGGCGTCCGCCTTACTGGGTGCACGCGGTCCTGTGGATTCCGCTCGTGCTGTTCGTGACGCTCGGCATGCTGCGCCCGTTGAAGGGCGTGCTGGTGGCGCTGCAATTCCATCATAAGGCCGAGCTCGGTCGGCTCGACCGGGGCAAAGAGTGAAACAGCCGCGAAAAAACGCGCGCCGGCGCGCCGCGAAAAGTTCGCCGCCGCGATCGTCGCCGCGATCGTCGCCCTGGCGGCGGCTCTGGCTGCCCGGCGTTTCCACGCTGATCGCCTTCGCGATCCTGTGCGGGCTCGGCGTCTGGCAACTGCACCGGCTCGCCTGGAAAGAGGATCTGATCGCGCGCGTGGAAACGCGCGAGCACACGCCTGCCGCGTTGCCGATTCCGCCCGAGCGGGATTGGCCGCGGGTGAGCGCCGAACGCGACGAGTATCGCCGCGTGAGCGCGAGCGGCGTCTACCAGTACGAGCGCGAGACGTTCGCCTATGCGCTGCTCTCCGATCCGAAGGGAAAGTTCTCGGGCCCCGGTTACTGGGTGATGACGCCGCTCAAGCTCGATGACGGCGCGAGCGTGCTCGTCAATCGCGGCTTCGTGCCGATGGACCGCATGGACCTGCCGACGCGCGCGCCCGGCGACGAAGGCAGGCGGGTGACGGTCACCGGCGTCCTGCGGCTCGCGGAAGGGCGCAACTGGTTCACGCCCGCCGACGATGCCGCGCGCGGCATCTGGCAGGAACGCGATCCCGCGGAGATCGCCAGGGCCTACGGACTCGCGCGCGTCGCGCCGTTCTTCCTCGACGCCGAGGCCAGCGGTCCGAACGGCTTGCCGCAGGGCGGGGAGACGCGCGTCACATTTTCGAACAACCACATGCAGTACGCCGTCACCTGGTTCGGCCTCGCTTTCGCGCTGCTGCTGGTTTTCGGCTCGTTCGCGGCCAAGGAATGGCGGCGCGAAGGGCGCGCTTGAATCGGGCCGCCCCCGCGCCTAGGTTGCCCCTCTGATCAGGACAGCCATGCAATATATTTCGACCCGCGGCGAGGCGCCCGAAAACGCGCCCAAAGCCTCCTTTACCGATGTTTTGCTCGCGGCGCTCGCCCGCGACGGCGGCCTCTACGTGCCGGAAACCTGGCCGTGCTTGTCCGCCGCGACGATCGCGTCCTTCCGCGGCAGGCCCTATGCCGAAGTCGCCTTCGAGGTGATCCGGCCCTTCGTCGGCGGCAGCATTCCCGACGCGGACCTCGCCCGCATGATCCGGGAGGCCTATGCGGCGTTCGACGTCGCGGCGGTCGCGCCGCTGCGCGCGCTCGGCAAGGACGATTATCTCCTCGAGCTGTTTCACGGCCCGACGCTCGCTTTCAAGGACGTGGCGATGCAGCTGCTCGCGCGGCTGATGGACTACGCGCTGAACGCCCGCGACGAGCGCGTCACCATCGTCGGCGCGACCTCCGGCGACACCGGCGGCGCCGCGGTCGAGGCCTTCCGCGGCCGCGACCGCGCCGATCTCGTGATGCTGTTCCCGAACGGCCGCGTCTCCGACGTGCAGCGGCTGATGATGACGACGCCGGCCGAGAAGAATATCCACGCGGTCGCCATCGACGGCACTTTCGACGACTGCCAGGCGATCGTGAAGGGGCTGTTCAACGATCACGCTTTCCGCGACCGCATGAAGCTTTCGGGCGTCAATTCCATCAACTGGGCGCGGATCGTCGCCCAGATCGTCTATTACTTCACGGCCGCCGTCGCGCTCGGCGCCCCGGAGAAGAAGATTTCCTTCGTCGTGCCGACCGGGAATTTCGGCGACATCTTCGCGGGTTATGTCGCGAAACGGATGGGCCTGCCGATGGATCGTCTCGTGATCGCGACCAACGTGAACGACATCCTCGCGCGCACGCTGGAAAGCGGGCGTTACGAGGTGCGCGGCGTGGTCGCGACGGAGTCGCCCGCGATGGACATTCAGGTGTCGTCGAACTTCGAGCGGCTCCTGTTCGACGTGCACGGCCGCGACGCGGGAGCGATCCGCAACATCATGTCCGAGCTTTCCGCAAGCAGGGGCTTCGCGCTGGCCGCGCAGCCGCTCGCGCGGATCCGCGCGGTCTTCGACGCGGGCCGCGCCGGCGAGGCCGAGACGCTCGCAACGATCCGCGCCGTTCACGACGAGAGCGGTTATTTGCTCGATCCGCACAGCGCGGTCGGCGTTTCGGTCGCGCGCAAGCTCGGCGTGAGGACGCCCCGCGTCACGCTCGGCACCGCGCATCCCGCGAAATTCCCCGATGCCGTGGAGAAGGCCGCGTCCGTCCGTCCGGCGCTGCCGCCGCGGCTTTCGGATCTGCCGTCGCGCAAGGAGCGCTTCGACGTGCTGCCGAACGATCTTGCCGCCGTCGCCCGTTACGTTTCCGGCCGCACGCGCGTTCGCGAAGGAGTATCCGCATGAGCACCGAGGTCACGAAGCTCGACAGCGGCCTGACGATCGTCACCGAGGCGATGCCGCACCTGCGGACGGCTTCGCTCGGCATCTGGGCGGGCGCGGGCACGCGCTACGAGGACCCGGTGGAGAACGGCATCTCGCATCTCCTCGAGCACATGGCCTTCAAGGGCACCAAGCGCCGCAGCGCGCTGATGATCGCCGAGGAGATCGAGAATGTCGGCGGCGATCTGAACGCCGCCACCAGCCTCGAATCCACCGGCTATTTCGCGCGCGTGCTCGGCGAGAACGTGCCGCTCGCGCTCGACATGCTGGCCGATATCCTGACCGAGCCTGCTTTCGCCGAGGACGAACTCGCGCGCGAGAAGGGCGTGATCCTGCAGGAGATCGGCGCCGCCAACGACGCGCCGGAAGATTACGTGCACGAGCTTTTCCAGCGCTGCGCCTTTCCCGACCAGCCGATCGGCCGCCCGATCCTCGGCACCGCGCAGTCCGTGCAGGCGCAATCCTCCGCCGACCTGCGGGATTACATGGCGAAGCATTATCACGCGCCGCAGATGGTCGTGAGCGCCGCCGGCGCGGTCGAGCACGCGCGGGTGGTCGATCAGATCGCAAAGCAGCTCGCCTCCATTCCCGCTCTCCCGGCGACGGCCGCGCTGCCCGCGCGCTATGCCGGAGGCGCCGAGATCGCGGCGCGCCGCCTCGAGCAGGCGCATCTCGTGCTCGGCTTCGAGGGCTGCTCGTTTCACGCGCCGGAATTCTACGCGGCGCAGGTGTTCGCGAACGTGATGGGCGGCGGTTCTTCGTCGCGGCTCTTCCAGGAAGTGCGCGAGAAGCGGGGCCTTTGCTATTCGGTCTACGCCTATCATGCCTCCTATTCCGACACCGGCGTGTTCGGGATCTACGCCGGCACCGATCCGCGCGACGGCGACGAACTCATGAAGGTGGTCGCCGGCGAGCTGCATGCGGCGGCCGAAAAGACGACCGAAGCCGAAGTCGCGCGCGCGAAGATCATGATGAAGGTCGGGCTTCTGATGGCGCTGGAGAATTCCGCGTCGCGTTCCGACCAGCTCGCCCGCCAGATTCTGTTCTACGGCCGCATCATTCCGGTGGACGAGATCGTGCGCCGGGTCGATTCGGTCACCGTCGAGGATGTCCGCGCCGCCGGCCGCTCGCTGCTTTCCTCGAGCCGGCCCACCTTCGCGGGGCTGGGCCCGAGCGGGGGGATTGAATCCGCCGCGCGTATCGCGGAAAATCTGACTCGCAAGGCGGCGTGATGCTCGATTGAGGTGCAATGGCACTCTTTCGTTCAGTTTCGTGGTCGGAACCGCAGCCCATGATCGAAGGGGCGGGCGTTTACTTGCGCCCTCCGGCGATGTCCGATTACGACGAATGGGCGGATCTGCGCGAGCGAAGCCGCAGTTTCCTGTCGCCCTGGGAACCCGAATGGCCGGCTGACGATCTGACCCGCAGCGCCTTCCGCAACCGCGTCCGCCGCTACGGCGCCGAAATCCGCGAGGATTTGAGCTATCCGTTCTTCGTCTTTCGCGCGGGCGACAAGCGCATGCTGGGCGGCGCGACCCTCAGCAACATCCGCCGCGGCGTCGCGCAATCGGCCAATCTCGGCTACTGGATGGGCGGAATCTTCGCGGGCAAGGGCTATATGGGTGCGGCGGTGACGGCGATCATCCCGTTCTCGCACGGCGCGCTCGGCCTGAAGCGGATCGAGGCGGCGTGTATTCCGGGGAATACCGCGTCCATCCGGCTGCTGGAGAAGACGGGCTTCGTGCGCGAGGGCTATGCGCGCAAGTATCTCTGCATCGCCGGCAAGTGGCAGGACCACCTGCTCTATGCGCGGCTCTCCAGTGATCCGATCGGAAAGTCTAGCGCGTAAGCAGCAGCGCGAGCCGCGTTCCGGAATCGAGCCCGGAGTGGCGCAGCAGGCCCGGCGTGAGCGAGGGGTTGTCCCAGCTTCCGCGCAGGAAGAACGGCAGGGCGGCCTTGTCCCCGGCATCCGCCGCCGCGACGAGCTTCGCGACGCCGTGCAGGTCGAGATCGCGCTCCGGAATGGAAGCGAGCCCGTTGAGCGTCACCGCCACGCTGCCGCTTTCGATCTGCGCTTCGTCGAAGACGGCGTTGCCGTCGGTGATGGCGAGCTTCGCGGCGAACAGGTTGAAGGGCGTCTTCCCCCCGCGCAGCGCGGCAACCGCCGAGAACGGCTTTTTCGATATGGTGCGGAGCGCGTTTTCGACGTTGATGCCGGAAAGCGCGCCGTCCAGCACGGTGAGTTCCGTGCTTCCCTGCAGGCTGCGGGTGATGGCGCTCACATTGGCTCCCGAACCCGCGAGCGAAACGGCGAGCGTGCCGGTGCCTTCGAGGCGGCGGTTATCCGCCAGCGCGCTGAAGCCCTGCGCGCTGTTGAAATCCTTGAGGCTCGCATTGATCCGCACGTCCGCTCCGGCAGGCGCGGGGCCGATCGAGGCCGTGCCGCGCAGCAGTCCGCCGAAGACCTGGCCTTCGCCGGCGGACAGCGTGAAGCGCCCGTCCTTCACGGCGGCGGCGAGCGCGACCTTCTGCGCCGCGGTCTTGCCGAAGACGATCTTGCCGGCCGACAGGCGCAGGTCGAGATCGAAGCCGGAGAGCGGCTTGATGTCGAGCGGCTCCGTGCTCCAGGAATGCTTGTCGGCGTCCGTGAGGGAGAAGCCGCTCATGTAGGTCGAGAAGTCGGCGGTGTCGGCGGCGAGCGTTCCCTGCAGCATCGGGCGCTTGCCTTCGATCGCCAGCGAGAGCGTGCCGTCGGCGCGGTTGCCGTCGAGTTCGATGGAAAGATTCGAGGCCGTCAGCGCGACCGGCGTGATCTGCGCGCGCGATTTCAGCGAGAGCGGACCGAACCCGCCGCGCGTCGGCACTTCGATTCCGAACGCGGCGAGAAGCCCTCGCAGCGAACGGGACTCGACCGAGAGCCCGCCTTCGGCCTGCAGGCCCTTGCGGAAGGCGAAGGCGCCTTCGAAGCCCGCGCGCAGGAAATCGTTCTCGAAGCGGAAACGCACCGGGCTGCGCGCGTTTTCGCCGAGCGCGCTGGTGTCGGCGATCCGCAGGCCTGCCGTGCTCGGCACGCCTCGCCACTCGAAGGAGGCGAGCGTCGAGAAACCGTTGCCGGACCAGGCGAGCGAAGCGGAGACGCCGGTCAGCTTTTCGGTCATCCCCGATACGGCGGAATGAAGATCGACGGTGCTGTCGGCGATCTTGATTTCGGGCATGCCGCTCCCGCCGGCCGGCTGCGGAGGCAGGCCTACGAGCCGCGCGCCGTTGGGGCCGAATTCGATATGAAAATGGGCGCTCTCGAACGTGAGCGAGGCGATTTCGACATCGCCGATCAAAAGCGGCAGGAAGCGGATCGTCGCGCGGATCGAGCCGGCGGAGAACGTTTCCTCGCCGCTGCCGAAGCGAACCTGCTCGAGGAGGATGCTCGTCCGCGGCACGGTCGAGAAATGGATTCCCTTGATCTCGGGCTTGATCCCCGTCGCCGCCTGCAGCGAATGGATCGCCGCGTCGCGGATTTCATGCCGCGGCACCGTGTAGGGCAGGATTGCCAGTACGCAGAAACAGGCGCCGGCGACCAATAGCGCGGCGAATGCAATCCGCTTGATTTGGATGACGGCGTTCACGGCTCGTTTCATGTCTGTAATAGGGGGTGATGATTAGCACAGGCATTTGCGCTTGTCGCGCTGCCGCCTGACAGGAAGGCCGGTAAACGCTATGAATCCCAATGTTTTGGGAGGAAAAAGAGGCCATGAAAGCCGAAAAACCGCTGTGGACGCCTTCCGCTGAACGCGCGGAAGCCTCGCAAATGAGCGCATTCCGGCTCGCCGTGAACGAGCGGCATTCGGTCGCGCTGGCAAATTATCGCGATCTGCATGCCTGGTCGGTGGATAATCCCGCGGCGTTCTGGGACATGGTCTGGGATTTCTGCGGCGTGACCGGCGAGAAGGGCGTCCGCCATCTCGTCGACGGCGGCAAAATGCCCGGCGCGAAATTCTTTCCCGATGCGAAGCTGAACTATGCCGAGAACCTCATGCGCCGGCACGACGGCGGCACGGCCATCCTGTTCCGCGGCGAGGACAAGGCGCTGCGCCGCTTCACCTATACGGAATTCGACGAACTGGTCTCCCGCTTGCAGCAGGCGCTGCTCGCGGCGGGCGTCGGCAAGGGCGATCGTATCGCGGCGATGCTGCCGAACCTGCCGGAATCGGCCGCGCTGCTGCTCGCGGCGGCGTCCATCGGCGCGATCTTTTCCTCCTGCTCGCCCGATTTCGGCGAACGCGGCGTCATCGACCGCTTCGGCCAGATCGAGCCGAAGCTTTTTTTCGTCTGCGACGGCTACTGGTACAACGGCAAGCGCATCCCCATCGCGGAGAAGGTGAAGGCGATCGCCGGGAATCTGCCGTCCGTCGCCAGGACGGTGATCGTCCCCTATCTCGACGAAGCGGAAGCGGCCGCGAAGGCGATTCCGCGCTCCGTCACGCTCGCCGCGTTTCTCGCTCCGTTCGGGCCGAAGGCGCTCGTTTTCGAGCGGCTACCTTTCGATCACCCGCTCTACATCCTGTATTCTTCCGGCACGACCGGCGTGCCGAAATGCATCGTGCACGGCGCGGGCGCGATGCTGTTGCAGCATCTGAAGGAACACCGGCTGCATTGCGACATCCGCCCCGGCGATCGCGTTTTCTATTTCTCGACGCTCGGCTGGATGATGTGGAACTGGCTCGTCTCCGCGCTCGCGAGCGAGGCGACGCTTTGCCTGTACGACGGCTCGCCCTTCGCGCCCGACGAGGGCGTGCTGTTCCGCTATGCCGAGGAGGAAGGCATCACGCTGTTCGGCACCTCCGCGAAATATATCGACGCGGTGAAGAAATCGGGATTGATCCCGAAGGACAAGTTCGATCTTGCCTCGGTGCGCCTCGTCACCTCGACCGGCTCGCCGCTCGCGCCGGAAAGTTTCGATTTCGTCTACCAGGCGATCAAGGGCGACGTGCATCTCGCCTCGATCTCGGGCGGCACGGATCTCGGCGGCTGCTTCGTGCTCGGCGAGCCGACCTCGCCCGTCTGGAAGGGCGAAATCCAGGCGCCGGGTTTGGGTATGGCGGTCGATGTCTGGTCGGAGGAGGGCGAGCCCGTGAAGGGCGAGCGCGGCGAGCTTGTCTGCACCAAAGCCTTCCCCTCGATGCCGGTGATGTTCTGGAACGACCCCGAGGGCACGAAATACCACGCCGCCTATTTCGAGCGCTTCGACAATGTCTGGCACCACGGCGACTTCGCCGAGTGGACCGGGCATGGCGGCCTGATCATCCACGGCCGCTCGGACGCCACGCTCAACCCGGGCGGCGTGCGCATCGGCACGGCCGAG
>Ga0153956_1001406_pt1 | contig 21144 bp, 18 predicted proteins | sample TSFL040MetaG_FD_104704 | JGI IMG/M metagenome (GOLD analysis project Ga0153956, IMG submission 104704) | Attine ant fungus gardens microbial communities from Florida, USA - TSFL040 MetaG | ecosystem: Host-associated > Fungi > Mycelium > Unclassified | place: USA: Florida, Wekiwa Springs...
TCCTGGGGCAGGGCGAATGAGGAATCGCAACGGAGGATTCGCGGTGAGCCCGGTGCTGGTCGGCGCGGTGACCGTGCTGGTGATCATCGTCGCCGTCTTCCTCGCCTACAACGCGAACAACGGCCTGCCGTTCGTCTCGACCTACAACATCAAGGCGCGGGTGCCGAACGCCGATGCGCTGGTGAAGGCGAACGAGGTGCGGATCGGCGGCGCCCGCGTCGGCGTGGTCAAGTCGGTGGTGCCGGTGCAGCTGCCGAACGGCGGGGTGGAGGCGGAACTGACGCTGAGCCTCGACAAGAGCGCCGAACCGATCCCGAAGGGCTCGACCCTGCTGATCCGGCCGAAATCGCCGCTCGGGCTGAAGTACCTGCAGATCACCCCGGGCACCTCGAACGAACCGATCAAGGCCGGCGAAACGATCCCGGTGCGCTACGCGAAGCCGGAACCGGGGGACATCGACAAATTCTTCGACATGTTCAACGCCCCGACCCGCAAGGGGATCCAGCGCAACCTGGCGGGCTTCGGCAACGCGCTCGCCGGGCGCGGGCCGCAGCTGAACGAAGCGATCGGGGCGCTGCGCGGGCTGGTCGAAGAGGGCGAGCCGGCGGCGGCCAACCTGGCGGCGCCGAGCACCAACTTCGCCGGCTTCTTCAAGGCGCTCGAGGCACTCTCGGCGACGGTCGCGCCGGTCGCCCAGAAGCAGGCGAGCATGTTCGTGGCCCTCGATCAGACCTTCAAAGCGTTCGCCAACGTCTCCCGTCCCTACATCCAGGAAACGATCGAGAAAAGCCCGCCGACGCTGGAAACGGTGAACGCCGGGCTGCCGAAGATCAACCCCTTCCTGCACGACACCGCGCGCTTTTTCACTGCGCTGCGGCCGGGCGCCAAGGCGCTGCAGGAAACCTCGCCGATCATCGCCGAATCGCTGCAGGCAGGCGTCCCGGCCCTGAACGCCTCGCCGGTCCTCAACAACCAGCTGCTGCCGACCGCCGAAGCGCTGCTCGCGTTCCAGCAGTCGGAAGGGGTCTTCACCGGGCTGGACCTGCTCACCGACCTGAACAAGAACCTCAAGGAACCGCTGGAATTCATCGTCCCGGCGCAGACCAAGTGCTTCTACGGGTCCTTGTTCCTCAACAACCTCTCCGCGTCGAACAGTGAGGGGAACAAGTACGGCAAGTGGCTGAACGTGATCACGTTCCAGCCGGCGGAAGGACCGAACTCCGAGTCGGGACAGGCGGGCGCGCCCGCGGAAGGCCCAGCAAAGAACCATCTCCACTTCAACCCCTTCCCGCGTACCGCGGCGCCCGGTCAGGAAGACGTCTGCGAAGCCGGAAACGCGAAATATCTGGTGGGCAAGACGGTGATCGGCGAAACCGAATTGCTCGGCACCGAAACGATCAAGCGGTCGAAGCCGAGCGAAGAAGAACCGGTGGAACAGGAATGAGCCCGGACGCCAAACCGACGAAACCGACCAAATCGGGCGGAGCCGTGGCGAAGCGGCGTCGCGGCCATCGCGTGCCGAACTGGCTGATCGCCGTGATCTTCATCCTGATCTTCACGATCGGCCCGTACCTGGCGTTCACCAAACACATCCCGTTCACCAGCTACGGCTACGAGCTGAAGGCGACGTTCACCAACTCGGCGAACATCTCGCTGAAGTCGCCGGTGCGGATCGCCGGGGTGGAAGTCGGGAAAGTGATCTCGACCGAACGCGACGGTGACGCGACCACCGTCACCTTCACCGTCGACGACTCCGGTCGGCCGATCCACCAGAACGCGTTCGCCACGGTGAAGCCGCGGATCTTCCTCGAGGGCAACTTCTTCATCGACCTCGATCCGGGCAGCCCCGGCGCGCCGGAACTGGGGAGCGGCGGGACGATCCCGATCAGCCACACCTCGACCGCGGTGCAGATCGATGAAGTGCTGACCGCGCTGCAGTCCCCAGTTCGCGCTGACCTCGGGCGCCTGCTGGAGAGCTACGGCAACGCGCTCACGCACGAACCGACGGCGGCGGAAGACGCGGACCAGCTGCCCCAGGTGAAAGGCCTCTCCGGTGGCCAGGCGCTGAACAAGACCTTCCAGTACGGCGGCGAAGCGGGCAAATACAGCTCTCAGGTGACGCAGGCGCTGACCGGCACCCAGGCAGGTGACCTGGCGAGGCTGGTCTCCGGCTCGGCCCGCGCCTTCAACGCGTTCAGCGCCGACCAGGCCGCGCTGCAGGGGCTGATCGACAACTTCGACGTCTTCACCGGCGCGCTCGCCAACCAGTCGGAAAACATCCAGACGACGGTCCACGAGTTGGCGCCGACGCTGCAGGTCGCGCACACCTCGCTGGTCAGCCTCGATCGCTCGCTGCCGCCGCTGCGCACCTACGCGATCGAGCTGACCCCGGCGGTCGCCGAGCTGCCCGGGTTGATCAACGCCTCGAAACCGTGGCTGGCCCAGGTGCGCCCGCTGCTCTCCGGCAAGGAGGCCGGCGGTGCGGTGAAGCTGCTGGCGGAAGCGACGCCGGGCCTCGCCGGGGCGACGTACGCGGGCAAGGTCTCGGCGCTGCCGCAGGCCAACCAGCTCAGCCAGTGCACGACGAAGGTGCTCGTGCCGACCTCCGAAGAGCCGATCAAGGATCGGTTCAGTGACGGCGGCCCGAATTACCGTGACTTCTGGCGTTTGATGTCGGATCTGGCCAGCGCCAGCCAGAACTTTGACGGCAACGGTCCCTACGTCCGCGCCCAAGGAGGCGGCGGGCCAGTCCTGCTCGAAGAATTCAACCCGAACCTGGAAAACATCCCTCAGAAACACCAGTTCTCCCGTGGGATCGAAGTACCGCTCGGGACGCAGCCGCAGCTCCAAGGTCTGCCTGAATCGAAGCCGGAAGTCCGCTGCGAAACCAACCCGGTGCCGGACATCAACAGCGGTCCAGGTCAGGTCGGCCCGACCGGCGTGAAGGTGGTGCCTCCCCGCTGATGGCTACGCAGACTCCGAAACCCAGCCCGACCCCGGAACGCCGCAGCCGGATCGGTCACTTCCGCGCCTGGCTCAGCCGGCAGGCGCGCGGTCACCGGACGGACACGATCGCGATCCTCGTCCTCGCCTTCGTCGGCATCGTGATGATGCTCGGGATCTTCACCCAGCAGAAAGCCTCGCTGCCGGCCTGGCTGCCGCTCGTCGGCGAAGAATTCGAAAGCATCTCGGCCGAATTCACGACCGCGCAGGCGGTCACCCCGGGCCAGGGCCAGGCGGTCGACGTCGCGGGCCTGCAGATCGGCAAGGTCTCCTCGGTCGACCTCGAAGACGGCCACGCGATCGTCGGCATGTCGATCGAGCCGAAGTACATGGAACTGATCCACCCCGACGCCCACTTCCTGCTGCGGCCGAAAACCGGGCTGAACGACATGACCGTCGAGGTGGAACCGGGGAGCGGCACGGAAAGCGTCGAAGACGGCCATCGCTTCCCGCTCGCGCAGACCGAAGCGAACGTCCAGCTGGAAGCGCTCTGGAACAGCCTCGACGCCGACACCCGCCAGTACATCCAGCTGCTGGTCGCCGGCGGGGCGCAGGGGATCGGCGGCCGCGGGGTGCAGCTCGGCAACGCCCTGCGCCGCTTCGAGCCGTTCGTCGAGTACACCGCGAAACTGAACAAGGCGATCGCCGGGCGCCGCACCGAGCTGGCGAAGGTGATCCACCTCTTCGGCGAACTGACCACCGAACTCGGCGCCCATGACGCCCAGATCCGCCGCTTCGTCGGGTCCTCCGAAAAAGCGCTCGGCAACTTCGCCCACCAGCAGGTGGCGCTGGAAGAAGCGTTCGAAGAGTTCCCGGAAACCTTGAAGGTCGCCAAAGAAGGGTTCGCGAGCTCGAACGAATTCTCGACCGTCGCGCTGCCGACGCTGACCAAGCTGATCCCGCAGGCGCAGGCCTCGACCCCCGCCTTCAAGGCGACCGAGAAGCTCTTCAGCCAGACGACCGCGCCGATTCGCGACGGAATCCGGCCCTTCTCGCGCGAAATCCGCCCGCTGCTGACCGCCGCCAACGAAGCTTCTACGCCGTTCGAAAAGACGGTGCGCGGCTTCGGCGAAAGCCTCAAAGGTCTGAACTCCTTCTTCAACGAACTTGCCTACAAACCGAAGGGCAAGCAGGGCTTCCTCTTCTATGTGCCTTGGGCAAACCACGACTTCAACTCCGCTTTCAGCCTCGAAGACGCTGGCGGTGCCCTGCTGCGCAGCCAGGTGAACATCAGCTGCACGGGAGCAAACATTGCCGGCGAAACCCTCGAAGTCACGCATAAGGAACAGCTGCTCACGCTGCTCGCGATGGTTGGCTCTCCCCGAGCGCCTGAACTCCCGAACCCCTTTGGCGGACCCGGCCATTGCGCCCTGTCGAAAAAGGGCGGGGAAGAAATCAAATGAGCAAGCGCGCGCCCAGCACGACGCAGCTCCTGGTGATCACCGCCTTCGCCCTGGCCTGCTTCGGCATCCTGCTATTCCTCTGGGTCACCTTCGGCGGGCCGACCCCGTTCAAAGCGAAGAGCTACCAGGTGACGGTGCCGTTCACGGAGGCCTCGCAGCTGGCCGAACAGTCCGACGTGCGGATCTCCGGCGTCGATGTCGGCAAAGTGGAAAACATCGAACTCGGGCCGAACGGGCACGAATCGGTGGCGCTGCTGAACATCGACGACAAGTACGCGCCGCTGCCGCAGGGCACGCGGGCGATGTTGCGGACGAAGACGCTGCTCGGTGAGACCTACGTCGAACTGACGCCGGGCTCCAACAGCGAACCGGCGCTGCAGGACGGTGGCGAGCTGCCGGCCGCCCAGGTTGCCGAATCGGTCCAGCTCGACGAGATCTTCCAGGCTTTCAACCCGGAAACCCGCCGCGCCTTCCGGACCTGGATGCAGGACGCGGCGGTGGCGATCGAAGGCCAGGGCCAGAACCTGTCGTACGCGATCGGCAACTTCGAGCCGACCTTCCAGGAATTCGAAGGCCTGTTCCGCGTCCTCAACAGCCAGAAGCTGGCGGTCTCGAAACTGTTCAGCAACGGCGCCAAGACGTTCGAAGCGCTGCGCGGGCGCGAAGGCGAACTCGCGAACCTGATCCGCAGCTCCAACGAACTCTTCAAGACGACCGCGAATCGCAACGAAGACATCGAAGCCCTGTTCCGCGCCTTCCCGACTTTCCTCGACGAGTCGCGCCTCACTGTCGATCGTCTGCAGGGCTTCGCCACCAACGCCGATCCGCTGTCGAAGCAGCTGGTGCCGGTGGCCGAACAGCTGTCGCCGACGCTGATCAAGTTCGGCGAACTGGCACCGGAAGCGAAGAAGCTCTTCGAAGCGCTGCCCGCCGTGGAGAAGTTGGCGCCCACCGGCTTCCCGGCCTTCCGCAAGCTCTTCCGCGACGACTTCCCGCCGCTGCTGCGCGCGGTCGACCCCTTCGTCCGTAACCTCAACCCGATCGTCACCGGTCTGGGCCTTTACAAACGTGAGGTCACCGCATTCTTCGGCAACCTCTCGGTCGCGGCCAACGCCCAAACCACGGAAACCAGCCCCGAAACCGGCCAGAAAGTCCACTTCCTGCGCACGATGGGGCCGATCAATGCCGAATCGTTCGCCAGCTATCCATCTCGCCTGGCCATCAACCGGAACAGCGCCTACAGCGAACCGGGCTGGGCCGAAGAAATCCTCCACGGTCTGCCGAGCTTCAACACCGCCAACTGTACCTCTGGTCTCGTCGCCGAAATCGAAGCGAACGCGGCGACCAACCCGGCATTCCTCGAACGGATCCGTCGATTCAAGGCAAGCGGCGACGAATACACCGCCGAAGAACGCGCGACGAAAGCCGAAGAACTCCTCGCGAACCTGAAGAAATTCGCCTTCGCGGAAGGCTCAAGCACGGCCGCTGCGCCTGCCCCGCCCTGCCGACAGCAGCAGAAGATCGAATCGATCTACGGCACCGGCGAAAAGACGCAGTACCAGCACACCTTCGAACAGACCGGCCGCTGAGCGTGGCGCTGTACGTCATCTGACCGGTTCGCAGACCGGCACCATAACCTTTCCACCGAGCAATTCGGTACGCATATGGTATGGCGCTCTGCGCCATTCCGGCGCACTTCTGCAACGTTAGGGGGAAACAATTGCCTGAGAATTGGGCTCACGGGAGTCACGGGTTGCTAGGCACGATCATGGCGACCGCAGCCTTGGTGGCAGCGATGTTGTCCTTCCAGGGGGTGCTCCAGGCATCGCCAGCGCTAGCGAACGAAGAACAGCACGTCTGCTGGGAAAAAACCGTTGGGCCGCACAGTGTGTGCGAACAGCAAGAAGCTGCCAGCTATAACGCGGTTACCGTACACGCATATAGCGAATCGACCGGATTCTGCGTCTGGCGGACGATACCGGGCACTTGACCTCATGCTTGCGGCGAAGCTGGCACGTGGGTGACCCTGCCCATCGAATTCACCCCAGGTGTCGGCGAAGCTGGCAAATTCGCATGGCCCCACATTGAAAACCTCAGCAAAACCAAATCGACGCGGGTCAAGGGCGTCCTGGTCGCGGAACCAGGAGGGTCTGGCGGCGGCGGTTCTGGAGGCGGCGGCGGCGAATCCCCACCTCCTCCACCCCCACCTCCCAGCGAAGTCCTGATCAGTTTCCAGGCCAACACCGGCGCTCTCTGGACCTACAACGCGCTGTGGGGGGAAAGCACGAACACCGGCAGCGGCATGCTTGCCGGGACCAGTCCGAGCATGACCGTCTTGTCGGGCGGCCAGTTCGTAACGCCGTTCCAGGATTGGCAGAGCCATCTGTGGGTCTACTCGCCCCAGACGGGTAGCGGAAATACCACGCTCGGGATGGAAGCCGGGACGAGTCCTAGCGTCGCGTCGGCACCCAATGGGAACTACCTGGTCGCCTTCCACGCGAATAACGGCGAACTCTGGACCTACAACTCAAGCACTCACATCGGGTCGAAATTGTCCCTCGGCATGGCGGATCGAAGCGGGGACTTGCGTCAATACCCATCTCGGGATGCTCAACAATTCGAGTCCGAGCATCGCGGCGGATCCGCAGGGCAGCTTCGTCGTTGCCATGCAGGATTGGCAGCACAGCCTCTGGGTCTATTGGGGCAATACGAACACGGCTGGCAACACCGGTCTCGGCATGGCGGGGGGAACCAGCCCGTCTGTCGCGTTCAATTCCAAAGGCGTCTACCTGGCGGCCTTCCAGGCCAATACCGGAGCCCTCTGGTACTTCCGCTCCTCGGACAACTCGGCCACCAACACCGGAGACGGAATGGCGGCGGGGACCAGTCCGAGCATCGGATGGTCGAGCCATCCCGAAACGTTCATGATCGCGTTCCAGGATTGGCAGACTCACCTCTGGCTCTACTCGTCAGCCATCGCCTCGGCGGCGAACACGATGCTCGGCATGAAGGCCGGCACGAGTCCGAGCCTGGCGGTCCGTTAGCACCGATCGCGAGGGGGTCTGCGGTCAATGAGCCGCGGGCCCCTCTCGGCCGGTTCTCGTCGCCGCGATCAGATCGCGAAGGCTCGATCGTCTAGAGCGGACGGGCCCTGCATACGACGGCACCGATTTCGGAGTCATTGCGTCGGCGACGAGCGTCGCTGACCGAGCGTAGGGATTGAGCATTGCGTCCTCCTCTTAGAGATGTCTGGTGCTCGGGTCCCGACCCAGCCAATCGCAATTCTTTTCTCCCGAAGGCTCGGCATTGCGGTGGATGCAGGAGCCAGCCGGGAGCATTTCTCGCGACGCCCTGCTAAATTTAGATTTCAATCTTGATTTAGATGGGAAGCTAAACCGTCATGAATTCGCCCGAGTTCAAGAATCCATATCGGCCCGGAGCAGGGCATATGCCTCCGTATCTGGCGGGCCGGGAGCACGAGTTCGATCAGTTCGATCGCCTGCTGCGGCAGGAGGAGATCCTTGAGAACCTCGTCCTGACCGGGCTGAGGGGCGTCGGCAAGACCGTTCTGATGGAGACGTTCAAACCGAGGGCCTTGGCGGCTGGGTGGCTCTGGGCATCAGCCGACCTCTCGGAGTCGGCGAGCATCAGCGAGACGGCGCTGGCCCAGCGGATCCTGGCCGATCTGGCCCTGGTCACCTCTGCGGTCAGCGTCACCACTTCCGACAAGGGGAATGAGGTCGGCTTTGCCGCGCCTTCCGGTTCAGGTGAGGTCCCGCTTTCACACAACGTGCTGGTCGAGGTCTACAACGGCACCCCTGGGCTGATCGCCGACAAGATCAAGGCGACCCTCGAATTCGCGTGGCGGCACATGAAGGATCAAGGGCCGCACCGTGTGATCTTCGCCTACGACGAGGCGCAGAACCTTTCGGACCATGCGGCAAAGGAGCAGTTCCCGCTGTCGGTGCTGCTCGACGTCTTCCAGTCGATTCAGAAGAAGGGCATTCCGTTCATGCTTGTCCTCGCGGGTCTGCCGACCTTGTTTCCGAAACTGGTCGACGCTCGGACCTATGCCGAGCGCATGTTCCGGGTCGTGACCCCTTCCAAGCTCGACCCAGACGACAGCGCCGAAGCGATCGTCAAGCCGATCGAGTACGCCGGGTGCCCGGTCGAGCTGACCCCCGAGTCGGTCGAAATCATCGTCCTCGAGTCAGCGGGCTATCCGTACTTCATCCAGTTCATCTGTCGCGAGGTCTACGACATCTTCATGCGCCAACACGCAGACGAGGAGGAGAAACGCATCCCGGTCGAGGCGATCCAGCACAAGCTGGATGCCGACTTCTTCGCCGGCCGCTGGGCGAAGATCACGGATCGTCAGCGAGAACTCCTCTGGGTCGTTGCGCAACTGGATCACCCAGACGAAGAATTCACGATCCAAGAACTGACGGGGAGAGCGAAGGAACTGCTCGTCAAACCGTTCTCCTCCAGCAACGCGAATCAGATACTGGGGACCCTGACCGAGCGCGGCATGATCTACAAGAACCGCTTCGGAAAGTATTCCTTCGCCGTCCCGCTGCTGGGCCGCTTCATCATCCGGACCTACGATCCGCCCGGTGTCAAGGCTGATGTAGAGCTCGTGACGACGGGGGAGAGCCGCTTCATCTGACGAGAAAGCGGCCCGCCTCGCCAAGGCGCTGCCGCCGGCCGGCCTCGGCCACCTGAGACATGAAACGAGATAGCTCGATCACCTGTTCGGCTCTTTGGGCTCCGGACAGTTCGCGGAATTCGCGGCGCGCGATCGCTCGCTCAACTTGGCGATTCGGCCGCCAGTTTCCGATCCGCTTCGTCTCGTTCATGAGGACAAAGTGGCGGAGGGAGGCGTTCGGTCGGGACACAAATGGTTCGCGGCCGTCGGACGACCGCGAACCTACCTTGACATCAGGCTTTCGTGTAGGTCAGCAGCTGGACGCCGGTGCCGACGGTGCGGGCGTCGGCCAGGGTCAGGGGGACTTTGCGGCCGTCGTCGGCGAAGAGGCGCTTGCCGCCGCCCAGGGTCACCGGGAAGACCATCAGGCGGAGCTCGTCGAGGAGGTCGTTCGCGATCAGGCCCTGGACCAGGGTGGCGGAGCCGGCGACGAGGATCACGCCCTCGACCTCGTCCTTCACCCTGCGGATGTCCTCGGCGAAGTCACCGGAGAGGATCGTCGAGTTCTGCCAGTCGGTGGACTCGAGGGTGGTCGAGTAGACGTACTTCGGCTTCGTGTTGATCATCTTGGCGAAGTCGCCCATGGCGGGATCGCCTTCGCGCTGCGGCCAAGCTTCGGCGAATCCTTCAAAGGTGACCCGCCCGAACAGCTGGGCCTCGGCCTCCACGACCTCGTCGTACTTGAATTTGTTTCCCTCGTCCCCGCGGTCGAACTCGAAGGTCCAGGCGCCGTGGACGTAATCCTCCGACCCACCCGGATCCTCGATCACTCCGTCCAGCGAAATGAACTCGGTTGCAACGATCTTCCCCATGATGCTTCCTCCTCTAAGTCAATGGACGAGATGCTCTCGTCGCGTTTCTTCCTAGACGACGAAGCCCTTCGAAACTAATCGCCGCCGGTCTCAGGAGTCGGCCGAGCACCCGTCCGGAGGAGCTCAAGGCCGTCGGTCGGCGCCCAGACCAGATCGAAGCGCTCACCCTGGTCATCGACGACCTCGACCCAGTTGTGCGACGCGAACACCGCCACGACGATTCCTCTGGTCCCAGCGGGCCAGCCCTCGTACCGACCGCGCAGGGTCACCTCGTCGTATTCGCCAATGATCGTCTGCGTGGCGTTCATCTCTTCCTCCTTCCACGTGGAATCGCGGTGATGAACCGGGGGCGAGCATCAGGCCGATCCAGCTTCCATGCGGTCCGCACCCACGCCTCACGATGACTGTAGCGGCCGATCCCGGCTATCCAAAAGTCGACCGCGCAGCCGACTGCGCCCGGTCCATCACTGCGCACTTGTGAGATCGGACTGACCGTGATCCCGAGCCGGATCTGAGATTCCAAGTACTCGATCGCGGCGAGGTCGATCCCCAGCATGACCCCGAATCCATTCGCCTTTGGTCCGCCCTTTTCGTGCGATGGCTTGAGGGAGTAGTTCCGAAGCTTCCTCTCGATCCCTTCGGGTTCGTCGAAGCGGGGGAGGAGTTCACCTTTTCGCGGCGGCCATAGCATGCTCGCGACGCTAGGTCGCAAACACCCACACGTGGCGCGCGGAAGGTGAAATGTGTGTGGACTCTCTGTGGAGAGAGTGCTACGGCGCGGCGGCTTTGTAGCAGTAGGTGCGGTAGGGGAGGTCGAACTCGGCGCCCAGGTGGGGGTCGGCTTCGACTACGCGGCGGACGCCGTCAAGGATCTCGCGGCGTCGGCGTGGGGTGGCGGTGATCACGTAGCTGCGGGAGGCCGCCATGTCGACCAGGAGGTCGGCGTCCATCGGTCGGGCCCAGTCGGTGATGAAGCTCTTGGTCGGGCCGAAGGGCGGGCCGATCTCGACCGCGTCCATGTCCATGACCTCGACCTCGGCGCTGCCCATGACCTCGGTGAGGTGGACGATCCAGTCGACCCGGTCGTCGCGGCGGTTCCAGATCAGTCCCAGGGTGCCGCCGGGGCGGAGGACGCGCGCCGCCTCGGCGGTGGCGCGCTCCGGGTCGACCCAGTGCCACGCCTGGGCGACCGTGATCGCGTCGACGCTGTCGTCGGGCAGCGGGATCTCCTCCGCCGTCCCGGCCAGCGCTCGCACCTCCGGCACGGCCGCGGCAAGGGTCTCGCGCATCTCGGTGAGGGGCTCGATCGCGACGACGTCGAGCCCGCGGGCGACCAGCGATCGCGACAGCTTGCCGGTCCCGGCGCCCAGGTCGAGCACCGTCCGCGCGCCCTCCGGCACCAGCCAGTCGACCGCCGCGTCGGGGTAGCCGGGACGCGCCCGCTCATAGGCATCGGCGGCCGCCCCGAACGACCGCGCGCGCGCCGCTTTGTCCGCGTGCTTCCCAGGCACGACCACGATCCTATGCTGCCCCGGCGGCGGCGCAAGCGCCGGCGATGACGTCGATCGCCTCGCGCAGCTCCCGGACGGTGGGGAGGCCGTAGCCCAGGACGAGCGCCGGCGGCCCCGGATCGGCGCGGGTGAAGTCGCGCAGGCCCTGGACGCGGACCCCCGCCGCGCCCGCGCGCTCGACCGCCGCAGCCTCCTCGACTCCCGGGGGCAGCTCGAGCAGGACGTGCAGGCCGGCGGCGATCCCGCGCACCCGCGCGCCGGGCAGCGCGGCGGCGATCGCCTCCAGCAGGGCCGCCCGCTTCTCCCGGTAGTGGGCGCGGGCGGCGCGCACGTGGCGGTCGAAGGCGCCGCTCGCGATCAGGTCGGCGAGGGCCAGCTCCTCCAGCCGCGGCCCGCCGCCATCGAAGGTGCCGCGGGCGATCGTCGCCGCCACGACCGCGTCGGGCGGCAGGCAGAGCCAGCCCAGCCGCAGGGCGGGGGCGAGGGTCTTGGAGGTGCTGCCGGCGAGGACGACCACGTCGGGCGCGAGCCCCTGCAGCGTCCCCGCCGGACCACGCCGGTCGTAGCGCAGCTCCGCGTCGTAGTCGTCCTCCAGCACCAGGGCGCCGCGCCCGCGCGCCCACTCGACCAGGGCCAGCCGCCGCTCGGCGGCGAGCACCGCGCCCGCGGGCAGGGAGTGGGCGGGGGTGACGACGACCGCGTCGGCGTCGGCGGCGGCGAGCGCCTCGACGTCGATGCCGTCCTCGTCGACCGCCACCGGCACCAGCTCGAGGCCCTCCGACTCGATCGTCCAGGCGGCGACCGGGTAGCCGGGATCCTCGATCGCGACCCGCCGCGCGCGGCGCCCCTTCAGCAGGTGGCAGAAGATCCGCAGGCCCTGCTGGTAGCCGGCGGTGACGACGACGTCGCCCGGCTCGACCGCCGCCGCCCGCACCCGGCCGAGATGCTCGGCGAGCGCGTCGCGCAGCTCCGCGGTCCCGGCGAACTCGCCGTAGCCGAGCCGCGCGTCCGGCACCTCAGCGAGCGCCCGCCGCTGGGCCCGTCCCCAGGCGCGCCGGGGGAAGAGCGAGAGGTCGGGCGCGCCGGGGAAGAGATCGATCGCGGAGGCCGTTCCCGCGACCGCGCTCGGCGCGAACTCGGCCGCGGAGGCCGCCGCCATCGTCTCGGCGAATGGGTCGGCCGATACTCCGGCGGACTTCGTCGCCGGCGCCACCCGCGTCCCCGAGCCACGGCTCGAGACCACGTACCCCTCGGCGGCGAGCTGTTCGTAGGCCTCGACCACCAGGCGGCGGGAGACGCCGAGCTCCGCGCCGAGCGCCCGTGATGACGGCAGGCGCACGCCCGGCCGCAGCCGCCCGGAGCGGATCGAGTCGCGCAGGCCCGCTTCTAGCTGCGCGCGGCGCGGCGCCGCCGGGTCCCAATGGGGCAGCAGCAGCTCCGGGGCCCAGGCGTGCGAAGTGGTACCCGATCCAGCCATCGGATTGGACCTTATCGCCACACCACCATGGCGCTAGGCTCGCCGAGCAATCGACCAAGGAGGCACCACCATGTCGAGAATCGAGCCGCGCAAGGGGCTGCTCGCCAACTTCTTCGCCTTTGGCGCCCGCAAACAGTTCGGCCGCGAACTGGACTCGGCGCGCGTCTTCGCCTACCACCCGCGCCTGGCCTTCAGCTACATGCGCTACAACCGCGCCGCCGAGCACACCTCCCACGTGCCGAAGCTGCTCGCCGAGCTCAGCGTCCTCCGCGCCGCCTCGATGGTCGGCTGCGAGTTCTGCATCGACATCTCCTCCGAGTACAGCCGCCGCGCCGGCCTCACCGACGAGCAGATGCTGAGCCTGCACGACGCCCACGCCTCCGGCCTCTTCGACGCCGACCAGCTCATGGTCATCGACCTGGCGACCGGGATGTCGGGCACCCCGGGCCAGGTCGACGCCGCGCTGATGGAGCGGGTGCGGGCGCGCTTCGGCGTCAAGGGGACGCTGGAGCTCACCCAGCTGATCGCCTGGGAGAACGCGCGCGCCCGGATGAACGTGGCGTTCGGCTACGGCTCCGAGGGCTTCTCCGAGGGGAAGGCCTGCGCGCTCCCCTACACCGCCGCCGGCATCGACTCCATGTCGATCACGAACCGGAACTTGACGTCGCCCGAGACCATCCGGTCGTAGGCCTCGTCGATCTGGTCCATCCGGATCATCTCGACGTCGGAGACCACCTCGTGCTCGGCGCAGAAGTCGAGCATCTCCTGGGTCTCGGCGATGCCGCCGATCAGCGAGCCGCTGAGTGAGCGCCGGCCGCGGATGAAGTTGAAGACGCCCGGCATCGGGTGCGGCTCCGGCGGCACGCCGAGCAGGACCAGCGCGCCTTCGCGGCCGAGGGTCGCCAGGTAGGCGTCGAGGTCGTGCGGCGCGGCGACCGAGTCGATGATCAGGTCGAGGCTGTTCGCCGCGCCCGCCATCTGGTCGGCGTCCTTGGAGATGACCACGTGGTCGGCGCCGAGCGCGCGGGCGTCGTCGGCCTTCTCCGGGGAGGTGGTGAAGAGCGTCACCTCGGCGCCCATCGCCTTGGCCAGCTTCACCGCCATGTGGCCGAGCCCGCCGAGCCCGACGACGCCGACCCGCGTGCCCTCGCCGACGTTCCAGTGGCGCAGCGGCGAGTAGGTCGTGATCCCGGCGCAGAGGAGCGGCGCGGTGGCGGCCAGGTCGACGTCCGGGGAGACGTGCAGGCAGAAGTCCTGGTCGACGACGATGTCGTCGGAGTAGCCGCCCTGGGTGACCCGGCCGGTCTGCTTCTCCTCGCTGCCGTAGGTCAGCGTGTTGCCGTTCTCGCAGAACTGCTCGAGGTCCTCGGCGCAGGCCGAGCAGGTACGGCAGGAGTCGACCATGCAGCCGACGCCCGCCAGGTCGCCGACCTCGAAGCCCTCGACCTCGTCGCCGACCGCGGTGACCCGGCCGACGATCTCGTGCCCGGGGACGATCGGCCAGCTCTGCTGCCCCCACTCGCCGCGGACGAAGTGGAGGTCGGAGTGGCAGACGCCGCAGTAGAGGATGTCGATGGCGACGTCGCGCGGGCCGGGCTCGCGCCGCTCGATCGCGAGCGAGGAAAGCGGCTGGTCCGACGCGTGCGCGGCGAAGGCACTGGTCTGAGGCATGGGGGAAGGCTCCTGTCCGGTGGAGGTGAGAAGAGGGCGCGGAGAGCTTAGGGAACGTCGCTCGTCGGCCCGAAGGATCGCTACCGCCGCAGCGCGGGCTGAGCGCCGAGCTCGGCGCGGGACCGATCTTCGGATCGGTGCTCGCGTCGGACCCGCAGGCCGAACATCGTGCCGAAGCTGAGCAGGATCAGGACGCCGACCATCACCCAGAAGCCCCAGTGGCGGTTCTGCCCCGGGACCCAGGTGTTGGCGCCGTAGAAGCCGACGACGAGGGTCGGCACCAGGAAGACCGCGGCGAGGGTCTCGAGCCGACGGGCGGATTTCTCTTCCCGCTGCCGTTGCTCCTCGGTCTGCTCGACGTGCAGGAGGCCGAAGGCCTGGCGCAGCGTCTCGCTCAACTTGGCGAGGCCGTCGAGCGCCTTGTCGACTCGGTCGTCGACCTCGACCACGGCCTCGTGGTCGGTGGCCGGCAGCCAGGCCTTGGCGATGTCCTTGCGCAGGCCGGGCCGGTTCAGCGGCGTCAGCCATTTGCGCATCATCGCCATCAATCCCCAGAGATCGGTCAGTTCGCCCTCGTCGGCCTTTTCGTCGGTCCGGTAGAGGGTCATCTCCCAGTCCTCCAGCCAGAGGACCAACTCGCGCTGGGTCGGCACGTAGGTCAGGGCCAGCTCATGCATGACCGCGACGCCGAGGTCGGCGGGCGAGCCTTTGCGGCCCCCGCACCAGCGCTCGACCACATCGCGGAAGACGGCCTCGGCGGAGTCGGCCGGGCCATCGTCGACCTTCTCGGTGCCCGCGAAGATCCGCGTGGGGTGCCAGCAGCTGATCAGCCACTCGTCTCCGGCGACGATCTCGACCGGCTGGAAGGCCAGCCGTCCGACCTTCTGCGGGGTGCCCCATCTCGTCGGCGCGTCGTCATCGCGCTCGGCGGCGACGCTGAAGGTGGACGCGAGCTGGATCGCACCGTCGGCGTAGTGCTTGCCGTCGGGGATGTCGTCCGGCGTCAGCAGGTCCTCGAGCATCTGCAGCGTCAACCCTGGGCAGTGGTTACGAAGGACGCCGAAGACCTCGGTCGACTCGCCGACGCCGCAGACGAGCTCGAACCAAGGGAAGCCGTTGCCGCCCTCGATCTGATCGAGGCCGCAGGAACGCGGGCGCCCCTCCGGGTCCCACATGCTCACTCGGCGCAGCCACTGCGGTGAATCCTTGAGGTACACGGGCCGTCACTCCCCAGTCCGGTTGACCGCTCGACCACCACTTAACGGTGGTACGGACGCGTATCTTTCGGATACTTGATCGGCAGCGCGTCAGCATGACTTGAGGCCGCGGGTGGCTCGATCGGTTTCGAGCGTGTGATTCAGTTGCGACATGAATCTAGGTGTTTCGCTTCGAGTCTTTCTCCCAGAGGGCTCGCCAGATGGTGTCCGCATCGTCTACAAATCAAACTGGACCGGAGTCGCCGTGGCGTGTTCGAGGGCGCATTACCCGTCTGCGAGGACGACCCGGGAGGAGCTGCGCAGCCCAGGTGTTTACCTCCTGGTTGGTCCCGCAGAGGACGCGAGACGTGACGCACGGATTTACGTAGGCGAGGGCGAGGATCCAAGGGGCCGCCTGGATGCCCATCATTCGGAAAAAGACTTCTGGACGCGCTTTGTCTTGTTCACTACCTCGGGGCAGGTACTCAATAAGGCGACGATCCGCTATCTCGAGTCGCGCCTGGTCCAGCTTGCTACCGAGACGGGTAGAGCGGAACTCGACAACGGGACTGCTCCCGGCGTCCCACCTCTCACTGAGCCGGACCAGCAAGACGCCGAGTCTTTCCTGCTCGATGTTCTCCTGATCTGCCCGCTGCTCGACATTCGGGTTTTCGAGCCGATCGAGCATGTCCAACAGGCCTCTCGGCTGTTTCTCTCTGGCCCGGATGCTTCCGGGGAGGGAATGGAGACTGAGGATGGCTTCTTGGTGTACGCGGGGGCGAAAGCGAGAGTCTCGACGGTCGAGTCCTGTCCATCTTGGGCCGAAGGGTTGCGTCAGCAACTCCTCGCCGATGGGGTCCTCAAGTCTTCGAGCGACGGCACCTCGTTCTTGCTGGAAGAAGATTTTGAATTTCGCTCACCATCCGCCGCCGCAGCCACTCTGCTCGGGAGGTCGGCGGCGGGTCCGCTTGAGTGGAAGGACACTGACGGGAAACCGTTGCGGCAGCTTCGTGAAGATGAAGTGAGCGACTCTTAGTCAGGCGGCGCGTCAGCGCGACCTGAGGAAGCCGGTGATCGCCTCGGCCATCGACTTGGCGGCGAGGCGTTGGAAGGCCGGCTTGACGAGGCGGGCGGCGTCGGTGGCGTTGCGCATGTTCACGCACTCGATCAGGACCTTGGGGACGGTGGTGAGGTTCAGGCCCGCGAGGTTGTCCCGCGGGGCGAAGCCGCCGGAGCCGTCGTAGTTGGAGATCGGGATGCCGGTGAGGGCCGTGTAGCGGTGGAGGAGGATGCGGCCGAAGCGCCGGGAGGAGGCGATGACCTCGTCGTTAGGGCCGTCGGGGACCGGGGTGAGGATGGCGACGCCGCGGCCGGACGCGGGGCCGCCGTCGGCGTGGATGTCGATCGCCACGTCGGCGTGGGCCTTGTCGAGGATCTGGGCGCGGCGGTCGATGCAGGGGCCGACGCCGTGGTTGGTCCGGCGGGTCATCACGACCTTGGCGCCCTCGCGGAGGAGGTAGGCGCGCAGGTACATCGCGACGTTGAAGTTGAAGCGCGCCTCGGTGTAGCCGGCATCGGTCTCCGTCCCGGTGGTGTCGCAGGCCTCGCGTTCGCGGCCGTTCCAGACCGGCCGGTTGATGAAGCTCGGGTCGTTGAAGTTGCCGCCGTTGTGGCCGGGGTCGATGCCGACCACCTTGCCCGCCAGCGGATGGTGCGCGCCGGCCATGCTGAGGACGGCGAGGAGCGAGGCGAGAAAAGTCACGGCGCGGAATCTAGCGCCGCGTCGCTAGCCCGTGTGCAAGGCTCAGGGGGTGAAGCGGATCGTCCTGCTCGACGACTACCAAGGGGTCGCCCTCGACTACGGCGGCTGGGACCGGGTGCCGGACGAGTGGCAGGTGGTCGCCCTGGAGCAGCACATCGCCGACGCGGGCGCCTTGGTCGAAGCGCTCTCGGACGCCGAGATCGTCGTCGCGATGCGCGAGCGCACGCCGTTTCCCGCCGCGATCCTCGACCGCCTCCCGGACCTGAAGCTGCTGATCACCACCGGGATGGCGAACGCCTCGATCGACGTCGCCGCCGCCCAGGCCAACGGCGTCGTGGTGTGCGGCACCGCCTCCAAGGGCCCGCCGACGGCGGAGCTGAGCTGGGGGCTGATCCTGTCCCTGCTGCGCTCGATCCCCGCCGAGCACGCGGCGATGCGCGAGGGCGGTTGGCAGTCGACGATCGGCGGCGACCTCGACGGCGCGACGCTCGGGCTGGTCGGGTTCGGCCGGCTGGGGACGAAGATGGCGACGATCGGCGCGGCCTTCGGCATGGAGGTGCTCGCCTGGAGCCAGAACCTGGACGCGGACGCGGCGCGCGAGGCGGGCGCCGAGCCGGTCGAGAAGATGGAGCTCTTCGAACGGTCCGACGTCGTCTCGGTCCACTACAAACTGAGCGAGCGCAGCCGCGGCTTGGTCGGCGCCGCCGAGCTCGGCGCGATGAAGCCGAGCGCCTACCTGATCAACACCTCGCGCGGGCCGGTCGTCGACACCGACGCGCTGCTCGCGGCGCTCGAGAGCGGCGCCATCGCGGGCGCCGGGATCGACGTCTACGACACCGAGCCGCTCCCCGCCGACCACCCCCTGCGGAGCGCCCCGCGCACGGTGCTGACCCCGCATCTCGGCTACGTCACCGAGGACACCTACGCGACCTTCTTCGGCCACGCGGTCGAGAACGTGCTCGCCTACCTCGACGGCGCCCCGGTCCGGGTCATCGACGGCTGACCTACTTACCCGCTTCGGCGGCGACGTATTCGGAGACGGTGGTGATTTCTTCGGGGGTGAGGATTTCCTTGGTGCCGAAGGCGGGCATCGGGCCGCCGCCCGTGATCACCTGCTTTTCGACCGTTTCCTCGTCGGGTTTCAGTTCGTCGAGGTTCGGGCCGACTTCGCCGCTCGCGCCGGCGGCTTTGAGGGTGTGACAGGAGGCGCAGTTGGCGCTGAAGATCGTCTTGCCTTCGCCGCCGGCCGCCGCTTCGCCCCCGGCGCCTTCTTCTTCGGCGGGTTCTTCTTCCGCGCCTTCTTCTTCGGCAGGCGGGGCGGCCGATTCTTCGGCGGTCGTTTCCGACGTGGTGGAGCCACCGCCGCCGCACCCGGCGATCGCGACGGCGCCGGCCAAGGCGAGGATCACGAGCAGGAGCAGAGCCTTCGGAGCCTTCGAGACGGTCATCGGTCCTCCGAGCAGTCGTAGTGGGTGCTGGATCTATGCTGCGTCGAGCTTGCGTGCCCTTTTTGCCCTCGGCCTCACCGTACTCGTCCTCGCCGGCTGCGGAGGTGGGAATGATCAAACGAAGGAGGACATCGGCTGGCCGAACTGGGGCAACGTCGCCGAGAACACCCACTTCGCCCTCCTCCACGAGGTCGATCAGGAGAACGTCAAGCGGCTCCGCGTCGCCTGGACCCGCCCCGGCGGCCAGGGCCAGAGCGCCTGGGAGACCTTCCCGATCGTGGTCGGTCGCACCATGTACTACGACACCGGCCTCGACCAGGTCTTCGCCGTCGACGCCGCCACCGGCAAGGTCCGCTGGACCTACACGCCGCCGGTCGATTTCCTCGCCGGTCCAGGACTGGACCTGTCGGAGCCGGTCAGCCGCGGCGTCACCTTCGGCGCCGGGAAGATCTTCGTCACCACCGCCGACGACCAGCTGATCGCGCTCGACGCCGGCACCGGCAAGGTGAAGTGGAAGACGCGGGTCCTCGACCCCGAACGGGGCAACACGATGAACTCGCCCGGGACCTTCTGGAGGGGCGAGCTCCTGGTCGGCGGGCCCGCGGGGGACGCCGGGCTGCGCGGCTTCGTCGCCGCCTACGACGCCGCGACCGGCAAGCAGCTCTGGCGCACCCACATGGTCCCGCCGCCGGGCAAGGGCTGGAACCGGGCGCGTGGCACCCACGGCGGCGGGGACGTCTGGATGCCGCCGACCGTCGACCCGCGGACCGGCACCGCCTACGTCGCCACCGGCAACCCGACCCCCGGCTTCACCAATGCCGACCGCGGCGGCTGCAACCCGATGGCCGACGCGGTCGTCGCGCTCGACGCGAAGACCGGCGAGATCGAGTGGAGCCACACGATGTTCTGCGAAGACAGCTGGGACTACGACACGGTGCAGGCGCCGATGGTCCTCGACGTGAAGAGGGGGGGCGAGACGACCCGCGCGGTCGGCAGCGGCAGCAAGGCCGGCTACTACGCGGTCCTCGACGCGAGGACCGGCAGGCCGATCTCCCGCTCGCCCTACATCACCAGGTTCACCCGCCCACACCTGCGCCCGACCCGGAGGGGAGCCGTCGTCTGCCCCGGGATCTTCGGCGGCATCGAGTACGGCCCGGCGGCGCTGGATCCGACCCCCGGACGCGAATCGATCTTCATTGCCGGCAACCAGATGTGCCAGCGCTACAAGCTCGCCTCGCGCGAGGCGTTGGAAACGCGGGCGCCGGGGGAGGACGACCTCGGCGGCACGGTCGAACAGGTCGGCCCCGCGACCGGCGTCCTCGCGGCGCTCGATCCCGCGACGGGCAGGCTCCGCTGGAAGGTGAAGCTGCCGAGCACCTCCAACGGCGGCGCCCTCGCCACCAGCGGCGGGCTCGTCTTCGTCGGCGACGACGACGGTTACCTGCGCGCCTTTGACAAGGACACCGGCAAGCTTCTCTGGCGCTATGACCTGCACCGCCGCATCGGCTCCGCCCCGATCGCCTACGTGGTCGACGACGTCGAGTACATCGCGCTCGCCGCGGGCGGCTCGCTGGTCGAAGCGAAGGGGACCGTCCCTGACGCGCCCGCCCGGCTCTACGTCTTCCGCCTGGGTGACTGAACTCCCGAACGTCGTCCAGATACGCACGGTCAGGCGCAGGAAATGAGCATCCGACACCACTTCAATAAAGTCATCACGCAATGACTGCGGATACCGCCTCACTCACCGGCACTGCCGACTTGGCGCCCCTCGAGCCGGAGGAGTTCCAGCGCGTCGCCGCCGAGATCGAGGCGGCGGTGGGCAAGATCGTGGTCGGGCAGCACGAGGCGGTCCGGGGCGCGCTGATCTGCCTGATCGCGGGCGGCCACGCGCTGCTCGAGGGCGTCCCCGGCCTCGGCAAGACGACCCTGGCGCGCGCCCTCGCCGGGGCGCTCGAACTGGACCCGAAACGGATCCAGTTCACCCCCGACCTGATGCCCGCCGACATCACCGGCACCACCGTCCTGATCCAGGGGGCCGATACGCAGGAGACGCAGCTGCGGTTCGAACCGGGGCCGATCTTCGCCAACGTGGTGATCGCCGACGAGATCAACCGCGCCGCGCCGCGCACCCAGAGCGCCCTGCTCGAGGCGATGCA